>Ga0209075_1001280_pt1 | contig 23791 bp, 17 predicted proteins | sample Stecom2011_FD_187523 | JGI IMG/M metagenome (GOLD analysis project Ga0209075, IMG submission 187523) | Agricultural soil microbial communities from Utah to study Nitrogen management - Steer compost 2011 (SPAdes) (version 2) | ecosystem: Environmental > Terrestrial > Soil > Agricultural land...
GGATGTGTTGCTTGGCCAGGTCGCTGTCGGTGAGGTCGATGACGGAGTAGCCGGTTTCGCGCAGTTCCTGCACCAGTTCTTCGCGGCCCAGGCCGCCGGCCTGGATCTGGATGCCGACGAAGATGACCGCTTCCCGCTCGTCGGCGAACCGGTAGTTGAATTCGGTGATGCTGCGCTTGTGCAGGGCGTTGATGAAGGTTTTGAACGCGCCCGGTTTTTCCGGGATGGTGACGGCCAGGATGGCTTCGCGTTTTTCGCCGATTTCGGTGCGTTCGGAGATGTAGCGCAGGCGGTCGAAGTTCATGTTGGCGCCGCTGAGCACACCGGCCAGGTTTTCGCCTTCAAGCTGCTCCCGTTCGATGTATTTTTTTATGCCGGCCACAGACAGCGCGCCGGCCGGCTCAGCGATGGAGCGGGTGTCTTCGAACACGTCTTTGATGGCGGCGCAGATTTCATCTGTCGAAACGGTGATGACTTCATCGACGGCGTCTTTACAGATGTTCCAGGGTTCTTCGCCGATCTGTTTAACCGCCACGCCATCAGCAAAGATGCCTACTTCGTCCAGGATCACCCGCTCACCTGCAGCCATGGCCGCCTGCAGGCAGTTGGAGTCTTCCGGCTCCACGCCGATCACCTTGATGTCCGGGCGCAGATACTTGATGTAGGCAGCCATCCCGGCAATCAGGCCGCCGCCACCCACGGGGATGAACACCGCATGCAAGGGGTGGGAGAACTGCCACATCATTTCCATGGCCACGGTGCCCTGGCCGGCGATAACATCCGGGTCATCGTAGGGCGGGATGTAGGTGTAGCCGTGCTTTTTGACCAGTTCCTGGGCGTGGGCGGCGGCTTCGTCGAAGGCATCGCCTTTGAGCACCACTCGCGCACCCCGATCCCGCACAGACCTTACCTTGATGTCTGGCGTGGTCTGGGGCATCACAATAACCGCCTTGATACCCAGCTGTTTGGCTGACAACGCCACGCCCTGGGCATGGTTGCCGGCAGAGGCGCAGATAACACCCTTGGCTTTCTGCTCTTCCGAGAGCTGGGCAATCCGGTTGTAGGCGCCACGAATCTTGAAGGAGAACACCGGCTGAAGGTCTTCACGCTTGAGCATAATATTGTTGCCAAAGCGCTTGGACAGGCTGCGGGCTTCAGTCAGCGGTGTTTCGATGGCGACGTCATAGACCCGCGCATCGAGAATCTTCTTGATGTAGCGTTGCGACATGATGGTTCCGGTTACTGGGTGGGTGGCTGGGGAAAAACCTACAGTTTAGGAACTTTGCACCTCAGCCGTCTATAAGCACAGACACTGCGAGCGTATAATAAGAAGCGAATTTAACCCGACGATCCCCCGGAGCCCCGCCATGACCCAGGACGAACTGAAACAAGCTGTTGCCAAAGCTGCCGTAGACCACATTGCCCCGCACCTGGAGCCGAAAAGCATCGTAGGCGTCGGCACAGGCAGCACGGCCAACTTTTTCATCGATTACCTGGCCGAGTACAAAAACGATTTCGACGGCGCCGTAGCGAGCTCCGAAGCCACCGCCGAACGCCTGAAAAAACACGGCATTCCGGTGTACGACCTGAACGCCGTTAACGAAATCGAGTTCTATGTCGACGGTGCCGACGAGACCAACGAGCGCCTGGAACTGATCAAGGGCGGCGGCGGCGCCCTGACCCGGGAAAAGATTGTGGCTGCCGTAGCCAAGACGTTTATCTGTATTGCCGACGAATCCAAGATGGTGGGCATTCTGGGCGAATTCCCGCTGCCGGTGGAAGTCATTCCCATGGCCCGCAGCCACGTGGGCCGGGAAATCGTCAAACTCGGTGGCGACCCGGTGTACCGGGATGGCTTTGTCACTGACAACGGTAACATCATCATCGACATCCACAATCTGGACATTTCCCGCCCGATTCAGGTTGAAGAAAAGCTCAACAACATCGTGGGCGTGGTCACCAACGGCCTGTTCGCCCGCCGCGCCGCCGACCTGCTGCTGCTGGGCACCAGCGAGGGCGTCAAAAGCATCTCCCGGCCGGGCGCCTGATCTTCAGCCCCAGGATTCCGAAGCCGGTCACAGCACCGGCTTTATTTTACCCTCAAACCCAAACCAAGCGCTTGCTTGGTGGCGGAATTTGCGAGACACTCCAGCCAACGTAAACAAGAATCCAGGAAGCTGAACCGTGTCTGACTACTTCAACGAAACTCACGAACAGGTCCGCCTGACCGCCCGAAAATTCATCGAAACCCACGTACTGCCCCATATCGACGAGTGGGAAGAAGCTGGCGAGTTCCCCCGGGACATCTATCAGAAGGCCGGTGATGCAGGCCTGCTCGGAATCGGTTTTCCGGAAGCCCTCGGCGGAATTGGTGAAGGCGATGTCTTCCTGAAAGTAGCGGTGTCTGAAGAACTGATGCGCTCTACCTCCGGCGGTTTTGTCGCCAGCCTGGGCTCGCTGGATATCGGCATGCCGCCGGTGGCCAAGTGGGCGAAGAAAGACATCCGCGAACAGATCGTGCCCCCCGTCCTGCGCGGCGAAAAAATTGCGGCCCTTGCGGTCACCGAACCCGGCGGTGGTTCTGATGTTGCCAATCTGAAAACCCGCGCGGTGAAAGATGGCGACCACTACATCGTCAACGGCAGCAAAACGTTCATTACCAGCGGTACCCGTGCCGACCATTACACGGTGGCCGTGCGCACCGGTGGTGAAGGCCATGCCGGCATCAGCCTGCTGCTGATCGACCGCGACATGCCCGGCTTCAGTACTGGCACCAAGTTGCGCAAGATGGGCTGGTGGGCCAGCGACACCGCCGAACTGTTCTTCGAAGACTGCCGGGTGCCGGCGGACCGCCTGATCGGCGCCGAGAACGCCGGCTTCATCGCCATCATGAGCAACTTCCTGGCCGAACGCCTGAGCCTGTCGATCATGGCCTACATGACCGCCCAGCTGGCCTACGAAGCGGCCATGGACTACACCAAACAGCGCCAGGCCTTCGGCCGCCCGGTCTCCGGCTTCCAGGTAACCCGCCACAAACTGGTCGACATGGCCACCCAGATCGACATCGCCCGGGAATACACCTACCGCTGCGCCGCGCTGATGCAGGCTGGCAAGAACCCGATCAAGCAAGTGGCCATGGCCAAGAACTTCTCGGTCGACGTGTGCGAAAAAGTCACCCGCGAGGCCGTGCAGCTGTTCGGTGGCATGGGTTTTATGCGGGAATCGGTGGTAGAGCGGCTGTACCGCGACACCAAGATTCTGTCCATCGGCGGAGGTACGACTGAAATCATGAAGGAGCTGATCGCCAAGCAAATCCGGCTGTGACCAAGGTTTAGTTTCGAATAGCTGGAGACTTACGTATAATTGCGCCCAATTTTCCACCGCAGTTAAACGTACTTCAACGTAGCAGGAAGGATCGCACATGCAATTCGACAACATCCCCGCTGGCAAAAACCCGCCGGAAGACATCTACGTAGCTATCGAAATCCCGGCTCACAGCTCCCCGGTCAAGTATGAGCTGGACAAGGACATGGGCGCCCTGCTGGTTGACCGCTTCATGGCAACGCCCATGTTCTACCCGGCCAACTACGGCTTTATCCCGCACACCCTGGCCGACGACGGTGACCCGCTGGACGTGCTGGTTGTTACTCCATACCCGCTGCAGGCCGGCAGCGTTATCCGCTGCCGTCCGGTTGGTGTGCTGAACATGGAAGACGAAGCCGGCGGTGATGCCAAGCTGGTAGCCGTGCCCCACGACAAGCTGACCACCACCTACCACGACATCAAAGAAATCGAAGACCTGCCGGAGCTGCTGCGCAACCAGATCCGCCACTTCTTTGAAAACTACAAGACTCTCGAGCCTGGCAAGTGGGTCAAGGTACAGGACTGGGGCCCTGCCGCCGAAGCCAAGCAAGCCATCGTTGATGCCGTGAACGCCTACAAAGGCTGATCGCACTTCGGGCATAAAAAAACCGGGTAGCTGAATGGCTTCCCGGTTTTTTTGTTTCTGCGTTGCCCTCCCGGGCAACGCTTCTGTTTTCTTATCCCCGTGACAACAGATCCCGCATGTCACTGATTGCCGCATTGGCCCGGGACAGGTAGGCCGCCATGGTCAGGGAGTGGTTGGCCAGCACACCAAAGCCACTGCCGTTCAGTATCACCGGGCTCCACATGGACTCCTGGGTGCCTTCCAGTTCGATGATGATCTGCTTCACGCTGGCCATGGCGTTCTTGTCCACAATCACCTTGCGGAAGTCCACTTCAATGGCCCGGAAGATGTGCAGCAGCGCCCAGGCGGTACCACGAGCCTCGTAGAAAACATCGTCGATCTTCGTCCAGTCGGTTTTCACGTCTCCGCTACCGACATCCTCGGCCAGGGGGTCATCCAGATCCATATTGGCGACCGCCTCGGATACCGATGCCTTACCCACACTCTCGCTCAGGGTTCGGGACAAGCTGCCCAGGCGGGTTTCCAGGTCTGCCAGCCAGTTACTGAGGTTATCGGCACGGGCAAAGAACTGGGCGTCAGCCCGGGCCGGATCCGACAGCCGGTTCAGGTAGCGCTTAAGGGCATTGATCCCCCGGCGATATTCGTTTTCGGTAGAAGGAATTGCCCAGCTTTCGCTATCGAAGTGAAACTGCGGCTCGGCAATGACCAGGTCCGGGTCTTCAGCGGACTGGCTCTGGGAGCGGCTGATGTCTTTGCGCATGGCCCGGGACAGGTCCCGCAGCTGCACCAGCACTCCGTACTCCCAGTTCGGCATGTTATCGAGCCACAGCCCCGGCGGGAAAATATCGTTGGAAATGTATCCGCCCGGCTTGTCGAGCAGGGTTTCAGCGATGCGTATCATGGTGGCCGTGGTGGCAAAACCGGTTACCGGCTCACGCTCCATGGTATTGGCAAGGGTGCGGGTGTGTTCGCGCACCGAGAAGGTGTCCGGCTCGCTGCTCCAGTACATGCCGACCAGGATGGCCGCCAGCAGGTAGATCACCAGCACCGCCAGTACAAATTTGCCGATAACACCACTGCCCCCGGCGTAGTCCTGCAAATCTTCCTTTTTGTCCCTGAAGTACTGCCTGATCTTGCCCGACATAAGTCTCCCGTTCTCCCGTTGCTTACTCGTCTGCCTCGAAGGGCCTGCCCAGATGGTATCCCATGGCGCCATCAATACCCAGTTTACAGAGTACCGAGTACTCCGCTTCGGTTTCTACACCGGAGGCGAACACCTGGACGCCCCGACTCCGGGCAATACCTATGACCGATTCCAGCCAGAACCGGTTCTCGCTATGGCTATCGATATCGTGGACAAGACTGTTGTCGATACGAATGCCCCGGAAAGGCAGATTTCTCAGATAACTGAACCGCACCCCACCCACGCCAAAACGATCCACCATCACCGGAACGCCCATTCTCGCAAGGGAACGCACCAGGCGGCCCGCCTGTTTCCGGTGGTGGTTCAGGGCAAGTTCGGGCACGCCCACCCATAACTTCCTGGCCAGTTTTCCGGCCCCCCTCAGCGTTTGCAGCAAGTCTTCGCAGAAGCGATCATCACCAACAGAGGCCACACCCAGAGAGATCGCCAGGGGCTGATCCGGGTTTGTTTCCAGCATGGGCATTACCCGGGCCAGCAGCAACCGGTCAATACCGGAAATCAGCCCCAGCCGTTCGGCTACCGGCAGGTACACCCCGGCTTTCAGATCACCGCCAGGGGCAGGAATACGGGAAAAGGCCTGGTAGTGGGTCAGCGCGTGGTCATCACAGGTCACCATCGGCTGCAGCCACAACGACAGGTTTCTGGACTCGATGGCACTGGTGAGCAGTTCGCGCCAGGTTTCCATATTGTAGTGGCTGTCGACACCCGCCTGCTCCAGGCAGCAGCCGGATTCGGAATTCTCCTGAGCCGCCCGCAAGGCTTCATCGGCAGCGGCCAGCAGGTCGCGAACGCCCGCCCCTGGTGACGCCACCGCCAGCCCTGCATGCACCGCCGTCTCCATAGGCGAAGCAAGGTTGCTGTAGATGCTGTCGAGCTCCTGTATTAACAGCTCAAGCCAGTTCCGGGCATCCGTTGCGGGCGCCCCGGGCAGAAAGACCGCAAACTCCGCACCGGTGCGCCGGCCGGCAAAGGACTGGGGGTGGCGTGCAGTAAAGCCGGCCAGACTTCCCGCTACCTGCCGCAGCAACTGGTCGCCCTCTTCCCGGCCATAGGCCATGTTGTAATCAGCAAACCCGATCAGGCGGATCATCGCCAACACTCCGGGAGCTGACTTTTCTTCCGACATAACTTCAGCTTTCAGGCGCTGATCAAAGGCACTGCGGCTGGCCAACCCGGTCACCGGGTCTTCACTATTCACCCTGCGCAGATGCTGGATCAGCCGGCCCTGACCCAGAAACAGGCGCTCCAGGTCGTCCGCCATCTGGTTCATGGCCTCGGTTACCCGGTTCAGCTCACGGGTTGAGCGGGTGCGCACCCGCTGACGGAAATCCCGCCGGCCCCAGGCCCGGGCCTGCTGTTCCAGTGCTGTGAGGGGCCGCAGCAAGCGCCTCACCAGCAAATACAGGGCAAGCAACCCGGCACCGCCAATCACCAGCACACTAATCATCAGGCCCAGAGTAATCCGCCAGAGGTCATCGTAGGCCCGCCCGGGGTGGCTAACCACGCGAACCTTGCCTAGCCGGGTCCAGCCCCGCACCACCTCCGCCTCGGCCTGCGGCAGGGGCAGCCTGGCCAGACGGATGAACCAGCCGGGAGCGGCGGAGGCTTCCAGCTCCATACGCCGGCCGGCGATAACGCCACCATCGTGGCCGATGTACTCCACCGAAAGGTAATGGCCGCTGTCGAACACCGCATCCACCAGTGATGTCGATGCCACCGGGTCTGATCCGTCAATCGCATGAGAGAGGGAAAGCCCGGTGGCTGTGGCACCATCCAGGGCCTGGTCAGTCAACTGACCGGCCACATAGTCCCGAAAATGGCCGAAACTGGTGATAAAAGCGGCTGTGAGGATAATCACCAGCAAACCGCTGGTGAACAAAATCAGCAGGGCACTCAGGGAAATTTCACCCTGCTGCATTACAAGCGTGATGGTGTGCTTCCTTGCCATGATTTACCGGCCCCGGCCATGCTGGCCTGAACAATGCCCGTGATCTATTTCGCAGAGTTGACAAACATTTACAGTGTGCAATCTACGCCGACAACATTAAACACTATAGACTCTGAAAACCGACTAAGGTTAGAAAGTTATCCCTGCGGATCGGGTGATTCTTCACAAAAAAGACACAGGCCGGAGCCCCATGAACGACGAAAGCCAGAAAGAGAAACTGAGGCAGCACTTCGCCCGCCGTGTAACCACCCAGGCCCGGGTGGTACTGGACACCTGGCAGAAGATCAGCGAGAACCGGGACCAGGCCGGCAACCTCCGGGAACCCTTCGCCGCAGACACCGACAAGCTGATTCGCTATGCCCTGCGCTTCGAGATGAATGACCACGCCAATGCCGGCAAACGCATCCTGCAGCTGTTGGCAAACTGGGCACCGGGTACCGTTCTCGATGACAACCTTGCCGCACAGCTTCAGGACGCCACCGGCAGCCTGTGCCAGAGCACCCAGCGCCGCTCCGACCAGGCCACCGGACATGCGCCGCAGCAATACCGGCGCACCCCGGTGTACATTGCCCTGGGCAACAGCGAAACCGCCAGCCGGCTGATCCGCCAGCTGGAGTTTTTCGGGTTCCACGCCGCCGCCTTTGACAACGCCCGGGGCCTGGTCGAGGCCTGCAACCAGAGCAAGCCGGAAACCATTCTGATGGATGTGAACTTCGGCGAAGGTTCCCTGGCCGGCATTGCCACCATCGAGCAACTGCAGAAACACCACGAAACACCGATCCCCATCATCTTCGTCAGCGAAGATGATGGCACCATTGAAACCCGGCTGAGGGCTTCACGCTGTGGGGGCGAGGAGTTCTTCTACCCGGCAGTGGACCCGGGCCAGCTGATCGAGAAAATCGAAACCTACACTCACGGCAATACCTCCGAGCCCTACCGGGTGCTGGTGCTGGACGACTCCCGGGCCCAGGCCAAGTTCATGGAAACGGTCCTCAAGCGGGCAGGCATGAACGCCCACGTGATTACCGACCCCATGCAGATTATCAATGCGCTGGATGAGTTCTCCCCGGAAATCATCATCCTCGACATGTACATGCCCGGTTGCACCGGCACCGAAATCGCCCGGGTGATCCGGCAGCAGGACAAATTCCACAGCGTTCCGATTATCTATCTGTCGGCCGAAGAAGACGTCAACAAGCAGTTACAGGCCATGAGCCTTGGGGGTGACGACTTCCTGACCAAGCCCATCGACCCGAAGCACCTGCTCGCTACCATCCACAACCGGGGCCGCCGTGCACGCTCGCTGCTGGCGCTGATGATCCGCGACAGCCTCACCGGCCTGTACAACCACACCCACACCCTGTACCTGCTGGAACAGGAAATCGTACGGGCCCGGCAAAAAGACCAGCCGCTGGCCTTTGCCATGATCGATATTGACGAGTTCAAGAAGGTCAACGATACCTACGGCCACCCCATCGGGGATCGCATTCTGCGCAGCCTGTCCATGTTCATGAAGCAACGGTTGCGTAAAACCGACCACATCGGGCGCTATGGTGGCGAAGAGTTTGCGGTCATCCTGCCCAACACCTCCATCACGGATGCCCGGACCGTGCTGGATGAAATACGCCAGCGTTTTTCCGAACTTCAGCAGCAGGCGGGGGAACAGGAATTCAGTGTGTCGTTCAGTTGCGGAGTTGCCAACTGGCAGGGTGATAGCGCCCAGTCACTGTGCGAACGGGCAGACAAAGCACTCTACCGGTCGAAAGAACAAGGCCGGAACCAGGTTACTGCGGCTCAGTAAACCTGCCCTCAGGGCCGGGCTCCCTGCCCGGCCCATGAAACCAACGTCGAATACCAGCCTTGCCTTCCATAGCCGACAATTGTGCTCATCAACGAAATGTCATCGCGCCGCCGGCAATTGGTGTGTAATCTTTTTTCGGGATCAATCCGACAACATGAAGATTGTCAAAAAGTGTTGATCTGGAGCTAACAAGCACGCACCATTCGGGCAAAGTGCCGTTATCTTCGGCGATCCTGTTCAAATAACACCGAGGCAGAACTACCGTGTCGACCATTCTTGTGCTCCATGGCCCTAACCTCAACATGCTCGGTACCCGGGAGCCTGAGGTCTATGGCCATGAGACCCTGGCCGATATTGATGACCGGCTGCGCGCAACGGCTGCAGACCAGGGCCATCACCTTTTGCACCTGCAGTCGAACGCAGAATACGAACTGATTGAGAGAGTGCACGAAGCCAGGGCAGAGGGCGTGGATTTCATCATTATCAATCCAGCCGCCTTCACCCACACCAGCGTTGCGCTGCGTGATGCCATGCTAGCTTCCGGCATTCCGTTTATTGAAGTGCACCTTTCCAACGTGCATGCGCGGGAAGCCTTCCGCCATCACTCGTACTTTTCAGATATCGCCGCAGGCGTTATCTGCGGGCTGGGCAGCCACGGCTATGACCTGGCCCTGCAGGCTGCCCTGCAAAGAATTCACCGATAGACCAGTAACAACGGGACTGACACAGTTATGGATATTCGCAAAATCAAGAAACTGATCGAACTGCTCGAAGAGTCTGATGTCGAGGAGCTGGAAATTCACGAAGGGGATGACTCTGTTCGCATCTCCCGTCGTCGCGAGCAGGCCGCTGGTGGCCACTACGTAAGCCACTTCGCACCGCAGGCGCCACAGGCACCGGCTCCCGCTCCGGCAGCGCCGGCGGCCCCGGCCGAAGAAGGCGCCGCTCCTGCGTTCAGCGGCCACGCCGTCAAATCTCCGATGGTCGGCACCTTCTATCGTGCGCCCTCACCCACCGCCAGTGTGTTTGTGGAAGTGGGCCAGAAGGTCAACGTGGGCGACGTGATTTGTATCGTTGAAGCCATGAAGATGATGAACCAGATCGAAGCCGACAAAGCCGGTACCGTGACCGAAATTCTGGTCGAAAATGGCCAGCCGGTCGAGTTTGACCAGCCCCTGGTCGTCATTTCCTGAATTCGGTGATTGTTAGCCATGGCCATGTTAGAAAAAGTTCTGATCGCAAACCGCGGTGAAATTGCCCTGCGCATTCTCCGCGCGTGCAAGGAGCTGGGTATCAAAACAGTTGCTGTCCACTCACAGGTAGACCGCGACCTGATGCACGTGCGCCTTGCAGACGAGTCTGTCTGCATAGGCCCGAACAGCCCCACAGAAAGCTACCTGAACATCCCCGCCATCATCAGTGCGGCGGAAGTTACCGATTCCGTGGGCATTCACCCCGGTTACGGCTTTCTGGCAGAGAACGCCGATTTTGCCGAACAGGTCGAGAAGAGCGGCTTCCGCTTTATCGGCCCCCGGGCAGAGACCATCCGCCTGATGGGTAACAAGGTGTCCGCTATCGAAGCCATGAAAAAGGCGGGCGTACCGACCGTTCCCGGCTCCGACGGCCCGTTGACAGAAGACGACGAGCGCACTCTGAGGCTGGCAAAGCAGATCGGCTACCCGGTGATGATCAAAGCCGCTTCCGGCGGTGGTGGTCGCGGGATGCAGGTGGTGCATTCTGAAGCCGCCCTGCTGAAAGCGGTCCAGATCACCCAGACCGAAGCCAAGAATGCATTCGGCGATCCCACCGTCTATCTCGAAAAGTTCCTGGAAACACCACGCCACGTGGAAGTTCAGGTTCTGGCCGATATGCACGGCAATGTCATCCACCTGGGCGACCGGGACTGCTCCATGCAGCGCCGCAACCAGAAGGTGATCGAGGAAGCACCGGCCCCGAACATCAACCCGGAGTCCCGGGAGCGCACCCTTAAGGCCTGCGTGGATGCCTGCAAGGAAATCGGCTACGTGGGTGCCGGCACCTTCGAGTTCCTGTACCAGGACGGCGAGTTCTATTTCATTGAAATGAACACCCGGGTACAGGTTGAGCACCCGGTCTCCGAGATGGTTACGGGCGTGGATATCGTGCGTGAACAGCTGCGTATTGCCAGCGGCCTGCCGCTGCAATACAGCCAGGACGAAATCCACATTACCGGCCACGCCATTGAGTGCCGGATCAACGCCGAAGACCCGCAAACCTTCGTACCCAGCCCCGGCAAGGTCAAGCATTTCCACGCGCCCGGCGGCAACGGCATCCGTGTCGACTCCCATCTGTACAGCGGCTACACGGTACCGCCGTACTACGATTCCCTGGTGGCCAAACTGATCACCTGGGGCGACGATCGGGAGATCGCCCGGCGGCGCATGAAGAACGCGCTGGACGAAATCCTGGTCGAGGGCATCAAGACCAATCAACCCCTGCATCGAAAACTGGTACGCGATGGTGGCTTTAAACAGGTAGACTTCACCATCCACTACCTCGAGAAACTGATGCGGGATTAACCATGCCCTGGATACAACTCCAGATTCCAGCTGATCCGGATACTGCGGATCAGCTGGAGGATCTGTTAATGGAAATGGGCGCAGACGCCGTTTCCATGGAAGACGCAGCCGACCAGCCCCTGTACGAGCCCGATCCGGGCACCACTCCCCTCTGGAGCCAGACCACCGTTACCGGCCTGTTCCAGTCTGATCGCAACATCGAACAGCTGTTAGCGGATATCCGCGACGCCTGGCACCAGCAAACCCAGCAGTCCCTGGCCGAGATTGAAGTGACACTGGTGGAAGACAAGGACTGGGAACGGGCCTGGATGGATGATTTCCACCCGCTGCAGTTCGGTGAACGCCTGTGGATTGTGCCCAGCTGGCACGAAGCCCCGGACCCGGACGCCGCCAACCTGTTGCTGGACCCTGGCCTGGCCTTCGGCACCGGCACCCACCCCACCACGGCCCTGTGCCTGGAATGGCTCGACGGCCAGGATGTTGCCGGTAAACAGGTAACCGACTACGGCTGTGGCTCCGGCATTCTGGGCCTGGCTGCCCTGCTGCTGGGTGCGGACCATGTGATTGGCGTGGATACAGACCCGCAAGCCCTGGAAGCCAGCCGCGACAACGCCCGTCGTAACGGCGTGGAAGACAACCGCCTGGACCTCTACCTGCCCGGACAGGATCCCGACACCCAGGCGGACGTAATGCTGGCCAACATCCTGGCCCAGCCGCTGATTGGTCTGGCGCCGAGGCTGGCAGAGCTGACCAGGCCCGGTGGCCACCTGGTACTGTCCGGCATTCTGTTCAACCAGGCCCGGGAAGTGATGGATGCCTACGAACCCTGGTTCATCATGGACGAGCCGGAACAGAAAGAAGACTGGATACGCCTCACAGGACGGCGCAGGGACAGATGACGGCCCAGGCGTTTATGACTAAACTGCCTGACTCGTACTGACCAAAATGCAATGACCTAGCGATCCCGCTTTCAGGACCGAAGCATGACCCAGAGCAGCCTGCAGACCCAGTGCCCCCAATGCGAAACCCGTTTCCGGGTAACCGACGAACAACTCGGCGTAGCCGGGGGCAAGGTACGTTGCGGCAGCTGCATGAACGTGTTCAACGCCCTGGAACACCGTGTCACTGAAAGCGGGACGACTGAGACGCCCCCCGAGGAAAAGCCGCAAGAACCCGCGGATGTCGGTTTTGGCGAAGACGAGTTTGTGTTTGCCGACAACCCCGAAGAAGACGCCACTGAAGGCCGCTACGCCGGCAGCAAGCTCACATTCGATGAGGACGAGCTCAGCGACAGCTTCCGGGATGTGGATGAACCCGATGCCCCCGGCTTCCGGGACGACTCAGACGATCACGACAACCATCAGGTAGACGAAAGCTGGGCAGAAGCCATGCTTGAAGAGGTGGAGCCCGGGCAGGAAGGCAAGCCCGAAACGGAACCCGAACCTGAACGGGAACCCGAGCCAGTAAAGCCCTCCCCTGCCAAACCGGCTCCAAAGCCCGAATCCGAGCCCCTGCAGGAGCCGGAGGCACTGTCTCTGACACCTGTTGAAGCCGAACCGGAGTTCACGCCGGACCCTGCTCCGGCACAACCCCACGCCGATCATGAACCGCCCCTGACCGCCGATGACGACCGGGTGGGCGATCCTGTCACCAGCCGCCCCGCCAAACCGTTCCAGCCGGACAACCTGTACCAGGACCTGCGCCGAGACCCGGTATCCGTGGGTGGTGGCCGTGGCGGCCTGCGCACAGCCCTTTGGACACTGGTGGTACTGGTGCTGATTGGCGTTCTGGTGGCCCAGGTTACCTGGTTCCAGTTTGACCGGCTGTCTGCCATCCCCCAGTTGCGCCCGTTCTACGAGAAAGGCTGTGAACTTGCCGGCTGCCAGCTCAAGCCCCTGGTGGATGTCGACGCCATCCAGAGCCGGAAGCTGGTGGTACGCACCGATCCGGAAAACCGTACCCAGCTGATCGTCGATGCGGTTATCCTCAACCGGGCAGGCTTTGAACAGCCGTTCCCGGCCATCGCCCTGACCTTCTCGAACCTTAACGGCGACGTGGTTGCACAGAGTGTGTTTTCCCCTGATGAATACCTGGCCGGCGAAGCCACCGGGCTGGGTGCCATGCCGGTAGAAACACCGGTTCGCATCGCCATCAGCATTCGCGATCCGGGCCGCGACGCGGTTAACTACAATCTGGATTTCCGGCCGGCATCCCCGTGACAGCGCCGGACAACCGCCATGCCGGCACACAGTTGACAGCGCAAAAGTCAACCAGAAAGCACGAAAAATAATCAATTTTTTCCTGCTTTCGCCCCTTCAATCGATGTGCCCCCGGCGGTATCATTACCGCCCTTCGGAGACCGGAGCGGTCAGAAATTAACCAACCGCTCCACCGAACCTTGCTTAACCCGCTGTGACACGGACTCAGATCATGCTGCCAACGGCAAAAATCGGGCCGTACACCCTGCCCAACCCGCTTATTGTTGCGCCCATGGCCGGCGTAACGGATCGCCCTTTCCGGCAGCTTTGCCGCCGAATGGGAGCTGGTCTGGCGGTATCGGAAATGGTCATAGCAGACAGCAAGCTCTGGCATACGCGCAAATCGCGCACCCGCCTGAATCATCAGGGTGAACCGGAACCCCGCTCGGTGCAGATTGCCGGCGGCGACCCTGAGATGCTGGCGGATGCCGCCCGGCAAAATGCCGAGTTTGGTGCCCAGATCATCGACATCAACATGGGCTGCCCTGCCAAGAAGGTCTGTAACAAGGCCGCCGGTTCTGCCCTGATGAAAGATGAAAAACTGGTGCGGGCAATCCTCGAGGCCGTTGTGGCCGCTGTGGATATACCGGTCACCCTGAAAATGCGCACCGGCTGGGACCGGGACAACCGCAACGCACCGGTGATCGCCCGCATGGCCGAAGACGCCGGCATCCAGGCACTGGCAGTGCACGGCCGCACCCGGGCAGACAAATACAACGGAAACGCCGAATACGACACCATCGCTGCGGTAAAAGCCAGCGTGGGTATTCCGGTGTTCGCCAACGGCGACATCACCACGCCGGAAAAAGCCCGGCAGGTGCTCGCGCACACCGGCGCAGACGGCCTGCTGATTGGCCGTGGGGCACAGGGCCGGCCATGGATCTTCCGGGAGATTCTGCACTACCTGGAAACCGGCACGCACCTGGCTGAGCCACCGCTGGATGAAGTCGAGCAGATTCTGTCGGAGCACCTGGCCGAACTGCACAGCTTCTACGGCGAGAAAATGGGCGTGCGTATCGCCAGAAAGCATGTGGGCTGGTATCTGCAGTCCCATGACGAGAACAAACAGTTCCGAACACGCTTCAACGGCATCGAAGATGCGCTGGAGCAGAAAGACAGCATCGAACAGTACTTTGCAGGCTTACGAAATGGAGAGGTATTCGCAGCATGACCGCTGAGACTTTGGCAAACGACAACCTGGGCACCCCGGCCAACGATGATGTCCATCAGTTGCACACGGTAAATAATAGCGGCAACAGTGTCACCCTGCGTGACAGCGTGGAAGTGGCCCTGAAAAACTACTTCACGCAGCTGGACGGCGCACCGGTTTCTGACGTTTACCAGCTGGTACTGTCAGAAGTGGAAGCCCCGCTGCTGGAGCAGGTAATGAAGTACACCCGCAACAACCAGACCAAGGCCTCCACCATGCTTGGCCTGAACCGCGGCACCCTGCGCAAGAAACTCAAGCAGTACGGTCTGCTTTAATCTGACAAAGGAAGGCAGTCACCATGGCAAACCAGGCAAACACCCCCGTCCGTCGCGCCCTGATCAGCGTAAGTGATAAAACCGGCATCGTCGATTTCGGCCGAGCCCTGACTGAACGCGGCGTTGAGCTGCTGTCCACCGGCGGTACCTTCCGCCTGCTTCAGGAAAACAACGTACCGGTCACCGAAGTGTCCGACTACACCGGTTTTCCCGAGATGATGGATGGCCGGGTAAAAACCCTGCACCCGAAGATTCACGGTGGCATTCTGGGCCGTCGCGGCACCGATGATGCCATCATGGGCGAACACGGCATCAACCCCATCGACATGGTGGTGGTGAACCTGTATCCGTTCGAAGAGACCGTGGCCAACCCGGACTGTGACCTGCCGACTGCCATCGAGAACATCGACATCGGCGGCCCCACCATGGTTCGCGCCGCCGCCAAGAACCACAACGATGTCGCCATCGTGGTGAACGCCTCCGACTACAGCCGGGTTCTGAAAGAGCTGGACAGCAACGACGGCCAGCTCACCTACAGCACCCGCTTCGACCTGGCGGTAAAAGCGTTCGAGCACACCGCCGGTTACGATGGTGCCATCGCCAATTACCTGGGCGGCCGTACCCCGGACAACGACAATACCGACTTCCCCCGCACCTTCAACGCCCAGTTCGTGAAGGTTCAGGACATGCGTTACGGCGAGAACCCGCACCAGCGCGCCGCCTTCTACGCCGAGCGCAACCCGAAAGAAGCCTGCGTGGCCACCGCCAAACAGTTGCAGGGCAAGGAACTGAGCTACAACAACGTGGCCGACACCGATGCCGCCCTGGAATGCGTTAAGCCGTTTGCCGACCCGGCCTGTGTCATCGTCAAGCACGCCAACCCCTGTGGCGTAGCCATCGGTGCCGACATCCTGCAAGCCTACGACCTGGCCTTCGCCACCGACCCGACATCCGCCTTTGGCGGCATCATTGCCTTTAACCGGGAACTGGACGCCGCGACTGCCAAGGCCATCGTGGATCGCCAGTTTGTGGAAGTGATCATCGCCCCGAGCGTGGCGCCGGAAGCGGTCGAGATTGTTGCTGCCAAGAAGAACGTACGCCTTCTGGCCTGCGGCGAATTCGGCGGCGAGCGCGCCCAGACCATGGACTACAAGCGCGTGACCGGCGGCCTGCTGGTGCAGGACCGGGATCTCGGTATGGTGGCCATGGAAGACGTAAAAGTCGTCACCGAGCGCCAGCCTACCGAACAGGAGCTGAACGACCTGCTGTTCGCCTGGGAAGTGGCCAAGTACGTGAAATCCAACGCCATCGTCTACGCCAAAGCCGGCCGCACCATCGGTGTGGGCGCAGGCCAGATGAGCCGCGTTTACAGCGCCAGGATTGCCGGCATCAAGGCGGCAGACGAAAACCTGGAAGTGAAGGGTTCGGTGATGGCCTCAGACGCGTTCTTCCCGTTCCGTGACGGCATTGATGCCGCTGCTGAAGCCGGTATTACTGCGGTCATCCAGCCGGGCGGTTCCATGCGCGACCAGGAAGTGATCGACGCCGCCAACGAGCATGGCATTGCCATGGTCTTCACCGGCATGCGCCATTTCCGTCACTGATCAACGTATTCAGGAGCAGCACATGAACATTCTGGTTATTGGCAGTGGCGGGCGCGAACACGCCCTGGCGTGGAAAGCAGCCCAGTCTCCGCAGGCAGACAAGGTCTTCGTGGCGCCGGGTAACGCCGGTACCGCCCGGGAACCGAACCTGGAGAACGTCAACCTGGACGTGATGGACCTGGACGGCCTGGCCAACTTCGCCGAGCAGAACAACGTCGGCCTGACCATCGTTGGCCCGGAAGCCCCGCTGGTAGCCGGCGTGGTGGACAAGTTTGAAGAGCGCGGCCTGCGCATCTTCGGCCCCAGCGCTGGCGCCGCCCAACTGGAAGGCTCCAAGGCCTTCACCAAGGACTTCCTGGCCCGCCAGAAGATCCCGACCGCCGACTACGCCAACTTCACCGATGTAGACGAAGCCCTCGCCTACGTGCGTGAAAAGGGTGCGCCAATTGTGGTCAAGGCCGACGGCCTGGCTGCCGGTAAAGGCGTGATCGTGGCCATGACCCAGGAAGAAGCCGAGGATGCCATCCGCGACATGCTCGCAGGCAACGCCTTTGGCGATGCCGGCAGCCGCGTGGTGGTGGAAGAGTTCCTGGACGGCGAAGAAGCCTCCTTCATCGTCATGGTGGACGGCAAGAACGTGCTGGCCATGGCCACCTCCCAGGACCACAAGCGCGTAGGCGACGGCGACACCGGCCCCAACACCGGCGGCATGGGTGCCTACTCTCCGGCCCCGGTGGTCACTGCGGATGTGCACCAGCGCATCATGGACGAGGTGATCTACCCCACGGTCAACGGCATGGCGGCTGAAGGTCATCCCTACAAGGGCTTCCTGTACGCCGGCCTGATGATCGACACCAACGGTGCGCCGAAGGTGATCGAGTTCAACTGCCGCTTCGGCGACCCGGAAACCCAGCCGATCATGCTGCGCATGAAGTCTGACCTGGTGGAGCTGTGCCAGGCCGCCGTGGATGGCAAGCTGGACGCGTGCGATTCCGAATGGGACGACCGCGCCTCTGTAGGCATCGTGCTGGCTGCCGGCGGCTACCCTGCCGACTACAGCAAGGGTGATGTGATCTCCGGCCTGCCGGAAGGCGAAACCGAAGGCGAGAAGGTGTTCCACGCCGGCACCAAGCTCGATGGCGACGACGTTGTCACCGCCGGCGGCCGGGTTCTGTGCGCCACCGCTTTGGGCAACACCGTGACTGAGGCCCAGCAGCGGGCTTACCAGCTGGCGAAGAAGATTAGTTGGAACGGCATGTTCTATCGGAACGACATTGCCTACCGGGCCATTGCCCGGGAGCAAGGCTGAGTTTCAGGCCCTGCCCGTTAAAGCTGTCAGCCCGGTCATTGACCGGGCTTTTTTATGGGTTAGTGTTAGACCATCAACCCCGAAACCATGAAAAGGAGTTCACTGTGCCCCGTAACGCACTCAACCTTGTTCTGTTGCTCGCCACCACCCTTCTGATCAGCGCCTGCTCGAAACAGGGCATCTACGACAGTGCCATTGGCTGGGAGCGCTCCAGTGCCGGGCTGGAAACCGAACAGGTCGCGGTCGGGGAACTGGATATCACCTATCTGCGCAGCAAAGAGCCGGTGGACGGCGACACACTGGTTCTGATTCACGGCTTCGGGGCCAACAAGGACAACTGGACCCGGCTGGCGAAGGAATTCAAAGGCGAGTTCAACATCTACGCCTTCGACCTGCCCGGCCATGGCGACAGCAGCAAGCCCATGGACATCGGCTACCGCTTTGAAGACCAGGTGGGCTACCTGAACCAGGCGCTGGCAAAGCTGGGCGTGGAGCGGTTCCACATGATGGGTAACTCCATGGGCGGCGCCATCACCGCACTCTATTCCGCAACCCATCCCGACCAGGTACAAACGGCCGTGCTGTTTGACCCGGCTGGTATCTTCGAATACGAGAGCGAACTGGTAGACCTTGTCCTGGAAGGCGATAACCCGCTGATCCCCAAGCAGGAAGGTGACTTCGACAAGCTGCTGGATTTCGCCCTGGAGAAACGCCCGTTTGTACCCTGGCCGATTTTCGACGTAATGGAAGAAAAGGCCATCGCCAACCGGGAAGTCAACGAAGTCATCTTTGCCGCCATCCGCGATACCGGCTTCGAGCCGGATTTCCGCAATGCCATCACCAACATCCAGGCGCCGGTCCTGGTGGTCTGGGGCAAGCTGGACCGGGTGATCGACTACCGCAACGCCGATGTCTTTGTCGAGGCCATCCCGAACGCGCGCAAGGCGATTCTGGACGAGATCGGCCATGCGCCAATGGTGGAAGCGCCGGAGCAGTCGGCCCGATTATTCCGGGATTTCCGGGCCAGGACCATCAAATAGCACAGGTCCGGAACCCGGTGTAAACATCACTGCGAAACGGCAGATAGGCTTGTCGGTAGGTGCCACGAATCAGGTTGGATGACGTGGCACAACCGCCCCCCTTGGTGACTTTGTGGGTGGCAAACTGCAAGGTCGACATGAACGGGTACATATCCACCTTGAAGCCGTCATAAGGCAGGAACTCGTTGCTGGTCCACTCCCACACCGAGCCAATCATCTGCCGGCAGCCGAACGGGCTATCGCCGGCCGGGTAATCCGACACCGGGTTGCGCGCCATGGACCGGCCGTCCATATCCGCCCGCGAGGCATCTGGCACGTCATTGCCCCAGGGATACCGACGGAAAGGCTCACCGGGCTTGTTACCCAGCGCCGCCACCTCCCACTCATACTCCGTCGGCAACCGCCGCCCGGCCCATGTGCAGAACGCCTCCGCCTCCCAATACGTCACATGAGTGACCGGCGCATCTGGCTCCAGCGGCAGCCACTGGTCAAACACCCGCTCCTGCCAATGTCCCTCATGCCAGCGCCAGTACAGCGGATGCCGTGGCACCGTCATTCGGGGCTCCGCAACCCCGTGCACCAGCACCACATCCTCTTCAGTCTCCAGCCACTTCCGGCCCCCGAACGACCAAAGCTCAGGGCGCTTATAGCCATCGTCCTCAACAAACGCCTGAAACTCCCGGTTACTCACCAGGGTACGACTGATCGCAAACGCCGGCAGCTCCACCTCAAAACGTGGTTTTTCGGCATCAAACGCAAAGTCCTCGGTCGCATACTGTTCAGACTCACCCGGCATCCCGATCACCCAACGCCCGGCCGGAATCTGCGCATCACCGCTCACCGGCTCGCCCGGAGCCGGCCGGTCGCCCTTGTAATCCACCGACGCCGGATAACCCACCGTCTGCCGGCACCAGATCAGCGACTCGATATGCATGTTCTGGTGGTAAATAGCGTATCGGTAGAGATACAGCTCTTTATCGGTCAGCTCCCGACCCTTGATGCGTTCGGCAACCCGGTCGTAGATGGTGTTGAAATACCTGAGAGTTTCTTCCCGGCCCGGAAACAGGTCCCGACTCCAACGATCTTTGTGATCGACATGGAAAGAGTCCCACAGGTCATCCATGGAAGGATCATAGCTGGGCGTGCCATCCAGCAAGTTGAAAACAAAGACCTCATAGAAGAACGCTGAGTGGCCCATTTCCCAGAGCGGCGGGTTCACACCCGGGTGGTAAGGCACATCCAGTTGCGCCTCTGACAATGTGCAGATCAACTGTTCGGTGCGAGTCCGAGCCAGTTCCAGATCCTCTAGAACCTTTGTTCTCCCATCTTCAGAAACCATACATCGCAACTCCGGAGTCTTGATACTTTTGCCGTCTGGCTCGGTGGCAGGAGCATGTGGGGAAGGCCTTTCCAAAACACGCTGTGAATACATCCATGTACGCTCTGCTCCGCCATCCATGGCTCCGCAAGGTTTTGGAAAGGCCTTCCCCACCTGCTCATCGTATATCCTGCCTGCCTCAAAGAATAACAAAGAAAAAACCGCCGGGGGCAGACACCCGCGGCGGTTTGATAGCTATGAATACGATAGGTAAACCGGAATCAGGTCAACCTATGCCGTCTTCCTGCGGTTTTTGCGCCAGTCGGCCAGATCTTCGATAAGCTTGTAGAACAAGGGCACGAAGAACAGCGCCAGGGTACTGGCCGCCAGCATACCGCCGACCACCACGGTGCCGATTTCCTGGCGGGAAACCGCACCCGCACCGGAGCTGAACGCCAGTGGCAGGGAGCCCACGATGAACGTCAGCGCCGTCATCATGATCGCCCGGAAACGCTGACGGGCTGCCGCGCTGGCTGCCTCAAACGAACTCATGCCGGCTTTGCGGTTCTGGGCTGCGAACTCCACGATCAGGATCGCGTTCTTGGCCGCCAGGCCAATCAATACCAGCAGGCCCACCTGGAAGTAGATGTCGTTCGGGAAACCGCGCCACAACGACGCCAGGGCTGCCCCGAACACACCAAAGGGAACAGCGGTGGCCACCGCCACCGGCAGGCCCCAGCGCTCGTACTGGGCCGCCAGGATCAGGAACACCAGCAACAGGCCCATGCCGAAGGCCAGGGTGCCGGAATCGGCAGAATCCTGCAGCTGGTAGGCCTCGCCGGTCCAGCCCAGCAGGGTGTTGCGGTCAAATTGCTCCGCCGCCACTTCCTGCAATGCCGTCAGCGCTTCACCGGTGGTGTGGCCCGGGGTCGGGTCAGCCAACAGCTTGGCCGCCGGATACACGTTAAACCGGTTGAGGATATCCGGGCCACTGGTGCGTTCCAGCTCCACCAGCGAACTCAGCGGAATCATCTCGCCATAGTTGGAACGCACGAACACCTTGCGCAGGTCATCCGGGTGGCTCCGGAACTCACCTTCGGACTGCAGGTTAACCTGCCAGTTACGGCCCTGCAGGGTAAAGTCGTTCACGTACAGGCCGCCGAAGGTACTCTGCATGGTAGTGAAGATCTGGTCGATGGGCACGCCGGCGGCCTGGGCTTTTTCCCGGTCGACGTTGGCTCGGTACTTCGGAATACCCGTGTCCAGGGTGACCCGCACGTTGGTCAGCTCCGGCCGGGCATTGGCGGCCTGGGTGAAGCCGTCGGCCATGGCCTTGATTTCAGCCGGGGTGCGGCCGCCACGGGCCTGGATGTAACCTTCCACACCACCGGTGGTAGACAAGCCCTGAATGGGTGGCGGGGTAAAGGCAATCACGAAGGCTTCCGGCATGCCGAAGCCGATGCCCATCACCTTCTTGGCAATGTCAGCCGCCGCCTGGCCTTCGCCTTCCCGTTCCGCCCAGTCTTCCAGGGTCACAAACGCCACACCGCTGTTGGTGCGCAGGGCGCTGGAGATGATGTCAAAACCGGCAAAGGCCACCACGTCTTTCACTTCCGGCATGGCTACCATCTTCTGCACCAGCTCGTCCCGGGTCTGCTCGGTCCGGCTCAGGGAGGAGGTGGGCGGCAGTGAATAGGCAGTCAGCACAAAGCCCTGGTCTTCCTGGGGCACCAGCCCGGAGGGCATCGCCTTCATCAGGAAGACCGTACCGCCCAGCATGGCGGCAAACAGCAGCACGCCGACAACCGCGTGCCGCAGCAGCCAGTCCACCACGGCAGAGAAGCCAGCGGTGAGCTTGTCGAAGCCGGCATCAAACCAGCGGAACACCGTCAACTGCTTGCCCTCATGGCCCAGCAACAGGGCACACATGGCCGGAGTCAGGGTCAGCGCCACGATACCCGAGATCACCACCGACACCGCAATCGTTATCGCAAACTGCCGGTACAGCTCGCCACTCAGGCCACCCAGGAAGGCCACCGGCGCGAATACCGCCACCAGCACCAGGGTAGACGACACCACCGCACCGGAAACCTGGCCGATGGTAGCCACGGCGGCGTTGTAGGCCGACATGCCCTCTTCCTTCATCAGGCGCTCGGCGTTTTCCATGATGATGATGGCGTTATCCACCACCACCCCGATGGCCAGTATCAACCCGAACAAGGTCAGTAGGTTGACCGAGAAGCCCAGCGCCTGCATGCCCGCAAAGGTACCGATCAGGGAGACCGGAATGGCAATCAGCGGGATCAGGGTCGCGTTGATATGCTGCAGGAACAGGAAGGTCACCAGCACCACCAGCAACACCGCCACAATGAAGGTATTGATCACCTCCTGGATGGAAATATCGATAAAGCGGGTGGTGTCGTAGGGGACGTTGTATTCCATTCCAGCCGGGAAACGGTCAGCAATTTCCTTCATTGCTTCATCTACCGCCGCGGCGGCATCCAGGGCGTTGGCTCCGGGCTGCAGGTAAACCCCCATGGGTACGGTAGCGCCACCGTTGTAGACCGCCGCGAAGTCGTAGTTCTGGGCTCCCAGCTCAATGCGGGCAACATCCTTCAGGCGCAGGGAGGCACCCTGCTCGTCACTGCGCAGGATCACTTCGCCGAATTCTTCCGGGCTGGCCAGCCGGCCGGGCGCAGACACGCTGAAGGTGAAGGCCTGGCCTTCCGGGGCCGGTTCGGCACCGATACGGCCGGCAGCAAACTGAGCGTTCTGGCCACGCAGGGAGTTGGCCACATCACCGGGGGTCAGTTCGTACTGGGCCAGCTTGTCGGGCCGCAGCCAGATCCGCATGGAGTAGTCCTGGGCACCAAACAGGGAAGCGTCACCGATGCCCGGCAAACGCACCAGCTCATCCAGCACGTTCAGCAGGGCGTAGTTAGAGATTTCCACCACATCCATGGAGTTGTCCGGAGACGACAGGGTAATCACCTGCAGGATGGAGGTGGAGCGGGCTTCCACCTTCAGGCCCTGGTCTCGCACCGACTGCGGCAGTCGCGCCAGCGCCTGCTGCACCCGGTTGTTGACGTTGATGGTAGCCTGGTCCGGATCGGTGCCGATTTCAAACGACACGGTTACCCGAAAGCTGCCAGAGTCGGTGGCGCTCGACTCCAGGTAGATCATGTCGTCTACGCCGTTGATCTCCTGCTCCAGTGGGGCCACCACGGAATCGGCGATAACATCGGCACTGGCGCCGGGGAAGCGGCCGTCGACCACCACCTGGGGTGGCACCACGTTGGGGTACTGTTCCACCGGCA
>Ga0209075_1001281_pt1 | contig 23788 bp, 40 predicted proteins | sample Stecom2011_FD_187523 | JGI IMG/M metagenome (GOLD analysis project Ga0209075, IMG submission 187523) | Agricultural soil microbial communities from Utah to study Nitrogen management - Steer compost 2011 (SPAdes) (version 2) | ecosystem: Environmental > Terrestrial > Soil > Agricultural land...
AGGATTGGTCTGATTTTACACCTATATTTAAAGAAGACAAATAGATTTTATTTTATCAAAAACCTGAGTTCCTTTGATGCGATTTCGCAATACAGAAGTATTAAGGTTGGTGTAAATGTAGATTTTTGTTAATCCCATCATATTCTTTTCCTAATTTGGGGTTTTCACCAATCTGAACACAGTCAAATTTTAAGGTCGAATAGTATCTGTCTGCCTGATTTTCGGACCATTCTTCAAAAGTGTAATCCCAAATAGCATTTAAGTCATCAATGGCTTCTTGTCTTAAAATTACTTTAGCCATTTTTTCTTTTTTCTGCTTTTAGTCTTTTTAGATTTTCGTCAAAGTCAAAATTTTCAACCCTTGGACTACTTAATCCTTCTTGAATGGCTTTTTTAAGTGCAGTTACTTTACTTTCTTCTTCTTCAAGCAATCGAAGTCCTGCACGAATTATTTCACTAACATTTTTGTAGCGACCTTCTTTAATTCTGCTTTCAACAAAATCTTCAAAATAATCTCCTAATGATACAGATGTGTTCCGTCCCATAACTTTCAATTTATTATCAAAGTTACCAAAATTTGGTAATTCACACAAATTTATTGAATTATTTGTTGAGGTAAACTTACAACAACTCAAAGTCAAATTTCAGAACATTACAGTTTTCCCACAACCAAAAACCTCAATTCTTTTGATGCAATTTCGCAATACAGGAGTATTAAAATAGATGTGAATGTGGATTTTTATTGATGTTTGTCTGCTATTTCAAACACGGATTTCATAGGTTTTTTCAGCATTACCAGTAAATCTAACCCTGTCAGAGTTGTAATTCTGACAGGGTTTTGTTACTTTTTCCAAAAATCTTACCAAGCATAACTAGCATATAGCTTAAAGGCAACAGTACCTCCTGCTACATCAAGTATTATTACTTCAGGAAAGTTATTATTGCTTTGATAAGGTACAAAATTAATTCCTCCCATAAATTCATCTGAACTAAAATCATCATAATCATACAATACTATGGAATATTGACTTCCTACACTTGCCAGACTAATAATAGGATTTGGAGTGAAAGCATAGGTTTCGGTATGAACTGCATTTTGAAACATAGCATCACTGCTCCATATTAAAGTTTCTCCTAAATAAATAACAGGATATATATCAGGAGCTGTTCCGTTAGTATCCCAACCACCTCCATTCGGTTTTGTCGGAGGAAATCTGGTTACTTCTATCTTGTGGATTCGTATTACAGACGGAGTTATTTGTTGTGAACAATTTGAGCCTGTATAACCGTCAGGACAAACACAACTTCCGTTCGCACAATATCCGTCATTCAGACATACTATTCCCTCACAAGGGTTTTTGACATCATCATCACTGCCACAAGAATTAATCATCATTAAGCCAATAAAGGCAAAAACTACTAAGAGCCTGTTTAAATTTTATTCATCTCTTTTAATTTTTAAGTTTGAATTATTATTATTTCCTTGTTCCAAAGTAATAAAACAAGGTTCTCTGATAGGTTTTAAACGAGTAATATTTTTCATAGTTTCTGATTTAGACATAAAAAAAAACGAGCGTGAGAAATTCCCAAGCTCGTCAAAGAGGTCGTCCAAAACCCGTAGTACAAAGCAAAGAGAACACCCACGCTCTAAAACGCAGGCATTCCACTTTTACCTTCCCGTACTACTTAAATATTTGGACTATTTCTTTGACAGGACTTTCAAAGCGAAACGCTATATTTTAATGTATTTTTATTCTGTTTTTATATCATTTATTCTGTTTTGATTTTAGCAAACATATAAAATTTTAGAGTTGTATTAACAAAAATTGTGTTTTGGCTTTTTTGTAAGGTTAGATAACACACTCCAATCCCTCTCAAGAGGGGAGTTTGAACTCAAAACTAGATAAATACGATTTTATAGCTTATATTTCTAAATTTCTAAATCCCAAATATTCCTATCTTTGCTTTTTTGAATTTAAAAATAGATGAAAATACATTTTATAGCAATAGGAGGCAGTGCGATGCACAATCTGGCATTGGCAATGTACAATAAAGGATATCAGGTTACCGGAAGCGATGATGCTATCTTTGAACCGTCCAAATCAAGACTGGAAAACAAAGGTTTATTACCTGAAGAATTGGGTTGGTTTGCGGATAAAATCACTTCGGATATTGATGCGGTTATTCTGGGAATGCATGCCAAGGAAGATAATCCTGAACTTCAAAAAGCTAAGGAATTAGGCCTTAAGATTTATTCCTATCCTGAATTTTTGTACGAACAGTCTAAAAATAAAACCAGAGTGGTCATCGGAGGTTCTCACGGAAAAACGACCATCACTTCGATGATTTTACACGTGATGCAATATCATAATATTGAGGTGGATTATATGGTTGGTGCCCAGCTCGAAGGCTTTGATACCATGGTTCATTTGACCCAAGAAAATGATTTTATAGTTTTGGAAGGTGATGAATATTTGTCTTCTCCGATTGACAGACGTCCAAAATTTCATTTGTATAAACCGAATATTGCGTTGCTCTCAGGAATTGCTTGGGATCATATCAATGTTTTTCCGACCTACGAAAATTATTTGGAACAATTTGAAGTTTTCATTAATCAGATTACTAATGGAGGGATTCTGATCTATAACGAAGAAGACAAGGATTTAAAAACTTTGGCTGAAAACACGACTAATCCGATTCGCAAAATACCTTACGGAACTCCTGACTATACCGTGGAAAACGGAACGACACTTTTAGCAACTCCCGAAGGTGATATGCCAATCGAAGTATTCGGGAAACACAATCTAAATAACTTAAATGGAGCAAAATGGATTTGCCAGAATATGGGAGTGGACGAAGCGGACTTTTATGAGGCCATAGCTTCATTTAAAGGAGCATCAAAACGGTTGGAAAAAATTTCAGAAAACTCAAACAGAGTGATTTATAAAGACTTTGCTCATTCTCCAAGTAAAGTAAAAGCCACTACCGATGCGGTAAAAGAGCAATATCCTAACCGTACTTTGATTGCTTGTTTAGAGTTGCATACTTATAGTAGTCTAAATGCGGAATTTTTGAAAGAATATGGATCTACCTTAAATAGTGCAAATGTTGCCGTTGTATTTTATTCTCCCGAAGCAGTTAAAATCAAGCGTCTTGATGAGGTTACAGAAGAACAAATCGCAAATTCGTTTAACCGGAATGATTTGATTATTTATACGAATCCGAAGGAATTTGAAGAATATCTGTATAAACTGAATTTTAAAAATACAGTTTTGCTTTTGATGAGTTCTGGAAATTACGGAGGTTTGGATTTGGAGATTTTAAAAGCAAAGATTTAAAATAAATTTTCGACGTAAGGAAATTTTGAATTCAAAATTTCCTAGTAAAATCACTAATAACTTCATTTTTAGTTCGAGGTTTGAAGCGGTCAGTTTGAAAAATCTGTAATTGATTTTACTAATTAGACCTTTCTTTTTCAAATTAATATAAAAAATATTTGTTGTAAAATAAAAAAGTTATACATTTGCAACCCCGTAAAAAGCGGGAAATTAATAACATAAGAATTTATTATTTTAAACAATTATGCCAACAATTCAACAATTAGTAAGAATCGGAAGAACCCAATCGACTAAGAAGAGTAAATCGATTGCCTTGGATTCTTGTCCTCAAAGAAGAGGGGTTTGTACTCGTGTTTACACCACGACACCTAAGAAACCGAATTCAGCGATGCGTAAAGTAGCGAGAGTTCGTTTGACTAATGGTAATGAGGTGAACGCTTACATCCCTGGTGAAGGACATAATCTTCAAGAGCACTCGATAGTATTAGTAAGGGGAGGAAGAGTAAAAGACTTACCAGGGGTACGTTACCACATCGTTCGTGGGGCGCTGGATACCGCAGGTGTTGCAGGAAGAACCCAACGCAGAAGTAAGTACGGAGCAAAACGTCCTAAACCAGGACAAGTTGCAGCTGCACCAGCAAAAGGTAAGAAAAAGTAATTTAAAATCTTTTAAACAAAAGACATGAGAAAAAAACAAGCGAAAAAAAGACCGCTTTTACCAGATCCGAGATTTAACGATCAGTTAGTTACACGTTTTGTGAATAACTTGATGTGGGACGGTAAAAAATCAGTTTCTTTTAAAGTATTCTATGATGCTCTTGATATCGTAGAAGCTAAAAAACAGGATGAAGAGAAAACTTCTCTAGAAATATGGAAAGACGCTCTTGCAAACGTAATGCCTCACGTAGAAGTGCGTTCGCGTAGAGTAGGAGGGGCTACCTTCCAGATTCCGATGCAAATCAGACCGGACAGAAAAATATCGATGGCTATGAAATGGATGATTCTTTATGCTCGTAGGAGAAATGAAAAATCAATGTCGGCGAGATTAGCTTCAGAGATTTTGGCTGCTGCTAAAGAAGAAGGAGCTGCTGTTAAAAAGAGAATGGATACTCATAAAATGGCTGAGGCGAATAAAGCGTTCTCTCACTTTAGATTTTAATAGTAAATAGAAATGGCAAGAGATTTAAAACTTACTAGAAATATCGGTATCGCAGCACATATTGATGCTGGAAAAACTACGACTACAGAACGTATACTTTTTTATACAGGAAAGAATCATAAATTAGGAGAAACTCACGAAGGTTCTTCTACCACTGACTGGATGGAACAGGAAGCAGAAAGAGGAATTACTATTACTTCTGCTGCTGTAACGGTTGAATGGCAGTTTCCTATGGAAAACGCTAAACCTACTCCAGAAACACAAAAATACCACTTTAATATTATTGATACTCCAGGACACGTTGATTTTACCGTTGAGGTAAATCGTTCGCTTCGTGTACTTGACGGATTAGTTTTCTTGTTTAGTGCTGTTGATGGTGTTGAGCCTCAATCAGAGACGAACTGGAGATTGGCCGATAATTACAAAGTTCCTCGTATGGGATTTGTAAATAAAATGGACCGTCAAGGAGCTAACTTCCTTAATGTTTGTAATCAGGTAAAAGAAATGTTGGGCTCAAATGCTGTGCCTATTGTTCTTCCTATCGGAGAAGAAGCAGACTTTAAAGGAGTTGTGGATTTGATTAAAAATAGAGCTATTGTATGGCATGATGAAAACCACGGAAGTACATTCGACATTGTTGAAATTCCTGCGGATATGATTGATGAGGTTAGACAATTCAGAGGTCAATTGATTGAGGAAATTGCAGGATATGACGAAAATCTTCTTGAAAAATACATGGAAGACGAAGAGTCTATTACAGAAGAGGAAGTTAATGCTGCACTTCGTGCTGCTACTCTTGATATGAGTATAATTCCAATGATGTGTGGTTCATCTTTCAAAAATAAAGGAGTTCAGTTTATGATTGATGCGGTTTGTCGTTATTTACCTGCACCAACAGATAAAGAGGCCATCGAAGGTACAAACCCTGATACGGATCTACCTATTTCGCGTAAACCATCAGTTACTGATCCTTTTGCCGCTTTAGCATTTAAAATTGCTACCGATCCATTCGTTGGTCGTTTGGCTTTCTTTAGAGCTTATTCAGGTAGATTAGATGCAGGTTCTTATGTGTTGAACACCCGTTCAGGAAACAAAGAGCGTATCTCTCGTATTTACCAAATGCATGCTAATAAACAAAATCCTATTGATTTTATTGAGGCAGGAGATATTGGAGCTGCTGTAGGATTTAAAGATATTAAGACAGGAGACACATTGTGTGAAGAAAAACACCCAATTGTACTTGAGTCAATGGATTTCCCTGATCCGGTAATTGGTATCGCTGTTGAGCCTAAAACTAAAGCTGATGCTGATAAAATGGGAACTGCTCTTGCTAAATTAGCAGAAGAGGACCCTACTTTTACAGTAAGAACAGATCAAGCCTCAGGACAGACTATCATTTCTGGAATGGGTGAGCTTCACTTGGATATCATTGTTGATCGTATGAGACGTGAATTTAAAGTTGAGGTAAATCAAGGAGAACCACAAGTAGAGTACAAAGAGGCTTTAACTCGTAAGGCTAATCATAGAGAGGTTTATAAAAAACAATCTGGAGGTCGTGGTAAATTTGCTGATATCGTATTCTCTATTGGCCCTGCTGACGAAGTTGACGGAAAAGTTCCTATGGGATTACAATTCGTGAACGAAATCAAAGGAGGTAACGTACCAAAAGAATATATTCCTTCAGTAGAAAAAGGATTTAAAGAAGCTATGAAACAAGGTCCTTTGGCTGGTTTCGAAATGGATTCAATGAAAGTTACTCTAACCGACGGGTCTTTTCACGCTGTCGATTCTGATTCACTATCGTTCGAATTGGCTGCTAAAATTGGATATAAAGAAGCTGCAAAAGCTGCAGGTGCTGTAATCCTAGAGCCAATTATGAAAATCGAAGTGATCACACCAGAAGAAAACATGGGTGATATTGTAGGGGATTTAAATAGACGTAGAGGGCAAGTAAATGACATGGGAGATAGAGCAGGTGCAAAAACTATTAAAGCTAATGTGCCGCTTTCAGAAATGTTCGGATACGTTACGACATTAAGAACATTGTCTTCGGGTAGAGCAACTTCTACAATGGAGTTCTCTCACTATGCAGAAACGCCTTCTAATATCTCGGAAGAGGTAATCAAAAAAGCAAGAGGTAACGCTTAATTTTTAAAGAGATGAGTCAAAAAATCAGAATAAAATTGAAATCATACGATTATATGTTGGTGGATAAATCAGCAGAGAAAATCGTGAAAACTGTAAAAAGTACAGGAGCTGTAGTAACAGGACCAATTCCGTTGCCAACTCACAAAAAAATATTTACTGTTTTGCGTTCGCCACACGTGAACAAAAAAGCAAGGGAACAGTTTGAGGTAAACTCGTACAAAAGATTGTTAGATATTTATTCTTCATCTTCAAAAACCATTGATGCTCTTATGAAGTTAGAGCTTCCAAGTGGGGTAGAAGTAGAGATAAAAGTCTGATAAACAAATTAGATTGTAAAAAAATAAGCATTAAGTTTTTGTTTTTAAAACTTAATGCTTATTTTTGCAACCTTTTTTAAAGCAAAATTTTATAAATTTTTTAATAATTATTAAATATGTCTGGGTTAATTGGAAGAAAAATCGGTATGACCAGCATCTTTGACGAGAACGGGAAAAATATTCCTTGTACTGTTATAGAAGCGGGACCGTGTGTTGTTACCCAAGTCAGAACCAATGAGGTCGACGGGTATGAAGCGTTGCAACTTGGTTTCGATGACAAAAAAGAAAAGCATGCTACAAAAGCTGAAGTAGGACACTTCAAAAAGGCTGGTGTTGAGGCTAAGAAAAAAGTCGTTGAAATTAAGGAGTTTGAAGAAGACTACAAATTAGGTGATGTAATCACTGTATCTCTTTTTAATGAAGGAGATTATGTAGATGTGCAAGGTGTTTCTAAAGGAAAAGGTTTTCAAGGTGTAGTAAAAAGACATGGCTTCGGAGGGGTAGGGCAAGCTACTCACGGTCAGCACAATCGTCTTAGAGCGCCGGGTTCTATTGGAGCTTCGTCGTACCCTTCGAGAGTTTTCAAGGGAATGCGTATGGCAGGTAGAACAGGTGGTAAAAACATTACTGTTCAAAACCTTGTGGTTTTAAAAGTTGTCGAAGATAAGAATTTACTTGTTGTTAAAGGAGCTGTTCCAGGACACAATAATTCTTACGTAATCATTCAGAAGTAAGAAGCAATGGAAGTAAAAGTTTTAAATATCAGTGGTAAAGAAACCGGGAAGACAGTTAGTCTTTCGGATTCAATTTTCGGTATAGAGCCAAACAATCATGCTGTTTATCTGGATGTTAAGCAATATTTGGCCAACCAAAGACAAGGGACTCATAAATCGAAAGAAAGAAATGAGGTAACAGGAAGTACTCGAAAAATCAAAAAGCAGAAGGGTACAGGTACAGCTCGTGCAGGAAGTATTAAGAATCCTTTGTTTAAAGGAGGGGGAACAATTTTTGGTCCAAGACCAAGAAGTTATTCTTTCAAATTAAACAAAAACTTAAAGCGCTTGGCTCGTAAATCTGTTTTGAGTGCAAAAGCAAATGAAGGAAATATTATTGTTTTAGAGAATTTTGAATTTGAAACGCCAAACACGAAGAATTTTATTGCTATCCTTAAATCATTAGGGTTGGAAAATAAAAAATCTTTATTTGTGTTGGGTGAATCAAATAAAAATGTATATTTGTCGTCTCGCAATTTGAAGGCTTCTAATGTTGTAACTACCAATGAGTTAAATACTTACGCTGTTTTAAACGTAAATAATTTAATTCTTTTAGAAGATTCTTTAGCGGGTATTGAAGAAAATTTAAGTAAATAGTAAGGTGATGAGTGTAATAATTAAACCTATACTTACCGAAAAAGCAACCAGAGAATCAGAGTTGCAAAATCGTTTCGGATTCGTAGTAGATAAAAGAGCTAATAAAATTCAAATTAAAAAGGCAGTAGAACAGACTTACGGAGTTTCTGTTGTTTCTGTAAATACGAGCATTAGCAGAGCTGATAGATCTACTAAATATACAAAAACCGGTCTTATCAATGCCAAAACAACTGCTTACAAAAAAGCTTTTGTGCAGGTGAAAGAAGGTGAAACTATAGATTTATATACTAATATCTAATTTAAGTAAAGACAAAAATGTCAGTTAGAAAATTAAAACCTATTACCCCGGGTCAGCGTTTTAGAGTTGTGAATGGTTTTGACGCCATTACGACTGATAAGCCGGAGCGTAGCTTGCTAGCACCGAAAAAAAACTCAGGAGGTAGAAATAGTCAAGGAAAAATGACCATGCGTTATTTAGGCGGTGGTCACAAACAGAGATATCGTATCATTGATTTCAAAAAAGCTAGAACAGGAATTCCTGCTACGGTTAAATCAATTGAATACGATCCAAACAGAACGGCGTTTATTGCATTGTTGGCCTATGCTGATGGAGTAAAAACGTATGTTATTGCACAGAATGGATTAAAAGTTGGGCAAACGGTAGTTTCTGGAGAAGGCGCTTCGCCTGAAATCGGGAATACAATGCCGCTTGCTAATATTCCATTAGGTACAGTAATCTCTTGCATTGAGTTACGTCCAGGACAAGGAGCAGTTATTGCTCGTTCTGCAGGTACGTTTGCACAGTTGATTGCACGTGATGGTAAATATGCTACTATCAAAATGCCATCAGGAGAGATTCGTTTGATTTTACTTACTTGTTCAGCTACAATTGGAGCGGTTTCTAATCACGATCATCAATTGATTGTGTCTGGAAAAGCCGGTCGTTCAAGATGGTTGGGCAGAAGACCAAGAACAAGACCTGTTGCGATGAACCCTGTTGATCACCCGATGGGTGGTGGAGAAGGAAGGGCTTCAGGAGGTCATCCTCGTTCGAGAAAAGGTTTGCCAGCTAAAGGGTACAGAACTCGTGCTAAGGCGAATCCAAGTAATAAGTATATTGTAGAACGTAGAAAGAAATAAGTAAGATATGGCACGTTCATTAAAAAAAGGACCTTTCGTTCATTATAAGTTAGAGAAAAGAGTTCAGGAGAATGCAGAAAATGGAAACAAAAATGTGATCAAAACTTGGTCGCGAGCTTCTATGATTACTCCTGATTTTGTGGGTCAAACCATTGCAGTTCACAATGGTCGTCAGTTTGTTCCTGTTTATGTAACAGAGAATATGGTAGGACATAAGTTAGGAGAATTTTCTCCGACAAGATCGTTTAGAGGTCATGCCGGGGCTAAAAATAAAGGTAAAAAATAAGTAAGTTATGGGAGTTCGTAAAAAAGAAGCAGCAGAAGCCAGAAAGGAAGCGAATAAGCAGATTGCTTTTGCAAAGTTGAATAACTGCCCTACTTCGCCTAGAAAAATGCGTTTGGTGGCAGACTTAGTAAGAGGTCAGAAAGCAGAACATGCTTTGAATATTTTGAGATTCAGCTCGAAAGAAGCATCAAGAAAGTTAGAGAAATTATTGCTTTCTGCGATTGCTAACTGGCAGGCTAAAAATGAAGATGCAAGCATCGAAGATGCAGGATTGTTCATTAAAGAAATCAAAGTTGACGGGGGTACGATGCTAAAAAGACTTCGTCCTGCACCTCAAGGAAGAGCACACAGAATTAGAAAACGTTCTAATCACGTAACTATCGTGCTTGGAGCTATTAATAATAACACACAAAGCAATTAATAAACAGTATGGGACAAAAGACAAATCCAATAGGAAATCGACTTGGGATTATCAGAGGATGGGATTCTAACTGGTATGGTGGTAATGACTATGGTGATAAAATTGCCGAGGATTACAAAATCAGAAAGTATATCCATGCTCGTTTATCAAAAGCTAGTGTGTCAAAAATAATCATCGAAAGAACTTTGAAACTTGTAACCGTTACTATCACTACGGCTCGTCCTGGTATCATCATCGGTAAAGGAGGTCAAGAGGTAGACAAGTTAAAAGAAGAGCTTAAGAAGATTACTGATAAGGAGGTTCAAATCAATATCTTTGAAATCAAACGTCCGGAGCTTGACGCTTTTTTGGTTGCAAATAGCGTTGCGCGTCAAATAGAAAGCAGAATTTCATACAGAAGAGCTATTAAAATGGCTATTGCGGCTGCAATACGTATGAATGCTGAAGGAATCAAAATTATGATTTCTGGACGTCTGAATGGAGCAGAGATGGCTCGTTCAGAACACTTCAAAGAAGGTAGAATTCCTCTATCTACTTTCAGAGCAGACATCGATTATGCTCTAGCTGAAGCTCATACTGCTTATGGTAGAATGGGTATTAAAGTTTGGATCATGAAAGGTGAGGTTTACGGGAAACGCGATCTTTCTCCACTTGTGGGTATGGACAAAAAACAACCGTCCGGAAAACCACAAGGTCAAGGAGGTCAAGGTAAGCCAAGTGGAAGACCTAATGCTCGTAAGAGAAAGTAATAATTATTTAAAAACGGAAAAATGTTACAACCTAGAAAAGTAAAATACCGTAAGGTACAGAAAGGTAAAATGAAAGGCATTTCTCAAAGAGGACATGAACTTTCAAACGGAATGTTTGGTATCAAAGCATTAGATTCAGTTTTTATTACTTCTCGTCAAATTGAAGCAGCTCGTATTGCAGCAACTCGTTATATGAAGAGAGAAGGGCAATTATGGATTAAAATTTTCCCGGACAAACCTATTACGAAGAAACCTCTAGAGGTACGTATGGGTAAAGGAAAAGGAGCTGTTGAATATTGGGTGGCGGTTGTAAAACCGGGAAGAATTATGTTCGAAGTTGGAGGTGTGCCTCTGTCTGTAGCTAAAGAAGCTTTAAGATTGGCAGCTCAAAAACTTCCGGTTAAAACTAAATTTGTTATTGCTAGAGATTTCGAAGCATAATCTTATTACATTATGAAACAAACAGAAATTAAGAATCTATCGGTAGTTGAATTACAAGAACAACTTGCTCAGCTAAAAAAATCATATGCAGATTTAAAATCCGCTCATGTGGTTTCACCAATCCAAAATCCGTTACAAATCAGAACGGTTAGAAGATCAATTGCTAGAGTAGCTACTGAAATTACCAAAAGAGAGATACAATAATTGTAATCTACCTAAAGATGGAAAAAAGAAATTTAAGAAAAGAAAGAATAGGTGTTGTTACTAGTAACAAAATGGAGAAATCTATCGTAGTTGCTGAAACTAAAAAAGTGAAACACCCTATGTATGGTAAATTCGTGTTGAAAACAAAGAAATATGTTGCACACGATGAAACGAACGATTGCAATATTGGTGATACAGTAAGGATTATGGAAACACGTCCTTTGAGTAAATCTAAATGTTGGAGATTAGTTGAAATCATTGAAAGAGCTAAATAATTATGGTACAACAAGAATCAAGATTAAAAGTAGCAGACAACACGGGGGCAAAAGAAGTTTTGACTATCCGTGTGCTTGGAGGAACGAAACGTCGTTATGCCTCTATCGGAGATAAAATTGTAGTTTCAATTAAAGATGCAACACCAAACGGAAACGTGAAAAAAGGTGCGGTATCAACTGCAGTTGTTGTTCGTACCAAAAAAGAAGTGCGTAGAGCGGACGGATCGTATATCAGATTCGATGACAATGCTTGTGTTCTTTTGAATGCAGCAGGAGAGATGAGAGGTACACGTGTATTCGGACCTGTAGCCAGAGAACTTCGTGAAAAGCAATTCATGAAAATTGTATCATTAGCACCTGAAGTGCTTTAATTTTTATAATGATGACAAAGTTAAAAGTAAAATCAGGAGATTTAGTAAAGGTTATTGCTGGAAATCATAAAGGAGAGCAGGGGAAAATCGTGAGAATTTTCGCTGAGAAAAACACTGCTATTGTAGAAGGTGTTAATATGGTTTCTAAACATACAAAACCGAGTGCTCAAAATCCTCAGGGTGGTATTGTGAAAAAAGAAGCACCTATCCACATTTCTAATATTGCTTTGGTTGATCCCAAAACTAAAGAAGCTACAAAAGTAGGATTTAGAATGGAAGGTGATAAAAAAGTAAGATTTTCAAAAAGATCTAATCAAGTATTATAGTCATGACTTATATACCAAGATTAAAACAGGAATATAAAGACAGAGTAGTCTCTGCTTTAAAAGAAGAATTCGGATATAAAAATGTAATGCAAGTTCCAAGACTTGAGAAAATAGTTATTTCTCGTGGAGTAGGAGCAGCAGTATCAGACAAGAAACTTATCGACTATGCAGTAGATGAGCTTTCAAAAATTTCCGGACAAAAAGCTATTGCAACCATTTCTAAGAAAGACGTTGCGTCGTTTAAACTTAGAAAAGGAATGCCAATCGGTGCAAAAGTAACACTTAGAGGTGAGCGTATGTATGAATTCTTAGACAGATTGATTACAGCTTCCCTTCCACGTGTTAGAGATTTTCAAGGGATTAAAGCTACAGGATTCGATGGTAGAGGAAACTATACTTTAGGAGTTACTGAACAAATTATCTTCCCTGAAATCAATATCGACAAAGTGAATAAAATATCTGGTATGGATATCACTTTTGTTACGAATGCATCGACAGACAAGGAAGCACAATCATTGTTAACTGAACTAGGTTTACCTTTTAAAAAGAATTAAGACATGGCTAAAGAATCAATGAAAGCCCGTGAGGTGAAAAGAGAAAAATTAGTTGCCAAGTATGCAGCTAAAAGACAAGCATTAAAAGAAGCAGGAGATTATGAAGGTCTTCAGAAGCTTCCTAAAAATGCTTCACCGGTTCGCCTTCACAATCGTTGTAAGTTAACAGGAAGACCAAGAGGATATATGCGTCAGTTTGGAATTTCTCGTGTAACTTTCAGAGAAATGGCTAACCAAGGATTGATACCAGGAGTTAAAAAAGCTAGTTGGTAAGCAATAATTTATTAGAATATTAATTGGTTTCAAGTTCGGTAGGTGTGGCGCTTACGGAATACTAAAACCGCAAATTTAACTATATGTATACAGATCCAATTGCAGATTTCTTAACAAGAATCAGAAATGCAGCCATGGCAAACCACAAGGTGGTTGAAATCCCTGCATCAAAACTGAAAAAAGAAATCACAAAAATTTTATTTGAGCAAGGTTATATCTTGAGCTACAAGTTCGAGGATAATAGTGTTCAGGGAACTATCAAAGTTGCTCTTAAGTATGATAAAGATACAAAAGAGTCAGTGATTAGAGATATTCAAAGAATTAGTAAACCAGGTTTGCGTAAATATTCCGGTTCAACTGACCTTCCTAGAATCCTTAACGGATTAGGAATTGCTATTGTTTCAACATCTAAAGGTCTGATGACCGGAAAGAAAGCTAAACAATTGAATGTTGGTGGAGAGGTAATTTGTTACGTATACTAAAAAGACTTTTAGAGAGATGTCAAGAATAGGTAAAAGCCCAATAACTATCCCATCAGGAGTAACAGTTGATGTTAAAGATGGAGTTATTACAGTTAAAGGAAAGTTAGGTGAACTAAAACAAGAATACTCTGATGTAACTATTAAAGTTGAAGAAGGAGAAGTTATTGTAGAGCGTTCGTCTGATTTTAAAGATGAAAGAGCAAAACACGGATTATATCGTTCTCTTATAAACAATATGATTATAGGAGTATCTGAAGGATTTACTAAGGATTTAGAATTGGTAGGAGTAGGTTATAGAGCTTCAAGCCAAGGACAAAAATTAGATTTAGCTTTAGGATTTTCACATAATATCGTTTTAGAAATTGCTCCTGAAGTAAAAGTAGAAACGGTATCCGAAAAAGGAAAAAATCCGATTATTAAATTGTCTTCTCATGACAAACAGCTTTTAGGACACATAGCTGCGAAAATCAGAAGTTTCCGTAAGCCAGAGCCTTATAAAGGAAAAGGAGTTAAGTTTGTAGGAGAAGTATTAAGAAGAAAAGCAGGTAAATCAGCTTAAAAATAAAGAATTATGTCACTAACAAAAGTTGAGAGAAGACAGCGTATTAAGCTAAGAATCAGAAAAACTACTACAGGTACGGCAACAATGCCAAGACTATCTGTATTTAGAAGTAATAAAGAGATCTATGCTCAAATTATTGACGATGTAAATGGTGTAACTTTGGCAGCAGCTTCATCAAGAGATAAAGATGTAAACGCAAAAGGAACCGCTATCGAAGTAGCTGAGCAAGTAGGGAAAGCTATTGCAGAGAAAGCAGTAAAAGCCGGAATAGAGAAAATAACTTTCGATAGAGGAGGATATTTATATCACGGACGTGTAAAATCATTAGCAGACGGAGCTAGAGCTGCAGGACTAAAATTTTAATAAACTATGTATCAGAATTATAAAAACGTAGAACTGGTAAAGCCAAGTGGAATTGAGCTTAAAGATCGTCTGGTAAGTGTGAATCGTGTTACTAAGGTTACAAAAGGAGGTAGAGCATTTGGTTTCTCTGCTGTTGTAGTTGTAGGAGACGAAAACGGAGTAGTAGGTCATGGTTTAGGAAAATCTAAAGATGTTTCTGAAGCTATCGCAAAAGCGGTTGAAGATGCTAAGAAGAATCTAGTACGTATTCCTTTGCATAGTAAAACTGTTCCTCACGAACAATTAGGAAAATACGGAGGAGCAAGAGTATATTTGATGCCTGCCTCTGAAGGAACGGGAGTAATTGCAGGAGGTTCAGTACGTGCTGTATTGGAGTCTGTAGGAGTTCACGATGTATTGTCAAAATCTCAAGGATCTTCTAACCCTCATAACGTAGTTAAAGCAACTTTTGATGCTTTATTACAAATGAGAAGTGCCGTTATGGTTGCTAAACAAAGAGGAATTTCTTTAGAGAAAGTATTTAAAAGTTAATTCAAAGGAAACATGGCAAAGATTAAAGTAAAACAAGTAAGAAGTCAGATTAAATGTCCTCAAACTCAAAAAAGAGTTATGGAATCTTTAGGGCTTCACAAAATAGGTCAGGTTGTTGAGCATGATGTAAATCCTGCTATCCTTGGAATGGTAAATAAAGTTAAACACTTGGTTTCTGTTGAAGAAACTAAATAATAACAAAATAGTTATGAATTTAAGTAACTTACAACCTGCGAAAGGTTCGGTGCAAAACTCTGTTAGAGTGGGTAGAGGAGAAGGTTCCGGAAAAGGGGGTACTTCGACAAGAGGACACAAAGGAGCCAAATCTCGTTCAGGATACTCTAAAAAATTAGGTTTTGAAGGAGGTCAAATGCCACTTCAAAGACGTGTGCCTAAATTTGGTTTTAAAAATATCAACAGAGTAGAATATCAAGGAATTAATTTAGATACACTACAAAGTTTGGTTGATAATGGCTTTGCAACAGATACTGTAGATATTACTACTTTGTTGGAAAACAGATTGGCTACCAAAAATGATTTGGTAAAAATCTTAGGTAGAGGTGAATTAAAAACTAAATTAAAAGTAACTGCTCACAAATTTACAGCAACTGCAAAAGCAGCTATCGAAGCAGCCGGAGGAGAAGTAGTAGAATTATAATAATTGTTCTTGAAAGATGAAAAAATTTATTGAAACTATCGTTAGTATCTGGAAAATTGAGGAGCTTAAAAACAAAATCCTCTTAACTTTAGGATTATTATTAGTTTATCGTTTTGGAGCTCACGTTCCGCTTCCGGGTATCGATATTAGTAAATTACAAGGTCTTCAAGATCAAACCGAAGGAGGAATCGGATGGCTTATCAATGTATTTACAGGAGGAGCTTTCTCGCAAGCTTCTGTATTTGCATTAGGAATTATGCCTTACATTTCTGCTTCGATTGTAGTTCAGTTGATGGGAATTGCGGTTCCGTATCTGCAAAAATTACAAAAAGACGGAGAAAGTGGAAGAAAGAAAATGAATCAGATTACCCGTTGGCTTACCATCGGTATTACCCTGATTCAAGGACCTGGATATATCTATAACTTGTCAAGACAAGTGCCGGATGCATTCTTGATGGCTCCTTCTTCATTTGCGTTTATTTTCTCATCAGTAATTATCTTATCTACAGGAACTATTTTTGCAATGTGGTTAGGAGAAAAAATTACTGACAAAGGAATCGGAAATGGTATTTCGCTTTTGATTATGATAGGAATTTTGGCTACTATGCCGCAGGCTTTTATTCAAGAAATTGCTTACAGAACAACAGGAAGTAACGGAGGAATTATGTTAATCCTTATCGAAGTTATACTTTGGTTGTTGGTTATTGTAGCTTGTGTTTACTTGGTTCAGGCAGTCAGAAAAGTACCTGTGCAATACGCAAGACGTACAACAGGAGGAGGTTTTGAAGAGGGTAACAGACAATGGATTCCACTAAAAGTAAATGCTTCGGGAGTAATGCCTATTATCTTTGCACAAGCTATTATGTTTGTTCCGGCTGCTTTGGCAGGATTGGCAACATCAGAAGCAGCTCAAGGATTAAGTGCTACATTTAGTGATATATTCGGATTTTGGTATAACTTTGTATTTGGATTGTTGATTGTACTTTTTACGTACTTTTATACGGCAATTACAATTCCGACCAACAAAATGGCAGACGACCTAAAACGTAGCGGAGGATTTATTCCAGGAATCAAACCGGGCACGGAAACAGCGGATTACTTAGACAGAATTATGTCGCTTATCACTTTTCCGGGATCTTTGGCTTTAGTATTAATTGCTGTTTTACCTGCAATTGTTGTTTCTCTTATGGATCTTCAACAAGGTTGGGCCATGTTTTATGGAGGAACATCGATGTTGATTATGGTTGGAGTTGCCATTGACACTATTCAACAAGTCAATGCTTATTTATTGAACAAACAATACGACGGTTTGATGAAAACCGGTAAAAACAGAAAATCACTAACATAATATGGCAAAGCAGTCTGCAATAGAACAAGACGGGACAATTATCGAGGCATTGTCTAACGCAATGTTTAGAGTTGAGTTAGAAAACGGACATGTTGTAATTGCTCATATTTCGGGTAAAATGCGTATGCACTATATCAAATTGTTACCCGGAGATAAGGTTAAATTAGAGATGAGTCCTTATGACTTGTCAAAAGCAAGAATTACTTATAGATATTAAAAGGCTTAAAAAATGAAAGTAAGAGCATCAGTAAAGAAAAGAAGTGCCGAGTGTGTTATCGTACGCAGAAAAGGACGCTTATACGTTATTAACAAAAAAAATCCTAGATTTAAACAAAGACAAGGATAATTATGGCAAGAATAGCAGGGGTAGATATACCTAAACACAAAAGAGGAATTATAGCTTTAACCTATATTTTCGGTATCGGAAAAAGCAGAGCTATTGAGATTTTAGAAAAAGCTCAGGTTAGTCAAGACAAAAAAGTTTCTGACTGGAACGATGATGAAATTGGAGCAATCCGTGAGGCTGTTTCATATTTCAAAATTGAAGGAGAACTACGTTCAGAGGTTCAATTAAACATCAAACGTTTAATGGATATTGGATGTCAAAGAGGAATCCGTCACAGAAACGGTCTTCCGCTTCGTGGACAAAGAACCAAAAACAATTCGAGGACTAGAAAAGGTAAAAAGAAAACTGTTGCTAACAAGAAAAAAGCAACTAAATAATAAATAGCTATGGCAAAAACTAATACGAAAAAACGTAAAGTTATTGTTGAGTCTACAGGTGAGGCTCACATTAGTGCTACTTTTAATAACATCATCATTTCGCTTACAAACAAAAAAGGTGAAGTTATCTCTTGGTCATCAGCAGGTAAAATGGGATTCAGAGGTTCAAAGAAGAACACTCCATATGCTGCACAAATGGCTGCTGAAGACGCAAGCAAAGTGGCTATCGAAGCAGGACTTAAAAAAGTAAAAGTTTACGTTAAAGGACCGGGGAATGGTAGAGAGTCAGCTATACGTTCTATCCACAACGGAGGAATTGAAGTTACCGAAATTATCGACGTAACTCCAATGCCACACAACGGATGTCGTCCTCCAAAAAGAAGAAGAGTTTAATTTATTTAATTTAAGTATAACACGAAACAGATTTAAAACTATCGGAGGATTAGACCTGAATTCATAGTTCTGTTTCAATAATCAATTTATAAAATGGCAAGATATACTGGTCCAAAATCGAAAATAGCCCGTAAATTCGGTGAAGCTATTTTTGGAGCTGATAAAGCTCTTGAAAGAAGAAATTACCCTCCAGGACAACACGGATTGTCTAAAAGAAGATCTAAAAAATCTGAATACGCACTTCAGCTTACTGAAAAGCAAAAAGCAAAATATACCTATGGTATTTTGGAGCGTCAATTCAGAAGAATGTTCGAAAAGGCAAGTAGTGCTTCAGGTATTACAGGTGAAATCCTATTACAATTATGTGAGTCTCGTTTAGATAACGTGGTTTACAGAATGGGAATTGCTCCAACACGTAGAGCAGCGCGTCAAATCGTTTCGCACAGACACGTTACTGTTAACGGAGAATTAGTAAATATTCCTTCGTACCAACTAAAACCAGGTGATAAGGTTGCTGTTAGAGAAAAGTCAAAATCACTAGAAGCAATCGTAAACTCTTTAGCTAATTCATCTCATGTGTATGAGTGGATTACTTGGAACAATGATACTAAAGAAGGAACCTTTGTAGCTGTTCCTCAAAGACTTCAAATTCCTGAAAACATCAAAGAACAACTAATCGTTGAGTTATACAACAAATAATAATTGACATAAGTCTAAATTATGGCACTATTTAATTTTCAAAAACCTGATAAAGTTATACTAATTGATTCTACCGATTTCGAAGGAAAGTTTGAGTTCAGACCTTTGGAACCTGGTTATGGATTGACAGTAGGTAACGCACTTCGAAGAGTTTTACTTTCAGCTCTAGAAGGGTACGCAATTACTTCAATCCGTATTGAGGGAGTAGAACATGAGTTTTCGACTATATCAGGTGTTGTAGAAGACGTTACCGAAATTGTTTTGAACCTAAAACAAATTCGCTTCAAACGTCAGATTGAGGATATTGATAACGAAACTGTTTCTGTTTCTATTTCAGGAAAAGATAAACTTACAGCAGGAGATCTTCAGAAGTTTATTTCAGGGTTCCAAGTATTGAATCCAGATCAAATTATCTGTAATCTTGAGAGTAAAGTTAAGCTGAACTTTGAATTTACTATCGAAAAAGGTAGAGGATATGTTCCGGCTGAAGAAAATAAAAAATCTACAGCTTCTGTAGGAACTATTTTTATTGACTCGATCTATACTCCTGTAAAGAACGTAAAATATACAATCGAGAACTATCGTGTTGAACAAAAAACTGACTACGAAAAATTAATTTTTGAAATCAAAACTGACGGTTCAATAGCTCCTCAGGACGCCCTAACAGAGGCAGCAAAAGTGCTTATTCATCACTTTATGCTTTTCTCTGACGAGAGAATTACTCTTGAATCAGACGAAATTGCTCAAACAGAGTCTTATGACGAAGAGTCTTTGCACATGAGACAACTTCTTAAAACAAAATTGGTAGATTTAGATCTTTCTGTTAGAGCTCTGAACTGCCTTAAAGCCGCAGAAGTTGATACTCTGGGAGACTTGGTTTCTTATAACAAGAGTGATTTAATGAAATTCCGTAATTTCGGTAAAAAGTCTTTAACTGAATTAGAAGAGTTAGTGGCCGTAAAAAACCTGCATTTCGGGATGGAGTTGTCAAAATATAAATTAGATAAAGAATAAAGTCTTATACAGACTTAAAATTGTAGATAGCAATGAGACACGGAAAAAAAGTAAATCACTTATCAAGAAAAAAAGGGCACAGAGATGCTATGTTGGCTAATATGGCTTGTTCTCTTATCGAACATAAACGTATTAATACTACAGTAGCTAAAGCTAAAGCTCTTAAAGTATATGTTGAGCCATTGATAACCAAATCAAAAGAAGACTCGACTCATAACAGACGTATTGTTTTTGCTTACTTAAAAGATAAATATGCTGTAACGGAATTGTTTAGAGAAGTTGCTGCAAAAGTGGGAGATCGTCCAGGTGGGTACACACGTATCATCAAATTAGGGAACCGTTTGGGAGATAATGCTGATATGGCAATGATAGAGCTAGTTGATTTCAACGAACTTTATAATGGAGGTAAAAAAGAAGTTAAGAAAACAACTCGTAGAAGTAGAAGTGCTAAAAAAGCAGAAACTACTGAGCAAGTTGAACAAGCTCCTGAAGCGGAAGCTCCACAAGCAGAAACAACTTCTGAAGATACAGAAACTAAAGAATAATTTATTACTCTTTCAAATTATAAAAAAGACAAACAGCACTGTTTGTCTTTTTTTTGCTTTGCCTTTCTGAGAATAAGAGAAACCTTTTTACTTTTCTAGATACTTTATATTTAGAATAACAATCAACTCATTTTTAATTGTGAAAACTTTATTTTTGATGTATTTTTGCACAACTTTACAACACAGCAAATGAAGTACACAACACGCAAAAAAGCCGTCTTATTACTTGCAGACGGAACCATTTTCTACGGAAAATCGGTAACTGAAGGAACTACAATCGGAGAAATTTGTTTCAATACAGGAATGACAGGTTACCAAGAAATATTTACTGATCCGTCTTATTTCGGACAGATTATGGTAGCTTCTACTCCACATATTGGAAATTATGGAGTAAATCCGGAAGAAGTAGAATCCGATTCGATTAAGATTGCGGGACTTGTAGTTAAGAATTTCAGCTTTGATTATTCAAGACCTAGTGCAGACACTTCCTTACTCGATTATTTAGAAAAATATAATATCGTTGCAATATCAGATGTAGACACCAGAGCTTTGGTAAGCTACATTCGTGATAACGGAGCTATGAATGCGATTATTTCGACCGATACCGAAGACATAGAAGCCCTGAAAACACAGCTTTTACAAGCTCCTGATATGGAGGGACTCGAATTGGCATCAAAAGTTTCGACTAAAGAACCGTATTATTTTGGGGATGAAAATGCGAAATACAAAGTATCTGCTTTAGATTTAGGAATCAAAAAGAACATTTTACGTAATCTAGCTAAAAGAGATTGCTATATAAAAGTTTTTCCTTTTGACACAGGTTTTGAAGATATGAAAAGCTTTAATCCTGATGGATATTTTCTATCCAACGGACCCGGAGATCCTGAACCATTAGAAAATGCGCAAGAAGTAGCGAGACAGATTATCAAAGAAGGAAAACCGCTTTTCGGAATTTGCCTCGGACATCAGACTATTGCATTGGCTAACGGAATTAAAACATACAAAATGTTTAACGGTCACAGGGGAATCAATCATCCTGTGATGAATGTAATTACTGGGAAAGGTGAGATTACCTCACAAAATCATGGTTTTGCAGTAGATAAAGAAACCTTGGAGAACCATTCCGAATTTGAAATTACACACCTACATATAAATGACGGGACGGTAGCAGGAATGCGAATGAAAGATAAACCTGTTTTTTCGGTACAATACCATCCGGAAGCAAGTCCAGGTCCTCATGATTCTGAATATCTGTTTGATCAGTTTATAGAAAATATAGAAAGTAATAAATAATTTACGAGTTATAAAACGTTAGTTTTTATCAAAGTAAATAGATAGTAATATAATTATTGTTGATTCTATTTCAGATTTTATCTTTAAAATCTAATTAGATTTCCGTTGTAATTATTTTTAAATATTCTAAATAAGAATTATCTTTGAGGCAATTTAGAAAATCTTATAAATTATTAAATTATGAATACTCAAGATAAAGTAGAACAAGCACAAAGAAAAAACAAACCCGTAGAGCCAAAAGTAAAAGAGCTTATGGCGAGATGTAAATCTGTTATATTGGCTACAATTGATTCTGAAGGAAATCCGAATTCAAGTTATGTTCCACATATATTGATTGACAATAAATTATATGTTTTGGTGTCTTTTATGGCTCGTCATACCAAGAATTTAAGAGACGTTAAAAAAGTGTCAGTAATGTTTATTGAAGATGAATCTGACACAAAACAAATTTATGCTCGTGAACGACTTACTATTGATGCTACGACGAATCAAATTGAGAGAGGTACAGAGATTTGGGACAAAGCGGTTGCTGAATTGACCGAAAACCACGGAAAAATTCTTGATATTTTGGTTGGAATGGACGATTTTATTATGATTGAGATCGTTCCGATTAAGGGGTCTTACGTAAACGGTTTTGGGAGTGCTTATTTTGTAGATACAAATTTTGATATTATTACTCACAGAAATGATATCAACCACACGGTAAGAAAAGAAGCTTAATTCTTTTTTTGATTAAACTTAAAAGTCATATAAGTTCCTTACTTATATGACTTTTATGGTTTTTTTAATTTGTATTTTAAGCAAGAAACGGATTTTTATTTCCCGAACTACTTCCTATTTTTGTATCATGGAAAGTGAACAAAACATTAACTACACACGAATTGCACAGGCAATCGAGTATATTCAAGCAAACTTTAAATTTCACCCGAGTTTAGAGGAAGTAGCTGAAAAGTTGCACTTGAGTCCGTTTCATTTTCAACGATTGTTTACGGAATGGGCAGGAGTAAGTCCAAAAAAGTTTTTACAATATATTACTGTTGAACACGCAAAAACTATTCTGAAAAAAGATGTTCAAGCTACGTTATTTGATACTACTTTAGAAATTGGACTTTCCAGTACGAGCCGACTCCATGATTTGTTTGTTAATGTGGAAGGAATGACTCCCGCTGAATATAAAAATGGAGGCGAAAATCTTGTAATTGACTATCATTTTGCAGAGAGTCCATTCGGAAACTTGATTGTTGCTTCTACCTCAAAAGGCGTTTGCTATATAGCTTTTGAGCAAGACCCAGCAAAAGCATTTCAGAATTTAAAAATAAAATTTCCGAAAGCGAGATTTCAGTATAAATCCACTGTATTGCAACAAAAAGCTTTGTTAATTTTTAATAGTGATTGGACGCATCTTCCACAAATAAAATTACATCTCAAAGGAACAGATTTCCAATTAAAAGTCTGGGAAAGCTTGCTTAAAATCCCTTTTGGAAAACTTTCTACCTATGGAGAATTGGCATACGAAATAGGAAACCAAAATGCTTCTAGAGCTGTAGGAACTGCTGTAGGAAGTAATCCTATTGCCTACCTTATTCCTTGTCATCGCATAATTCAATCCACAGGAACATTTGGAGGATATATGTGGAATCCTATCCGAAAAGTAGCAATTATAGGTTGGGAGCAAGCAAAAATGAACCTCTAATCTTTTTGAAGAAATATTTAATTTAAAATTTTTTAAGATATATTTAAATTTGTTAGGAATCCTAACTATATTTGTGTTGGCGATTTTGTCATATAATAAATTAAAAATTTTT
>Ga0209075_1001282_pt1 | contig 23772 bp, 30 predicted proteins | sample Stecom2011_FD_187523 | JGI IMG/M metagenome (GOLD analysis project Ga0209075, IMG submission 187523) | Agricultural soil microbial communities from Utah to study Nitrogen management - Steer compost 2011 (SPAdes) (version 2) | ecosystem: Environmental > Terrestrial > Soil > Agricultural land...
CCTGCTGGCATATACCATAGCGAAATAAATTCTTCATAGGCCATGATAATTGATGCATAAAATGCACCAATCCACAGGAACAGCAATAAGGCGTAGCCACTTAATCTCACAATAGTTTTCCTTCTCAGGTCCTGATACAAGAAATGCTAAGGTATGCACTGAATGGTGCATGATTAACAGAGCATGCACAAGACCTAGCTATTAATCGAGTGCTAAAATGTAACAGAGCGTTGGTACGCTGAATGGCAAAATAAATCAATGCAGTAGCGAAGGGTGGCAAAATGACTTCAGTATTTTTTCGAATAGTCGCTGGTGTGCTTGTTGGCGGCATGATCAGCTGGACATCAGTGGTATGGGGATACGGCGATCATGGCCATCGTGCTTTTTGCGATGCCGCCTATCAATTAGCACAACCGGCAACGCAGCAACATATTGATGAACTGGTGGCTAAACATCCAGAGTATGAGAATTTTGGTACGTTGTGCCATTGGGCAGATGATATTAAAAGCCAACCACAGTGGGACTGGGCGAAGCCGCACCACTATGTAAACTTTCCACGTCATGCAGCGAAGGTATCGCCAGAAGATTGTCCGCTTGAAGGTGGCTGTGTGCTATCTGCAATAATGCATCATTACCATGTCTTACAACATAACCCTGATGATTGGGCTGCATTAGCATTTTTAGCTCATTTTATGGGTGATTTGCACCAACCGATGCATGTTAGTTTTGCGGACGACTTAGGTGGCAATAGGGCGCACCTGATGTATTACGATGAACCCACCAATTTACATATTCTGTGGGATATTCATATGCTGTTACGCCGAGGTTATGATGACGTTCCAGCAAAAGTCACCGAACTGACTGTGACCTTAACACCATTGGCACCGCTAGCACTGTCAGCAGATGACGTGTTGGCGTGGGCAAATGAATCGGCTGCCATCACCCGCCGTATTTATTCACAGTTCCGTGACGGCCAAGCACTTGGCGATGCTTATACTGCGCAGTGGGGACCTATCCTTGAACAACGCATGCAACAGGGTGCGCAGCGGCTAGCTGCGGTGCTCGATCAGTTATTTGCTGAAAACTAAGAGCGATTACGCTTTGGAATTGATTCGTTGCGGGGTAATTTGCGCTTGCCCTGCAGCATCATAAGTAGCGGTGCTGCCAGCAGCATCGCGGAGAATATTCAGCATGTGCTGATTATGATGAAGGCGATGTTGAATTAATTCACCGTTGAGTTGGTTAAGATGTGCAACCCGTTGGGTGCGCTCAAGCAGCGTTGACCAAAGCTCTTGGCAACCAGCTTGGCGAGCAGCATCTACGGCACCTTGTGCGGTTTCTTCGTAGCCAAGTTTACGTTGGGCTGCACGGCGCACAGCTTCTTGCTGATTTAATTCTTGTTGCAACTGCTGTTTTTGCATTGCTATGGCTTGCAATTGTTCCCCATCAATTTGGCCTTGACCAAGCAATTGTTGCTCTTGTTCGAGCAATTGCCGTAATGCCTCAATGCGCTCAATTTGTTGGGAAATATGCTGTGCCAAACTCATCATTGTTTACCAATCGTTAGCTAAATCTTGCAAAAGTGCTTCGGCAATCTTTTCGGTGTTCATGATCAGCTTGCCATCACGAATTGCTTCACGTAATTCAGCAACGCGAACTTGATCGATATCTTGGCTGCTGTCTTGTGGTAATTGACTCAAATGGGTCACCACATCAGCTTGCTGTTGCAACTCAGATGATGTTCTGGTCGATTTCTGCGTACCTTGGGTACGGCTTGAATCCGACTGGCTTACAGAACTAACTGGTTGATAACCATTAACTTTCACGGGGAATTCCTCGTTGATAAAATTGTCTTGAACCGTTTTTTTCTCGGCCGTTCAGCAATGTTATCGGCAAATCAGCCAATTTCTTTAACCTAATTTACCTGAACTTAACCTTTGCCAGACAGGCTTATTATAGCTTATAGCGGTATTGCTCGCCCTGGGCCGATAACCTTCACGGTTAATAACTGTTGGTTATTTAATCGAACGCGAATTGTATCATTGATTGCACCATTCGCTAGTGCTATTCCCACCCGTGAAATAGAAAATCCATCGCCACGCAGTTCAATCACGACCTCATCACCTAGTGTCACCACATGTGGAGCCGCCAGCAACGTGGCTTGCAACACTGTATTTTGCGAAATTGACCGTTTTAGCTGTTGGCCGAGATACAACGCCATGGTGTCAGTACCAGCTAGCAATGCATGCCGCGGTAAGCGACTAATGTCACCACGAACGACAGCAATATCATCAGCAGTCAGGGTGTGTTGGGCCGGAAGATCACGAGCAGCCACCCAATAATCAGCGATCACATGAACGCGCACTTGCACATAAATCGGCTGCACACGGTCATCACATTGCAGTCTCACTAACAAACGCCCGGCGATACGTGGAGGCGTTTGGTTGAAGTTTGCATCGACCTGCTGGCATTGATTTAGAGGATCGGTTACTGCCGTGGGGCTGAGAATGTCAAGTTCATGGTCGACCGCGCTGGTCGGTAACTGGGAGGTGATCAATTGTTGCACCGCTTGATACCACATTGGCTGCGTAGCCCACGTGGATAGCGGCGCAGTGAGCAACAGTAGCATGAGTGACAAGCGCACAAATGACATTCAAATAACCTGCAACGACCGTAATGTTGCACGAATTATAACCAGATCAAAGGATCTCTAACGCCAGAATTGGCGCTAAAAAAGGCGCTTAATTAACGCTTTGTATTGCTATCACTCAAAGTAGTCTGCATGGTGTACAGGAGGGTCTGCAGATGATCGATAAATTAACCCATGCGCTGCAATTTCAGCAGCAAGCGTTGGCCCTGCGGCAGCAACGCCAGGAAGTGCTAGCGAGTAACATTGCTAACGCTGATACGCCTCATTATAAAGCGCGTGATTTTGATTTTGCTGCGGCACTTAAACGTGCCACAACTCAGCAAAGTGCACCAACAAAACTGGCGGTAACACATGCCGGGCATATGCAAATGTCTCCTTCTCAACCTCTTGTTGCACTGCAATATCGAATTCCTGCACAAAGTCGATTAGATGGGAATACCGTCGATATGGACCTTGAACGCACCCAGTTTTTGAACAACTCGCTGCGCTACCAAGCAGACATTCAGTTTATGGATGATCGCATTAGTGGCTTGCGTAAAGCGATGCAACCCGAGCAATAACAGGAGCTAACAGATGGCTAATTTTTCTATTTTAGATATTTCTGGCTCAGCGTTAGCGGCTCAATCCCAACGAATGAATGTGGCGGCCAGCAATATGGCGAATGCCAACAGTGTCGCAGGTCCAGACGGGCAGCCGTATAAAGCCAAACAGGTTATTTTCCAACAGCAGTTACAAGCTAATGGCATCGGCGGTGTCGCTGTGCGCGAGGTGGTGGAATCTGCAGCACCACCACGGCGCGAGTACCAGCCAGGGCATCCGCTGGCCGATGAACAAGGTTATGTCACCATGCCTAACGTTGATCCTGTGGCTGAAATGGTGAACCTAATTTCCGCCTCTCGTTCGTATCAAGCCAACGTGGAAGTGATGAATACCAGCAAAGATTTGCTGATGCGTACGCTAACTATTGGCAAAGGGTAATTGGAGAAAAACGATATGGCGACAATTGATCCGGCCGTTTTAAATAACATTAACCAAACTTCATCAACGCAACGGGTGGCGTCTAACAGCCAAGAAATGCGTGATAATTTCATGACCTTGTTAGTGACGCAGTTACGTAACCAAGATCCTCTCAACCCCATGGAAAACAATGAAATGACATCGCAGCTGGCGCAGATCAATACGGTCAGCGGTATCGAGTCACTCAATGAAACCATGCAAACCATTAATAACCAGATGGAAGCTGCGAAGAACATGCAAGCCTCAGCACTGATTGGGCGTGCGGTATTGGTTCCTGGTGAGCGCATCTTGGTAGGTAATGAGGATGTTACGCCATTTGGTTTTGAGTTAAGTGCACCAGCGAAGAATGTCACCATCAATATTTACAATGAAAGCGGTGTGTTAGTCCGCCGTATGGATGTTGGTGCGGTAGGAACAGGGACACAATCGTTTAGCTGGGATGGCGTGATGGATGATGGCGAATCTGCACCAGCAGGCGCGTACCGATTCACGATTGAAGCAACGAACGGTGATCAAGTGATTACCGCAGAACGCTTTAATTATGCACAAGTAATTGCGGTAAGCATGGGTCACAAAGATGGGCCACGCTTAGATTTGGGCGGCATTTTAGAGCCCGTTCGTCTTGAAGATATTAGACAGATTATTTAAGGAGCTCGGCTATGGGTTTTTCACAAGCACTTTCTGGATTACGCGCGGCAGCCACCAATCTTGACGTGATCAGTAACAACATTGCGAACTCACAAATCGTGGGTTTTAAAAGCTCACGGGCACAGTTCGCTGATATTTACGCCAATGCTCAAGTTGGTTTGGGTACGCGGGTAGCTGGTGTATTCCAAGATTTCAGCGACGGTAATATTGAAGCAACCAACCGTTCGATGGACTTAGCAATTACCGGTAAAGGTTTCTTCCGGTTTGAACAACAAGGCCAAATTCAATATTCACGGAACGGTCAGTTAACCATTGATAAGAACGGTTACATTGTTAACGCGCAAGGTGCCAAGCTTACCGGTTACCCGCAAGGCGTTGGCTTTGGTGGGCAACCGCAAGTGTTGCAAATTCCAGCAACGGGCTTACCTGCCAATGCATCGACGCATGTCAGTGCAGTATTCAATTTAGATACAGGTTCTACTCAAATTGACCGTGCGACAGTCCCGTTTGATATTGCTAACCCAAATAGCTTTTCCTACGCCAACTCTGTGGTCTTGTACGATTCATTAGGGAATGCGCATCCGAGCATGATGTACTTCACCAAAATTGGCGATAACCAGTGGGAAGTTCGCTTAGCCAGCGGTGATGATGTTGCTCCTGAAGTGGGACATCTTGAATTTGATAACAATGGCTTGTTGTTGAATCAAACTGGTTTAGATGCCTTCACGTTCAGTCCAGGTGATGGTGCAGCAGATATGTCTATCGCGTTAGATCTAGCAGGGACAACGCAGTTTGCGAACCAATTTGAATTAACTGCCATGGAACAGGACGGCTTTGTATCAGGTACGTTGATGCAAGTGGCGGTGACAGAAAACGGTAGTGTGGTTGGTACCTACTCGAACGAGCAGCAAGTGATTTTAGGCACCATTGCTCTTGCTAACTTTCAGAGCTTAGAAGGGTTGCAGCCTGTGGGTGACAACGCTTGGATTGAAACGCAGCGATCTGGGGTACCGATTCTGTCAGTACCGGGTGAAGGCCAATTTGGTTCGATCATGGCTGGCGCGGTGGAATCTTCCAACGTTGATTTAACCCAAGAGCTGGTATCCATGATCATTGCGCAGCGTAACTACCAAGCCAACGCGCAAAGCATCAAAGCCCAAGACGAAGCCTTACAAACCACCATGCAATTACGCTAGTGGAGGTCATTAACTGATGGATGCCATTTTATATACAGCGATGAATGGCGCACGGCAAACGCTTGATGAGCAAGCGGTGGTAACGCATAACCTCAGTAATGCGTCGACCACTGGGTTCCGTGCCCAGCTGGCGGCAGCCCGGGCAGTACCGATTCAAGGGCCGGGCGTATTTGATACGCGGGTTACTGCGGTCACAACCACTGGATTATTCGATACGCGCGCAGGGGCATTGCAAACGACAGGCCGCGATTTAGATATCGCCATGGCTGAGCCTAACTGGTTAGCCGTGCAAACTGCTGATGGTGAAGCCTATACCAAACGTGGCGATCTCCAAGTGGACGCAGACGGTCAATTAATGGTGAACGGGCGTCCAGTGCTTGGCCAAGGTGGCCCTATTATGTTGCCGCTAGGTACAGAAATTAGTATCGGTAGCGATGGCACCATCAGTGGTATTGGGTTAGGTGGTAAGGCCAACGAGTTGGTGCCATTGGATCGCTTAAAATTGGTTCGCGTTGATCAGCCGAATCAGCTTGAGCGCGGTGATGATGGTTGGTTCCGTTCACCAACGGGTGCGGCGTTAGCCCAAGATGAAGATGGACAAGTGATAGCGGGTGCGCTTGAGAGTAGTAATGTCAATGCGATTGAAGCCATGGTTGCCATGATTGATACGCAGCGTCGTTATGACCTCAATATGCGGGTGATTTCAACCGCTGATGAAACAGCAAAAAGTGGCAATAGCCTGTTATCCGTGAAAGGCTAAGTGGAGAATTCTCATGATTAAATCGTTGTGGACAGCTAAAACCGGGTTAACCGCCCAGCAACAACAGTTGGACGTGATTACCAATAACTTGGCCAACGTGAATACTTCAGGCTTTAAACGGTCACGCGCTATTTTTGAAGATCTACTGTATCAAAACATGCGCCAGCCGGGCGCCATGAATAATGCGCAGGATACGCTACCCTCTGGTCTGCAAGTAGGTACTGGGGTTCGTGCCGTAGCCACGGAGCGCTTGCACACCCAAGGTAGTTTGAACAATACCGAAAACTCCCGTGATTTGGCTATCAATGGTAAAGGCTATTTCCAAGTGTTAATGCCAGATGGCAGCATTGCTTATACCCGTGACGGTAGTTTCCAAGTGAACCAAGACGGCCAGCTGGTGACAGCCAGCGGCTTCCCACTCGAGCCGGCTATTTTCTTACCAGCAAACGCCATGAGCGTGACTGTTGGTCAAGATGGGATTGTGACTGTGACTCAACCAGGAACCACACAAAACGTTCAAGTTGGGCAAATCACGTTAGCCATGTTTATGAACGATGCCGGCCTTGAAGCTCGCGGCGGGAACCTGTACGTGGAAACACAGGCATCAGGTGCCCCCACTGAATCATTACCGGGGTTAAACGGTGCGGGTACGTTGTATCAAGGGTTTGTGGAAGCCTCCAACGTTAACGTGGTGGAAGAAATGGTCAATATGATTCAGACCCAACGCGCGTATGAAATTAACAGCCGAGCTATTTCAAGCAGTGATGAAATGCTGGCGCGGTTGAGCCAACTGTAATGGCATGAGTAGGTAGTATGATGCGTCGATTCGGTATGGGATTCGCGATGCTACTGTTAGCCACCGGCTGCAGTAGTTCACCACCACCGCCTGTGGTGGTTGAGCCGTATGAGCCGGTAGAAATTCCGGATTATGCAGATCATGAGGCCAACGGGTCTATTTATCAGGCCCAGCTGGGCTACATTCCGTTGTTTGAAGACCAACGGCCACGGCGTGTCGGTGATATCATCACTATTGTCCTCGAAGAACAAGTAAGCGCACGGAAGAACTCATCTTCGCAGTCATCACGGTCAAGTTCCATTACGGTGGATTTAGAAGGACTGCCCGATGCACTTGATAACATCGCGCGTTACGGGTTACAGGCCGGCGGTGGTAACGAATTTGCCGGCAGTGGTGGATCCAGTGCTTCCAACCAGTTTTCCGGCATAATTACCGTGCAAGTGGTGCAGGTGTACCCCAATGGTAACCTACGTGTTCGTGGCGAAAAGCAAATCGCGATTAACCAAGGTACGGAGTACATCCGTTTTTCTGGCATCGTCAATCCACGTAACATCAACGGTCGTAACAGCGTGCTGTCGACCGCGGTTGCGGAAGCGCGGTTGGAATATATCGGCGACGGGTATATTAACGAAGCGCAGCGGCAAGGTTGGTTGCATCGCTTCTTTAACTTTATTGCGCCATTTTAAGTCACAGGTGTAGGCATGCAGCAGGTTGTCAAATTACTCGTCACTATTGTGTTACTGCAAGTGGTTGCGTTCAGCACCCCCGCTCATGCTGAGCGTATAAAAGATCTCGCAAACTTTGCCGGTGTGCGAACCAACAGCTTGGTGGGTTACGGTTTAGTGGTGGGGTTAGATGGTACCGGTGACCAAACCATGCAGGCACCGTTTACGGGTCAAAGTATGATGAACATGCTGGCGCAGTTGGGTGTCAACGTCCCACCGGGGACCAACATGCAGTTGCGTAACGTTGCGGCAGTGATGGTAACCGCTGAATTGCCACCATTTGCACGGCCTGGGCAACAGCTCGATGTGGTGGTGTCCTCGATCGGTAATGCGCGCAGTTTACGCGGTGGTACCCTGTTAATGACCCCGTTGAAGGGGGCTGATGGGCAAGTATATGCCCTTGCACAAGGCAACTTATTGATTAATGGCGTGAGCGCAGAAGCTCAAGGGTCATCCGCGGCGATGAATCAGCAGGCAGGGGGCCGGATCACAGGTGGTGCAACGGTTGAGCGTGGCGTTCCGTTAGATTTAAGCCGGACTGGCAATAGTCTAGAGTTGCACTTGAAACAAGCAGATTTCACCACAGCATTGCGTATGGTGGAACGCATTAACGAAGAATTTGGTTACGCTGTCGCGCAAGCAATTGATGGCGGTAGTATTGACTTACTCAGCCCTACCGACCCTAACGAACGCGTACGCTTTATGGCGAAAGTCGAGAATATTCAGGTAACGCCAGCCACCGCTAATCCTAAAGTGGTGCTTAATTCGCGCACCGGTTCTGTTGTGTTGAGCGGCCCCGTACAGTTGCGCGAAGCAGCAGTCGCTCACGGCAATCTATCCGTCACTATTTCACGGCGTCCGTTTGTTAGCCAACCACCAGCCCTAAGTGGTGGAGAAACTGTGGTTGGTGCCACCAGTGATATTACCATCGCGCAAGACCAAGGGGCCCTGAAAATGGTGGAAGGCGTGGCCTTGATGGATGTGGTTGAGGCGCTGAATGCGCTCGGTGCAACCCCTAATGATTTAATGGCAATTTTACAGGCATTGCATGCTTCGGGTGCGCTGCGAGCAGAATTGGAGATTATCTAATGACAGATATTAAAACTACTGTTGGGATTGCCATGGACAGCCGCTCACTGCACCAGTTGAAAGTGCAAAGTCAGAACGATCCAAATGCCGCCGCGGGTGAAGCCGCACGTCAGTTTGAAGCGCTATTCATTCAACAAATGCTAACGACAATGCGCGCCGCCGGTGGTGAGTCCACCTTCTTTAAAAGCTCAGCCATGGATACGTACACCGCCATGCTCGATCAGCAGCTAGCCACTGAGATGGCTGGTCGTGGGATTGGTTTAGCGGAACAACTAACACAGCAATTACAACAATATACCACCCCCAAAAATAGCGAATAACTCCTTAAGTTCTTGCGGGTGTAGCCGATAACCAAGGTATCAGTATTAGGGAGCGAATATGAGTATTTTTTCCATTGGTCTAAGCGGGTTACGTGCTGCACAGTCGGGGTTATATACCACCAGCGGCAACATTAGTAACATCAACACCCCTGGGTACAATCGCGAGATTTTACAATTGGGCGAAAGTCGTACCAGTGGTGTATCAGTATTGGGTTCACAACGCCAGTTTAACCAGTTTGTGGCAACCCGTCTCAATGCCGCCAGTGGTTCTTTAGCCTCACTAGAAACCTATTACAGTCAAGTGCGCCAAATCGACAACTTGCTTTCTGATGAGCGCTCAGGTCTGGCGCCGGTCATGCAAAAATTCTTTAGTGCGCTCGGGCAAATGAACAGCCATCCAGCCGACCCAGCTGCACGTGCGGGTGTACTTGGAACAGCAAGCACTTTAGTGAGTCAATACAAAGCGTTTGACAATTATCTGGAAGACATTGAGCGTAGCGTTAACAACGAAATTAGTTTTGAAGTTAACAGCATCAATGCACTCACCGAACAAATCGCAACCCTGAATCGCGAAATTTTAGTTGCGCGTACTGGTACCGGTGAAGCTCCTAATAGTCTTTTAAACCAGCGCGATCAATTGGTGCACGAACTATCACAAAAACTCGATGTGCGCGTGCATGAACAAAAAACTGGCTCTTATACCATTTCATTAGGTAACGGCTCACCGCTGGTTGCAGGTGATTCGTTTTATACCTTAGAAGCCAAAGCGGACGAAAACGATCCAACCCGTACCGCTGTGTTTTATAACGATGTAACCGGGCACCAACGGCAGTTGTCCGAATCGGTCTTTAACCGCGGCACCTTAGGTGGCTTACTAGAATTCCGCAGTAAGAGTCTCGATACTATCCGCAACCAGGTTGGACAAATGGTTGCAGTATTTGCCGATGCCTTTAACCAACAACATCGGCAAGGGGTCGATTTGCAACAACAGCCTGGTGGTGACATGTTCGCTACAGGTAATCCAGTGGCCTATAGCCATGCTCGCAATAGCGGCACTGGTGTGGCGCAAGTGCAAATTACCAATAGTTCGGAATTACGTGCTGCCGATTATGATATCCGTTTGACCGACACTGGCTTTGTGGTAACCCGTGTTGATAACGGCAAGCCTGTGGATGCCACCTTCGACCCTACCACCAATTCATTGAGCTTCAATGGCGTGGAAGTCACCCTAAGTGGCTCAGTTGCCGTGGGCGACAGCTTCCGTATCCGCCCCGTGGTAAACCAAGCACAAAACTTCGAATTGTTGTTGAGTGATGGTGCCGAAATTGCAGCAGCGCAATCGACAGCATCGGGTGATAACCGAAACGGTTTGGCCATGTTAGATTTACAAAACCAGTTACTGGTGGAAGGGAGCGGAACCTTTAACCAAGCCTATGGCGCCATGATCAGTACCTTAGGTAACCAAATTAACGTGGTTCAGGCAAACCTTGCAGCGCAGCAAGGGCTTACCGAGCAATTATATATGTTGCAGCAATCTGAATCCGGGGTGAACCTTGATGAAGAGGCCGCGAACTTGATCCGCTACCAGCAATTTTATCAAGCCAACGCCAGAGTGATTGATGCGGCGACCACCATTCTTGATACGATTTTGCAATTGCGGTAAGCGACGGAGTGACTCATGCGTATTAGTACCTTAGCTATTTACAATCAAAATATTTCGTCGATGAACCGTCAACAAACGGAGTTCATGAAAATTAGCCAACAGATTGCAAGCGGTAAGCGCATTGTGAACATCTCTGATGATCCACAAGCCATGACGCAAGCAATCAACATTAGCCAATCACAAGCAGTGACCAATCAATTCAGTGAAGCACGTGTTGGTGTTCGTAATGCGTTATCGCAAGAAGAAAGTGTACTCAACAGTGTCAACGATATGTATTCACGAGCAAAAACATTGTTGGTACAAGCATCGAGTGACACCATGTCAGATGCTGACCGCACTGCAGTTGCGAATGAATTGCGTGGTATTTATGAAGCCTTAATTGGCTTAGCTAACACCCGAGACGGGAACGGCCGTTATTTGTTTGGTGGTTATCAAGATGATAGCGCGCCTTTTGTTCGGGATGCGTCAGGTAATGTAAGTTACGTGGGTAACCTCGAAGTTCGCGAACAACAAGTGGATGGGCAACGGTTAATGCCAGTGGGACATTCGGGAGAGCAAATCTTCCGCAGCGTCCATACTAGTGCTCCCTATCGTGCAGAAGCTGCGATGGATAACCAAGGTACCGTTACCTACAGCAGTATCAGTATTACCGACTCAACCGCACCAACCTATGGCCAAGGCTTCGACATTGAGTTTGGTGAAAATAATGGGCAGCTGCAGTATCGCGTCAATGGTGGCGCGTGGAATGATTATGAATCACCTATGACGCTTGAACTTGGCGGTGTTTCGATCGATTTGAAAGGTACGCCAGTTGCGGGTGACTCCATTCGATTAGCCCGTGGTGATGAAAACAATACCGATATTTTCCGTGCGTTTGAAAAAGCATTAGCGGTGTTAGAGCAACCAGCCGACACGGCGACTAAAAAAGCCACCCAGCAAAACACCTTACGCACCGTAATGAACGAGCTTGATAACGGCATGGATAACGTGTTGACGATACGTGCTGAAGTGGGTGCACGCCTAAATGAGTTAGATGCTTTGGATGCGATTGGCGGGAACCGTACCTTAGCGTATGAACAAGCACGCTCTGATCTGGTAGATTTGGATTACATTGAAGCAGCGGCGCAATACAGTATCCGTATGGTTGGTCTGCAAGCTGCTCAGCAAGCGTTTGTTGATATGAAAGGCATGAGCCTATTTAACTTCTTATAACCCTGCACAACGGTGTTATTGGTGTATTAAAACGCCAATAACACCTGCTCTATCATAGTGAAGGCAACGCGAAATAAACGTTGCAAATACCCACCTAACTCGGTCGTTAATACCATCATTAATACCAAGCCCAACGTCAACGACATGGGGAAACCTACTGAGAACACGGTTAATTGAGGTGCTGAGCGGTTTAAGATCCCCAGGGTCAGGTTCACAATCAGTAACGCGCCAAATACGGGCAGTGCTAATAGTATCCCTGAACTAAATACCACAGTGCCAAAGCGAGCCACGTGCTCAAATACGCTTGCATTTACCCCTAAGGTGCCGATGGGAAGGAAATCAAACGAGCGCACCAGTACTTCCACCATTAATAAATGGCCATCAATAGCAGCGAACATTAAAATCGCAAAGGCATAAAATACCCGCGATAAAATCATCGTGTTGGCACCGCTATCAGGGGAAAAGAAGGTGGCGAAGGCCAACCCCATCTGTAAACCGATATATTCACCAGCAGCCTGTATGGCAGCAAATACCACCTGGACGATTAAGCCTATGGTAACACCAATGAGGATTTGCTCTGCAATGATGCCAACACTGGCCCAAGAAAATAACGGCACAGCGGGTAATGGTGGTAATAGGGGGCTTACGACCACAGTTGTGATAAGCGCCAAGCCTAATTTAACCGGGTGTGGTACGCTCGAATGGCTGAAGATTGGGGCGATAAGAAACAAGCCGGTGAAACGACAAAATGGCCACAAAAATAGGCTAATCCATTCTTGCAATTGCGCAAAGGTGACCGAAATCATGGGCCCCTCACTGAATCATGGTGGGAATGTTCGTGAATAGGCGCGTCGTAAAATCGATAAGTAGTTGTAGTAAATAAGGGCCAATGATCACCAGCATGGTAAGGACCCCAAGAATTTTAGGGATGAAGCTCAAGGTCATTTCGTTAATTTGGGTCGCTGCTTGGAATAGGCTAATGATTAACCCCAGTAACAGCGCCGTTAGCAGTAACGGGCCGGCCAAGTAAAGGCACAATTTCATTCCTTGGTAGGCAATACTCATTACTTGCTCAGGGGTCATGCTGGCGGCTCCTATACGTAAAAGCTAGCAGCTAATGAGCCAATCAACAATTGCCACCCATCAACGAGCACAAACAGCATTAGCTTAAATGGCAACGAAATCGTTGCTGGTGGAACCATCATCATCCCGAGCGCCATCAACACGCTGGCAACCACTAAATCAATAATGAGGAACGGAATAAAGATCGTAAAGCCGATTTGAAATGCCGTTTTTAGCTCACTGGTCACGAATGACGGTACCAGGACATGGAATGGAACATCTTGTGGGCTTTGCAAGGGTCCCACATTCGCGAGATTGGCGAACAGCGCCAAATCGGGCTCGCGGGTTTGCGCCAGCATAAACTCCCGCAGCGGGCCTGCGGCCAGCTCAAGAAATTGGGGGAAGGCAATAGCGTCTTCGCTAAAGGGTACCCAAGCGATGTCATAGATTTGGTTGAATACCGGCGACATAATAAAAAATGTTAAGAACAATGCCAGCCCCAACAACACTTGGTTCGGTGGCGCTGATTGGGTTCCCATGGCGGTACGTAGCAAGCCAAACACAACGATCAAGCGCACGAAGCAGGTCATCATTAATAAGACCGCCGGTAAAAACGTCAGGCTGGTTAAGAACAGTAAGGTCTGAAGTGATAACGACCATTCTTGCCCACCATCTGGGGTGGGTTGCGTGATCACGCCTGGAATGGATTGTGCTAGCGCTTCCACTGGGTTAAGCAGCGCCATGATCCCAATAACAACTAGCCAAAACCCGTACCGCATTTAGTGTTTCTCACTTGGGTTAGATTGCTGTTTTAATGCGTGTTGTAAACGGCTCGCAAAGCTTTGCGCAACTGGTTCTGGCAATGCCTGTGCGGGCATTTCGTGAAGTTTGGTGACTTGCCCGCTGGCAACACCAAGCACAAGCCAAGTTTCGCCAACGGCAACGATAACGACCCGTTCTCGTTGTCCTACTGCAACACTACCTACCACATTGAGTAATTTAGATGAGCTTGGATGCAACCCCCCGAGCCGTCGAAAAACCCAAGCACAGGCCAAGATAAGTGCAATAATCAGCACTAAAATCATGGCAACTTGCCCTACGAGAGCAAGCCCTGAGTCTAATTCAACCGGTGGGGTGGTGGTATTCATCGATTCAGCTTTTGTACCCGTTCAGAAGGTGTCACAATTTCGGTAATCCGAATCCCGTATTTGTCATCCAGTACAACCACTTCGCCTTGTGCAATCAAGTAGCCGTTAATCAAAATATCCATAGGCTCACCAGCTAACCCATCGAGCTCTACGACTGAACCTTGGGCTAATTCTAGCAGCTGTTTAATTGTAATTCGCGTGCGTCCTAGCTCCACGCTCAGCTTAACCGGGATATCCATGATGATATCAAGCTCGTTCATTGAGCTTTTATCAACCGCGCCGTCGAGGGGTTTGAAAAAGTTATCGCTAGAACTCTCAGTGGTTGGCGTTGATTCTTCCTCTAGCGCATCCGCCCATGGGTCTTGATCATGTTCTGGGTTGAGGGGTTCATTATTGGTCATCATCAGACTCCTTTGCACGCATTGGGGTAAACACGCCATCTTTTTGGCTGCGCAAAACAGATGGCGAGAAGCGGTGATTTTCGAGTAGTCGCTTCACCTTTAACGCACGATTATGATTAAAACTGCCATATTCACATTCCATAATGGGTAGTGAATTTACGGATGCTTGCACCGTTGCTGGTAACTCAATCGGGAGCACGTCACCGGGCTTCAGCGACATGACCTGTGGAATTCGCATCGGAATTTCTACGAAATCGGCGACCAGTTCCACGGTCGACGCTTGTAACTCATGGGTGATCCGTTCACGCCAAATTTGGTCACTACTACTGCCGGCATCAGCACGTAGGTTGGTGAGCTTGTCACGGAGCGGCTCAACCATGCTGTAAGGCATACAAATTTTAAAATTACTCTCTAAATGCCCGACTTCCAGATGGAAGGTGGTGGTGACCACAATCTCACTCGGTGAGCTGGTAATGGCCGCGAACTTCGGCTGCATTTCCGAGCGCACATAGGTGATTTCCAACGGATGCACTGAACGCCACGATTCTTGGTATGCATCTATTGCTAAGTTTAGCACGCGGTTGATAATACGCTGTTCGGTTCCGGTAAATTCCCGAGCTTCATTACGCGTCATAAAGCGGCCATCGCCACCAAAGAGGTTCTCTACAATCATCGACACCATAGCGTGTGGGAAAACAATGAGAGCGCTACCACGGAGCGGCTTCATGGCAATGATGTTCAGGTTAATTGGGCTGGGAGTCGACTCAGAAAAATCACTAAAGCGCTGATAACGCATGGACTCTACGGTGATATCGGCGTTGCGGCGCAATAAGTTAAACAGGTTCATCCGGAATTGCCGGGCAAACCGTTCATTAATGATTTCCAGTGTGTGTAGCCGTTCCCGCACAATTCGCACTTGCGAGCCTGGGTCAAATGGCGTCTGCTTTCCTTTCGTGCGCCGGTTAGGGCGGACGAAGTCATTGTCAGCATTACCTTTCGCAGCGGCGCGGCCATGCGTTCCCGACGCAGTCAAATCTGACTCCGCAGCAGGGTTCTCTTCCTCTACCAAGCCAGCGAGGAGAGCGTCGAGCTCTTCTTGTGATAGTTGTGGTCCGCTACTCATAACATCTCTAATAGTGGTGGCTTATTGCACAATGAATTCAGTGAACAACACGTCGTTAATGGTGACGGCTTCGTTACCAGTATACGGTTCTGACAAGGTCTCTAGAATACTTTGTGCGAGCATCCGTTTACCCTCAGATTGCGTAATGCGCTCAGCGTTTTGGCCCGACAACAGAACCAGCAACCTGTTACGTACCTGAGGCATGTTTTTTACCAAAGTTGCTTTAACTTTTTCGCTAGGCACTTCCAGCGTCAATCCTGCATATAACAACCGTGGGCCAAATTGATCACTTTGCAGGTTCACGGTAAATGGTGAAATGGTTACAAACACTGGGTCAACTGGCTCAGGCTCTTTTACTTGAACCCCATTAGCAGATAATGTTGCCATATTTCGGGTATCCCAGAGTAAGTAAGTGTTCACACTTACAAGGATAATTAACACCCATAAAATTAAATTTAACGTGGCTGATGTTTTCGCGACAGGAACCGCTTGTGCATCTTTTTTACGCGCCATAATTGATTCATTCTCCATTCAAAAAGGTTGACCCTACTCCATTAAGCATAGGTATCAACTTGGCCATTCAGTGGGCGGCTTGCAGGCGTAGATAATGCAGCCATATCAGTATTTTCGGCCGAAACTGTGTTTTCTACAGGGTGAGCCTGACGATTCTGTTGCTGCGCATGGTTTTGCTGCTGTTGCTGTTGTGCAAAATGCTGCGCATGGTCAGCCACATTTGCGTCATCCAATTGAATCCCTTGCGTTGCCAATGCCTCGCGTAATTGAGGCAAGGCTTGCTCAACAGCACCACGAACGTGATGGCTGTGCGTTAAAATCATTAATTGAGCTTGGTGGTCATCAACCCGCAATTGAACTTGGAGCGGGCCGAGTTCAGCAGGGTGCAAACGCAGCGTCATTTCTTGTTGGTTGCGCAGCACCATAGATACCATATTTTGTTGTAGTTGTCCTGCCCAAGCAGAGCTTCCTACCGGTGCTGATTGTGTCGCCGTTGGCGTGGTGTTCACTGGGGTATCCAGCATCACAATGGCGCTCTGGAAATGTGTCGGTAATGGGCGCAGACCTTCGGTCACAGCAGTGGCAGTTGCTGCGGTCGTTAACTCAGGTTGTGGCATGACGGGTGTGGTGTGTACCAAGCGCTCACCGTTACCGACAGGTTCTGGCACTAACGCTGCCGGTGACGTTGTTACCTGCGGCAACTCAGCGTCAATTGGTGCTGCATTGGTTGATGTTGGCATTGCTGCCGGTGACGTCATGACGGTCGGGGTAGGTGCGGCTGCTACTGCTGGCGCCGTGCTTGCAGTGCTACTCGGTGCTGGCGCAACTGCCATAGCAACGGGGGCTAAAATAGGTTGCGGATCAACGCCTTCTTCAGCGGGTTGCAACTTATGTTCGCCCACAATGGCGTGGCCGACCCGTGGCTCCTGTGCTAACGCATCACGCAGATGTTGGGGTAACAAGTGGCCTAAAATTTCCTCGATGGCATCGGCTGAGAGTTGTTCTAGTTCGGTCGTATCTTCAAGTTCGGCAACCCACTCAGGCAGTTCAGGCAACTTATCCTCCAGCGCACTCGGCTGTGGTGTTTGTAACGCCGCAAATAAAGCCGCAAACCCATTGTTGGGCGCTTGGTTAGCTGTGGTTGTCGCGGTGCTATCCCCGTTGATTGGCGTGGATAAAGTCACATTTAAGGCTTTCAGCAAATCCATGGTGGTCACCTCACTGAGATGCGCGTTGGCGCAAATACATGGCGATGGAAAGCTCGTCATTGAGCTTCTGTTCGCGCTTATTAAGTTGGTACATAGCAGCTTTATGTTGGCGTTCTTGTAAGGTTTCAAAGGAAGCCAAAGCCCGCTGTTGTTGCAGCCAATGCTGCTGTTGTTGATCAACTTTGTGTTCTTGTTCTAAGAGCGCTTGTTGAGCACGCTGAATGGCACTATCCAAACTGTACAAAAACTGCTGATAGTTTTGTAACAAATGGCCGGCCATTCCTTGTTGTAAATGCGTCTGCAATTGCACCGCATAATCATGACGATAATGTTGTAGCGTCGCCAATTGCTGTGCAATTTTCTGCTTATTGTGCCGCTCTTCAGCTAACAAGCGAGCGGCCTCGGTGCGAGCCTGTTCGGCTTGGTCAATTAAATGGTCGAGCACTACTGGGTTCATGCACTACCTCCAACAAGTTCAGTGAGGCGCTGCTGTGCCATTTCCATGGTTGCCTGTTCGTGCATCCCTTGTTGTAGATAAGCTTCAATTTGTGGGTACTTCTGTACCGCTTGGTCTAACAGCGCATCATGCCCAGCGCTATAGGCGCCCACACCGATCAAATCACGGTTCCGCTGGTACACCGAAAACAACTTCTTCAACCGTTGTGCTTGTTGTTGGTGGCCCAGTGTGGTGACGGCAGGCATCACCCGGCTGATTGAAGCTTCGACATCAATCGCTGGGTAGTGGCCACTCTCTGCTAGCTGCCGCGACAAGACAATATGCCCATCCAAAATGGCGCGGGTGGAATCCGCAATCGGGTCTTGTTGGTCATCACCTTCGGTTAATACAGTGTAAAATGCCGTAATAGAACCACCACCACGGACACCGTTACCGGTGCGTTCCACCAATGCTGGAATTTTGGCAAACACACTGGGTGGATAACCCTTGGTTGCCGGTGGTTCACCAATGGCTAACGCAATTTCCCGTTGCGCCATGGCATAGCGGGTGAGTGAATCCATGATCAACAACACATGGCGCCCACGGTCACGGAAATCTTCCGCTAAGCGGGTAGCGTATGCTGCGCCTTGCAAACGCTGTAACGGTGAGGTATCGGCTGGTGCTGCAACGACGACGGCACGTGCCATCCCTTCAGCTCCGAGAATTGTATCGATAAACTCTTGGACTTCGCGGCCCCGTTCACCAATGAGCCCAACCACAATAACATCGGCTTTCGTAAAGCGCGCCATCATGCCTAGCAACACTGATTTACCCACACCAGAACCGGCGAACAGGCCCATCCGCTGGCCGCGGCCTACACTTAATAACCCATTAATAGCGCGGATACCCACATCAATTTGGGTATCGATAGGTGCGCGTTGCATCGGGTTAATGGTACGTCCGGCGAGGGCACCGTAGTCAACGTTGGCGGGTAATGGCAGGTGATCTAACGGGCGGCCAGTACCATCGAGCACGCGGCCCAATAACGCATCGCCAAGGGGGAATCGGCGGCTGCTGGTAACGCCATCACCTAAGGGTAACACGCGTGCACCAGGAACTAAGCCGGGCACCGTCTCCAGCGGCATCAAATAGGTAATATCACCGGCAAACCCTACGACTTCAGCTTCAATGTGAGCACTGGTTGCACTGACCACACTAATGGCGCAGCTGGCGCCTACCGGAAGTCGCAAACCGACTGCTTCTAACACCATCCCAGTGGCACGCACCAAGCGGCCGCTGCGTTGCCACGTGGGTAACCCGCGCAGCCGCTGCTCGACCTGTTGGAGTGATTGTTGCCATTGGTGAACGAGGTGTTGCGAATGGTTAGCCATGCTGCCCTCGGACTTGGCTGACAAGACGTTGCCAGCGATTAGCGATAGTGGCATCAATATCACCCAATGAACTGGTGACTTTGCAGCCACCACGCTCAATGGTGGTATCAGCGCGCCAGCTCCAGCCTAAAGCTGTAAGTTCAGTAGCAAGGTGCTGTTGCACGAGCTCACAATCTTGAGGGTGCAGTAGAAGTATTGGCTTTTCTGATAACAGCGGGTCTTCTGCGATAATGGCTCGAATCAGTTCAATAATCTGTGCTGGGTTCGCAGCCAACGCTTCGCCTGCCAATTGTCGACCAACGGTGAGCGCTAACTGTGTTAGACTTTCGCTAAGTTGTTCAGCTAACCCGGCAAGGGCGGCATCGGTCTGACGCACCAACTGCTGAATGGTCGCTAAGGTTTGTTGCACTTGTTGGGTGTATTCCTGTAAGCCTTGTTCACGCCCTGCTTGTAGACCCTGCTCGAAGCCCTCGTGATAGCCAGCATCACGACCTTGCGCAAAACCTTCTTCATAACCTTGTTGCTGGGCTTGTTGCCGGTGTTGTGCCAGCTCTTCCTGCTGCCGCTGGCGTTGATCGACCTCCGGCACCGAAGGTTGCTTGGCAGCGCGCGCTTTGCCTAGCGGGGTGAGATCCCAGCTCTGCCAATCGCCGGTCGCAGCTAATTGAGTTTCACAACGCTCTTCACGAGCTGGAAAGGGCTTAAATGAAGGCATCATCACCACTACTCAATACAATATCGCCATTGTCGGCCAAACGCCGAACAATTTGCAGAATCGCCTTTTGCTCGCTTTCAACTTGCGAAACACGAATAGGCCCACGGGTTTCCATTTCTTCGCGAATCAATTGCGCAGCACGTTGTGACATATTGCTCAAGAACTTGTCGACCAACTCGTCCGGAGCACCCTTGAGCGCCACCACCAGCGAAGCGGTTTCGATTTGCCGCAGGAGAATTTGAATACTGCGGTCGTCCAGATCCATAAGGTTCTCGAACAAGAACATCTCGTCGATAATTTTTTGTGCCAGTTCGTCGTTGTACGCACGAATATTTTCCAGTGCGGTATCTTCTTGGCCAGCACTGAGTAAGTTGAGAATTTCTGCTGCCGTACGGACACCCCCCATTTTGCTGCGCTTGAGTGACTGACCATCGAGCATACCACCGAGCACTTCGGTAAGTTCTTGTAACGCGGCTGGCTGTACCCCGGTAAAGGTTGCGACCCGCAACACCACGTCGTTCCGTAAGCGCTCGTCAAGTAATTCCAACACTCCGGCAGCTTGCGCACGGTCTAAGTGGATCAAAATAGTGGCAATAATTTGCGGATGTTCGTCTTTGATCATCTCTGCCACTTCAGGAACATCCATCATGTTCAAGGCTTCGATGCCAATGCCCCCGACTTTTTGCTCTAACACATCTTCGATCAGCGTATTTGCGCGGTCTGAGCCAAGTGCTTTAGTAAGCACTGCGCGGACATAGTCATCGTATTTATCAAGAGCAGGCGTGTCGGCGAGATCTTGGTGGAACAACTCCAAGGCGGCCTTGATATCGGTGTGCGAAATATCCGTCAGCCGTGTCATCTCTTTGCTGATTTTCTGGATTTGCGTTGGGGTGAAGTGCTTGAACACCTCAGCGGCGGCCTCTTCTTCCAACACTAACAGTAGTAATGCAGCCCGGCGTAAACCAGACATTGGTTTGGCGGTTCTGTCCATCATGTTAGAGTTGTTCCTCTTCGTTCATCCAGTTTTGTAGGATTCGCGCCACCTGACGCGGGTTATTCTTGGCGATATCTTTGGCTTTCGCTAAAGCTTGGGTGTAGCTCTTATTGTTATGCTGTTGCGGCCAATGGAATGAGCTTTCTGTACTTGGGCCCAAGTCGTCGTAATCCGAGCTATAACGGCTGCTTGGTTCGGCGTCGTCATCACCAACAACGGCACGTAAGGTACCTTGACTGCGCTCCAACGCTGCTTCAGCTTCAATTTCTTTCAACTCAAAATAACGCTGGAGGAAGGGCCGAACCAAAATCAGGTACAGCACAATAATGGCAACCAGTACTGCCACATAACGTGCGACGTTTTGGGCCATATCAAGTACCGCTGGCTGCTGGTACCACTCCAGCACCTCAGTCGTTTCAGCTTCTTGAATGAACAGGCTATTGACCACTTCTAGTTCATCGCCACGTTGTTCAGAGAAGCCCATTGCTTGACGCACCAAGCGTTGAATGTACTGCAATTCTTCGTCGCTACGTGGTACCAGCTCAGATTCACCATCTTCATTAATTGCGGTTCGATGGTTCACCACCACCGCCACAGATAAGCGTTGCAGCTGGCCACGTTGTTGGTCGATGTGTTCAACCAAACGGTCAACCTCGTAGTTCACCAGCTGATCTTGCTGCACGGCGTGCGCGCGGTTGGTGGTGCCAGCATCATCGCTATCGGTGTCGTCAACAATCTCAACCGGTGACGCTGCAATTCCAGGCGGGGTATTGCTGAGCGCACCTGGAATTCCCATTGGCCCATCACCGTTACCTTGCACCGAGATATTCCGCTGAATACTACGGACTGCAGCAGCGTCAGGGGTTTGATTCGGGGTATAACGCTCAGCGGTTGCTTCGCGCTTGGAAAAATCGATATGCGCCACCACTTGGGCCTTAATATTTTGTCGACCTAAAATGGGCGCTAGGATGTTTTCAATCCGCTGCTGGAACGAATGTTCTACTTGTTGGATGTATTCGAGCTTGGTACTGCTGAGCTGATTGTCACGATTGTTGTTTGATAGTAAGGCGCCGTGCTGATCCACCACAGTGACATGATCGGGGGTTAGTTCTGGAACACTGCTCGAGACCATGTGAATAATGGCTTGTACTTGGCCTTCACCGAGCGTACGCCCAGGGTATAAGGTGAGTACCACGGAAGCTTTCGCGGGTTCTCGCTCACGGACGAATACAGAAGGTTTCGCCATGGCTAAATGCACTCGGGCGCGTTGCACTGGGCCAAGCGATTCCATCGAACTGGCGAGTTCACCCTCAAGTGCACGCTGGAAGTTAACCTGTTCGGCGAATTGGCTGATACCGAAGGCTTGGTTATCCATCAACGCGAAACCGACATTGCCACCATTAGGTAAGCCCTGTTCGGCCATTTGCAAACGTAATTTATGAACTTGATCAGCAGGCACTAAAATAGTGCCTGCGCCGTTGAGTTGATACTTGATTTGGCGGGTTTCTAATTCGTTGATGATACGGCCACCGTCCGCTTCACTCAAATTACTGTAGAGCACTCGATATTCTGGGGCGCTGGCCCACAAAATTAACGCAATGACTAAGCCTACAAATGTGGCACCACCAAGCAGCAACGGTACTAAGCCTTGCTGTTTCAATTTTTCGAGCCACGGCGCTGCGGGTGTAGCGGTTTGGCCGTTATTAGTTGGTGCCTGCGTTGCTTCCATTACGTCTCTCAGGTGGTCGTGCTAAAGGGTTTTATCTACCGCACATTATGCGTATGGAAAGGCAAGTCAAAGGCTAAATAAGCGCACTTTTTTATGCGCTATTATGCGCTTCAGCATAGCTGGGGCATGTTAGATTATGCCCCACTGAAAGGTTTGTTTAATGAGGTTCAATCATGAGTGTGCCAGCGATTCAAACGGCGCTGCAACAGCTGCAAGCATTAAAATCAGAAGTAACGACACCTCGTTTAGCGGTTGATCTCAACGTACAGCCAGGGGCGGTGACAGCACATACCGCGGCCACACCGGGTAGCTTTGCTGGCGAATTAAAAACGTCGCTTGAGCGCATTAACCAGTTGCAACAAACGGCACAAACGAATACCCAGCGGTTTCAGTTGGGTGACCCGAACATTTCCTTAAACCAAGTGATGGTGGATAAGCAAAAGGCCGCACTCGCCTTTGAAATGGGCGTGCAAGTTCGTAATAAGCTGGTTAGCGCTTACAAAGAAATTATGAATATGCAAGTCTAAGCGATGGCTTAGGCTTGCTCACGAACTAACAAACCAGACACCTCATGCAAGTGCGCAGCTATCCGTAATACTTCTTCTGCCGGGATTTGACGAATCACGTCACCCGACTCTTGATTAATAACTTTAATCACGATTTTGCCGTGTTCGTCATTAAGCTCAAAGTGGATGCCGTAATTGTTCATCACCTCATTCACTTGCTGAATTGGTTTGACTAAATCTTCGCGTTTGAGTTCTTTTTGCGCTTCGCTTTGGCGCACCGCAGGTAACTGCTGCAACACCCGATCAAGGCGTTGCTGTTCTGCCGCTGCGGTAGCCGCTGGCCAGTTTAAACTGGATTCTTTGATAGGCGTTGCCATGATAACCTTCCCCCCTTATCAAATGACAAAAGTCCTTAGTGCGGTTATCGGCTGCAATTCCATTTACTTAAATTACTCTGTTGGTAATCGAGC
>Ga0209075_1001283_pt1 | contig 23762 bp, 20 predicted proteins | sample Stecom2011_FD_187523 | JGI IMG/M metagenome (GOLD analysis project Ga0209075, IMG submission 187523) | Agricultural soil microbial communities from Utah to study Nitrogen management - Steer compost 2011 (SPAdes) (version 2) | ecosystem: Environmental > Terrestrial > Soil > Agricultural land...
TAGAGGGTGTCGGCATCCAGCTGCTGCAGCTGGTGGCTGCGCCCGCGCAGGAAGTTGGCGTCGAGCGCCGGCGAGGCGCCGAACAGGTACATCAGCAGCCAGCTGTAGCGGCGGAAGTTGCGGATCAGGCCGATGTAGCGCGCCGACTGGTAGTCGCGCGCCTCGCGGCTGTCGTTTTCCGCCGTGCGCAGCAGGGTCCACAGCGACTCGGGCAGCGAGTAGTTGTAGTGGATCCCGGCGATGCACTGCATGGTCTTGCCGTAGCGCAGCGCCAGACCCTTGCGGTAGACGTACTTGAGACGGCCGATGTGAGAGTTGCCGTAGCGGGCGATGGGGATGTCCTCCTCGGCCGGCAGCGGGCCGGGCATGGAGGAGCTCCACAGGTATTCGCCGGCCAGCTTGCCGCTGGTGAAGCGATGGATGCGCTCCAGCTCATCGAGGGTCTGCGCCGGATCCTCGCTGGTGCCGGTGATGAATTCCAGCAGCGCCTCGGAATAGTCGGTGGTGATCCGTTCGTGGGTCAGCGCCGAACCCAGGGCCTCGGGATGCGGGGTGAGCGCCAGCCGGCCCTGCTTGTCGACCCGCAGGGTCTCGCGTTCGATGCCATGCAGGGCCCGGCCGAGCAGGGGGAGGTGTTCCGGCTCGGCCAGCAGTGCCAGGCGACGGTTGAGTAGATCGCTCAAAATATTCAGTCCTACGCGTGAATCGCCCCAATATGAGGTTGGACCCTCACGATCACAAGAGCGCGGCGGCCGTTCGCCGCATGGGCGCCGACCGCCGCAACGGGGGAAAGGCTACAGGCAGGCGAAGGTGGCCTGGGCCTTGGCCACCAGCTTGTCGCCCTGATGCACATCCGCCTCGATGACCTGGGTGCGGCGTCCGCCGTGGACCACCCAGGCGCGGCACAGCAGCTCGCCGTCGCTGACGCTGCGGATGTAGTTGACCTTGCATTCCAGGGTGACGGTGTTCGGCACGCCGTCGTTCAGGCTGTGGCTGGCCTGGCCCATGGTGGTGTCGATCAGCGAGAACAGGGCGCCACCATGCAGCTTGCCGTGCAGGTTGCGCAGGCCGTCATGCATGTTGAGGCGCAGCACCGCCTCGCCCTTTTCCACCTTGATGATTTCCAGGCCGAGCAGGCGCCCGAAGGCGCTGCTCTTGCCGATGGCTTCGTCTTGCACGCTCATGAATTACTTTCTCAACTGCTTGGCGTTGGCGAACAGGGCCGCCATGGCGGTATTGGCCGCGGCCGGCTTGTCCTGCTTCGAGTGACGCTCGCTGCGTGGCTGGCCGCCACGGGACTGGCCGCCCCGCGGGCCTTCGACCTTCTCGCCGGGGGTGTCGGACATGCGCATGGACAGGCCGATGCGCTGGCGAGGGATGTCCACTTCCATGACCTTGACCTTGACGATGTCGCCGGCCTTGACCACTTCGTAGGGGTCCTTGACGAACTTTTCCGACAGCGCCGACACGTGCACCAGGCCGTCCTGGTGCACGCCGATGTCGACGAAGGCGCCGAAGTTGGTCACGTTGGTGACCACACCCTCCAGCACCATGCCGGGCTTGAGGTCGGCCAGGGTTTCCACGCCGTCCTGGAACTCGGCGGTCCTGAACTCGGGCCGCGGGTCGCGGCCGGGCTTGTCCAGCTCCTTGAGGATGTCGGTCACCGTCGGCAGGCCGAAGCGCTCGTCGGTGAACCTGGCCGGGTCGAGGCGCTTGAGGAAGGCGGAGTCGCCGATCAGCGAGCGGATGTCACGTCCGGTGTCGGCGGCGATGCGCTGTACCAGCGGGTAGGCCTCCGGGTGCACGGCCGAGGCGTCCAGCGGGTTGTCGCCGTTCATCACGCGCAGGAAGCCGGCGGCCTGCTCGAAGGTCTTGTCGCCCAGGCGTGGCACCTTCTTCAGGTCGCTGCGCGAGCGGAAGGCGCCATTGGCGTCGCGGAACTGCACGATGTTCTGTGCCAAGGTGGCGTTCAGCCCGGAGATGCGCGCCAGCAGCGCGGCGGAAGCGGTGTTCACGTCCACGCCCACGGCGTTCACGCAGTCCTCGACCACCGCGTCCAGCGAGCGCGCCAGCTTCAGCTGCGACACGTCGTGCTGGTACTGGCCGACGCCGATGGACTTGGGATCGATCTTCACCAGCTCGGCCAGCGGGTCCTGCAGGCGGCGGGCGATGGACACCGCGCCGCGCAGCGACACGTCCAGGTCGGGGAATTCGCGGGCGGCCAGTTCGGAGGCCGAGTACACCGAGGCGCCGGCCTCGCTGACCATGATCTTGGTGAGCTTCAGGCCCGGCAGCTTCCTGATCAGCTCGCCGGCCAGCTTGTCGGTTTCGCGGCTGGCGGTACCGTTGCCGATGGCGATCAGGTCCACCGCATGCTTGGCGCACAATCTGGCCAGCACGGCCAAGGTGCCGTCCCAGTCGTTGCGCGGCGCGTGCGGGTAGACGGTGGCGGTGTCCAGCAGCTTGCCGGTGGCATCCACCACGGCCACCTTGCAGCCGGTGCGCAGGCCCGGGTCCAGGGCCAGCACGGCACGCGGGCCGGCCGGCGCGGCCAGCAGCAGGTCGTGCAGGTTGCGGGCGAACACGCTGATGGCCTCGTCCTCGGCCTGCTCGCGAAGCTCGCCGAGCAGGTCGGTTTCCAGGTGGGTGTACAGCTTGACCTTCCAGGTCCAGCGCACCACCTCGGCCAGCCACTTGTCGGCGGCGCGGCCCTGGTTGGCCAGGCCGAAATGCTCGCCGATCATCAGTTCGCAGGGATGCAGGGTGCCCGGCGCTTCCTCGCCCACCTTCAGGCTGATGCTCAGCACGCCCTCGTTGCGACCGCGGAAGATCGCCAGGGCACGGTGCGAGGGCACGCCCTTGAGGCGTTCGTCGTGCTCGAAGTAGTCGCTGAACTTGGCGCCCTCCTGCTCCTTGCCAGGCACCAGGCGGGCGCTGAGCACGGCCTCGTTCTTCAGGAAGGTGCGCAGACGGTCGAGCAGTGTGGCGTCCTCGGCGAAGCGCTCCATGAGGATGTACTTGGCGCCTTCCAGCACCGCCTTGACGTCGGCGAAGCCCTTCTCGGCGTCGATGAAACGCTCGGCCTCCTGTTCCGGGTTCAGCTCCGGGTTGCCGAACAGGGCGTCGGCCAGTTCGCCGAGGCCGGCTTCCAGGGCGATCTGGCCCTTGGTGCGGCGCTTCTGCTTGTAGGGCAGGTAGAGGTCTTCCAGGCGGGTCTTGGTCTCGGCGGCGAGGATCTCGCGCTTGAGTTCCGGGGTCAGCTTGCCCTGTTCCTCGATGCTGGACAGGATCGCGCCGCGGCGTTCCTCCAGCTCGCGCAGGTAGCGCAGGCGCTCCTCCAGCTGGCGCAGCTGGGTGTCGTCCAGGCTGCCGGTCACTTCCTTGCGGTAGCGGGCGATGAAGGGCACGGTGGAGCCCTCGTCCAGCAGGGCGACGGCGGCGGCCACCTGTTGCGGGCGGACGCCCAGTTCTTCGGCGATGCGTGCGTTGATGTCCATGTGGGTTTCCAGCGTCGATCCAGGCATGCAGGCCGAGCCTGCGCGAAAAGGGCGGCAGTATAAAGCAGCTGTACCCGCCCGTGCGGCAACGCCGTGGCCGCCTGCCGGTTCGCTGCGAGGGAAAAATCTGTTAACAATGCCCGGACCTGGCGCCCGGAGTGGCTGCGCCATAATGCGCCGCATTCATTTTGGGGAGTTCCCATGAGCAGCACGGCATCCGCCAACGAAGGCGAAAAGATTCTGGTGGTCGATGACGACGCGCGCCTGCGTCGCCTGCTGGAGCGCTTCCTCGACGAGCAGGGCTATCGGGTGCGCACGGTGGAGAACGTCGAGCAGATGGACCGCCTGCTGGCCCGCGAGATCTTTCATCTGGTGGTGCTCGACCTGATGCTGCCCGGCGAGGACGGCCTGTCGGCCTGCCGCCGTCTGCGCGAGAAGAACAACCAGGTGCCGATCATCATGCTCACCGCCAAGGGCGACGAAGCCAGCCGCATCCAGGGCCTGGAGGGCGGCGCCGACGACTACCTGGCCAAGCCCTTCAACCCGCGCGAGCTGCTGGCCCGCATCAAGGCGGTGCTGCGCCGCCAGGCGCCGCTGGTGCCCGGCGCACCGGCCAGCGAGGACGAGGTGGTCACCTTCGGCGACTACGAGCTGTCGCTGGCGACCCGCGAGCTGAAGAAGGGCGACCAGGTGCAGATGCTCACCACCGGCGAGTTCGCCGTGCTCAAGACCCTGGTGCAGCATGCCCGCGAACCGCTGACCCGCGACAAGCTGATGAACCTGGCGCGTGGCCGCGAGTGGGACGCCCTGGAGCGCTCCATCGACGTGCAGATTTCCCGTCTGCGCCGGCTGATCGAGCCGGACCCCTCCAAGCCGCGCTATATCCAGACGGTGTGGGGCGTGGGCTACGTGTTCGTGCCGGACGGCAACAAGTAAGCGGCCCGCCCCTTCGGGCGGCCCCCTCCGGAGCGTCCCTCCCCCATGAAAGCGCCCTTCTGGTTCCCGCAGAGCTTCTTTGCCCGCACCCTGTGGATGGTGCTGATCGTCGTCCTGTTCTCCAAGGTGCTCACCCTGGTGTACCTGATGATGAACGAGGACGTGCTGTTCGATCGCCAGTACAGCCACGGCGCGGCGCTGACCGTGCGCGCCTACTGGGCGGCGCCCGAGGCGGACCGCCCGCGCATCGCCGAGGCCGCCGGCCTGCGGGTGGCGCCGCGCGCGCTGGTGCCGGATGGCGAGTATCACTGGCCCTACAGCGACATCTTCGCTCGGCAGATGCAGGACGAGCTGGGCGAGGACACCCAGGTGCGCCTGCGCGCCATCGGCTCGCCGGCCCTGTGGGTGCATGCCCCCAGCCTGGGTCCGGACTGGCTGCGGGTGCCCATGTACCCGTCCCCGCTGCGCGGCCAGCGCATCTGGAACGTGCTGGGCTGGTTCCTGGCCATCGGCCTGCTGTCCACGGCGGCGGCCTGGATCTTCGTGCGCATGCTCAATGCACCCCTCAAGCGCCTGGTGTTCGCCGCCCGTCAGGTGGGCCGCGGCCGCAGCGTGCGTCTGCCGATCAGCGACACGCCCAGCGAACTCACCGAGGTGTACCGGGCGTTCAACCAGATGGCGGCCGACGTGGAGAAGGCCGCCAGCGAGCGGGAGCTGATGCTGGCCGGGGTGTCCCATGACCTGCGCACGCCACTCACCCGCCTGCGCCTGTCCCTGGAGCTCTTGGGCAACGACTCGGAGCTGACCGAGGACATGGTGCGCGATATCGAGGACATGGACGCCATCCTCGACCAGTTCCTGGCCTTCATCCGCGACGGCCGCGACGAGCCGGTGGAAGACCTCGACCTGGCCGAGCTGGTGCGCGAGACGGTGGCGCCCTACAACCAGCAGCAGGAGCAGGTCGAGCTGGCGCTGCAGGAGGACATTCCGCCGGTGCCGCTGCGGCGCATTTCCATCAAGCGCCTGCTTACCAACCTGATCGAGAACGCCCTGCGCTATGGCAGCCAGCAGGTTCGCGTGGAGGCGCGCCTGGCAGGCGAGCCGGGGGCGCCCTTCGTGCTGCTCAGTGTGCAGGACCGCGGGCCCGGCCTGGCCGAGCACGAGCTGAGCGACATCTTCAATCCCTTCATCCGTGGCGACCGCGCTCGCGGCGGCACCGGCACCGGGCTGGGCCTGGCCATCGTCAAGCGCATCGCCGCGCTGCACGGCGGGCACGTGGAACTGCGCAACCGCGAGGGCGGCGGCCTGGAGGCGCGGGTATGCCTGCCTCTGGGGCTGTTGCTGCCGCGCGAGGCGGGTTGAGATAGATCCCGCCATGGGAGCGGCTTCAGCCGCGAGTTGCGACGCGGGGTGGATCGCGGCTGAAGCCGCTCCCACAGCAGGTGCCAGGGCGCTCAGCCCTTGCCTTTGGTCCGCGTGGCGCCGTGGCAGGCATTCTTTTCCAGGTACTCGATGACCAGCGAGGCGATGTCCTTGCCGGTGGTGGACTCGATGCCCTCCAGGCCCGGCGAGGAGTTCACCTCCATTACCAGCGGACCGTGGTTGGAGCGCAGGATGTCCACCCCGGCGACGTTCAGGCCCATGGCGCGGGCCGCGCGGATGGCGGTGGAGCGTTCTTCCGGGGTGATCTTGATCAGGCTGGCGGTGCCGCCCCGGTGCAGGTTGGAGCGGAACTCGCCCGGCTTGGCCTGGCGCTTCATGGCGGCGATCACCCGGTCGCCGACTACGAAGCAGCGAATGTCGGCACCGCCGGCCTCCTGGATGTATTCCTGCACCATGATGTCCTGCTTGAGGCCCATGAAGGCCTCGATCACCGATTCGGCGGCCTTCTCGGTTTCGCACAGCACCACGCCGATGCCCTGGGTGCCTTCCAGCACCTTGATCACCAGCGGCGCGCCACCGACCATGCGGATCAGGTCGGGCACGTCGTCCGGGGAATGGGCGAAGCCGGTCACCGGCAGGCCGATGCCCTTGCGCGACAGCAGCTGCAGCGAGCGCAGCTTGTCCCGGGAGCGGCTGATGGCCACCGACTCGTTGAGCGGGAACACGCCCATCATCTCGAACTGGCGCAGCACGGCGCAGCCGTAGAAGGTCACCGAGGCGCCGATGCGCGGGATCACCGCGTCGAACCCCTCCAGTGGCTGGCCGCGGTAGTGGATCTGCGGCTTGTGGCTGGCGATGTTCATGTAGGCGCGCAGGGTGTCGATCACCTGCACCTCGTGGCCGCGCTGGCGACCGGCCTCCACCAGGCGGCGGGTCGAATAGAGATTGGGATTGCGGGAAAGAATGGCAATCTTCATTGCGCACCGGTGAGCATGGGAAGCTGGGGTTTGTCCTGCACGTAGGTCAGGGAGGGGTTGACCACCAGTTGGCCATCGATCAGCGCCTTGGCGCCCAGCAGTACCCGGTAGCGCATGTTGCGGCGGCAGGTCAGGGTGAAGTGCACGGGCCAGGTCCGGTCACCGAGGGTCAGGCGGGTGCGGATCATGTAGCGCAACTGCGCGGCCCCGTTGGAGCTGCGCACCCGCTTGACCGCGACCAGCGGCGCCTCGCAGCGATGTTTGCGCTGTACCAGGGTGCCCAGGTGCGCCGTGAAGCGCACCCAGCGCTCGCCACCATGGGTGAAGGGCTGGATATCGCTGGCATGCAGCGCCGAGGTGCCGGCGCCGGTGTCTATCTTGGCGCGCAGGCCGACCAGGCCCAGATCCGGCAGGCAGATCCACTCGCGTAATCCGACGACGTTGAGATGATCGAACGTCTTCATGGCGGCCCCTCCGGAAATTTTCCGGCATTCTAGTGGCCTGTCGCGGGCCGCACACCTGCCAGTTTGTCGTGCGGTGCGCGTGAATCACCCAGGAGCATGCATGAACGATCGAGACGACAAGGTCCGCCTGGACAAATGGCTGTGGGCGGCGCGCTTCTTCAAGACCCGCGCGCTGGCCAAGGCGGCGATCGAGAGCGGCAAGGTGCAGCACCGGGGCGAGCGCTGCAAGCCGGGCCGCGAGCCGAAGATCGGCGAGGAGTACCGCATCCGCTGCGGCTACGACGAGCGCACCGTGCGGGTGCTGGCGCTGTCCGACGTGCGCCGTGGCGCGCCGGAGGCGCAACTGCTCTACCAGGAAACCGAGGAGAGCATTGCCAGGCGCGAGGAGGCCGCGCGGCTGCGTCGCGAAGGCGCGGTCGGCATCGAGACTGAGGGCCGTCCCACCAAGAAGCAGCGCCGGCAGATTCATCGCTTCCTCGAGGATTACTGAGCCAGCGCGCTGTAGGCGATGCGCGGCACCCCGTCCAGCCGTCGGGCCAGCACCTCTCCCAGGGACAGTTCGTCCTCCAGGTAGGCGTCGCCGAACCCCTGGCGCAACGGATAGGGATGGGCGATCACCTCCAGCACGCCATGGTCGGGCAGCAGGCCGTGGTGCAGGTCCAGGGGTGTGCACACGTGGTCGGCGCTGGCCGGCGCCAGGCGGCGCAGGCGCCCGTTCAGCCAGGCCTTGAACAGCCGCTTGGGCAGGTTGATGTTGCGTCCCAGGTTGCGGGCCAGGCGCAGCGGCACGCCCTGACGGGCGGCGAAGCGGGCCACCACCTCGCCCACCGGCAGGATGTTGTGCACATGCTGGTGCGAATCGATGTGGCTGGGGCGGACGCCGTGCTCCAGGCAGCGCTGCCACTGCGCCTGCAGTTCCGCCTCGATGGCCCGGCGCGTGGGCGCCGGCAGCCACAGCTGGTGCCTCGGCAGGTGCAGGTCGAACTCGCCGGCCGCGTTGCAGAAGCGCGGCTGGCGGCGGATGGCGGCGCTCAGCGGCCTGCCATAGGTGAGGTTGAAGTGCAGGCCGATGCGGCCCTGCAGCCCGTGCTGGCGGGCCAGCGCGCAGGCCTCCTCGAAGGCCGGCATGTTGGCCATCAGGGTGGCCGAGCTGATCAGCCCCTGCTGGAAGGCGCTGATGATGGTGCGGTTCTCGTCGCTGCTCAGGCCGAAATCGTCGGCGTTGATGATCACGCGCTGGATCATTGGCTGGCTCCCTGCAGGGCTTCGCCGCCCGGCTCCTCGCCGTTGCGGCGCTGCTTGCGCCATTCCCAGGCGCGATGGGCCAGGCCCATGAGGACGCCGGACGGGCGCCAGGAATAGAAGCTCCAGCGCAGGTGCTCGACCTGGCCGCTCATGCGCTCGTGCAGCTGATGGGTGGAGCCGCTGCGGCTGACCCGCGAGGCGTCGATCCAGCGCCAGCCCTCCTCGAAACCCCACTGGATCCACTCGTCCAGCAGCAGGCGCCCGCCGCTGAGGTCGGCGTATTCCGGCAGGAAGGCCAGGTTGTAGTCGTAGAGTCGTCCCCGCTCCAGCAGACCCAGGCGATAGCTGATGCAGCGCCCCTCATGTTCCAGCATGACGACCCGTACCAGCCCCTGGGCGGCCAGGGCGCCGAAGGCTTCGCGCATCCAGCGACCGCGGGGCTCGCAGAAGATGCCCACCTCTTCCTGGCCCTTCCAGCTGCGCTCCTCGACGGCGGCCAGGCTGTCCAGCACCTCGCCGATGGTGGCGGCATCCGGCGTTACGCGGCGGATCACCACGCCGATCTGCTCGCAGCGCCGGCGTGCCTTGCGCAGCTTGTAGCGTACGTTGCGGTGGGGCTCCTGCACCGCTTCCGCGCCGAGCCGGTGATAGGGCGCGCGGCAGCTCAGGTGGCGGTGGTGATTGGAGCTCAGGCTCGCCCAGTGCTCCATGCAGCGCAGGGTGTTGGCGTCGGTGGTGAACTCGTTGAGCTGCAGCACCGTGTGTGGCAGGCGCTGACGGATCGCCTCCAGCGCCTGGGTCAGCCCCTGCCTGTCCAGCAGGCACGGCAGGGCCAGCCGGTCGGTCAGCGGGTAGCCGAGGTGGCGCAGGGTGCGCCAGGTCAGGCCGAAGCGCGACTCCCGGAAGGTCACCAGGGGCAGGCACAGGTGCAACTGATCGCCGCTCCAGCCGAGCAGGATGTGCAGCGACTGGTCGGGCTGCAGGTGATGCTCGGCGGCCAGCAGCCAGGCGGGGTGATTGAAGGGGGTGGCGTGGGTCAGGCGATTGCACAGCTGGGTGTACGCCTGGGTGGGGAAATCGGGTGCGGACAGCGAATCACACCACTGGAAGCGGTAATCCATGACCGATCGCTCTGACGAATGAGGGGGTGGATCCAAGCCGGTGCAGCATCCCGCTGCATGGCTGCAGCAGCTGTTTATAGCAGGCTTTTCCGGAGTCAGAGTCTGGAAAGGATTGGAAACACATTTCGAATCGCGGAAAGCGGACATTTGTCGGCATTCCGCTTCGGCCCCGGCCCGATGGCCTAGAGTAGGCCCACTGCCAGCCCTCGCCTCGGTTTCGCGGGGGCGACACCCTGCAAGGACGCACACATGAGTGACCTTTCCGCACTGGTCAAGGAAACGCCGGTGGCGGCGGGCCTGAAACATCGAATCGTGGAAGTGACCGACCACGCCGAGCTGGCTCGCCATGTACAGCCCTGGGAACAGCTGATCGAGCAGATTGCCGAGCCCAACGTCTTCTATGCGCCCTGGGCGCTGCTGCCTGCCGTCCGGCATCTGCGTGGCGGCCAGGCCGTGCGGGTCCTGCTGTTCTACCAGGACGCCGAGCGCGGGCAGCTGGATGGCGTGATCCCGCTGTTCGAGCGCACCTGCGGCGGATTCCCCGCCCTGCTGCATGCGTACCAGCATCGCTACTGCTTCCTCTGCGAGCCGCTGCTGCGGCCGGGGCGCGAGGCGGAGGTGGCCGAAACCTTCGTGACCTGGCTGCACCAGCGGCGCTTCCGCTGGCCGCTGCTCCGATTGTGCGGGCTGGATGGCAACGGCCTCTGGCTGCCCCGACTCGAGGCGGCGCTGGAGGCCGGCCGAGTGCATTTCCGCCGAACCCGGACCCTGCAGCGGGCGCTGTTGCGCACCGGGGGCGATCTGCAGGCCTACCTGGCGCACATTCCCGCCAAGAAGCGCAGGGAGTACCGTCGCCTGCGCGAGCGCCTCGCCGAACAGGGGGAGCTGCGGGTGGACGTGCTGCAGCCCGGGGCGGCGGATCTGCAGGTCTGGCTGGATCAGTTCGTCACTCTGGAGGCCAGGGGCTGGAAGGGACGCGAGGGCACGGCGCTGGGCAGCCGGCCGGCGTGCCGGCAGTTCTTCGAGGAAACGGCGCACAGCTTCCACCAGCGCGGCCGGTTGATGATGCTGCGCATGACCCTGGATGGCCGCCCCCTGGCCATGTTGTGCGATTTCCTCGGCCCACCGGGCCGTTATGCGTTCAAGACCGCCTACGACGAGGACTACTCGCGCTATGCGCCAGGCGTGCTGCTGGAGCTCGAGAACGCCTGTCTGGCCTTCGAGTCCGGCCTGCAGTGGCTGGACTCCTGTGCCGCGCCGGACAACGAGATGATCAACCGGATCTATCCGGACCGGCGCACCCTCGTCGACCTCACGGTCTGCCCCCTGGGTGCGGCGCGCGGCGTTCTCTGGCTGGCGGCACGCCTGAAACAGCTGCGTCAGCGCTGGCGAGCGTCGGGCAGCCCGTAGCGGCACGGCTTTCCCGCGCTGCGCGGGGAATTCCGGAGTGTTCTAGCGGCCCGGCTTGCCGGGCAGCAGCCTGGGCGGCGTCACCGGGATGGGCGGTTGGGGGCGGGCCGGCTGCGAGGTGAGCCGCATGCTGCCGAGGAAGGTGTGCACATGCACCTTGCGGCCATCCCGGACGAACCCCAGCCGCTCCATGAGCCGCAGCATGATGCGGTTGCGGCAGTCCACCACCGCCACGGCACGCCGGTAGCCGCGGCTGGCCAGCAGTTGCCAGAGATGGTCCTGGCCGCCCAGGAACAGGGCACTGCCCCGGTGGGTCGGGGCGATTTCCAGGGCGAACAGGTAGGCGTCCCCCGGTGCTACCGGAAACCAGCTGCGAAAGTAGTGGCTGTCGTAATAGTCACGCGGGCTGATCCACATGAAGGCACAGACATCGCCGAACGAATCGAGGGCGACATAGCCATGCAGGTCGGGCTGGGTCAGCAGGTCGGCCATCACCCCGATCTGCTCGGGGAAATGCCGCTGGAAGGCCGGCAGCAGGCGCGGGGTGATGTCCACGAAGCGCCAGGCGTGCCGCCGGGCCAGGCGCACCGGCGCCGGCGCCTGGTCCAGCTCGCGGGCGAACCAGTGCAATTCGTTGTGGGCGTAGAGAAAGCGTTCCCTGAGCGCACGCAGCATACCCATCCAGCCCTTGCGTTGTAGCTTGCGATTGAGTTCGTGAAGCGTCATGGCTGTTGCTCCCAGGTCAGTGCGAACAGGGTTTCGCCCGGAATCTCGAAGCGCCAGCCGGCATTCTCGCAGCGGGGCGACGGAACGCCGGTGTCGTCGCCGAACAGCATCAGGCGGGGGGGGGCGACGCCCGAGCAGGGGGCGTCAGCCAGGTCGAGGCGTACCTGCTGAGTACGGGCCACCTTGTTGACGCCGACCAGCCGGGTATGGACGCCGTTGCGCATGGCCAGCGCATCCACCTCGAAGGCGTCGTTGTCCAGCTGCAGGACCTGGCCGCCCCAGTGCTCCAGCAGGAAGGCCATGGCCCTGCCGACCGGGCGAAGGCTGTAGTGGTCGTTGTCCTCCAGCCGCAGCAGGCCCTTGAAGTGATGATCGTCATCGGCCAGCAGGAACCAGTTGACGGCATCGAGCAGGCCGTCGGCGGAGGACTGGATCGCCACCGAGGCCCACCAGAGGGCGGCGAAGTCGGTTTCCTGCTCGTAGGGGCTGACGGTGTTGCCGCTGGACAGGTTGGTCTGATCGATCAGCAGCGCCTTGCGCGGTCGGCCTTCGGGGGTGTAGCCCACCAGGTCGGCGGCCCGGCGCACGCTGTAGCGGTACCAGTCGGTGGCGCGCAGGTCGCGGATGAACCACTCGTGCCAGGCCAGCGCGTCGATCAGCGGTTCGTGCTCTTCCAGGAGCCTGGCGGCCCAGTCCAGTCCGCGCCGCTCGCGGGCGCCGCGCATGGTGGGACCGTTGACCAGCCGCGAGGAGGCCGGCATGGCGATGCGGATGCCGGCGTCCCGGGCGCGGGGGTCCTCGCGCACCAGCCTGGCCATCTCGCCGAAATAGCGGGAAAAGCTGGCGTAATCGGGATAGTTGAGATTGGGCTCGTCGGCGGGCGACAGGTAATGGACGCCGCCGCTGCCCAGGCTGAGGGTGCTGTCCAGCCAGGCCTTCAGCCCGGCGCGGCTGGTGCTGTCGACCTCCAGCAGGTGCACCCGACCGGTCTTGGCCATGAGGGTGATGTCGTGGGCAATGCCGTAGCGATGCCGGTAGGCGGGCCGGAAGCGCTGCTCGTGGGCCGGATTGCGGGCCATGACATTGACGAAGCTGTAGTGCCCGGCGGTCTGTGGGCGCAGCTGGCGCATCAGCTCGGCGTCCTCGGGCAGCGTGTAGGGCAGGCCGATGCCCAGCCGCGCCGGCGGGCCGACGACTCGCTGGCCGACCCGCAGATTCACCGTCCCGGCCTGCTGGCTGGGGCGATGGCGCAGGTCCTCGGGACGCAGGGCGAACAGGTTGTCGGTCTGGTCCAGCCAGAAGGCCGCCTTGCCGCTGCCGGCCAGGCGCAGGCGCCAGATCTCGTCGCGCGGGGAGGTGGGCAGCGCCAGCAGGTCGTGGCGGGGATAAAGGCCGTGGCGCTTCAGTTCCAGGGTCAGGGCCCGGCCGTCGCTGAGGCGTTCGACCCGCAGGGCGGTGACGCCGTCGTGATACTTGCCGCCCAACTGGGCCGGGATGCCGGCGGGGACGCGGAAATACAGCTCCAGTCCGCGGCCGGCCTCCATGCTGAAGTGGTGCTTGACCGGCTCGAACAGCGAAGCGGTGGTGTCGGGGTGGCGCACCTGGTAGTGGCGGAAGCTGTAGCCGGGGATCTCCAGGCGGTAGCCGTCCGCAACCGGTTGCATCCGCCAGCCGCGCTGGCCGCGCACCTCCTCGGCGGGGATGATGAAGCGCTGCAGCAGACTGCCGTTGCCGCGCTGCAGGTAGAGCCGCTCCTCGTTGGCATCGGCCTGCCAGGCCGGACTCCAGGCGATGTGCAGCTCCCCCTCCCTCTCGGGCCAGAGGTGGATGGCGCCGTCACGGATGCCGGTCCATTCCAGGGCATGGCTGAAGCTGCCGAGGGTGCTCAGCAGCAGGCCGATCAGAGTCCGGGTTCGCATGCCGACCTCCGGGGCAGCAGGTGGGAAGCCAGAAGGCCGAAGTCGCTGGGCAGGATCAGCAGGGTTCTGCCGAACGGCACGCCGCTGAGGCGGTGGTAGAGCACCAGCATGGACAGGGTCAGTACGCTGTAGGCCACCGACGAGGCGATGGCCGCGCCGAGGATGCCCAGCGTGGGGATCAGCACCGCATTCAGGAGCAGGTTGAGCGCGGCGGCGATGCCGGCCATCCAGGACAGGGTGCCGGGGCGCCCCTTGCCCACCAGATCCAGGTGCAGGATGCTGGCGTAGCAGAGGCTGAAGATGCCCGGCAGCAGGGCCAGCAGGGCCGGATAGGCCGGCCGGTACGCCTCGCCGAACAGCAACACGATCAACCATTCACCCAGCAGGCCCATGGACAGGCAGGCACCGAGCATGGCCGTGCCGGTCAGGCGCAGGGCCAGCGGCGTCAGGTCGTCGATGCCGTCGCCCTGTTGCAGCAGGCGCTTCATCAGCGGCGTGGTGACCGCCTCCGGCACGATGATCAGCAGCTCGGCCGCGGCGCTGGCCATGGCGTAGTAACCCAGCGCGGTGCTGTCCAGCATCAGGCCGATGAGCAGGTAGTCGGCACGCATCAGCAGTTGCTGGAAGAGGATGTCCGGATGGCTCTTGCCGCCGATGCTGAGCATCTCCCGGCGACTCTCCGGACTCCAGCGCAGGTGCAGGTCATGGAAGCGTGCCAGCAGGCACAGGCCGATGATCACCGCCAGGCTCAGACCGGCGATCCAGCTGATCACCGCCGCCTCCAGCGCCAGCTCGTCCCACAGCCAGAACAGGGCGAGGAACAGCGCCAGGGGCGTCAGGGACTCGATCAGGCGCAGACTGTTGAAGGCCCCGACGCGGCCGTCGGCGTTGTGCAGGTTGAACAGGGCGCTCTTGAGCACGAACAGCGGCACCACCAGCAACAGCAGCCAGGCCAGCTGGCCCAGTTCCCGGGCCAGGTCCAGCTCCTGGCCCACGCTGCGCAGCAGGGAGACGCCCACCAGCGTGGCCAGGGCGGAGAACAGGCAGCCGTATACCAGCACCAGGGCCAGCAGGGCGCCCATCGGACGCTGGCGCGCGGACTGGTAGCTCAGGGCGGTGTTCAGACCACCGCTGGTGATACCGCCGATCATCTCAGGCATGGCGCTGAGCAGGGCGAACAGGCCGCGATCGGCGGGCCCGAGGATGCGCGCCAGCAGGATGTTGCGCGCCAGCCGCAGCACCAGCATGGCCAGGCTGGTGCCCACGCTCTGCAGCATCTGGCGAATGAAGCGACGGGTACTCATGCGCGTTCACCCTGCAGCATGCGCCAGGCCAGCAGCGATGGCCGGCCGGCGTTCAGCTGGCTGACGCCGATGCGCGGCAGGGCCAGCTGATCCTGGCGGGCCCTTACCAGTCCCGGACGGGTGCTCAGCGCGTAGCGGAAGCGGTGGCTGCCCAGGCGGCGGCGCACGGCCTCGTCGTGGTTGCCGTTGGGATAGCAGTACACCGGCAGCGGGTAACGGCAGCGCTGGCGCAGCACCTCGCTGCTGTCGTGCAGTTCGCGCTCCAGCTGGCCGGCGTCCAGCTGGGTGAGGATGGTGTGGCTGGCGCCGTGGGGGCCGAAGCGCACCAGGCCGGACGCCTCCAGGGCGCGCACCTGTTCCCAGTCCAGGGCATGGGGCTCGTCGTCGGCCGGGCAGCTGTCGGCCAGGGCCTGCAGGGCGCCGCCGGGCAGACCCTTGAGCGCCTGGAGAAAGTCGGCCAGTGCCGCGCTGCGCGCCGTGGCATCGCGCGCCTCGCGCACGGCTGGCGGGGGTGCCATGCCCATCTCTCCCAGGCGCGCCCATAGTGCCTCTCGGGCCGCGGCGCCATGCCGGCCCCAGAGCGTCTCGCCGATGCTCTCCCACCAGAAGTGACGCCGCGTGCCGATGAAATCGGTGGACAGGAAGATGCTGGCGGGCATGTCGTAGCGCTGCAGCAGCGGGAAGGCCTGGCTGGCGTTGTCGCGCCAGCCGTCATCGAAGGTCAGCGCCACCCGCAGGCGGCCGGTCGGCCCGGCGTGGGGATCGAGCAGTTCCATCAGCGGCACGCAGTCGAAGTGGCGCCGCAGCCAGCGCAGCAGCCGCTCGAAGGACTGGTTGCCGATGCAGAGTTCGCGACGGTGCGGCAGCGCGGCCTGTCGATCGTCGGCAATCACGCGATGCAGCATGAGGATGACCCCGTCCGTCTGCAGGCGCCGGGACAGGGGGTTGTGCAGATAACACCAGCCGGCGCCGGCCTTTAACGCCTGTTTGAGCTTCATGAAGGGTTCTCAGCGATTCTGCTGTGGGTTCCACTGGTGAAAGCGCTGGCCGCTGACGAAATGCCAGACCCCGGCGCCGATGGCGGCCAGGGTGACCAGCACGTAGGCGGCCAGGCGAAAGGGTTTTGGCAGGTTGCGGTGCCGGCCGAGCAGCCCTACCAGGGCGGCGGTATAGCCGCTCAGCTGGAGGATCAGGGTGATTCGGTAGAAGTCGCCGCTGTTCCACAGCCAGAGGTTGGCCAGCAGCAGGGGGACGAGGAGGATGGGTACCAGCCGGCGGATCAACTTGTGGGTCAGCAGGCCGATGGCGAACAGGCCATGACGCCGGGGATCGAGCAGTTCGCGGCGCCGCACCAGGCTCTGCAGGCCCTGGGTGGTGATCCGGTGGCGACGGCGGAACTGGTTGCCGGCGCTTTCCACGCCGGTATCCACCACGCAGGCCCGTTCGGCGAAGACGATGCGCCGGCCGGCCACCGAGGCGCAGGTGGTCAGGAAGAAGTCGTCGGTCACGTCGCCTGGCACCGGCTGGAACAGCTCGCGGCGCAGCGCCTGCAGTCCGCCGTCGGCCGAGGCCATGCAGCCGGTGCGGCTTTCCAGGCGGCGCAGCCAGGATTCGTAGGCACGATAGGCGCGATCGCCCAGGGCCAGGGCCTGGCCTTCGTCGGGAATGGTCACGTGGCCGGCCACGGCGCCGACCCGCAGGTCGGCGAAGGGGGCGACCAGCTCGGCCAGGGTGTCGGGGCGCCACTGGGTGTCGGCGTCGCTGAACACCAGGATCTCGCCCTCGGCCTCGGCCACGGCGCTGTTCAGGGCCTGGGCCTTGCCGCCGCGCGGCAGGTCGAGGACGCGGATGTTCTCCTCGGGATGCGCGTCGGCGAACTGCTGCGCCAGGGCCACGGTGCCGTCGCTGGAGCCGTCGCTGGCGATGATGATCTGCCGTCGTTCGCGGGGGTAGTCGGTCTGGATCAGCGATTGCAGCTTGGCCTGCATGTGCCGCTCCTCGTTGTAGGCGGCGACGATGATGCTCACCCGTGGCGGTTCCGCGGGCGGCACCGGGGCCTCCTGTGCCTGGAAGGCGGCGCGCACGGCGAGCAGGAGGGGGTAGCCCAGATAGGCGAAAAGGGGCAGGAACAGGCAGAGCCAGAACAATGCTTCAGCCACGAGAGGGTCTCCGAGCGGTGAGGTCCATGAATCCGAGGAACAGGGCCAGGCCGGCCACGTGCATGCGCAGCCAGTGCAGCAGCAGCAGACGCAGCGCCAGGATGGGGCGTCGGCGGTTGTAGCGGTGGCGCAGGGTGAGCAGCACGGCGGGCAGCCAGCCCGCCAGGAAGAGAACCAGGGCCAGGGTCGGCTGACCTAGCAGCAGGCAGAGCAGGGCCAGGCCGCTGATCCCCCAGTGGCCGGCGGCCAGCAGCGGGAAACGCAGCAGGCGAGGGCTCAGGCGGCTGGCACGCAGCAGCTGGACCTGGCTGTTCTGCCGCCACAGCTCCTTGCCCAGCCATTCGCGCCAGCTGGTCTCGTAGCCCCAGTTGAGCACGGGCGGCGTGGGCAGGCTGAGCAGCCGCGCGCCGGCGCGTTTCAGGCGCAGGCTGAAGTCCTTGTCCTCGCCGGTGCGCAGGCGCTCGTCGAAGCCGCCGACGCGTTCGAACCAGTGGCGCTCCACACAGAGATTGGCTGTGGGCAGCCAGTCCACCAGCCCTTCCCGCTCCCGCTCGGCGGCCACCTTGTGCAGCCAGGCGCGGGCGTACCAGGGAGCCTGGGCCGGGGGACGGTGCACCAGGCCGAGCATCTCGGCCCGATCGGCCTGGCGAACCTGCCGCCAGGTCACGAGCCACTGCTCCGGTACCTGCATGTCGGCGTCCAGGAAGGCCAGCCAGTCATGGCGGGCCACTGCCGCGCCCCGGTTGCGCAGGGCCGCGATGTTCAGGCCCGGGCAGTCGAGTACCTGGGCGCCCCAATCGCGGGCCAGTTCTGGGCCCTGATCGCTGGAGCCGTTGTCCACGACGATGACTTCCCAGGCGCAGCCGGCGGCCTGGGCGGCGGTCCGCACCGCCTCCAGGGTACGGAGGATGTGGCGGGCTTCGTTGAACATGGGGATGACGACGCTGACGGCGTGACTCATGCGCGACAGGTCTCCGGCAGGGTGGTCTGAGGGACGGGCGAGGTTTCGGCTTCCAGGCGCATGCCGCTGGATACCGCCAGCAGGATCCACAGCAGCTTGCTGTTGGGGATGCTGAGGAACAGCAGGAACACGCAGAGCGCCAGGAAGGTCAGCCCCATGAAGGCCGCCAGCTGCGCCCGGTGGTCATCGCCGACCGTGAGCCAGTGCACCCGGGCATGCTGGAAGTTCTTCAGGCCCAGCAGCACCAGGCCGATGAACAGCAGGCCGCCGGGCAGGCCTACCTCGGCAAGCATGCCCATGTAGGTGTTGTGGGCGACCCGGTGCAGATTCGGGTTGTTGGGGCTGAGCGAGAAGGCCACGGCGTAGCCGGATTCCGCGTATTCCAGGGGGAAGGTGCCGGGACCGGAGCCGAGCAGGGGATGCTTGGCGATCACCCCGCTGCCCACGATCAGGTAGGAGGTGCGGCGGCCCAGCGAGGGGTCGTCGTAGGAGCGCGCGCCCTGTTTGATGAAGGCCAGGGTCTTGACCCGTTCCACGTACTTGTCCGGCAGTGCATGGAAGGCCAGCGGCGCGCCGATGATCAGGGCCAGCAGGATGAAGCCGAAATGGCGCGGACGCACCCGGTCGCGGTAGGCGCGGAAGTGCCAGAGCGTGCCGACCAGGCACAGCAGAAAGATCAGGAAGCCGGAGCGGGAGTCGGTCTTGGTCAGGCCGTAGATGAGAAACAGCATGAGGCCGAGCCAGAACAGGCGCATCAGCAGCAGGCGCGAGCGCAGGGCCAGCAGCAGGGCCGGCGGAATGGCCGTGGTCAGCAGCAGGGCGAAGTAGTTGGGGTCGGACAGCAGGCCCACCGAGCGTCCGGTGACCGTGTCGATGTTGTCCAGGGCGATGACCCCGCTGGCGCTGACGCCCAGCACCATCAGGCGGGCCAGCCAGAGCAGGTCCAGTTCCTTGTAGAGCAGCAGGGTCAGCACGAACAGCGACAGGCCGACCGACAGCTGGCGCAGGGTTTCCAGCGACAGCGGGATGTGCCGGCTGTAGAGGATGCTGAGCCCGTAGCAGAGCAGGAAGGGCAGCAGCAGCTTCCACAGGTTGCTGCGCAGCCGCTCCTCGGGCAGCTGACGCAGCAGCAGCTGCAGCGCCACCACCAGGATCAGGGTGTAACCGACCAGCTTGCCGCCGGTGATGGCGCTGCCTTCCGGAAACAGGCCTTCGATGGGAATCATGGCCACCAGGCCGAGGATTCCCCAGGCGGGCCGCCTGTACAGCACGCCCAGGGCGATCAGCGCCGGCGCCAGCAGCGGCGCGACATGGGGCAGCGGGCCGGCCAGCAGGACGGCGACGGTCAGGGCGAGCAGCAACGCCAGCGGGACTATCAATGCCATGGGCGATTACCTGCGTGACGATAGAGGCGGTGCCAGCGCTCGGCCTGGCCGGGCAGATGGAAGCGTTCCCGCTGCACCTGCCGGGCCTGCTCGGCCAGACGCCGGCGCAGGCCGGGATCGTTCAGCAGGCGCTGGGTCTGGTTGATCAGGTGGGCGAGGTCCTCGGCGGGACTGAGCAGTGCCGATTGCTCGTCGTCGAGCACGTCCGGGATGCCGCCCACCGCGAAGGCGGCGATCGGCGTGCCCAGCTGCATGGCCTCCAGCAGCACCATGGGGGTGCCCTCGGTGCGTGAGCTGATGACCAGCACGTCCAGGGCGGCCAGCCAGTCGGTCATGTTGTCCTGGTAGCCGGGCAGCAGGATGCGCTCGCGCAGGCCGGCTGCATCGATGCGCGCCTGCAGCGCTTCCCGTTCCGGGCCTTCGCCGAGCAGCACCACGGAGAGCCCGGGCTGGCGCTGACACAGCTCGATGGCCAGCTCGACGAACAGGTCCGGGCCCTTCTCCAGGCTCAGGCGGCCGACGAAACCCAGCAGTGGCGCCGCCGGCGCCAGCGCAGGACGTCTGCTCGGCTGCGTCGCGTTGCCCGGCAGGCCGTTGGGCAGCACGTGCAGCTTGGCTTCGCTGACCCCGGCCTGGCGCAGCAGGCGGGCGATGCTGTCGGCCACACAGACCACTGCCCTGACCTGCGGCAGGCGGCACAGCTGCAGGGTGATCCAGGTGTACAGGCGCTGCTTGCGGTTGCTGGGGGTGAAGCCGTGCTGGGTGGCCACCAGGGGCAGACCGAAGCGGCAGGCCGCCAGCCAGCCGAGCACCAGTCCCTTGAAGCCGTGGGCATTGACCAGCACGCCGGGTCCGGCCTGGCGCAGCGCCTGAAACAGCGCGCGCAGACCGCCGTCGCAGCGGCGGATGTTCACGCCGGCCGCGGCGAAGCGCTCCAGCAGGCTGTCCGGGCCGCTGAGCAGCCAGACCTGATGCAGGCCGGGCACGTGCAGACAGTGGTCGAGCAGCATGCGCTCCAGTCCGTAGAAGCCGCCGCTGCCCAGCAGGTGCACGATCCTCGGTGGGCTGCTCTCGGCCGCGGTCAGTCCGCAGCCCAGTGCCGAATCCATGGCAGACGTCCTGTCTTTTGCGAGTCGGGTTGATCGGGGTCGTTGGCGTCGATGGTCATCAGCACCGGCAGGCCCAGGTGCTGACTGATCTGCGCGGGGTGCTTGAAGCGGTGATCGAAGAACTCGCGGATGTAGCCCAGGGCGATGGCCAGCAGCAGCCCGGTCAGCAGCCCCAGCGGGATGACCTTGGAGGGCACCGGGAAGGAGGCTTCGGTGGGCTCGAACGGGCGGGTCAGGATGCGGGCGTTGGACAGCGAGCCCAGCACGTCGCTGGTACGGCTCTCCTCGTAGCGCTGGGTGTAGGCGAAGAATGCCTGGTGCAGCGCCTCGGTCTCGGTGTTGAGCTGCCGCAGTTGCGACTGGATGCCCTGCAGGTCGCGGATGCGCGCCTTGTATTCCTCGACCCGCTCGGTCTTCTGGGCAATCACGCCGTTGACGATTTCCTGGGACTTCTCCCGTTCCTGGATACGGTTGCGCACCACCTGCAGGAACTGCTGGCGGGCGCGCTGGATCTGCGCACGCAGGGTCTGCATGGGCACGCTGTCGGCCTGGAAGATGTCGCTCTCGGTGCCGTACTGGCTGACCAGCTCGATCAGCCGGTCGCCGAGCTGACGGATCTCCCGGTCGTCGTAGGTGGCGTTTTCGAGGGTCTGGGCGAAGGTGTAGGGAAAGCTGTAGTCATCGACCCGCGCCTCACTTGCCACGGCCAGGCTCTTCTGCAGGTACTCCAGCCAGCGTTCGCCTTCCAGCGCGCGGTCCCGGTACTGGCTGAGGTTCATCTCCTCCTGGTTGATGGCGCTCAGCAGGAAGGTGATCTCCTCGTCGGGGTTGGCGGCCTTGGCGCCTTCCAGCAGGTTCAGGCGCTGTTCCTCCAGGCCCTTCAGGCGCTCCTGGTACTGCAACTTCTTCTGCTCGTAGAAATCCAGCGGCAGGTCGTTGGAGTACAGCTCCTGGCGATGCACGAGATAGGTGTCCAGCAGCCGGTTGATCAGCAGCGTGCCGAAGGTCGGCTCGCCGGCGCTGTAAACCAGGCTGATCACGTTGGAGCCGGGCAGGGTCTGCACCTCCAGGTCCTCGAGCACCATCATCGCCAGGTTGTCGAACAGGTTGTCGCGCACGGGCTCGACTTCCATTCCCATCAGTTCGCGCAGCGGGTTGATGACGTGCTCCTTCATGGGTTCGACGACATGCCGCTTGAGGGGGCCGGTCACCCAGCGCTGCAACAGGGTGGGCTCGTCCTGGAAGTGGCCTTCGGCGTAGAGCTGCTCGACGGTGCGGCGGGCCAGGGCCGGCGAGCGCAGGATGCTGCTCTCCGTTTCCATGTCGATCAGGGTCGGCGGCACGAACACGTCGCTGAGCCGGTTGATGGCGCCGCCGCTGGGATCCAGCTGCGGCAGCTTCTTGGACTGCACCAGTACCTCGGCGGAGATGTCGTAGGTGGGCTTGGCCAGCACGGGAATGAGCAGCGTGATCACCGCGAAGAACAGGAACACCCGCTTGATCAGGCGCCGATTGGCAAAGAAGATCCGCAGGAATTCATGCAGGTAGTTTTCGGTCTGGTTCATGACGGCTAGTCGTTCCCGTTGTTGACGTCGTAGTTGAAGCCGAAGTTGAAGCCACCGAACAGGATCACGTCGGACAGCTGGCGCATGGTGTCGCCGGCGGCGGCCAGGCCGGTTCTGGGAATGAACAGCAGGTCGTCGGGCTGCAGGTAGGCCATGGTGTCGGCCCTCTCCTTGAGCAGCGCCTTGATGTCGTAGGTGCGCGTGATGACCTGATCGCCCTGGCGGTTCACCACCATGACCTCGCTGAGGTTCGAGCGCGGGGTGTAGCCGCGGGCCAGGGTGAGGGCCTCGAGCACCGAGATCGGCCGGCGCACCGGATAGGCGCCCGGCTGCCCCACCTCACCGAGGATGAAGACCTCGTTCGCCGCGCTGCTCTTGAGCAGCACGTCCACCTTCAGGGGACCCACTTCCCTGGCGTAGCGGCGGCTCAGGGTCTCCTGCAGCTCGTCGAGGGTGATGCCGGTCAGGGACATGCTGCCCAGCATCGGGAAGGTGGCGCGGCCGTCCGGGCCGATGGTGATGTCGCGGCTCATGCCGCTGCCCGGGCTGAACAGGGTGTCGCGCAGGTTCTGCAGGTTGCTCTGGGCGCGGGGCACCGAGGCGGAGATGATGGGGTTGCGCAGGGTCTGGGAGTAGAGCTCGGTCAGTTTCGCTTCCACTTCCCTGACGGTCATCCCGGTGACCTTCACCGAGCCGATGTATTCCAGGCTTACGGTGCCGTCCGGCATGACCGTCTTGGAGCCGCTCAGGCCCCGTGCCGAGACGAAGTTGAGATCCAGCTGGTCGCCGCTCTGGATGCGGTAGGCGGCGTTGGAGTCCAGGGCGATGTGGTAGATCACTTCCAGCACGTCGTGGGGGCGCAGCACCTGCCGGATGGGCAGGACTTCGCTGCGTGTGGCGAGCTCCGCAGGCGCCGAGAGAATCTCGGCCTGCATGATGCGTTCCTGGCTGCTGCAGCCGACCAGGGCGCCCAGCATCAGGGTCAAAGCGAGTCCTTTGGTATTCATCCTGTCGTCCCTCACAGATAGCGGTACAGCCACTTGGGCGTGTAGTAGCGGCGTGCGTTGAAGATGCTGCCCAGCAGGTTGGCGTTGGCCTGGCGCAGTCGCTGCACCGCCGCCTGGGCCACCTCCCAGCGGGTCTCCTCGCTGCGCACCACCAGGATCACGCCGTCCACCCGTGCGGCCAGGCCCAGGCTGTAGCTGCTGGAATAGATGGCTTCGCCGTCGATCAGCACGAAGCGGTAATCGGCGGACAGCAGGGCGAACAGCTGCGGCAGATGCTGGTGCATCAGATGCCGGCGCCCCTGGGCCAGACCGAGGGGCAGCAGGTCGAAGGGCAGGTCCGGGTGGGGGTGCACGCACTGGGGCAGAAGGGCGGGCATGTCATCGCTGGACAGCAGGTCGAGCAGGCCCGGCGAGGCGTTGAGCTGGAACCGGGAGGTCAGCCCGCGCGGCGATGGGCTGGCGTCCATCAGCAGGACTCGCCCGCCGCTGGACAGGGCCAGCTGCTGGGCCAGGGTCAGGGCACTGGTGGTGCCGCCACAGCCGGTGTTGGGTGCGGTGATCAGCAGCGTCCGGCAGGCCGGGTCCAGGACCGTG
>Ga0209075_1001285_pt1 | contig 23738 bp, 18 predicted proteins | sample Stecom2011_FD_187523 | JGI IMG/M metagenome (GOLD analysis project Ga0209075, IMG submission 187523) | Agricultural soil microbial communities from Utah to study Nitrogen management - Steer compost 2011 (SPAdes) (version 2) | ecosystem: Environmental > Terrestrial > Soil > Agricultural land...
TATTGGACTACGTGATTCCAGCTCAGGGAACCAAGCGTTTTGGTGGAAGTAAATACGGTGTTTGGGGAACGAATATCGGCTTAATTGTTGGTATTCTGACACCGATCCCCTTAGGATTTATCATCGGTCCGTTTGTTGGTGCTTTGATTGGTGAGTTTATTTTTGACCAAAACGATTCTAAACGTGCTTTGAAAGCCGCTACGGGCTCATTCATCGGGTTTTTGGTTTCTACATTTATGAAATTTGTGTTTTGTGTAGCTTTATTTGGACTGTACATTCATATTATATGGAAACATTGGAGTATTTGGTTTTAGGTTTTTTCTGAAAAAATATTATTCTTTCATTTTGAATGTTTTTTTCAGATCCTCCACTAAATACTCTGTCAATATTCTGTGTTCTGTATTTATCAGAATATTTATTAATTTATCTCCACTTACAAACATTATCATTGCATTATATCCTTTATTATACCTTTCTAAATCATTTCCAATATGGAATGCTTTGATACCATTTAAGTCGATATACTTTTTATCTCCAACTAAATTTTTAGAAGTTAGTAATTCATCAAAATCTGGAATATCATTCTCTTTTGGATTATTTTGAATTATTATAGAATACATACCTTCATAATCGTTCAATTCATAGTTTTTTGCTATTTGATTAATTTTAAGGTTTTGGGTCTCATTATGAAAAGAACAATCACACTTAAATTCGAATTCATCTGTTTCGATTGTTTTATCTAAAACAATTTTTTCAATAATTCTGTTATCAAATTTTTTATTAACTGATTTATTTTTTTTGTTTTTTTTGTTTTTTTTATTTCTTACATTGACAGGTATAGTAAAAGCAGAACGTACAATTTTTCCATTATGTTGAGCAGGTTTCCACGCAGGCATCCTTTTTAAAACACGAATTGCCTCTTTTCCATAATCAACATCTGTACTTTCGCTAGTGATATCTCCAAAAGTTCCATCTTTTTCTACAACGAACTTCAACCTAAGTTTAACCTCTTTTTCTTTCGATGTAGATACACCCATATTAAATTCCTCAATGAATGATTGATAAAAAACGGTCATTCCTTCAATTGGTTCCGCTTTCTTTTGAACAAAGCTATAAACTTTATTATCCTCAATATCAATCGTTTCTTGGCCGATTGATTGAACTCCTGTTAGAAGAATAAAAAGGACTAAAAAAACATTTTTCATATTTATAATTTAAGTTTAAACGTTTGTTTTAATTCGTTCATAAATTTCACTGCCAATTCCGGTTTTGAAGACGATGCACTGATACTAATAAAATGTTCATTCTTATAAAATGAAATAATTTGTGTGTATGGATTTTTTGAACCGTAGGAATAAAACCCAACTTCTTTTACAGATACATCCAAAAATATAATATCCTTAAAAGTGGCATTCGGGTCTTGTACGTTTTCATTCAGCATATCAACTAATTCGCTACCCAGATCTTCAGGAACTTGCATTATAGTCACTTGAAACTCTGCCGTTTTATCTTTGTTTTCGATTCTGTAATCTGCTGTTGCCAAACCTGTATCTCGAACACTACATTGATTGCAATCAAATTTAAAATATTCGGTTTCTACTATTGAAGCTGTTATGATAGTATCTGTTTCTTCTAATTCATCAATATTTTCAGTTTTTTTTTCTTCTTCATTAACACGTATTTTCATTGGCAAAGTAAACACAGAGCGAACTATTGTGCCATTATGCTGTGCAGGTTTCCAATTCGGCATTGTTTTCAAAACTCGAATCGCTTCTTTTCCGATGTCATGTGGATCCGGACCAACCACCATGATATCGGTAAACGATCCGTCTCTTTCTACAACAAATCTTAATCTAAGATTTACTTCTGACACCTCAGCATCAATTCCGTCTATTTTAAATTCATTAGTAAAGTCTAAATAAAACCCCTGGATTCCTTCTTTTGGTTCCGCTTTCATTTGAACAAAGCTATAAACTTTATTATCGTCCAATTTATTTTCTTCTTGTGCCATTAACTGCAACCCCATAAAAAAGGCAAAAACTACTAGTAAAATATTTTTCATATAGTTAAATTTTAAGCTTAAAGTTCTTTTTTAAATGCTGAAATAATAAATCCGCCAATTGTTCATTATAAGAAACGACACTAACTCCAATTAAATATTCATTTTTGTAGAGAAAAAAAGTTCTATATTGGTTGACAATATCGTCTTCGGTCATATAGAAGGTTATTTCAGTAGCTCGTACGTCACTGAAGTTGATGTTCTTTACCACAGCATTTTCACTTTTTGCAGTCAAAGTAATGGTTTTTAGCTCTTCTTCTGCTTGTTTTTCATCAATTTTTTTAAAAATAATATTATAAATCCCTGTTTCATCTTGAGTATGCAACACAAACTCTTCAGTTTTTAGTAGATCGTTTGTAGAACTTCGTACCATATCGCAGTTACATCTAAGATCAAAAAGTGGTGTGTTTATTTCATTTGAATTTAACGATTTTAAAAAACCATTTCTCGGTCTTTTAGACGAAGCATTTGACCGAAGATTGTTCACATTGATTTTAATAGGTAAAGTAAAATACGATCGAACATTTTTTCCATTATGCATAGCTGGATTCCATGCTGGCATTTTCCTAAGCGCACTAATAGCCAGTTCTCCAGCGCCGTATTGATCATTAAATGCTTTAAAATTAGAAAAACTACCGTCTTTCTCGACAACAAACTTCAATCGCATATTTACCTCTTTTACTTCGTCAGGTAAATCAGGCAACTCAAAAGCAGTAGCAAAATTTCTATAAAAAGCTGTTATTCCTTCTTTGGGAACAGCTTTTTGTTGCACAAATAAATGAATGGTATCATGGTTTTGATTGTTTTGGGCAATCGTAGAAAAACAGACACCGTATATTAACAGAAATAAGAAGAATCTTTTTTGCATAATCAATAGCTAATGTTTAACACAAAGCTAACCTATTATTGCCAAATAAAATCAAAAAAGCCCTCCAAATTACTGGAAAGCTTTTCATTGGTCTAACTACTAAACCTGGCACTAAAGTACCTAAACAACACAACTATTTTCAAATTCGCTTAGAATTTAGCGGTCTGGACGGGACTCGAACCCGCGACCCCATGCGTGACAGGCATGTATTCTAACCAACTGAACTACCAAACCTTCAATTGTGCTTATAGGACACAAAAGCCCCTCGATTCCGAAGGGCTGTTGCAATCTTGCGGTCTGGACGGGACTCGAACCCGCGACCCCATGCGTGACAGGCATGTATTCTAACCAACTGAACTACCAAACCAAGACTGTATGTCAAAGAAAAATTTTTACATTTCCGTAAAACAAAAAGAAAATTGCTTTCTTATTTTTGCGGTCTGGACGGGACTCGAACCCGCGACCCCATGCGTGACAGGCATGTATTCTAACCAACTGAACTACCAAACCTTTTGCCAAAAAATACCGCACAAGACGGTATGTTTTCAACGGTGCAAATATACAACCATTTCTTATAACTGCAAATTTTTAGTAATAAAAAACTATTTTTTTTCTGGTCTCTTAAAACATTTGATTTATCTACTCCCTTTTAAGAAAGAGTCGTTACAAGATTGTCTTTTTATTTTCTTACAACAACTTGCTTATTTCATCTGCATAAGTTTGTTTTGGTGCCACTCCAACCTGGCGAGCAACTACTTCTCCGTTTTGGAAAATCAAAACTGTTGGAATGTTTCTAACACCGTATTGCGAAGCAAAATCTTGATTGGCATCTACATCTACTTTTCCTACCACAACCTGACCTTCAAAGTCAGTCGCTAACTCTTCGATAGTAGGACCTAACATTTTACAAGGTCCGCACCACTCTGCCCAAAAATCTACAACTACAGGTTTGTCTGATTTTAAAACTACTTCTTCAAAAGTAGCATCGGTTATTTCTAAAGCCATTTTTTCTTTTTTTTAGTTTAATTCTTATTTCTACAAATTTAGTTATTTTTTTAAATCGGACAAACTTCTTATGATAACTAATTTCTATGATTGAATAATTACCTCTAATTCAATCTAAAAGCAACTTGCATTCGTTCTAATTCTTCCAACATCTCGGAAGAGATTTCAATTCGTGTATTTTTACTTGACATCTCTATCAAATTTTTTCGAACGTAGCGTCGTTCAGGCAGTTTGATATCGGGCAACTCTTCCATCGTTTCTAATTCATCATGATCCTCAGCTGGCTCGTTTTGTAGTAATTGGTGCACCATTTCGGTTTGTAGTTTGTCTTGAATTTCTTCTATCTCAAACACCTCAAAAACCACTGATTTTGTCCCTGGGTTTTGATTCATTATCATTCGTATTTTCTCTACTTGCATTTCTTTTAACTGCTTAATATCCATCTGAATAATCAGTTTTTTTGCGAAAACAGGAAGCACTTCATTCAACAATTTCACTTCCACGAATTGCAATCTCGGTTCTCCTCTTTCGTTCGTATCTTGTTTTACCCAACCTTCTTTGATATAAACTCTAAAGAACAAAAAGGTGTTAGGTGTTAAAAAATGTCTGTTTTTCAAAAAATCTTCATTAAACATCCTAAGGTCAATACTTTCATCATAGCCCTCAAGGGTAAACATGGCCCAATCCTTTCCTCGAGCCGAGGTTCTGAACTGTACATCAGAAATCATGCCTCCAAAAGTAACAGTTCTACCCACCAAGGTATCTAATTGTTTCAATTGTTCTAATCGCACATTGCAGAAATACTTCAACTCGAATTTAAAATCGTCTAATGGATGACCTGATATATATATCCCTACCACCTCCTTTTCTTTTGCCAGTTTTTCCATCGTAGTCCATTCTTCACAATCCGGAATCACAGGTTCTGGAATCTGCACTTCACTTGAGTCTCCGAACAGACTCACCTGTGCCGAATTTTCGTTTTCTTGAAATTTCGCTCCGTATCTAATGGCTTTTTCCATAAAAGTAACACCGTCTCCTTCACTATGAAAATATTGTGCTCGATGGGTCTCCCCAAAACAGTCAAAACCACCGGCAAGAACCAAATTTTCAAAAGCCTTTTTATTAGCAGAACGCAAATCAATTCGCTTTGCCATATCAAAGATGGATTTATAATTCCCATCCTTTCGATTGTCAATGATGGTATTTACAGCTCCTTCACCCACACCTTTTACCGCTCCCATTCCAAAACGAATTTGGTATTTTTCATTGACTGCAAATTTATATTGAGATTCATTAACATCCGGTCCAAGAACATCCAAGCCCATACGACGACATTCCTCCATAAAGAACGTTACGGATTTAATGTCATTCATATTATTTGAAAGCACCGATGCCATGTATTCAGCTGGATAGTGTGCTTTTAAATAGGCCGTTTGATAAGCAATCCATGCGTAGCAAGTTGAGTGTGATTTGTTGAATGCATAAGAGGCAAAAGCTTCCCAGTCTTTCCAAATCTTCTCTAAGATTATTGAGTCGTGTCCTTTTGCAGACGCTTGTTCCAAGAACTTGGGCTTCATCTTATCCAAAACATCTTTTTGTTTTTTCCCCATGGCTTTACGCAAAACATCCGCCTCCCCTTTGGTGAAGTCCGCCAATTTCTGTGACAAAAGCATCACCTGCTCCTGATAAACAGTAATTCCGTAGGTTTCTTTTAAATATTCCTCACAAGCTTCCAAATCATAAGTAATAGGTTCTTCGCCATTTTTTCTACGAATAAATGAAGGAATGTATTCCAAAGGTCCTGGACGATAAAGCGCGTTCATCGCAATCAAATCCGCAAAAACAGTTGGTTTTAATTCCCGCATGTATTTTTGCATACCGGGCGATTCATATTGAAACACTCCAACCGTTTCTCCTCTTTGGAACAATTCATAAGTTTTTTGATCATCGATCGGAATCGCTTCAGGATCGATTACTTTCCCTATTCTTTGTTTGATTATCGCAATGGTATCTTTGATGAGCGTTAAGGTTTTTAACCCCAAGAAGTCCATTTTTAGCAAACCAGCACTTTCTGCTACAGAGTTGTCAAACTGTGTCACATACAACTCAGAATCTTTGGCAGTTTGAACAGGTACAAAATTGGTGATATCATCGGGTGTTATAATAACGCCACAAGCATGAATCCCGGTATTTCGCATGGAACCTTCAATGATTTTTGCTTGTTGAATGGTTTCCGAAGCCAAATCGTCATTATTGGCAACTTTGATTAATTCCTTGACAGCCTCAAATTCATCTGAACGAAGTACTTTCTTAATTTCTAATTCTGATTCTGTCAAAAAACGGTTTAAATTCCATTTTCCAGGCATCATATTGGGAATCATTTTTGATATACGCTCGGATTCATACAAAGGCAAATCCAATACCCTAGCCGCATCTTTAATTGCAGATTTGGTTGCCATTTTGCCATATGTGATAATTTGTGCTACTTGGTTGGCACCGTATTTATTAATCACATAATCCATCACCTTACCTCTTCCTTCATCGTCAAAATCAATATCGATATCAGGCATGGAAACCCGGTCTGGATTCAAGAAACGCTCAAAGAGCAAATCGTATTTAATAGGATCCAAATTAGTAATTCCCAAACAATAAGCCACGGCTGAACCGGCAGCAGATCCACGACCTGGACCCACCGAAACTCCCATGTCTCTAGCGGCAGCAATGAAGTCCTGAACAATCAAAAAATACCCTGGATAACCAGAGTTCTCAATGGTTTTTAACTCAAAATCTAAGCGTTCGGTTATAACCTCATCTATGGTCTCATAACGTCGTTTAGCTCCTTCATAGGTTAAATAGCGTAAATACGCATTTTCTCCTCTTTTCCCTCCATCCAACTCATCTTCTGTATGAACAAACGTTTCTGGAATATCAAACTTTGGCAACAAAATGTCTCTATACAACGAATAGATCTCTACTTTATCAACGATTTCTTGTATATTAATAATCGCTTCCGGAAGGTCTGAAAAAAGAGCCTTCATTTCTGCTACTGTTTTGTAATAATATTCTTGATTAGGCAGTCCATAACGATATCCACGCCCCCTTCCAATTGGAGTTGCTTGTTTTTCACCATCTTTCACACACAACAATATATCATGAGCGTTTGCATCGGTTTTGTCGAGATAATAAGTGTTATTGGTAGCAATTAATTTTACGCCATGTTTTTCTGAAAAAGCAATTAACGTTTTATTTACCCGGTCTTCGTCCTCTTGACGGTGTCTCATGATTTCTAAATAAAAATCATCTTGAAAATGCTCTTTCCACCAAAGTAATGCTTCTTCTGCTTGTTTTTCGCCTACGTTCAATATTTTATTTGGAATTTCCCCGTATAAATTACCAGAAAGCACCATAATATCTTCTTTATATTGTAGCAAAATCTCTTTATCAATTCGTGGAACGTAATAAAACCCATCAATTGATGCAATAGAAGATAATTTTGCCAAATTGTGATATCCATTTTTATTTTTCGCCAACAAAACAATCTGATACCCATTATCCTTTCGAGATTTATCTTTATGATTTTCACAGACAAAAAACTCACAACCTACAATGGGTTTTATTTCAACCTCTGAAGGCTCCACTCCATTTTCTATTGCAATTTTATTGTTTGCCTGCACAGCTTTATTATGATCCAAGATAGCACTTACAAATTTGAACGCACCCATCATATTTCCATGATCGGTCATGGCGATGGCTGACATTTTTTCTTTAGCAGTTTTTTGAATCATTGCACCAATATCAATGGTTGATTGTAAGACCGAAAACTGTGTATGATTGTGCAAATGGGCAAAAGTTGCTGCTTCAAAAGCTTTTTTTTCTTCTGCTGAAATAGTTCTTTTTTCTTCGCCTTCTATAACTCCAGCTGCAATAAGCTTTTTGTGAATCTGCTCCGATTCTTTCTTAAGATTGAGATGTTTAAGTCCAATCAGCTTAAAAGGCTGAGGATTGTGCTCTTTGAAATTTTGAACGTACCCACTCTCTTTTTTTAACTCTTGTTCAGAAAAAACCTCTTTCCGAATTAACTCCAAAAAACATCTTGTTGTAGCCTCCACGTCGGCAGTTGCATTGTGAGCTTCACTAAAAGGAACCCCGAAAAGATATTCGTGCAACTCTGTTAATGTAGGTAATTTGAATCGCCCACCTCGACCTCCAGGAATTTTTAACAGATTAGCCGTAGTTTCGGTACAAGTATCTAAAACCGCCATTTGCTCCAAAGGACTTTCAATACCAGCTCGAAACCATTCGGCATCCATAATTTTAATATCAAAACCAACATTTTGTCCAACAATAAACGTTGCTTTTTTAAGCACTTTTGTAAACTCTTCTAATACAAAAGAGATTTCCACTCCCTTTTCTTTAGCCAAATAAGTGGAGACGCCGTGGATTTGTTCAGAATCGAAAGGAATATCAAAGCCATCGGGCTTCACCAGATAATCTTGATGCTCTACAAGATTCCCCATGTCATCGTGCAACTGCCATGCAATTTGAATACAGCGTGGCCAATTGTCCACATCACTTATTGGAGCATTATAATCTCTTGGCAAGCCTGTTGTTTCGGTATCAAAAATTAAATACATATATAATAAAGGTGTCTTTTATAATCTCTTAATTAGAAAACATGTTTAAAATGTAAACATACTTTTCACAAAGTTACGAATAAAAAAAGTCGCCCTTATCATAGAACGACTTTCAAAATGAAAAATTCAAACAACCTACAAACCTGAATTCGATTATAAAATTGAGATTTATATTTCAACAAATAAGCAAAACACAAGCATTTCTCAGGAAAAAACAGCGAACTATTTTTAGTAAAAAAAGAAGTAGGCTGCCATTTATTAGAAAATTGACAAAAACATATTTCAACCTATAACACTAACAATCAAACGTATGGTTCTAATAAAAGAATCGACATCAAGTTACAAGGTTGTTGTATATTAATCTTCTGACTCCTCTTCTTCAGGTATTTCTTCATCTGGTCCACCCGCAGTTACAATAGGTATTTGATAAAATATTCCTTTATTGAAATTAACCGAAGTTTGCCCAGGAATAACGGGGCTTCCCGTCACGGGATCCATAACGGCATAAAAAGTTCCTGACAAAGTTCCTGGTTTTTGTTTTTCCAAGGGATCAATTTTAATATAACCATTTCCTGTTGATGAAGAAGTGCTGTAAAAATACAATGTATCATTTGCATCTCTGGTGTAGGTAGCTACGTGCTCGTTGGTTTCACCCAACGGATATTCGGCACCATAATCATAATCGCCTACGTACAAAGTTATGTTTTCAGACTCATCTGCTCCTACAAGAACCAAGTCACCATTGTCCACGTTCACAATAGCCTGCATTTTAGTAGCACGCCAAAAAGTGTAACCATTGGTAGCTTCAAAAGTAGGAGTATTTGTAGTGATTTCTTCTTCACATGAGGTCAATGCCAGACCTGCCATTACAATCAAAAAATATTTTTTCATATTACGTAAAAATTCTCTATTCAATGTTATCAAACAAAAATAGAATTTTTTATTTATTCCAAACAACTTTTTTTAGTATTTATTTAACTTTTTGGAATATTTAACATTTGAGAGTGATTTTTTGGTCTTATTTGAAGTTTGAAAAGAAAAAAATTGTAAATTTGCACCCTATAATTACTAACAGAGGTCGGGTACCTCAATTAAATCATCAAGATTATGTCTGTAAAAATCAGATTACAAAGACACGGTAAAAAAGGGAAACCGTTTTATTGGGTAGTTGCAGCGGATGCTCGCTCAAAAAGAGATGGTAAGTTTTTAGAAAAAATCGGAACTTACAATCCAAACACCAATCCTGCAACCATTGATTTAAATATCGATGCTGCAACAAAATGGTTAGCAAACGGAGCTCAACCGACTGATACAGCTCGTGCCATCTTGTCGTACAAAGGGGTACTTTTAAAACACCACTTAAACGGAGGTGTTCGCAAAGGTGCTTTGACTCAGGATCAAGCAGATGCTAAATTTGAAGCTTGGCTAGAGGAGAAAGCAAACAAAGTGGGGGCAAAAGTTTCCGGATTAGCAGACAGCAAAGCAGCTGAAAAAGCAAAAGCTTTGGAAGCTGAAAAAGAAGCAAACGCTAAACGAATTGCTGCTGCACAGGAAGCAAAAGCTGAAGCTGAAGCTGAAAATGCCGAAGAAGCTGCTCCTGAAGTAGAAGAAAACACAGAAGAAACAGAAGCTTAATTAATTTACATGCGGTTTTATTATGCGTAAAAAAGATTGTTTTTATTTAGGTAAAATCGCTAAAAAATTTAGCTTCAAAGGGGAAGTGCTTATCTATTTAGATACAGACGAACCTGAACTGTACACAGAACTGGAATCAGTTTTCGTTGATATCAACGGACGACTGATTCCTTTTTTTATTGAAAAAGCGATACTACATAAAGATAAATTCCTACGAACGCGTTTTGAAGACGTTTCTTCCGAAGCTGAAGCGGATGAATTAATCGGCGGCGCAATCTACCTCCCTTTAGAAATGCTCCCAAAACTGGAAGGAAATAAATTTTATTACCATGAAGTCGAAGGCTTTACAGCTATCGACCAAAGAATAGGGAACTTTGGAAACATCAAAAAAATCGTTGACAACGGACTTCAAGCTTTGTTTGAAATTGAAAAAAACAACGCCACTATTCTCATCCCTGTCATCGACGCGTTTATCGTGGAAGTAAACCGTGAAAACAAATCTATCTTATTCAATACTCCTGAAGGGCTGATTGATTTGTATTTGTAAATTTACTTCTAACAACGTCTCTCTCCTACCCCCCTGCCTCCGTTGTATATACAACATATAAACTCCACTTGCTAAGTTTTCTACACTTAACTCTCTATTTTGGTTTCGTTGTCAAAAGTTTAGGCACTTAACCGTCTGTCTGTTACATCATAACTTATTGTACAATCCTATTTTTACTGTTGGTTATGTGAACTACATTTATTGCTGGGTTGGGTTTTAGATTAGTCTATTGCCCAAACTTGATTCGGGTAATCAATGATCAGATTCCACAACAAATAAGGATAAATATACTTCGCTTTACCTAATTTACAAAGTTTCTTTTTGGGTAAAGCTTAAGCCTCACCAACCAAACAACACGCTCTACACCGGCCATTAAACCATGCCAAAGAGGCTCATCTTGCATGCAAAAACATCATAAATCGAGTTTTAGAGATAGGTTTTATCCATGACTTCCATTACCCTTAAATTCTCATCATTCTCTGCCTTAGATTTGTAATAAAAGTAACTTTAGCCTTTAACTCAAGACTAAATTTTCTACGTTTTTGTCTCGTAATTATTAAGTTAAAATTGATGTTTTTTTAACCTAACCACTGATCTGAAAATTGAGGAGTTATAATATAATAAAGTTAGACCTATTGAGGTTTCAACTTTGTTTAGTTTAATTTATTTAGTCTATAATGGTCAGCTAAAGCACCTTCGATCAGGTTGCCATCCGTATCCAATTGTATTAAGGCGTTTTCAGTAACCTTTAATTGTACATTGAACGATTCCCCATCCTTTAAAGTGATGTTGTTACCGTTTTCACTCCAAATAATTTCACCACTATTTTCTACGGTAAAACCTTTGTTTAGATATTCTGCTGTGTAAACAAATGCACCTTCAAAAGTTAAGGTGATGGTCGTTTTAATGGCTTCACAATCCGCACAAGGCAAAAGTCCGTCGTAGGTTCCAAACCAATCCAATGAATTTTTGGAAGAATGTTCTCTATCTTCAATTCCATTAGTTTCTCCAGCAGTCTCGGGTTTCGTTTCTGTTGACTTGTTACAAGAGGCAAAAGTCATCACCAATACAAGCCCAGCTAAAATAAATTTCGTCATTTTTTATGTTTTTTTTATTTAGTATATCAATTTATGTGCCAAATCAAATAAGAAAACAATTCAACCATGACGAAACAAAAATAAGTTGATACAAACATCATCATAAATCATCAAAATTGGTTTTGACTAACGTTTTATTTTAATGAACTTATCTTGTTTTTTTCAATTAAAAAATCCTGTAGTCTGCACTACAGGATTTAATTATCTTCTACTTTTCAATAAATTAACCTGGATAACCGTCCAGATTAGAGATTTGATCGAGATATGGTTCAATGGGCGACCAATCTTCGACATCTAAACCTCTCAAATCCAGAGTTGCCCCACCTTCAGCAGCGGCACCTGGAGTTGAATCAAGCAAGGCTCCTTGCGACATCAGTTGACCTAAAACAGTAATATCAGTCACACCAGTCGAGCGCATATTGATACGGTACATATTTGTAAAATTAGCGATAGTTGCCATACCAGCATCACCAAAAGGTACAGACCTCAAAATAATCTCCTTGATACCTGTATTTCCTGCAAGAGGGCTAATATCCGTTATACCTGTAGCCGTATTAGCATTAAAGTAAGTTAAAGTTGTATAAGTAGCAAGAGGACTTAAATCCGTCACATCCGTATCGTTCATTCTCAAATAATTTACTTTTGTCAATCCTGATATTGGAGTTAAATCTGTGACTTTGGTTTGTCCAAAATGCAGATAAGTAAGGTTGTGAGCGTGTTCCAGACCAGTCAAATCAGCGATTTCTCTAATATCTCCATTGGGCGTAACATCTTTACTACCGTCAATGTTAAGCTCTTCCAATTCTAGGATATTTTCTTCGGTTATTGCTTCGTTTGAGGTCAAACCTAATAGGTCTTTCACAACAACTTCTAAACGTGAATCATTAAAATGAATCTCTTTAGCTTCTTCCTCCTCCTCTTCTTCCTCTTCTTCTTCCTCGTTATCATCGTCAACTTTATCTATTTCATCAATAACAATAGAGTCATCACTCGAGCAAGATGTAGTGACAAACAACATTAAAAAGGAGAACATTACTAAGTTTAATAGGTTTTTTTTCATGTGTAATAAAATTAAGTTATTAGTTTTTAAAATTGTATTTGTAAAGTATAGGTTTGATTGTGCTATTCAAAGCTTCGCTCAAAGTAAAGTAATTATAGGCTGCATCAAATGCAATGGCTTCTCCTTGAGGCTCTCCGACATAAGGAGCCTTGAGAGGTGTTGTTGCAAGAGCTTCCCATAATGCTTGTTCTTGTGAGCGTTTCCAATAAAAAATTTCTTGCCTGTTTTTTATAAATATTTTACTTCCATCCAAAGACACAGTACCTGCAGATGCTTCTTTAAAAGAAAACACCCCAGCTTTGTACATTTTATTAGGTTGATCGGTAATATAAGGATAAGGCAGTACGTATAAAGTAGATCTAAAATCTCTTTTGGTAACGATGTATATATCTAGAGTAATTGGATCAACCAACAAAGATTCTGCGTCGTGACTTCCGTCGGGATATCTCAAATCAATACGCGAAAAATCTTCTGGAATCCAGGTAATGTTTTTACCATAATGATCCGTCAGATATTCAGGCTCTTTGAATTTATAAACGGTATAATTAGGTCTTCGTTCTTTATTATCTCCAATATCTGCAATATATAAATAGGGTTCCATAGTATTGGGATCCACAGTAATTTCCATGTCTTCCCAATCTATATTTGCAGTTCCTTTAATGATATATTTGCACATTATTTCTCCAGTTTGCGTATCGATCAAAAAAAGTGAATTTGCGTGTCCTGAATCGTTATGAGCCCAAATCATATTTTTATTTTTAACAGAAACGGCCAAGCCAGAGGCCTCACTCATGTCTACTGTTCCAATTTCTGAAGGAAGCGGATCAAAATCTTCAGTCACAGTCATTCCAAAGGTTTGGTAATTCGTTGAAAAAAACTGGTGTTGTTCCCAATCATAAGCCTCTTTGGATGTATTGGTGTCGTTGTCTGAACTTTCGCAACCCACAAGTACAATTGCTCCAATAAAAATAATACTAAAAATGCGCTTCATACAAATGATTTAATAAAAGGAGCCTTGGGTATACAAAAGCTCCTCTTAGTTCTAACTCTAATTCAAATTAATTACTTCCAAAAGCTCCGAAATACTCTTGTGGTACTGGTGGTGTAAATGTCAATTTACCGTCCAAAGTTGTATAAGAAGCATTTACGAAATCAAAATCTGTTTTTCCACCTTTCAGTGCAGGTGAGCCAGCTCTCAAACGAAAATCTGCACCACTTGGCATAGGGTCAATGTTTAATCTCAAAGGATCTGTAGAAATACTTGAGTTTCCACTGAATGTAAATGTAGAAGGATCATAATTAACAAACATAGGGTCATTTTGTTTTGGTGCACCTGTCACGTCTGTTGAAGGTTTTGGTGTGCGAGGGTCGTTTCCAATCAAACCTACAGAAGACGTATTAGTCGATGGATAAAATTCATCAACGATTGTTTGAACAGCACCGTAATAAAAGTTATGTCCGTAATTTGTTTTATCAAGATTTGGTTCATCCTCACCAGCTACTAATCTTAACCCGAATCTACAGTTCACTATTAAATTATTGTAAACATCTCCAAAGCCGTTTGATTCATAGTTCAATGAAGCACCTCTACCTGGTTCTGCTCTTCTGTATCCTGAGTTTAAAAACGTATTGTTGTAAAAATTAGTATGTGCATTTCCTCTTGTTCCAGGGCCTGTATCAGCTGTTTTCAGACCGTTAGTTGCAAGATTGTAAAACAAGTTAAAAGCAAAGTCACCTGTAACTCCAGCTTTGATGTTAAAAGTGTCACCACCTGTTCCACCAATAACCTGAAATTTATTATGAGTAGCCAAAGTTTTACCTCCATTGATACGTATTCCGTCGTCTGGAGTGAAAGATAATGTTGAATGCTGAAGTACAAAAACTCCGTCTTGACGAGCACCGTCTTCTCTAACGAAGTAAATACCATAACTTGCGTCACCCGCGCTCAGTTCACCTCCACCACCTGTTGCAGGTTGTGCCATAGCGTTTTCTTGTCGAGTTGTTCCACCTGGATGAATGATATCAGTGTATCTAATAACCAAGTCTCCCGTAGTAATCGTACCAATAACACCTCCCCAAAGTCCTCCAATACCAGAGTTTTTTGGAGAATTAATCAATGCGTTTGAAGCGGTCAGCGTTACGCGAGCATCTTCTTCTCCAAGGATATACAAAGAACCGAACACCTCCAAAAACCAAGCTTCTCCCGCAGAACCTTCTTGGAACTCTAGAGTAACTCCTTTAGGAATAGTCACTGAAGCGCCTTCCGGCACAAACAAATCTCCTGTTACCTTATATAACTCATTTTCTTTAAACTCCAATTTAGTCATATCTCCATAGATACCCGTTTCTGTCCCAGGATTAGAGCCTCCATCGTCATCATCATTACCGTTGTTATTTCCATTTGCAGGAATTGCATCGTCGCTTGAACATGATACAGCCACAAACGATAAAGAAAGTGCCAACATTAGAAATAGTTTAAAATAGTTTCTCATTTTGATTTAATTTAAATTAATTATTGTTTTTGTTTTTTTTAAAAATTGTATCGTGCTCCCAATCTAAAAGAGGTTCCAAAAATATCCTTCCTTACATAAGCCACATTGTTTGGATCTGTTTGATAAGGATAAGGATCTTCTGGATATGCCAAAGGCTTTTTCACGTATAATTGATAAGGCGTGTTGAGGATATTGTTGACTTTTGCAAAAATAACAAACTGATGTCCTAAGCCTTTTTCAATTGAAAAATCCAATTGCGTCATTGCTTTCATATAATGATCAGCACCTTCATAAGGAGATACAAAAGCAATGCGTTCTCCTGTATAGTTCATTACTATTTGCGCATCCAATTTATTATTTAAGTCTTTGTACAACAAACTCAAATTCCCTACGTGATCTGATTGACCTTGCAAAGGCCTTGTTTGACTAACAAGTTCTCGTGTTTGGTCTTCATTGATTACGATTTTATCTGTCGTAATTCTAGAATGCGTATAATTATAATTCAAACGAATACCGAATTTGTTGAAATATTTGGTATAATCCACCTCCACACCGAAGTTGGTAGCATCATCATAGTTTTGCGGCAGAATTCTGTTGGTCACCGGACGCTCATCTGTTCCTTGAACTTGTGGGAATCCATACTCAATTGGATTAACAATCTTTTTATAGAAAACACCTACTAAGAACTGATCTATTGAACTCGGAAAATGTTCGTACCTCATATCTATACTGTGTCCATAAGATGGTTTTAAATCAGAATTACCACGTTCACTGTAAAACGAATCCCCTCCACCGCTACTTCTAATCGTTGGAACAATTTCATAGAATCCTGGGCGACTAATTGCCTTAAAATAAGATCCTTTCAAATAACTTTGATCAGAAAGTGCGTATTTAAAACCAGCAGATGGAAATAAATTTGTGTATTCTTGCTTTTTTGCCATTTCAATATCATTAGATGAAGCCGCTAGTGCACCAATCTCATAACTTTGAACTGTGTTTTCCATCCGAACTCCTGCGTGAAACTCTAATTTACCCACACGCCATTTCGAGTTAAAATAAGCTGCAATAATCTGTTCTTCGGCGTCATACACCAAGTTACTTCCATCGCCACTTCCCAGTGGGTTTGCCATACCTATAAAAGCTACCTCTCCAAAATTATTCCAATCCTCGCCTCTAAATTGTCCAAAGATCTGTGCGTAATTATAATAATTGTAGTAATTATCTCTTACTTTGTTTCGAGCAACTCCTCCAAATTGAAATTGAGTATTTTCATTGAGGATATTCGGGTTGAATTTAAAGTTTAAATACAAAGAGACATCAGTATCTGTGTTTCGTTCCCAAGCTCTTGAATTTCTTGTCCCCTGAAAATAAACAATTTCGTTAGTCACTTCATTGGTTTCTACATTGTATTGCCCTGCTCTTGAAAACACACCATCATCAGGCAAATCATTTTTAGCAACCGAATAAACCGCATTCCAATCCATGTCAAAGTAGTCCAACAAGCGATGTGTTCCACCTAAATCAACTGTAGTTATGTCTTGGAAAATATTACTAAAACGTGTAATCGGATAGACCGCATAATTATTATCAATCACAAAGGTTTCTCTTCTCTTTTGATTTCTCACACGGAATTCATTCAACATATATTTTCCGAAATACAGATCCAAACTTTGATTTTCACTTAACTTATAGTCCAATTTCCCATGAAAAGCAATACGCTGAAACTGAGAACTGGTCTCTCTTTCAATCAACTCGCTCATGATTAAAGGGTTCCCTCTATGATGATTTACAGCAGGGTCATAAAAATAATTAGTCACCGGACGGTAAGAGTTTTGAAAACTACCACCTAACATTACTCCTAATTTTTGATTAAAATACCGATTCCCTAAACTGAGATTTGCTAGCACGTCTGGCATTGGAGTCTTCCTTTCATCAATCATATTTTCAACTGGGAAATCATCTGGCACGGCTCTGTAGTCTGGACCAAACAATTCGCTCGGGGACTTTTTATTTAACTTTGAGCGATCATACGTATCAAAACCTCGATTAAAATTCATGTCGTTAACACCCAATTGTACATCAGCCTCAACAAACTTACGAACCGGGGCGTCTTTCATCGCCATGTTAATTGTCCCCCCGATCGCATCAGCCTCCATATCAGCAGTCAGTGATTTATAAACATCCAAACGTTCTAAAAAAATTGCTGGAAAAATATCAAGAGGAACATATCTATTTTCATTATCAGGCGAAGGGATTTTAATTCCATTTACCAAAGTATTATTGTATCTTTTATCCATGCCACGAATCACAGCATATTGTGGATCGCCGCTAGAACTACGTTCAATAGAAAGTCCTGACACCCGCTGAATAACATTGGCAACCGTAATATCTGGCGATAACTGAATTTGTTTAGCAGAAATAATATTTAAAACATTTGAAGATTCACGCTCCAATCGTCTTGCGCCTGCGTCTGTTCCTTTGGTACTAGAAACTATTAAAACTGTAGAAAGTAATTCACTACTGTATTCCAAAACAAAGTTTTTAGTGATCGTTTTAGAAAAATCATCAGAAGTAAAAGTCAACTCTTCATGTATAGGCTCGAATCCAGTATAATAAACATTTATAGTATAGGTTCCCTCCTCCTCAATTTTCAGATTATAAGAACCATCTAAACCGGTCGCTACCTGATAGTCAACACCTGAAATCCTGTTTTTAAATGTAATTTCAGCTCCAATCGCTAATTCATTATCCGAATCTGAGACAACACCTTGAATCGTGATTTCATTTGTATTCAATTGTACTGATGAAAAGGCATCTGCCGAGAAAAAACAAACAACTATTATTAGGAGTAATTTCAATCTAAACATCATCTTCGTTTTAATTTTTTTGTTGTCACAAAGATATTTCTCATTGCCTTAAAACGCATTTGTTTTATATTAACGAATCTGAATCAAAAGGTTAACGCAGCGCTATTGATTGTTAATTAATTGTTTCGAATTGTTTATTCCTGCCAAATCTAAACAAAACTTATCTTTCTCTTTCATAAATCATCGTATATACACCTCTCTTTTGGATTGTCAGTAAAAGTTAATAAAATTAATTGGTTTTCAATTAATTTTTCTTATCTTTGCATAGAATTTATAAATAGGCTTCTGCCTCTGTCCTTTCTGAAATAGTTAAAACATTTTTTTCTCTTTCTCAGTTTTGCTTTTTCAGTTGCCGTAATTATTAACAAAACAATTTATTTAGTATGAACATTTTTATTGGTAACTTAAATTTCCAAACGACAGAAGAGCAGTTAAAAGATTTATTTTCTCCTTACGGAGCGTTAACTTCTGTCAAAATTATTACAGACAAATTCTCAGGACGTTCCAGAGGTTTCGCATTTATTGAGATGCCTGACACAGCAGAAGCAGAAAAAGCAATTGACGCTCTAAATGGCCAAGTATTCAACGAACGTGATATCGTGGTAAACGAAGCTAAACCAAGAGAAAACAACTCTTCTTTTAGTTCTCCGCGTTATTAATAACTTTGTTGGGTTTGTGCTTCCTTGCTAACAGAAAGCTTAAAGCACAAGCTCAACAATAATTTTTGTTGAAATAAACAAGAAGAAAAATCCTGTAATCTGACAACGATTTATTTATGAAATTCAAAGAATTAAATCTCATTCCGCCTATATTAAATGCGGTAAATAAAGTAGGTTACCTATCGCCAACTGAGATACAATCACAAGCAATTCCATTTATCTTAAAGGGTCATGATGTGATAGGTTGTGCACAAACAGGTACTGGAAAGACGGCTTCATTTGCCATTCCGATTTTACAATTATTACAAGAAAACACGGTGACTCATCGAGGCATTCGTTCGTTAATTCTTACTCCTACTCGAGAACTAGCAATTCAAATTGACGAAAATTTCGAAATGTACGGCAAGTTTCTAAAATTAAGACACTTAGCTATTTTTGGTGGTGTTCCTCAACAGAAGCAAGCAACTGCAATCAAAAAAGGTGTAGAAGTTTTAATTGCTACTCCTGGAAGATTACTGGATTTTATCAGTCAGGGAGTATTGAATCTAAACCAAATTGAAATATTGGTTTTGGACGAAGCCGATCGCATGCTCGATATGGGATTTGTGAACGACGTAAAAAAGATTTTAAAGAAAGTGCCATCAAAAAGACAGACCTTATTTTTCTCTGCCACAATGCCACCGGATATAAGAAAGTTTGCTCATAGCATTTTGATCAATCCTAAAGAAATAAACGTAACACCAGTATCCTCAACAGCCCAAACGGTTGACCAATCAGTTTTCTTTGTTGAAAAGAACGAGAAATTAACTTTACTAATCGAGCTTCTAAAGGATCATTCTCATCAGCGAACTTTGATATTTACAAGAACCAAATACGGGGCAGATAAATTGGTAAAAAAAGTTGTTAAAACAGGAATTAAGGCAGCAGCAATTCACGGAAACAAGTCTCAAAATGCACGACAAGCAGCTTTGGAAGCCTTCAAAAGCAACCGTATTAATGTTTTAATCGCAACCGACATCGCCGCCAGAGGCATTGATATCAATGAATTGCCTCTTGTGATAAATTACGAGCTACCAGATGTACCCGAAACCTATGTCCACCGTATAGGTCGTACTGGACGAGCAGGCGCAAACGGAATTGCATATTCATTTTGTGCAACTGATGAGAGAAAAAATCTGAAAAACATTCAGAAGTTAATTGGTGAGAAAATGAAAGAAATCACCACCGATATAGAAACTTTAAAAATTTAAATAAATATGGCAGACTCTTTTTCAAAAAAAGAAAATAGTAAGAAAAAAGCAAAAAAACTTCAAGACAAAATCCTTCGAAGAGAGGAAAGAAAAACAAACAACAACAAAGGTAAAAGCTTAGACGACCAAATTGTATATGTTGATATTAATGGTAATTTCACCTCAGTGCCACCGCATCTCCAAAATAAAAAGGAAGATTTAGCAATGGCAGAAAAGGCCAGATTGGAAGATGTTGTGGATGTTGACGCACTTTACTCTGGCACGGTTACTTATCTCAGCGACAAAGGCTATGGTTTTATCACAGAAGACAATAGTGGGGAAAATGTATTTTTCCATCATGGTCAACTTAATCAACCTGTCAATAAACACGACAAAGTCAGCTACAAAAAAGAAACTTCGTTTAAGGGAGTTAGAGCCACAAACATCGACAAAAAGTAAACTCGAGATACGTTAAACATATCTCATCACGAAATAATTGAGTCAAGCTTATTAAGGTTTTCACTCTTTCTCAAAACACTTACATTGAGCTTATCTCATGATTTTCAAACATATAGAAGACTACCAATAAGACTTTTGTACCAAAAAGATCTCAACTGATCTTTTAAACTTTAAAAATTTTCTATTTAGAAACTTCAATCTATAGTTTTTTTGCAGTTTAAATTCTTTTCATTCCTACACACAATCAATAAATACTGTTGCGTTTATTTAATTGAATGTAAGAATCAAAAAACGTATCTTTGCTTCAAATAGACGATGATTATGCAAATTGTTAATGGTTTTTCAAAACTTTCCAAAATACAAAAAATAGACTGGTTAGTATCGCACTATTTCCAAGGTGATATGGCAGTGGTTTCTCTTTTAAAATCCTATTGGAACAGCGATGCACAATTACAAAAGCTGCACGATGAATTCATTGAAAACACACTTACAAATTTTTATTTACCATTAGGTGTTGCTCCAAACTTTATTATCAACGGCAAAACCTATGCCATCCCCATGGTGATAGAAGAAAGCTCTGTGGTTGCAGCAGCGTCGAATGCAGCTAAATTTTGGTCTAAACGAGGTGGCTTTAAAGCAACAGTTTTATCAACAGAAAAGATTGGAAACGTCCACTTTATGTTCAAAGGATCGAAAACGAAATTAACTGCATTTATTCAAAAATTACAGCCTGTTTTCAGAAATCGGACTACCGATATAACTCGAAATATGGAAAAAAGAGGCGGCGGTATTCTCAAAATTGATTTGGTAGATAGAACTAAAGATTTAGAAGATTATTACCAACTTCATGTTACTTTTGACACCCGAGATAGTATGGGAGCGAATTTCATTAACTCATGTTTAGAAGAATTTGCTGCTGTTTTACGTGAAGAAGCTCTGAAGTATCAAAGCTTTTCAAACTCTGAAAGAGAATCTTTACAAATCATCATGTCTATTTTAAGTAATTATGTGCCAAATTGTTTGGTACGAGCGGAGGTTTCTTGCAAAATTGAGGATTTAAAATCATCAGAAATTAAAGATCCTCAGGAATTTGCAGAGCGATTCGTGCAGGCTGTTCGCATTGCCGAAATAGAAACTTATCGAGCTGTAACACACAACAAAGGAATCATGAATGGAGTGGACGCTGTAATTCTAGCCACAGGAAACGATTTTCGAGCCGTTGAAGCAGGCGTACATGCATTTGCCTCAAATACAGGAAGATACTCATCTCTTTCTCATGCTGAAATTAATGGTAATCAATTCCGTTTTTGGATGGACTTACCATTGGCTCTAGGAACAGTAGGAGGCCTGACCAATTTACATCCAATGGTGAAATTTGCCATGGAATTATTAGGAAAACCGAGTGCAAACGAATTAATGGAAATCATTGCGGTAGCGGGATTAGCACAGAATTTCGCTGCTATTAAATCCTTGACAACCACTGGGATTCAACAAGGACACATGAAAATGCATTTAATGAATATCTTGAATCAATTAAAAGCCACCAATGAAGAACGTCAGGCTGTAGAGCTTTTTTTTAAAGAACGAACCGTTTCTCATCGTGGAGTAGTGGATTTTATAGAAAATTTAAGAAAACAGGCATGAGATATTACAGCAATGGCAAACTTATAATATTAGGGGAATATTATGTGTTAGAAGGCGCAAAAGCCTTAGCATTGCCAACAAAATTCGGTCAAAGTTTGGAGGTATTCCCAAATCATTCTCAAACCTTAACATGGAAAAGCTACGATGTTGACGACACTATTTGGTACATCGATACGTTATCAATAAATGACATCCTTAATAATTGTCAAAATTCTAAGAACAAAACACGTAATACTCTTATCTGTATTCTGCATCAAGCAAATTTGATGAATCCAACAATCCTGAAAAATGGCTTTCTAGTAGAGACAAAACTAACATTTTTTCGAAATTGGGGTCTTGGAACTTCTTCTACTTTAATCAACAATATTGCCCAGTGGTTTGAAGTTGACGCACATGAATTACTACAACGCTCATTTGGCGGTAGTGGCTACGACATCGCTTGTGCTCAAAACGACACACCAATAACCTATCAAATAAAAGATGAGCAACCAATTGTTGAAAAAATTTCTTTTCTTCCAAATTATAAAAACCATCTCTTCTTTGTCTATTTGAATAAAAAAATGAACAGTAAAACAGCAATTGATAATTTCAAAAGTAAACAAGCAAGTTTTATATTAGATATAGACAAAATATCTTCGATGACCGATGAATTGCTGCAAATAGATACGCTTGAAACATTCATATCTCATCTTAAAAGATACGAACAAAACCTGAGTAAAATATTAGATGTACCAACCGTACAAGATCAATTTTTTTCTGATTTCGACGGATTGGTTAAAAGTTTAGGCGCCTGGGGTGGCGATTTTGTGCTGGTAGCAAGTAAAGAAAATCCGATAAACTATTTTAGACAGAAAGGCTTTAATACAATTTTGACTTTTGAAGAGATGATTTTATAAAAGACAATAAATATCCGCTTTTAACCTGAGTACGATTATAAAATTGAGATTCATATTTCAATAAGTAAGATACGAGCGTTTTTTAGAAAGAAATAGCGGGCTATTTCAAGTAAAAAGGGCGAAGTAGGTTACCATTTATTGGGAAATTTGTAAATAATCATTTTTCATTACTTATGATTCTAATAATCAGAGGCATGAATCCAATGAAGAATCGAACTCAAGTTATTAACACATAATCTAACAGGACTATCGGTACGGAATTGTTTTACTGCTTACAATTCACAAGCTCTAATCAGCATCTCATAAAATTATTGATAAAAACAACTCCGTGTCATGTACAAAATGACAAAATATCAGTATATATTATGATGCATTACGGATATATGTTTAAAAAGCTAATCTAGTAAATACAAACATATTCAACCAACAAAAAAGCACTCTGTTTCCAGAGTGCTTTTCATTTTTTTTTACAATTATTTCATCTCATTACTTCCGAACCACTTTCACGTATTGTGAAGCTGTTTCCGTTGCAATTTTTACCATATAGGTTCCAGAAGAAACTCCTGTCAAATCGATTTTAACATCCT
>Ga0209075_1001286_pt1 | contig 23738 bp, 21 predicted proteins | sample Stecom2011_FD_187523 | JGI IMG/M metagenome (GOLD analysis project Ga0209075, IMG submission 187523) | Agricultural soil microbial communities from Utah to study Nitrogen management - Steer compost 2011 (SPAdes) (version 2) | ecosystem: Environmental > Terrestrial > Soil > Agricultural land...
CCTTCTTCTCTGCATCTTTTACAGTTTTCTTAGCAGCTTCTCCGGCTTTTTTAGCAGCGTTGGTTGCTTCTTGTTTTACTTCTTCGGCAGTAGAGATAGCTTCACCTTTTAAAGTAGCCAAAGCAGCTTTAGCTTCGTTTAATTTTTTGGTAGCAGCTTGCTTAGCATCTACTGTTACAGCATTTTTCAATTCTTCTTCAGCTTCCTTGATTTTTGCTTCTAATGATTCTACAGTATCAGCAACTTCGTCTTTTATAGAATCTAAAGTATCATTAACTTCCGACTGAATAGAATCCAACTTACTGTCTAAATTTTCCTGAGCACTATCTTTTTTACAAGAAGTAAATACTAATCCACCGATAATTGCCAGTGATAAAACGATTTTTTTCATAATCTATGATTTTATTTTTAAATAATTTAATTGTACAAAGTAACGTAATTTTGACGAAATAATCGTTATAGGCTAAAAAAATCTTTACTTGTTGAAATGATAATTGTCTGAGCTGTTCCATATATAAAATTACATCACTATATTTACAGTTATGTAAATCAAGTGCTTTATGAAGAAAATCCTGTATATTTCTATTGTTTTTTTTATCACCTTAAAAAGCTTCGCTTTCCCCGATCCTTATTACATCAAATCGGCAGCATTTCATCAGGGAAACGAATCGCTGGTTCCTATCTTTAAAATGGACGAAAGTTTTCGGTTTTCTTTTGATGATCTCATAGGCGATGAGGCAGATTATTATTACAAAATCGTTCACTGTACCCCTGATTGGAAAGTTTCAGATTTAAAAGTGACCGAGTATTTAAACGGGATGCAATATATGCGGATCGATTCCTACCAAACGTCATTTAATACCTTTCAGCCGTTTGTGCATTACACAATTTCCTTTCCCAACCGTAGTACTCAAATACTGATTTCGGGGAATTATCTTCTGGAGATTTATAGTCAGGACAATGAAAAAGTATTGGAAAGGCGTTTTATGCTTTACGAAGATTTAGCTTCGGTAAGTATGGAATTGAAACGACCGCGCAATCTGGAGGCTTCTTCACAGAAACAGAATGTTTATCTCACGATTGATTTTGGTTCGGAGCTGCTGCAAAATCCAAGAAAAAACGTCCGTGTAGTCATACTGCAAAACGGACAATGGTACAATGCGCTCAACGGTTTGCAACCTCAGTATATTTTAGGAAACAAATTTCAATATCAATACGATGAAGAAACGAATTTTTGGGCAGGAAATGAGTTTTTGTTTTTTGACAACAGTGATATTCGCCGGATTAATAATACAGTAAGTAAAATTACAAGAAATGAATTATATGAAGTGTTCCTTTATCCGCGCTCGCCTTTAAAAAACAGTAATGCTTATAGTTTTTTTCAGGATGTAAATGGTGCTTTTAAACCAAGAAACAGATTTAGAGATAATGACAACACAGAAGCAGATTATGCCTGGGTTTACTTTACTTATAACCTTGAAAAACTGCCGGATAACCAAAAACTTTATATAGTAGGAATGTTTAACGATTATCAGTTAAGCAGCGATTATGAAATGAAATTTGAAGCGGAAAGCGCTTCTTATAAAACAGCATTATTCTTAAAACAAGGTTTTGTCAATTATAAATATGTAATCGCTTCTGCCAATGGAAAAGTATTGGAAGAGCTCAACCCAGACGGAAATTTTGTGGAAACAGAAAATGTTTATCATACACTGGTCTATTATAAAGGAGATGCCGATCGTTATGAACGTATAATTGGTTTGGGCAAAGCAGACAGTAAACTCATTACCAATTAAAAAAATATTCGTAATTTTGAAAAAAATATAAAAAGATGGTTTCGCAAGTCACAAAAGGGATAAAAATAACGGTCAGAGTGCACTATCTGACCAGTAAATTGCATCTCGATGGATTTGTAAACTTTTTTAATTACAAAATAAGTATTGAAAACCGAAGCAGTGAGGCAGTACAGTTATTACGTCGTTATTGGCTGATAAAAGACCCGTTGAATTTTGATGAAATTGTAGAAGGAGAAGGAGTAATTGGGAAAAAGCCAAAGCTGAAACCCTACGAAGTTTTTACCTATTCGTCCGGTTCTTTTATAAAAGGAAGTGCAGGAAGTATGCAGGGATATTTTACGATGATTAATCTGGATACGAAGCAACCCTTTCGTGTGAAAATACCCTTATTTTGTTTAAATGTTCCAAGTATATTCAATTAATAAATAACATCTAAAGTTATGTCTAAAGGATTTTTTAATGTTCCGGTAGCTATAAATGAGCCCGTAAAAACCTATGCTCCGGGAACTCCCGAGCGTGAAGAAGTATTAAAAGCATTCAAAGAATTATACCATTCGCCTGTTGACATTCCTCTGTATATTGGAAAAGAGGAAATCAGAACGGGAAATACCAAAAATTTATTTCCGCCGTTTGATCACCAACACCATTTGGGTGTATATCACACGGCAGATGAAGCTTTGGTAAAAAAAGCGGTTGCTTCGGCTTTGGAAGCCCGTAAAAAATGGTCTCAAATGGCGTGGGAGCATAGAGCTTCGATCTTTTTAAAAGCAGCAGAACTTATCGCCGGACCTTACCGTGCTAAAATCAATGCAGCGACGATGATTGCACAGGGGAAAACAGTTCACCAGGCAGAGATCGATGCGGCTTGTGAGTTGATTGACTTTTTGCGTTTCAACGTACAGTATATGACCGAAATCTATAAACAACAACCGGTTTCTTCAAAAGGAATCTGGAACAGAGTAGAGCAACGTCCGTTGGAAGGTTTTGTTTATGCAATTACACCTTTTAACTTTACGGCGATCTCTGGAAACCTTCCGTCAAGTGTAGCACTGATGGGTAATGTAGTGGTTTGGAAACCTGCGGCAACTCAGATCTTTTCGGCAAATATGATTGTAGAAATATTTAAAAAAGCCGGATTGCCTGATGGTGTTATCAACGTAGTTTACGGAAATTCCGCAATGATTACTGATACGGTATTGGATTCTGAAGATTTTGCTGGAATTCACTTTACCGGTTCCACAGGCGTTTTTAACAATTTCTGGAAAACCATCGGTCAAAACATCCATAAATACAAAACGTATCCACGCATTGTAGGGGAAACAGGAGGAAAAGATTTTGTTTGGGCACACCCTTCTTCTGATGCAAAAGAAGTAGCTACGGCATTATCTCGTGGTGCTTTCGAATACCAGGGACAAAAATGTTCCGCTGCATCTCGTGCCTATATTCCGGCTTCTTTGTGGGAAGATGTAAAACAATATATGACTGAAGATGTCAAGACTTTTAAAATGGGATCGCCGGAAGACATGGGCAACTTTATGTCGGCAGTGATTACCGAAGCTTCTTTTGACAAATTAGCCAAAGCAATTGATGACGCCAAAGCATCGAACGAAGCGGAGATTGTAGTTGGCGGCGGATACGATAAATCAAAAGGATGGTTTATTGAACCAACAGTTATTTTAACGACTAATCCTAATTATGATACCATGCAGCGCGAGTTGTTTGGTCCGGTATTGACTGTGTATGTTTATGAAGACGATCAATGGGAAGAAAGTTTAAAATTGGTTGACAGCACTTCTGAATATGCCTTAACCGGAGCTATTTTCTCAGGTTGTCGTTATGCTATTGAAACTGCTGCAAAAGCATTGGAAAATGCAGCTGGAAATTTCTATATCAACGATAAGCCAACAGGAGCGGTAGTAGGTCAGCAACCATTTGGAGGAGCAAGAGGTTCGGGAACCAATGACAAGGCAGGTTCTATGATCAATTTATTGCGTTGGGTTTCCCCACGTACGATTAAAGAAACATTTGTCCCGGATACAGATTACAGATATCCGTTTTTAGGATAAGAAACAAAAAGAGGTTGCAAATACGCAACCTCTTTTTTTATACAAAACTATTGTTTTTAAAAATATCCTGATTGATCTGATCGATATAGTCCAGCACTTCTTCTTTGCCTTGACCACTTTCGCTTGAAGTTACAAAATACGGAGGAATTTCTTCCCAGTCGTTTGCTAGCAAAGCTTTTTTGTAAGCACCTACGTGTTTCTGAACATTGCTTTTTGTTATTTTGTCGGCTTTGGTAAAAATAATTCCAAAAGGAACTCCGTTTTCACCTAAGTAATTGATAAAGTCAAGGTCGATTTTTTGTGCTTCGTGACGAATATCGACCAATACAAAAGCACTGACCAATTGTTCGCGTTTTTCAAGATATTCGGTGATGAACTTCTGAAATCCGGCTTTTGCAGATTTGGAAACTTTGGCATATCCATAACCCGGTAAATCCACTAAAAACCAATTGCTGTTTATTTTAAAATGATTGATAAGCTGCGTTTTTCCGGGCTTTCCTGAGGTTTTTGCTAAATTTTTATGTCCGGTCAGCATATTGATCAGGGATGATTTTCCCACATTGGATCGTCCGATAAAAGCATATTCAGGAATCGGTTCGGTCGGACATTTCTTAACATCGGAATTACTTATAATAAATTCAGCACTTGTGATTTTCATTTATTTTATATTTCGCATTATTAACCATTCGTCCAGCAATTTGTTGAATTCATCAGGATGCTCCATCATGGCAGCGTGTCCGCATTCATCAATCCAGTATAAATCGGAATCGGGCAGCAGTTTATGAAATTCTTCGGCTACATCAGGCGGTGTTACTTTATCGTTTTTACCCCAAATAATGCAAGTCGGAATCTTCATTTTAGGTAAATCTTTTGCCATATTGTGCCGGATGGCACTTTTTGCAATAGTCAATGTTTTGATGAGTTTTATCCGGTCGTTGACTGTTGCAAATACATCATCTACAATTTCCTTGGTTGCAACTTTTGGGTCATAAAATACGTCTTCGGCTTTCTTTTTAATAAATTCATAATCGCCTCTTCTCGGATACGAATCACCCATAGCACTTTCGTAAAGTCCCGAACTTCCGGTAATTACCATAGCTTCAACAAATTCCGGATGCATTTTTGTGTAATACAATGCAATATGCCCGCCCAAAGAATTACCTAATAAGATTACTTTATCCAACTTTTTGTGCTTAAGGAACTCGTGTACAAACCTTGCAAACGCTTTAACATTAGTCTTTAAAATGCTTAGAGTATAAATGGGTAGTTCAGGCAAAATAACCTTATAACCTTTTTGTGGAAAATAATCGGCAACTCCGTCAAAATTGCTCAATCCGCCCATTAATCCGTGTAAAATTACAATTGGTGTCCCTTCACCAATTTCTATATATCGGTATTTACCTTCTTCTTTTAATATTCGCTCCATGCTTGCGATTTCAATTCGTACAAATATACGATATTAATAAAAATCCGTGTGAAATTAAAATAGTTTAATCAATATTTCTTTCTTAACTGTTGTTTTTCTTTTACTTCTAAAGTTTTAAGCTTTATTAAAAGATCATTAAAATTTAGCTTGAATTTTCAAACTTGGTTACAAAATTTCTAATAGATACTGCCGTTTACTTACAAATATTTATATACTAAAAATCAAATACTTGACCGTTTTCAACAGCTGAAAAAAAACTTTTCAACAAAGTGGTAGAAAGTGGTAGAAAGTGGTAAAATTTTGTTTAATTTTGTTTTGTAAATCATCTTAAGTAAAAAATGATGCAGCCAATAGTAGGAACATACGAATGTAAAATTGACACCAAAGGAAGGGTGTTGATACCTGCTGCATTAAAAAAACAACTGACTGCTATTGGTGAAGGCTTTGTTTTAAAACGTTCAGTTTATGAGAAATGCGTCGAGTTATGGCCAATGAACGAATGGAATCTGATGATGGCAAAACTCAACGAACTCAATCGGTTCGATCGCAAAGCAGATGCGTTTATCCGCAAATTTATGGCGGGTGTAAAGATAGTTGAAATCGATGATGCCGGACGTTTGCAAATGAATAAAGATTTAGTAGAATTTGCCGGAATTTCAAAAGAAGTGGTTTTCTCATCAAAAATAAACCTCATTGAAATCTGGGACAAAGATTTATACGAACAAACAATAAATGACGACGATATCAACTTTGGTGATTTAGCCGAAGAAGTGATGGGATCAATAAATAATTATGGAGCATAACGAATACCACAACCCGGTGTTGCTGACCGAAACAGTTGACGGTCTAAACATAAAGCCCGATGGCATTTACGTGGATGTTACCTTTGGTGGCGGTGGTCATTCAAAAGAAATAATGCGTCGGCTGGGACCCAACGGTAAATTATTTGCCTTTGATCAGGATACCGATGCACTGGCAAATGCCATTGACGACGAACGTTTTCAGCTGATCAATGAAAATTTCCGGTTCATCAAACGGTTTTTGCGGATGTATGGCGTTAAAGAAGTGGACGGGATTCTGGCAGATTTAGGTGTGTCTTCTCATCAGTTTGATGTTGCGGAAAGAGGCTTTTCAACCAGATTTGATGCCGCATTAGATATGCGGATGAATCAAAGCGGAAATCTCTCGGCTTATGAAGTAATCAATGATTATGAAGAAGCCGATCTGGCTCGCTTGTTTTTTGAATACGGGGAACTGAAAAATGCACGTGGATTGGCTGCAGCTATTGTAAACAGCCGGAACACAGAACCGATTAAAAATACAGAGCAATTAAAACAAGTGCTGTCAAGGTTTTTACCTGCGCACAAAAGCAATAAAATTCTGGCTCAGATTTATCAGGCAATCCGGATTGAAGTCAATCAGGAAATGGATGCTTTAAAAGAATTTTTGGAACAGTCGCTGGCAATTTTAAAACCCGGCGGAAGATTGAGCATAATCTCCTATCATTCTTTAGAAGACCGCTTGGTAAAAAGGTTTATGAAAAACGGAATGTTTGAAGGAGAACCCGAGCGCGATTTTTTCGGAAGGTTTGAGGTTCCTTTTAAAACCATCGGGAAACACATCGTTCCCACAGAAGAAGAAATAGAAAAAAATAACAGGGCACGCAGTGCCAAATTGAGAATAGCAGAAAAAAAGTGATATGGGATTAAACAGTATAATAAAAGCTAAATTTTTGGTCGAAGGGCAATCGTTGAAAAATTGGCTTTTCATTATATATGTGGTTTTTTGGACGTTGGTTTTGATTGCCAACAATCATTTTTATGAAGAAAAAATGATGAGAGCCAAAGCTTTGACCGAACAGGTAAAAGAATTGAGGTCAGAGTTTGTTGATAAAAGATCCGAATTGATGCAATTGCGGATGGAATCGAATGTCGCGCGGCAAATGGAACCTGTCGGTGTTTTGCCTTCATCGGTTCCTCCAAAGAAAATCAAAGTAGTTGTTGAAAAAGAAAAAAAGTGGTATGAACTATGGGAGTAGCAAAGAAAAACGAAAATAACCGTATTTATTATGTGTTTTTTGGAATGCTTGCCATAGGCTTGTTCATTTTTGCCAAACTGAGCATTATTCAGTTTAAAGAAGGCGAAGAGTGGCGAAGCAAAGCAGACAGCCTTACCATTAAAGATGAGATCATTCCTGCAAACCGAGGGAATATTTACTCGGCAGATGGCAGTCTTTTGGCGACTTCCATTCCCAAATACACTATTTATTTCGATCCTTTGTCGCCTTCTGAAGAGAATTTCGAGAAATACATCAAACCTTTTTCAGATTCATTGGCAAAGTTTATTCCCAACAAAACGTCCGGTCAATATGAATCATATTTCAGAAAGGCACGTTCCAATAAAAAGCGATATCTGCATATTGCCACCCGGCTTAGTTATACACAATATATGAAGCTAAAGTCGTTTCCTCTGTTTAATCTGGGGAAATACAAAGGCGGAATGATTGTCAATCAGGTACACGTACGCGAATATCCGATGGGAGCCATTGCGCACCGAACCATTGGTTACGAACGTGTCAATGATGATAAAACCATTACCAGAAAAGGAATTGAAGGTGCTTTTACCGAATATCTGACGGGTAAAGAAGGGAAGCGCAAGGTACAGAAAATGTCTAAAAACCTTTGGAAACCTATTCACGACGATAATGAGGTAGACCCAAAAGACGGTTATGACGTAACGACGACGATTGATGTTTATATTCAGGATATTGCACATCACGCTTTGCTCAATTCGTTGGAATATTACGAAGCCGATCACGGAACGGTAGTCGTTATGGAAACCAATACCGGGCAAATAAAAGCTATTTCAAACCTTGGAAAGATAGGCGATGGATCGTACCGGGAAACAGTAAACTATGCCATTTTAGAACGACATGATCCGGGATCCACATTCAAACTGGCTTCCTATTTAGCATTGCTGGATGACAAAAAAGCCGATACGGCAACAATTTATGATACCAAAAACGGAGTCGTTACTTTTTCTAACAGAAGAGTTACAGATTCCAATCGAAGGGGCTACGGCAAAATATCATTGGCACGCGGTTTTGAAGTGTCGTCAAATACGGTGGTAACACAGGCAGTACAGCAAGCTTATAAAGAAAATCCAAAAGCATTTACCGATAAATTGGCAACTTTTGGGTTTAACAATACGTTGGGGCTGGATCTGAAAGGCGAACCGGCTTCTTATATTCCTGTTCCGGGAGATCGTAACTGGAGTAAAATTGCATTGCCTTGGATGGCATACGGATACGGAATATTGGTTACACCGTTGCAAACATTGACTTTGTACAATGCTGTTGCCAATAACGGAGAAATGGTGAAACCACAATTTGTAAAAGAAATAAGAGAGGTCAATCAACCGATAGAAATATTTGAAAAAGAAGTTATTAATCCACAGATTGTACGTCCGGAAGTCATTGTGCAAATGCAGGATATTTTGAAAAATGTGATGATCAGAGGAACCGGAAAAAATCTGTATTCAGAAGATTTTTCGATGGCTGGAAAAACAGGTACTGCCCAAATGAATTATGGAAAAGCCAAAGGCGGAATGTATTACGCATCATCGTTTGTAGGTTATTTTCCTGCGGATAATCCGAAATATTCTTGTATCGTGGTGATTCATCGTCCTACAAAACACAGTTATTACGGAGGAGATGTTGCAGGACCGGTTTTCAAACGTATCGCCCAAAAAATATTTACCGATGTACCTTCATTAAAAGAGATTAAAGACATCGAAACGCCTTCGCAAGAAGCCGTGAAAAGTTATAAAGAATATTATGCCGAGGTAAAACAATCGGGTAATATTATGCCAAGTGTTGTCGGACTTCCTGCAATGGATGCGGTGGCGTTATTGGAAAATTTAGGTTTGAAAGTACAAACCACCGGATGGGGCAAAGTAGCCAGACAATCGGTCGCAATCGGACAAAAAGTATCAAATAAACAAGTAATCGTTTTAGAATTGTCATAAAAATCTCCCTCTTTTGGAGGGATTAAGGGAGGATGAAAAAATTAAAAGACATATTATATAGAGTTTCCATCGATGCCGTTCGTGGCACAACTGATTTGGAAGTTGCCGATGTGGTCTTTGATTCCCGAAAAGTAGTTCCCGACTCGGTTTTTATTGCACAAAAAGGAACGGTTTCAGACGGACATCAATTTATCGGTAAAGCTATTTCAAGCGGTGCAAGAGCTATTGTTTACGAAGATGATCCGCAAGAATTTGTGGAAGGAATCACTTATGTCCGTGTAGAAAATGCGAATGAAGCCTTGGCTCATATTGCTTCCAATTTTTATGGTAATCCATCTTCACAACTTACGTTGGTGGGGGTTACGGGAACGAACGGGAAAACTACAATTGCTACTTTGTTGCATCAATTGTTTACAAAAGCTGGTTACAAAGCAGGTTTGTTGTCAACTGTGAAAGTTGTGATTGGCGGCGAAAATTTTCCTGCAACACACACCACACCCGATTCTGTTGCTATCAACCGTTATTTGCGTCAAATGGTAGATGCGGGTTGCAGTTATTGTTTTATGGAAGTGAGTTCGCACGGAATTGCACAAAAACGTACCACAGCATTGAATTTTAAAGGAGGGGTTTTTACCAACTTATCTCTTGATCACTTGGATTATCACAAAACATTTGCAGAATACCGCAATGTAAAAAAAGCTTTTTTTGATACGCTTTCCAAAACGTCTTTTGCTATAACCAATGTCGATGATAAAAACGGAAATTATATGCTGCAGAATACTTCTGCCAGAAAAATCTCATATAGTATTCAAAATCCGGCGGATGTTTACGGAAAGGTCATTGAAAACCAGTTCAACGGAATGTTACTTCAAATCAATAATCAGGAAGTCTGGGTGCAGCTGATCGGAAAATTCAATGCGTCAAATTTGTTGGCAATTTATGCAACAGCAACAGAGTTGGGCTTAACTTCGGATGAGGTTTTGTTGCATCTGAGTACTTTGAAAAGTGTTTCGGGACGTTTTCAATTCATCGTTTCCAAGACAAGCATTACAGCGATTGTAGATTATGCACACACGCCCGATGCTCTGGAAAATGTATTAAAAACCATTTCTGAAATAAGAACACGAAACGAACAATTGATCACGGTTGTGGGTTGTGGTGGCAATCGAGATAAAGAAAAACGTCCGCAAATGGCACGCATAGCCACCAATGAAAGCAACACGGTCATTTTTACCTCTGATAATCCGCGTGATGAAGATCCGTATGAAATCCTTCGTGAAATGGAAAAGGGCGTAGAACCACAAAATACGAATCGATACCTTACCATTGAAGATCGTCATCAGGCGATAAGAACAGCTTGCAAAATGGCAAACAACGGCGATATTATTTTAATCGCAGGAAAAGGTCACGAAGAATATCAGGAAATCAAAGGAGTGAGACATCATTTTAATGATATGGAAGAAGTTATCAATCATTTAAACGAATTCAATAAGTAATTATGCTGTACTACTTATTACAATATTTAGATGCTGCATTCGACTTTCCCGGAGCCGGATTGTATCAGTATATCACGTTTCGTTCGGGAATGGCGTTTATATTGTCGCTGTTGATTTCTACTCTTTTTGGTAAGAAAATCATCAATTATCTGCGCCGTCAGCAAATTGGCGAAACGGTTCGTGAGTTGGGTCTGGAAGGACAAAATGAAAAAGCAGGAACGCCTACAATGGGTGGAATTATCATTATTCTTGCCACTTTGATTCCTGTGTTGTTGCTTGCCAGGTTAGACAATATCTATGTTTTGGTTTTAATCCTGACAACCATTTGGATGGGCGTCATCGGTTTTCTCGACGATTATATCAAGGTGTTTAAAAAAGATAAAGAAGGGCTCAAAGGTCGTTTTAAAGTTGTGGGACAAATAGGTTTGGGAATTATTGTAGGGGTTATTTTCTACTTTCATCCCAATATCACGGTTCGCGATACGCCAAGTCTTTTGTTGGAAACAGGAACTACCAGCAGGTTTGACATTAAATCGACAGCTACAACGATCCCGTTTTTAAAGGAGAATGAGTTTGATTACGGTCAATTGATTTCCTGGATGGGCGATGGTTATGAAAATTATGTCTGGTTGATATTTATTCCGATTGTTATTTTCATTGTAACAGCTGTTTCCAACGGAGCCAATTTAACCGACGGAATCGATGGATTGGCGGCAGGAACATCAGCAATTACAGTAGTTGCTTTGGGAATTTTCGCCTTTGTATCGGGGAACTTTATTTTTGCGAATTATCTCAATATTATGTACATCCCCAATTCGGGTGAAATGACCGTTTTTATAGCCGCTTTTGTCGGTGCACTCGTCGGCTTTTTGTGGTATAATACATTTCCGGCTCAGGTTTTTATGGGTGATACCGGAAGTTTAACCATTGGCGGAATCATAGCAGTTTTGGCAATTGCTGTTCGAAAAGAGTTGTTGATTCCGGTTTTGTGTGGGGTGTTTCTGGCAGAAAATCTGTCGGTCGTTTTACAAGTGAGTTATTTTAAATATACCAAAAAGAGATACGGCGAAGGAAGACGCATTTTTTTAATGTCGCCTTTGCATCATCATTTTCAAAAGAAAGGTTATCACGAAAGTAAAATCGTTACCCGCTTTTGGATTGTAAGTATTTTTCTGGCGATTTTCTGTGTTGTGTCATTAAAATTGAGATAAGAGATGCGTTTGGTCATTTTAGGTGCGGGAGAAAGCGGTGTGGGTACAGCCCTTTTGGGAAAGCAAAAAGGATACGAGGTTTTTGTTTCCGATTTTGGAAGCATCAGCGAAAAGTATCAGAAAGTTCTTTTACAAAACGAAATAGAATGGGAACAACAACAGCATACTGAAGACAAGATTCTCAATGCAGATGTGGTGGTAAAAAGTCCGGGTATTCCCGATAAAGCTCCGATTGTTAAAAAGCTCGCAGCAAAGGGAATTAAAGTGATTTCTGAAATCGAATTTGCTTTTCCGTATGCTCAAAATGCTTCTATTGGAATTACAGGGAGCAATGGAAAGACTACCACATCACTCCTCACATATCACTTGTTGAAACAAGGAGGAATAGATGTTGGGTTGGCGGGAAACATTGGCGAAAGTTATGCAAAACAACTTGTGGAACATCCCGAAAAATTGTTTGTCTTGGAACTGAGTAGTTTTCAATTGGACGGAAACATTCATTACAAACCGCATATAGCGATCATCACAAACATCAGTCCCGATCATTTGGACAGATATGATTACAAATACGAAAATTACATTGCTTCCAAGTTCCGGATTACCATGAATCAGACCGAAGAGGATTATCTGATTTACGATGCCGACGACGAAGTTATAAATAACTGGTTGAAAAACCATCAAACAAAAGCACGCTTGATCCCTTTTTCATTGACAAAAATATTTGATAAAGATGGAGCTTATTTAAAAGATAAAAACATAATAATAATGATAAACAAGGAAGAAATTGTGGTTCCGGTAAGTGAAATCGCAATAGAAGGTAAACACAATGTTAAGAACGCTATGGCAGCCACATTAGTTGCGCAAATGACGCGCATTCGCAAGCAAACCATCCGAGAGAGTTTGTCAAATTTTCAAAACGATGAACACCGTTTGGAAAAAGTTGCTAAGATTAATAAAGTACAATACATCAACGATTCAAAAGCAACAAATGTAAATGCGGCTTATTTTGCTTTGGAGAGTGTGAGCGCGCCAACCATTTGGATTGTGGGAGGAGAAGATAAAGGAAATGATTACGATCAGTTGCTGAGTCTGGTAAATGAAAAAGTGAAAGCGATTATTTGCTTAGGAATTGACAATAGCAAAATAAAAGAAACTTTTGAGCCGGTTATAGATGTATTGGTAGAAACTACTTCTATGGCAGAAGCCGTAAAGATGGCATCGCGCTTGGCAGAAGAAGGAGATACGGTATTACTGGCGCCTGCTTGTGCAAGTTTTGATTTGTTTAAAAATTATCAGGATCGCGGTACACAATTTAAGAACGAAGTTTACAAATTATAAAAAAAATGAGAAAGTTATTATCCCAGTTTCAAGGAGATAAAGCTATTTGGGCCTACGTGATTTTGTTGGCTCTGTTCTCGTTTATGCCTGTTTTTAGTGCAAGTACCAATCTGGTGCATGTAGTAGGAACGGGGTCTATTGTAGGTTTGCTTTTCAAGCATTTTATGCACATTTCCGTTGGGATTCTCATTATTTTTGTCGTACATCGTATTCCGTTTGATCGTTTAAAATATCTTGCACCCATTGCGTGGATTCCTGTATCATTGTTGCTTTTTATAACAGCGTTTCAGGGAATGATGATTGGCGGGGCAGATGCCAGCCGATGGATTAAAATCCCTTTGGTCAATATTTCTTTTCAGCCCTCTTCTTTGGGTTGGATTGCATTGATTGCCTATGTGGCGTGGTTTTTATGGCGTTTTGCAGATGAAAAATACACCTTTGGATGGTCGTTGTTGTGGCTTGGACTTCCTGTTGGACTTATCATCGCTCCTGTTTTACCGTCTAATTTATCCACTGCTGCGATTATTTTATTTACAATAGCACTTTTGCTTTTTGTAGGAAAATATCCAATGAAGTATATGACCAAAATTATTGCTTCGTTTGCCATTATGGTTGCTCTTGCCATCGGAATGTTTAAGGCTTTTCCCGATACGGCACCTTCTCGTTACAAAACCTGGGAAGCACGTTTTTCGCGTTTCGGTTCACAAGACAAAGAAGAAGACCGCTATCAGATTGATAATGCCAAAATTGCTCTTGCACAAGGACAGATGTTTGGCGTAGGACCAGGAAAAAGTGTTCAGAAAAACTTTTTACCACAATCGTCATCCGACTTTATCTATGCGATTATTGTAGAAGAATTTGGTTTTTTAGGAGGAATATCCATTTTGTTGGTTTATATATTATTGCTCCTCCGGTTTTTAGTCGTCAGCAACAAAGCCCCGAATTTATTTGGGAAATACCTTGCATTCGGGCTTGGTTTTTCCATCATTTTTCAGGCGTTTATCAATATGGGAGTGGCGGTTGAAATCTTTCCGACAACCGGTCAGCCATTGCCATTGGTGAGCTCGGGAGGAACATCCATTTGGATGACGTGTGTATCCTTAGGGATTATTCTAAGTATTTCACGGAAAGAAGAACAGGTAAAACAACAATTGGCAGACAGTGAACGCAAACAGGAAGAATTCAGGCAATTGTTGGAAGCACAAGAGTCGGCATCATTTGAAGAAGATTCAGAAGACAATCCTATGCGGGCAGTTTTAAACAAATAAGTTATGAAAGCAAATCCAAAATTTATCATCAGTGGTGGCGGTACGGGCGGACACATTTATCCGGCAATTGCCATTGCAAACGAAATTAAAGCACAGGTTCCTGAAGCTGAAATTTTGTTTGTGGGTGCACAGGATAAAATGGAAATGCAGAAAGTTCCGGCAGCTGGCTATGATATCAAAGGATTATGGATTTCGGGTATTCAAAGAAAAATAACATTTGACAATGCGCTGTTTCCGATAAAATTTTTATCAAGTTTGATGAAATCAAGAAAAATCATCAACGAATTCAAACCCGACGTAGTTATCGGAACAGGTGGGTTTGCAAGTGGTGCAGTGGTAAAAGTAGCCCAGAATATGAATATTCCTACCGTGATACAGGAGCAAAATTCATATCCTGGAATTACCAATAAAATGCTGGCATCAAAAGCAGCCGCGATTTGCGTGGCTTATGATGGTTTGGAACATTATTTTAAATCAAAAAGAATCATTAAAACAGGAAATCCGGTTCGTCAGGATTTGTTGAATATTGATCATAAATATGAAGAAGCACAACAGTTTTACGGATTAAAAACAGATACAAAAACGGTTGTGATTTTAGGCGGAAGTTTGGGAGCAAGAAGGATTAATCAGTTAGTAGAAAAAGAACTGCCGTTTTTCAAAGAACAAAATGTTCAGGTTATTTGGCAGTGTGGTAAGTTTTATATCGACGAATACAAGAAATACCACAACAACGAAGATGTTTTGGTTTATGATTTTATCGAACGAATGGATTTGCTGTTCGCTGCAGCCGATGTGATTGTTTCCAGAGCAGGAGCATCTTCGGTTTCTGAACTGGCGATTGTGGGTAAACCGGTTATTTTTATTCCGTCGCCTAACGTGGCAGAAGACCATCAAACCAAAAATGCCAAAAGTATAACCGATAAAAATGCGGCGGTTTTAATCAAAGAACCCGATTTAGACAGTCAGTTTCAGGAACAAATGTTACGTTTATTGACAAACGAACAAGTAAGCGAAGCGTTATCAAAAAACATTAAAGCATTGGCATTACCAAATGCTACAAAAGACATCGTAAAAGAGGTTTTTAAGCTGATAAATGAATAGTTACAAAAACATATTTTTTCTTGGAATAGAAAATTAAAGTTTATGAAGCCAAAAGATATTTTACTGTTTAATACCACTGACCAGAAGGTCAATGTATCGGTTTATTTTCAAAACGGTACATTTTGGCTTACACAAAAAGCTATGGCAGAATTGTTTGGAGTACGTGTTCCTGCTGTGAGTAAGCACTTGAAAAATATTTTTGAAACGGAAGAGTTGGAGCAGAATTCAGTTGTTTCCAAAATGGAAACAACTGCCACAGACGGTAAAGTTTATGACACAAGTTTCTACCGTTTAGAGGCTATTTTAGCAGTTGGTTACAGAGTTAATTCGGTTCAGGCTACAGAGTTCAGGAAGTGGGCTACGCAAACTTTGAACGAATTTATCATCAAAGGTTTTGTGATGGATGATGAACGGTTGAAACAAGGTAAAAACTTTGGTCAGGATTATTTTGATGAACTCTTGGAACGTATTCGTGAAATCCGTTCGAGTGAACGCAGATTTTATCAGAAAATAACCGATTTGTATGCATTAAGCACCGATTATGATAAAAAAAGTGTGCAGACCCGGGATTTTTTTGCAATGGTTCAGAACAAGTTGCATTGGGCAATTACAGGAAAAACGGCTGCCGAAATTATTTATACCGAAGTTGATGCAACCAAGTTGTATATGGGATTAAAAACGTGGAAAGATGCACCTGACGGAAAAATTCAGAAAAGTGATATTTCGGCTGCTAAAAATTATCTGTCACACGAGCATATTGCAGAGCTGAACAGGATTGTGTCCGCTTATTTGGATTTGGCAGAAAACAATGCACAACGTGGAATGGCTTTTAATATGCAACAATGGGCAAAATTTTTGGACAGCTTTTTAGAACTTTCCAATTATCCGATTTTGACCGACAAAGGAAAAATAACAATGCTCGAAGCCAAGCTAAAAGCAGAAGGTGAATACGAAAAATTTCGGGTAGTACAGGACAGAAATTATGAAAGTGATTTTGATAAATTAGTAAATAAAACAAAGAAGAAGAATTAGCCAAACCCAAAGCAACGACAGCTATTGTTGATGAAATTGTAAAATTAGTCAAAAGTCATAAAGTCAAACGACTTTAAGGCATTCAAGAATATTCAATTGTCGTAAATTTTGTAACAGTTCAAAAGAAAAAACTTAAAATGAACGAGATAGTATTATATACACCTGACGAACTTGCGGAGCATATAGAGGTAAGAGTAGATGAGGAAACGGTTTGGCTCTCTCAACAGCAAATGGCTTCATTGTTCAGTCAGACAAAACAAAATATAAGTTTGCATATCAATAATTGCTTTAGAGAGAAAGAGTTAGTTCCTGTTTCAGTTGTCAAGGAATCCTTGACAACTGCTTCGGACGGTAAAAAATACAAGACCAAATACTACAACCTTGACGTAATTATTTCTGTAGGTTATAGAGTAAAGTCTAAACAAGGTACGCAATTCCGTATTTGGGCTACGAATGTTTTGAGGGATTATTTATTGAAAGGTTACGCTTTAAACCAACGAATGAACAGAATCGAAAATAATTTTGAGAATCTTTCTGATGAAGTTCAGAAAATTTCTCTGCAAATCAACACACATCTTATCCCTACACAGGGAGTGTTTTTTGACGGACAGGTTTTTGACGCTTACGAATTGGCATCAAAAATTATAAGAACTGCAAAGAAAAACATTGTGCTTATTGATAATTATATTGACGAAAATACATTTATTCATTTGTCCAAGAAAAATAAAAACGTAAAAGTTACTTTGTTTACAAAGTCTGCAACCAAACAGTTGCTTTTGGATTTACAGAAAGCGAACGAACAATACGAAGGTTTTGAAGTGAAAAATTTCACACAAAGCCACGACAGATTTTTGATAATTGACAACAAAGAAGTTTATCATTTGGGAGCTTCGCTTAAGGATTTAGGCAGAAAATGGTTTGCCTTTTCCAAATTAGAAAAAACATCAGTACAAAGCATTTTAGAGAAAATTAATGATTAAGGAGTTTTAAAAATCAAAGGAATTGTGGTTTATTCAATAAATACCATAAAGAAAAACGATATATAACAAATTCGTAATTAATAAAAATGAATAGTTACAAAAACATATTTTTCCTTGGCATAGGCGGCATCGGTATGAGTGCCCTGGCTCGCTATTTCAAGCGTATCGGTAAAAACGTTGCCGGCTACGACAAAACGCCTACGCATTTAACGCACGAGTTGGAAGCAGAAGGAATTGCTATTCATTATAAAGATGCTTTGGAAAATATTGGTGAAAGTTATCGTGACAAAGCCGATACATTGGTGGTTTATACACCGGCAATTCCAAAAGAACACCAGGAATTGAACTATTTTCGTTTGAATAATTTCACGATTAAAAAACGCGCCGAGGTTTTGGGATTGATTACCCAAAGCACGTTTTCTTTGGCGGTTGCCGGTACGCACGGAAAAACAACCACATCAAGTATACTGGCGCATATTTTGGTAAACGCAAATGCACCGGTCACTGCGTTTCTGGGTGGTGTAGCAGAAGGTTACGACAGTAATTTAATTGGCAACGGAACGGAAGTTGCGGTGGTGGAAGCAGATGAATTCGACCGTTCGTTTTTACATTTGCACCCTAATATCGCTTGTGTGATTTCAGATGATGCCGATCATTTGGATATTTACGGAACAAACGACGCCATTAAAACGTCGTTTGCAGAATTTGCCTCAAAGATCAAGGATCCGGAGAATCTGTTCATTGCACAAGGTATTCAAAACATAAAAGGAACCGAAGTTTCAGTAAACGGAACAGCAGTTATCAACGCATACAACCTGCGTTTTGAAAACGGTAAACGTGTTTTTAATCTTGATTTTAAAGGAGAAAAAATAACCGATATAAAATTGTCGATGCCGGGAATTCACAATGTCTTAAATGCAACTTTAGCTTTTGCAATGGCAAAAACCTATGGTTTGTCAAACGATGAAATAAAAGCCGGATTAGACAGTTTTAAGGGTATTCGCAGAAGGTTTTCGTTTAAAATCAATACCGGAAATCTGGTAATGATTGATGATTACGCCCATCATCCAACAGAGATAAATGCGGTCAGTCAGGCGGTACACGAAATGTACCCGAACAAGAAGATTACAGCCGTGTTTCAACCTCATTTATTCTCCCGGACAAGGGATTTTATGGATGGTTTTGCAAGTAGTTTATCAACATTTGAAAATTTGATTCTTCTGGAAATCTACCCTGCACGCGAGTTGCCGATTGATGGAGTGAATTCTGAAGTGTTGATAAATAAGATAAATTCTCCTTCTAAAGTTTTGATGAAAAAGGAAGATTTAGTATCTTTTTTAACTGAAAATACACCAGAAGTTCTTTTGATTCTCGGGGCAGGAGATATAGGCGAGATGGTAGATGATTTGAAAAAAGTATTAGAAAAAAAAATGTAAAAAAATGATAAAAAAAATCAATTGGTTCGATGTAATTTTGGCGCTTACAATAGCTTTGATGAGTTCGTTGCTGGTTTTTGCCAATAAGCGCAACGATGCACGTTATGTCGAAAAAGTTGATGTGAAGTTTTTAAGCTCTAATAATCATTTTATCACGCAGGAAATGGTTGAAAAGCTGATTGTTAAAAATTTCCCTGAGGGTACCGGAATCCCGAAAGGTAAACTTGATTTAAAAAGTATTGAAGGGCAGTTGAACGATCATCCCATGATTGCTCATTCGGAGGTTTATGTTGGGGTAGATGGGAAACTGCATGCCGAGGTAACGCAAAAAACAGCTGTCGCACGAGTGATGAATGCAGGCGAGTCGTATTATATCGATGCAAATGGAAATCAAATGCCGCTTTCGGAACACTTCAGTGCACACGTTCCTATTGTTTCCGGACAATTGAAAACAGAAAATAAAGAGGGCTTTGCCGAATTGCTGAACAAAATATTTGAAGACGAATTTTTAAAAACAGCAATAACAGGCATCCGGATCAATTCGGATCAATCGTTGATCTTGTCAGTAAGAGATTTCGATTACCAAATAGAATTTGGTCATTTAAAAGAATTAGACCGAAAACTGGATAATTACAAGGCATTTGTGCATTATTCAAAAAATGATACAATGATTACTCATTATAAAAACATTAATTTAAGATTTACAGAGCAAGTAGTTTGCACGAAATAAAAGGATATGGAAAAAGGAAACATTGCTGTAGGATTAGACATTGGGACAACAAAAATTGTTGCAATGGTTGGTAAGCGAAACGAGTATGGAAAGCTGGAAATTTTGGGTATTGGCAACGCAAAAAGTTTGGGGGTAAAACGTGGTGTTGTCAATAATATTACACAGACCATTCAATCGATTCAGCAGGCAGTGGCTCAGGCATCTTCTGAGTCGGGCTGTAAAATTACCGACGTGGTTTTGGGAATTGCCGGTCAGCACATCCGCAGTATTCATCATCAGGAATACATTACCCGCGAAAAACCTGAGACAGTGATTTCTGAATTGGATATTGAAAAATTGATTGCGCAGGTACAGAAGTTGAATATGTTGCCTGGCGAAGAAATTATTCATGTATTGCCACAGGAATTTAAAGTGGACGAAGAAGGTGGAATCAAAGAACCTATCGGGATGTACGGTCGCCGTTTAGAAGCAAGCTTTCACGTGGTTGTCGGACAATCGGCTTCTATTCGCAATGCAGGTCGTTGTGTAAAAGACGCTGGCTTAGAATTGTCGGGGCTAACGTTAGAACCTTTGGCATCGGCAGATTCGGTGTTGAGTCAGGAAGAAAAAGAGGCTGGTGTTGCATTGATCGATATAGGTGGCGGAACGACCGATCTGGCGATTTTCAAAGACGGTATCATTCGTCATACAGCTGTAATTCCGTTCGGTGGGAATGTGATTACAGAAGATATTAAAGAAGGCTGTTCGATCATTGAAAAACAGGCAGAACAATTAAAAATACGTTTTGGTTCGGCTTGGCCCGGCGAAAATAAAGACAACGAAATCGTTTCTATTCCAGGGTTGAGAGGTCAGGAGGCCAAAGAAATTTCATTAAAAAACCTGTCGAAAATCATTCACGCACGTGTGGTGGAAATCATCGATATGGTGTTTTCGGAAATCAAAGCGTACGGTTACGACAATCCACGCAAGAAACTAATTGCCGGAATTGTATTAACTGGTGGTGGTTCAGAACTGAAACACATCAAACAATTAGTAGAATACATCACGGGTATTGACACGCGTATCGGCTATCCCAACGAGCACATCTCAGGCGAATCGGCAAAATTAGTTTCGCGACCGTTGTTTGCAACCGCTGTTGGTTTGATGATGGAAAGCGACATCAACAATTCGCGCAGTCGTTTGTATGTTCAGGAACATCCGGGAGCTGTGAAAATAAAACCAAAAACAGAACCTTTGGAACATCCGGCAGAATCTGTTTCCCCACCCCTTCAGATGAATCCGATTACAAATAAAGGGAAAGATCGTGAAGAGAAAGAAAAACAAGATGAACAAAAACAAGACATAGAACAAGGAACAAAAGAATATATAGAAAATCGTTTCTTAGGAAAATTTATCAAAGCATTTAAAGATTTTATTGACAAAGCAGAATAAAAAGTAACACCGCAAGTATATGGATCAGACATTTGAAAATTTAGCATTCTCTCCAGATTTGCCAAAAAACAAATCGAATGTAATTAAAGTAATTGGAGTTGGTGGTGGTGGTAGTAATGCCATTAATCATATGTATAATCAAGGGATTAAAGGAGTGGATTTTGTGGTTTGTAATACCGATTCACAGGCACTGAACAACAGTCCCGTTCCAATCAAAATTCAGTTGGGAATAACACTGACAGAAGGATTGGGGGCAGGTGCAAATCCCGAAGTAGGTCAGCAATCGGCTCTTGAAAGTATAGAGGAAATCGAACAGTTTTTAGACAGCAATACCAAAATGGTGTTCATCACTGCAGGAATGGGTGGCGGAACCGGTACGGGAGCTGCTCCGGTAATTGCACAATTAGCAAAAGACCGCGATATTTTAACTGTAGGTATCGTGACGATTCCTTTCCAGTTTGAAGGAAAAGTGCGTCAGGAACAAGCATTAAAAGGAGTAGAAAATCTTCGTAAAAACGTTGATTCATTGATTGTTATCAACAACAATAAATTGCGTGAAGTTTATGGAAACTTAGGTTTTAAAGCAGGGTTTTCTAAAGCTGATGAAGTATTGGCAACAGCATCTCGTGGTATTGCTGAGGTAATTACGCATCACTATACGCAAAATATCGATTTAAAAGATGCCAAAACCGTATTGTCTAATTCGGGAACCGCTATTATGGGATCGGCAGAAGCGTCGGGCGACAACCGTGCCAAAGAAGCCATTGTAAGCGCGCTGGATTCTCCATTGTTGAACGACAATAAAATTACAGGAGCCAAAAACGTATTGTTGCTCATTGTTTCGGGAGACAATGAAATTACTATTGATGAAATTGGTGAAATCAACGATCATATCCAGATGGAAGCCGGACATAATGCCAACATAATTATGGGAGTTGGTGAAGACAGTACTCTTGGTGACGCAGTTTCGGTAACGATAATTGCTACAGGCTTTAATGCAGAACAACAAAAATTGATTGTAAATGCTGGAGAAGAAAACAAAAATAAAATCATTCATCATTTAGGGGAAGAGCAAAAAGCAACAGCAGATCTTTCGGGAAATAATCAGCCGGGTTTTTCGGCAGCACCCACACCGGAACAACCATTGCAAAGCAATCCTGCTTTTCAGTCGGCACCTAAAATAGTTTATAATTTAGACGACGATCAGGGAAGCAATCAAGCGGAAAATGAAGTTGAAAAAAAAACAATAGTTCCAACTCCGTTGACTGATACGGTTCAAAATGCGGTTATTTCTGATGTAAAAGAGGAAAAACAAGCGTCTGTTCAACAACAGTCTGTGATAAAAACACAGGATATTCGAAATATTGAAATCAATGAACCCGAGTTTGTGATTATAAAGCCTAAACAAATTGTTGATGAGTTGCAGTCTGCAATGACTCAGCAGTTTACTTTTGATCTTCACGAACAGGAAACGGCATTTGAAACCTCAGAAAACGAATGGAGTCCGGAAGAAACGGAACAAAATGTTGTTGCAGAGGAAGTGGTGCGTTACAATTTAGAGGATTATATGGAGGTTGAAGAGCAGCTTGTACATTCAAAACAAGAAGAACCAATCGTTGTAAAGGAAGACGAAGCTTTGGCTTTTTCTGTTCGTACGGAACAAGCTGTGCCGGAAACACCGCAATTTGTTCAGAATGAAAATTCGCCGACAGAAAACTCTATCAATGAAATACTGCGCAACCGTGCGGAAGAACGCAAACGCAAAATGAAAGAGTTTAATCATAAATTCAATGCGACCAATTCGCAGCTTCATGATTTGGAAAAAGAACCGGCATATAAGCGTATGGGGGTTGATCTTGCTGAAAATCATGAAAGTAATGTGTCGCGTACGTCGCTTTCTTCGGATCGTAACAACGAAATACAGTTGCGTTCCAACAATTCATTTTTGCATGATAATGTGGATTAATTCCTATATCAGATTTATATTTACCAAACCTCGAAATTGCTTTGCTTTTTCGGGGTTTTTTTATAACTTCGCATATTCAAAATAAAAGATTATGAGCTTACAAACTGCCATTACCGGAGCATTAAAAGATGCCATGAAAGCTAAAGACCAAATTGCATTGGAAGCGTTGCGTGCCATAAAATCAGAAATTCTTTTAGCTCAGACTTCGGGTAGCTCAGCAGAATTAACGGAAGCCGACGAAATCAAACTGCTGCAAAAATTGGTAAAACAACGCAAAGATGCTGCAGCTATTTTTACGGAACAGGGAAGACAGGATTTAGTGGAACCTGAATTGGCTCAGGCGGCGGTAATCGAAAAGTTTTTACCGGAACAATTATCCGAAAGTGAAATCGAATCAATGATCAAAGAAATCATTGCTGATGGAAATTTCTCGGG
>Ga0209075_1001287_pt1 | contig 23737 bp, 22 predicted proteins | sample Stecom2011_FD_187523 | JGI IMG/M metagenome (GOLD analysis project Ga0209075, IMG submission 187523) | Agricultural soil microbial communities from Utah to study Nitrogen management - Steer compost 2011 (SPAdes) (version 2) | ecosystem: Environmental > Terrestrial > Soil > Agricultural land...
TGTCGAGCCCCTCGTTGGAGCCGAGCTGGTGGGGAATCTTGCGGCCCAGGCGGCGCTCCAGCACGCGCACGCCGGGAAAGGGGTTGTGGGGGCCGTCTCCGGTCAGGTGGTCGGGAAAGCGGGGCATGCAGAACTCCCAGTCAGTCGTCGTGTATGGGTGTCAGGGTTCGAGCTGATAGCTCAGCCAATCGGTGCGGGTGGCGTGACGGTCATAGACGCCGCGGGCACGGTAGTTGTGCTCGCGGGTGATCCAGCGCACGAAGGGCCAGCCCTGGCGGCGAGCCTCCTCGCGCAGCTCGTCCAGCATCTCGTCCACGGCGCCGCTGCCGCGATGGGCGGGGGCCAGGAAGAGGTCGTCCAGGAAGCCGATGGTGGCACCGCGCAGCGGCGATGGCATGGCGCGAAAGTGCATCAGGCCGATGGCCTCGCCGTCGGCGGTGCGGGCCAGCAGGCCCTGCAGCGGCGAGTCCGGCGACTGGATCCATCCCCATACGGTATCAAGGATCGTGGCGTCCATGGGCATGCCGTAGTACTCGGCATAGCCGCGATACAGGCGCTCCCAGTCGGCGCGATCGGCGTCCTGCGGTACGGCGATGGTCAGGGTCATGGGCTTTTCCTCTTTTGCAGCATCACGATTGCCACGGCGGCCAGCGTCAGCAGCAGGGCAAGAAAGACCTTGGCGCTCAGCGGCTCGCCGAGCAGCAGGATGGCACTGGAGACGCCTACGGTCGGAATGATCAGGGTCGAGATGGTGGCCTGTGCCACGCTCAGCCGATTCACGTTCATGAACCACAGCATCTGGGCCAGGGTGATCGAGAACAGCAGGTGATAGCCCAGGGCCAGCCAGGTGCTGGCCTGCCAGGCGGCCGGAGGCGGCGGTGACTCCGTTATCACCATCATCACGAACATGGGCAGTGCGCAAATCACGAACTGCCAGCCGGTAACCACCACCGCATGGCTCTGCCAGACGCCACGCTTCTTGATCAGCACCGTGCCGAGCGCCCACGAAAGCGCCGCACCCAGCATGATCAGGGGCCCCGTCAGCCCCCGGGTGCCGCCGGCCAGTGCGGTGGGGCCCAGCAGCACCAGCAGGCCCGCCTGGCCGCACGCCAGCCCCAGCCATTGACGGCGCGTGATGCGCTGGCCAAGCAGCCACCATCCCATCAGCAGCGCCCAGCAGGGCATGCTGAAGGCGATGATCGCGGCCTGGGAGGTGGGCATTCTGAGCTGCGCGAAGGCCGTGGCCAGGTTGAAGCCGAGGATGGTGAAGAGCCCCGTGGCGATGAGCCAGGGCCACTCGTCGGCCGGAACCCGGAGCGGCAGCCGTCGCCACCTGGCCCAGCTCAGCAGCAGCAGTGCTCCCGTCGTGAAGCCGATCGTTCTCAGGGTGAAGGGCGGCACGTCCATCAGTATGAACCGTACCGCCGGCCAGTTGCCGCCCCAGAACAGTCCAATGGTGGCGATCAGCAGCAGCGCCGTGAGTCGCTCGCTATGGCGCAGCCGGGCCAGCTGCGCGCGGGCAATGGTCAGGCTCATTCGGCGATGTCCGGCAGCACCTTGTGCCGGTTCAGCAGCCCCTTGGGATCCAGGGCCTGCTTCAGGGTGCGCATCAGGGCAATCTCTTCGGGGGACCGCGAGAGGTGCAGGTAATCGCGCTTCTCGATCCCGATACCGTGCTCGGCCGAGATGGAACCGCCCAGTGCGGCAAGCGGTTCGTAGACCAGCGCTTCAACGGCGCGGCGTGTCTCGGCGTCGTCGCGGCCGGTGCCCACGGTGACATGCAGGTTGCCATCGCCCAGGTGGCCGAACACCACGATGCGCCCCTCGGGCCAGCGTGCGCTCACGGCTCGCTCCAGGGCTTGCACATAGTGCTCCATGTCGGCGATCGGCAGGCTGATATCGAAGGCGAACCGCGGCGCGATGTGGTGAAGAAGGCCCTCGATATCCTCGCGGATGGCCCACAGACGCTCGCGCTGCTGCTCGGAGCTTGCCACCGCGGCATCGCTCAGCAGCCCGGCCTCGAAGGCCGACTCGATCGCCGTTTCGAAGCGCTGGGCGCTCTTTGTCGCGTCGCTGCCCAGGCTCTCGATCAGCGCATAGAAGGGGAAGTCGGACGGCAGCGGCGGCGCATGGCGGCCGCTCTCCTCGGTGAGCAGGGCATAGTGGCTGCGCCACATCACCTCGAAGGCGCCAAGCTGCTCCCCGAGCGTTCGTCTTACATGCTGGAGCAGCCCGGTGAGCGCCGTAAAGTCTGCGCAGGCCACCAGGGCGGTATGCGATACCGGCTGCAACGGCTGCAGCCGGAGCACCGCGCGGGTGACGATACCCAGCGTTCCCTCGCTGCCGATGAACAGCTGCTTGAGGTCGAAGCCGGCGTTGTTCTTGAGCATCCGGTTCATGGAGCTGACCACACGGCCGTCGGCCAATACCGCCTCCAGTCCCAGCACCTGCTGGCGCATCATGCCGTAGCGGATCACCCGCACGCCGCCTGCATTGGTGGCGATGTTGCCGCCGATGGTGCAGGAGCCGCGTGCCCCCAGGTCGAGGGGGAACTGCATGCCGGCTTCCATGGCGGCCTCTTGCACGGCCTGCAGCGGTGCTCCGGCCTGGACGGTCAGGGTGCCGCCGACCGGGTCCAGCGCCTCGATGGCGGTCATGCGCTCCAGCGAGATCACCAGCTCATCGGCATCCGCCTCGGCGCCGTGCACCAGGCCGGTCAGTCCGCCGTGGGTCACCACGGGCTTACCGGCGGTGTGGCACAGCGCCATCGCGCGTGAGAGCTCGGTGGTGTCGGCTGGGCGCACGATGGCCTCGGCGCGACAGGGGGCGCCGCTCATCCAGTCCACCCGCCTGGCGGCCACGTCATCGCCCCGCAGCACATTCGCGGGTCCCACGATCTCCTCGATCGCCTTCAGCAGTGATTCCATTCTCCCCTCCTGGCGGATCAGTTGGCTTGCCGTGCCGTGCCGAGGTCATGCGGTCTCGAGGGCTTCCGGCCGGCCGGGAATGGCCTCGAGCAGCTGGCGGGTGTAGGCCTCCCGCGGCGCCAGGAAGACGTCCCGGGCCGGCCCCTGCTCGACGATCCGCCCATGCTGCATCACGATGATGCGGTCGCAGATCTGGGCGGCCACGCGCAGGTCGTGGGTGATGAACAGCAGGGACAGCGAGAGCTTCTGCTTGAGCTCCTCGAGCAGCTCAAGGATCTGCGCCTGGATCGACACGTCGAGCGCCGAGACCGCCTCGTCGGCCACGATCAGCTCCGGCTCGAGGGCCAGTGCCCGGGCGATGCCGATGCGCTGGCGCTGGCCGCCGGAGAACTCGTGGGGGAAGCGGTCGGCGGTACCGCCCAGCCCGACCAGTTCGAGCAGAGCGTCGGCCTGTGCCATCGCCTTGGCCCTGGGCACGCCATTGGCGAGCGGCCCCTGGGCGATGGCGTATCCCACCCGGTGGCGAGGGTTCAGCGAGGCGTAGGGGTCCTGGAAGATCATCTGCACCCGGTGGCGCTCGCGGCGCAGGGCCTCCCCCTTGAGGTTCATGAAGTCGGTGCCGGAGAGCTTCATGGTGCCGCTGTCCGGATGTTCGAGACGGACCACGCAGCGCCCCAGCGTCGACTTGCCGGAGCCCGATTCACCGACGATGCCGATGGTCTCGCCCTTCACCAGCGAGAAGGAGACATCGCGCAGGGCATGCACCTCCCGGGCCGGTTTGAAGAGCCCGCCGCGGGAGCGGAACACCTTGTTGAGGCTGTCCACCTCCAGCAGCGGCGTGTCGGTCTCGGCCCCGCGGGCCTCGGGAATCACGTCGCTGGGGATCGCCTCGATCAGCGCCCGGGTGTAGTCGTGCTGGGGGTTGTCGAGCACCGGCCTGGCATCGCCGAGCTCGACGATCTTGCCGTGGCGCATCACGCAGACCCGGTTGGCGATCTCGGCCACCACTCCGAAGTCGTGGGTGATGAACATCACCGCCATGCCGCGGCGGCGCTGGAGGTCGAGGGTCAGCTCCAGGATCTGGGCCTGGGTGGTGACATCCAGGGCCGTGGTCGGCTCGTCGGCGATCAGCAGCTCCGGCTCGAGTGCCAGGGCCATGGCGATCATCACGCGCTGTCGCTGTCCGCCGGAGAGCTGGAAGGGATAGGCGCGGATGGCTTTCTCGGGTTGCGGGATACCGACCTCGATCAGCAGGGCCAGTGCCTTCTCCTGCCGCTCGCGGCCGCTCAGCATGCCGTGAGCCTCGAAGACCTCGCTGATCTGGGCCCCGACCCGCATCAGCGGGTTCAGCGCGGTCATCGGCTCCTGGAAGATCATGCCGATACGCAGGCCACGCAGTTGACGATGCTGCTTCTCGGTGAGGGTCAGGAGATCCTGGCCATCGAAGAGTGCCTCGCCGCCCACCGGGCGGACGCCCTTGGGCAGCAGGCCCATGATGGCGTTGGCGGCCATCGACTTGCCGGAACCTGACTCACCGACCACGCAGAGGATCTCGCCACGCTTCACGTCGTAGCTCACGTCCTCCACGGCATAGGCGCGGTCGGCGCCCTTGGGCAGGGCAATGGTCAGATTGCGCAGGCTCAGCAGGGGACTGGAGGATGTCTCGTTCATGGGATTCCCCTCGCTCAGGAGCGCTCGCGGCTCAGTTTCGGGTTCAGGGCGTCATCCAACCCCTCGCCCACCAGGTTCAGGGCCAGCACGGTCAGCAGGATCGCCAGGCCCGGGAAGAAGCTCAGCCACCAGGCCTGGCGAATCACCGTGCGTGCCGCCCCGATCATGTAGCCCCAGGACATCACATTGGGGTCGCCCAGGCCGAGGAAGGAGAGCGACGATTCCAGCAGGATGGCCGTGGCGACCATCAGCGAGGCCAGCACGATGATCGGCGACAGGGTGTTGGGCAGTATCTGGCGCAGGATGATGGTGCGGTTGGACTGGCCGACGAGGCGTGCCGCCTCCACGTACTCGCGATGGCGCAGCGACATGAACTCGGCGCGCACCAGGCGGGCGACGGGCGGCCAGCTGACCAGGGCGATGGCCACCACGATGGAGGTGACGCTGGGCTGCATGATCGCCACCAGCACGATGGCCAGGGCAAAGTTGGGAATGGTCTGGAAGAACTCGGTGAAGCGCATCAGCGCGTCATCGATCAGGCCGCCGTAGTAGCCGGCCACGGCGCCGAGCGGAACGCCGATCATCAGTGCCACCAGGGTCGAGACCAGCCCGATCAGCAGTGACACCCAGGCGCCATGCATGAGCCCGGCGGCCACGTTGCGGCCCATGGTGTCGGTGCCCAGCGGAAAGCCGTCGACTTCCAGGGGCGGCAGGAAGGGCCGCTGGACCATTCGCCAGGGAGATTCCGGATAGAACAGGGGGGCGGAAATGGCCATCAGGATGATCGTGACCAGAATGATCAGCCCGATCAGGGCTCCACGGTTCTGGGCAAAGCGGGCGAAGAAGCTCATGAGGCCTCCTTGATGCGCGGATCGGCCAGGCGATAGACGAGATCGGTAAGGATGTTGAACACGATCACCAGGGCGGCCGAGAAGAAGAAGATCCCGAGCAGCAGGTTGTAGTCACGCTGCATCAGCGCCTCGTACATCAGGCGTCCGATGCCGGGCCAGGCAAACACCGTCTCGGTAAGGATCGCGCCCCCCACCATCTGGCCGGCCTGCAGGCCCGCCAGGGTGATGATCGGCAGCAGGGCATTGCGCAGGATATGCCGCCGCTGAATGATCCGTGGCGACAGCCCCTTGGCACGAGCCGTCTTGACGTAGTCCTGCTGGCTGGCCTCGAGCATTGAGGTGCGGGTCATGCGGGTGTAGATGGCCATGAAGAACAGGGCGAGGGTGGTGGCGGGCAGGATCAGGTGCTTGCCGACATCCAGTGCCAGGGCCAGGCCGGTGTAGCCGGCGCCAACGGTGTACATGCCATAGGCGGGCAGCCAGTCGAGATAGACCGAGAACAGCACCACGGCCATCAGGGCGACCCAGAACAGCGGGGTGGCATAGAACAGCAGGGCGAGTGCCATGATCAGCGAGCCGGAGGGCTTCTTGGCCCGAGCGGCGGCCAGGGAGCCGGCCAGGATGCCCAGGGCCAGCGACAGCACGAAGGCGGTACCGGTCAGCAGTAAAGTGGCGGGCATGCGCGCCATGATCAGGTCGAAGACCGGCATCTGCTGGCGGTAGGAGTAGCCGAAATCGAGCATGGCGATCCCGGAAACGTAGCGCCAGAGCTGGACATAGATCGGCTGGTCGAGACCGAACTGCTCGCGCAGCTGGCGAAGGAACTGCTCATCGGTGGCTCCCGCTTCCCCGGCCAGCACGGCCGCGGGATCCCCGGGAGCCATATGAATCAGGAAGAAGTTGAAGATGACGATGAGAAACAGGACGACGACGGCTTTCAGCAGCCGCATGACAATCAATCTGGCATAGAGCATGCCATTACCCCCGTGGCAACATGGTGCAGGTGTGGGGCGGCACGCGGCCGCCCCACCCGAGCTCAGCGGTGTAAGTCAGCCGAACTCAGCGATCAAGCCAGGCGTTCTTGAAGCCGTCGTTGAGGCCGATGCCGGTGGTCACCAGATCCTGCACGTCACAGCGATAGATGGTCGGGAAGCCGAGCTCCAGCAGCCAGCCCACCGGGACGTCCTCGTGGAGCAGCTCCTGGACCTCCTGGTAGTAGATCTCGCGCTGCGAGTCCGGGTAGGCGGTGGCGGCCAGGTCGAACAGCTCGTCGACGCGCTCATTCTCGTAGCCCTGGACATTGTTCCAGGGAGAGCCCTTGGCGATATTGCTGGAGATATAGGTGCGCGAGATGCCCAGCGCCGGGTCGCCGTACTGGAAGAGGTAGGTGAAGGCGAGGTCATAGTCCCAGTCGCCCAGGCGCTGGTTCCAGCCGCCCACGTCGGTGGACTGGGTGCGGACGTTGATGCCCACCTCACGCAGGTTCTGCTGTACGGCTTCGGCCCAGCGGACCCAGGTCTCGCCGTAGGGGATCGGCAGCAGGCGGACCTCCTCGCCGTCATAGCCCATCTCGTCGAGCAGCTCCCGAGCGCGCTCGGGATTGTGGTCGTAGGGGGGCAGGCTGTCGTCCTGGAAGCGTGCGTTGGAGCCGAAGGCGGACAGCGGCACATTGCCAAGGCCATTCCACAGCACGTCACGGGCGAACTCGCGATCCATGGCGTACATCACCGCCTGGCGGAAGCGCTTGTCGGCAGTGGGGCCCTCGCGATTGTTCATCCACAGCATGGCGAAGGGGCTGAAGTACTCGTGCCCGGCCTCGGTGCGGCAGGTGTTGTCCAGGGCGCTCAGGCGCGGGATGTCGAAGTTCTCGACGGAGTTGGCCGGCAGCACATCGACGCGACCGTTCTCATAGGCCACCGCCCGGGAGGAAGCATCGGGGATGATGTGCCAGTTGATGCCGTCGAGGTAGGGCAGGCCCTCCTCGTAGTAGTCGTCGTTGCGCACCAGCTGGATGACGCTGCCGCGATCCCAGCGCTCGAACTTGAAGGGACCGGTGCCGATCGGGTGGCTGTTGGCCGGGTTGTCGCGGAAATCGGTGCCCTCGTAGATATGCTTGGGCATCATCGGCATGGTGCCCGCCTCGAAGGAGAGCAGGAAGGGGCCGAAGGGGTTCTTGAGGCTGAAGACCACGGTGTGGTCATCCGGTGCCTCGATGCTGTCGACGTGAGCCAGGATGGTGCGGGTCCGCGGGTTCATCTCGCGCAGGTAGACATCCGTGGAGAAGACCACATCGGCCGAGGTGAAGGGCTCGCCATCGTGCCAGGTCACGCCCTCGTTCAGGTGGAAGGTGTAGACGAGACCGTCATCGCTCACTTCCCAGCGGTGGGCGAGCTGAGGCATCGGCTCGAGGTCGGTGCTGTAGCGCAGCAGGCTCTCGTAGATGTTGCCGGAGACGGTCTGGGTCGGCGCATTCTGGTGGATGCCGGCGATGATCCCCGGGGGTTCCGGTTGCAGTACCGTGTTGATGACGCCGCCCGAGCGTGGCTCTGCCAGCGCCGCGGTGGAGGCCAGGGTGGCGGCCGCGATGGCAATGGTCAAAGGCTTCTTCATGGTCTTCCCCGTTGAGTTATGGCTTGTTGGTGGGTCAGGTCGACTCTTGCGAGCCTGGATGAAAACGAGCGATCAGCGCCGCCTCATTGCCGGCTCGCCGCCCGCAGCACTGCATCGCACAATACCTGGGTGGCGATGGCGCAGTGTTCGGGTTCTGCATACTCCCGCTCGTTGTGGCTGATGCCTTCACGGCAGGGAATGAACAGCATGGCGGTCGGCGTCACATAGCTCAGGTTGACGGCGTCATGGCCGGCACCGCTCATCATGGTGAAGGGGTCCAGGCCGTGGGCACGCGCGGCTGCCGACAGATCGTCTACCAGGGTGGTGTCGAAGCGCGTCACAGGCATGTGCCAGAGCTCCTCGACGCGGGCCGTGACCCCCTCGCGCTCGGCCGCGGCAGCTACATGGTCGCGCAGCAGGCCATCGAGCTCCGCCAGGCGGGCCTCGTCGGTGTGACGCACATCGACGTTCAGGAGCACCTTGCCGGGAATGACGTTGCGCGAGGGTTCGGCAACCTGGAAGTCCCCGACCGTCAGGCGGGACATGCCCTCGACGTCAGCCAGGACCGTCTCGCGCATGGCCTCGATGAAGGCGGTGGCGGCCAGCAGCGGGTCGTGTCGGTAGCTCATGGGCGTGGGGCCCGCATGGGCGGAGTCGCCCGTGAACTCGATGTCATACCAGCGCAGGCCCTGGACGCCGCTGACCACGCCGATGGGCAGCGCCTTGCGCTCCAGGACAGGACCCTGTTCGATATGTAGCTCTAGGTAGGCGCCCAGGGGCAGGTCGTCGCGCGTCAGGGTCCCCCTGAATCCCGAGCGGTCCAGCGCCTCGCCAAGTGTCGTGCCGCAGCGATCCCGGGCTGCGCGGAAGGCCTCCAGAGAGAGACGGCCACTGTAGACGCCGCTGCCGCCCATGGCAGGCGCGAACCGGCTGCCTTCCTCGTTGGTCCAGACGATGAGCTCCAGGGGGCGCTGCGTGGTGATGCCCGCCTCATCCAGGGTGTGAAAGATCTCGAGCCCCGCCAGTACCCCCAGGATGCCATCGAATCGCCCGCCCAGCGGCTGGGTATCCAGGTGGCTGCCGATGCCGATGGGGGGCAGGGAGTCATCACGGCCCGCGCGGCGGATGAAGAGGTTGCCGGCCTGGTCGGTGCGCCATTCGCACTTCAGCGCATCGGTCCAGGTGAGAAGCTGCCGTCTGCCGGCGATGTCCTCATCGCTGAGGGCCAGGCGTCGACTGCCGCCATTGGGCGAGGGGCCGATCCGTGCCATGTCCATGAGAGAAGACCAGAGCCGCTGGCCGTCGATGTGTGGGGCAGGGGTGACGCTCATGCCGCTTGTCTCCATGGCAGGGGGGAAGAGATGAGATTGCGTTGAATGTCCAGCCCCGGGCGGCTGGCGTATTCTCGAAGCTTTTCAGTGGACTGCCACAGGAGATGCACCCGATGAGGTCCGTGCACGACACCCTCGACTGGAACCTGCTGCGAACCTTCGTGAGCATCGTTCAGGAGAAGAGCATCAGTCGCGCGGCTCAGCGCCTCAATCTGTCCCAGCCGGCGGTCAGCCTGGCCTTGAAGCGGCTGGAGTCGCACCTCGGGCAGAGTCTCATCGAGCGGGGCAGCCACCGATTTCGCGTCACCGAGGCGGGCGAGCTGGTCTACCGGGATGCACTCGAGATCTATGCCAACGTGGCGAGGCTTGGCATCACGGTGCGGGAGACCTCCCCGGAGGTGGCCGGTCAGGTCACCCTGCTGCTGGTCAGCGGCATCCAGTGCTCGTTTCTCGACAACGTCCTGCGTGATTTCCACGAGCAGCACCCGCGGATCACCTGTGAGGTGAGCGTCCTGTCGAGTCAGGACGTAGTGCAGGCGATGCTGCAGAAGATGGGTACCGTCGGGGTGTGCCTGCTGCCGCATCCGGTCGAGGGGCTCAACGGCCAGCTGCTTGTCCATCAGCGCTACCGGTTCTACTGCGGCCGCTCCCATCGCCTGTTCGGCCAACAGAACCTCTCGCTCCAGGCGCTGGCGCGAGAGCCTTTCGTCTCCTTCACCAGCGCCCAGCTGTCCGGGGCGCTTGCGGAAATCGCGGTCTACCGGGCGCATGCGGCCATGACCGGTGAGGTGGTGGTCACGTCCAGCAGCCTGGAAGAGATCCAGCGCTTCGTGCGTACCGGCTGGGGCATCGGCTGCTTGCCCGAGCACACGGTCCAGGCGGATGTCGACAAGGGTCTGCTCTGGCCACTTCCGCCCTACGAGGGGGTGCCAAATATCGACCTCCACCTGGTGTGGCACGAAGATTCGCGCTTTTCGCAGGCAGAGCGACTGTTCTTCGATTATCTGCATGGCGCCATGGCGTCGGTCAGCCTGGAGCAGCGACTGCCATGAGGTGGCCTGTGGTGGGTGCATCCGGGAGGGTCCCGTCTTGTTGTTTGTTCTAGGGGTACCGGTCCGGGTCCTATAAGGCAATTTTTCATTTTTTATTCTTTGTATTAGCCCCGCTTATGCACCAGCGGGGCGTTTTTTTGCTTGCAAACAGGCGATAAAGGTGCAAAGCATGAATAAGTCGATCGGGAAACTGGTGTCGATTCAACGCCCGGGTCTTGAGTCAACAGGGTGATCGAGCTTCCACAACGATAATGGAGCCAATTCATGCTTATCGAGCCGGAGAAGCGGGTCATGTCGACCTGCGATGAGCTCTTCGAGGAGACGCTTTGCCTGACGGAATCCCTGGTCAGAGCCTACAGTACGCTGGGCAATGAACAGGAAGCACTCGAGGTGATGGAGGCGTGGTATCGCCAGGAAGGATTTACGGTAAAGCGAGTGCCAATGGAGGCTTCTGTCCTTCAAGTTGATCAGGTTGGTTCATCACCCTGTCAGGCTAGATACAATGTGATGGGGCTGCTCAATCCGGAATCGAAAGGCCCGCATCTCGTCTACAACGGCCACCTCGATGTGGTGCCGGCTGAACCGGAATCTCTATGGACACGCCCGCCCTGGGAGCCCTGGCGAGATGGCGGCTGGCTCTATGGCCGGGGGGCGGGTGACATGAAGGCCGGTATCGCCGCCATGGCGATGGCTGTCAAGGCAGTTCGGCAGGCCGGCATCGCGATCGATCACCCTCTGACGCTGCAGACCGTCATCGAGGAGGAGTGCTCGGGGCACGGCGCCCTGTCCTGCGTCAAGGCTGGCCATGCCGGCGATTTCGTGCTGATTCCCGAGCCTTTCGGCGCCAAGCTGGTGTCCGGTCAGGTGGGCGTGCTGTGGTTTCGCATCCGCCTCGATGGCGTGCCGACGCATGTGCTCGATACCAGTGCCGGAAGCAACGCCATTGAGGCCATCACGTCACTCTTTGCTGCCTTGAAGGCCCTCGAGGCGGAGATCAATGCGCTGCCTCGGCACTCGCTCTATCAGGACATGGAAAAGCCGTTCAACCTGAACATCGGACGCATCGAAGGGGGTGACTGGGCCTCCAGCGTTCCCGCTCATGCCTGTCTGGAGGGCCGGCTGGGTTTCCCCTCCGAGATGGCCGTCGATGACGCCATGAAACTGGTGGAGGCGTGTGTCGAAAAGGCGGAGGCCGGCCTGGGGAAAGGCATCTCCAATCTCAGGGTGGAGTTTCACGGATTTCGCTCCGAGGGTGTGGTGGTCGACATGGAGAATTCTGGCATACGTCTGCTGGGAAAATGTCACCACGACCTGACAGGTAATGCGATCACCTCCCAGGCGCTGACGTGCACGACAGACCTGCGCGCATTTCACGTTCATGGTGGCATCACCGGGACCTGCTACGGACCCGTTGCCGAGAACATTCACGGCGTCGATGAGCGGGTCGATATCGAGTCTATCCGGCATGTGCTGAAAGCCTATGCCCTGTTCTTGTGCAGGTGGGGGCGAGAGAGCCATCAGGAGCTTGTGGTTCGGTAAACCAATATTTCGGAAGTGAGGAGCTGGTGCTGTGAAATTCTTCTATCACCCGGATCAGGAGCGGCATGCGCCGCCGAGCTTCCTGTTGAGAGGCCGGCAGGTGGCATCGCCGGAGGGACCCCTGCGGGCTCAGATGTTGCTGGAAGGCCTGGCTAGCCTGGGCATCGAGGTCACGTCGCCGGAAACGCCGGATACCCCCCGCCTGCGTGAACGGCTGTCGCGGATCCACACCAGGCGCTACCTCGACTTCCTGGAAACCATCCACTCGCGCTGGTCGGCGCTTCCCGAGGCGACCGCGGTGGTATCTCCCAACGTGCACCCCTGCGGCGGCGGCCACCACTATCCCCGCCACCCGGTGGGCCAGGCTGGCTGGCACATGCACGATATGGCCTGCCCCCTGACGGCCGAGACGTTCAGCGGGGTCATGGCGAATGCTGCCAGCGCCGAGGCGGCGGCGGACGCGGTGCTGGCTGGCGATGCCAGCGCCTACGCGCTATGCCGCCCGCCGGGCCACCATGCGGGGCCCGATCGCGCCGGTGGCTTCTGCTTCCTCAACAACTCAGCCCTGGCTGCCGAAGTCCTACGCGAGCGCTTCGCACGCGTGGCTATCCTCGATGTGGACCTGCATCACGGTAATGGCACCCAGGACATCTACTACGAACGCGGCGATGTCTGGACGGGGTCCATTCACGCGGACCCGGCCGACTTCTACCCTTTCTTCTGGGGCGGGCGCGACGAGATCGGCGAGGGTGAAGGTACGGGCGCCAACGTCAACCGCCCCTTGCCGCTGGGCAGCGACGGGGTCGCCTTCATGGCGGCGCTCGAGGAACTCATCGAGGCCATGACGGCGTTTCGGCCCGAGGCCCTGGTGGTGCCGCTGGGGCTGGATGCCCATCGTGAGGACCCGCTGGCCGGTCTGGCCCTGGAGACCGAGGACTTCCAGGCCCTGGGGCAGCGTCTCGCCGCCATCGAGCTGCCCACGGTGATCGTGCAGGAAGGGGGCTATCCCACCGAGCACCTGGGTAACAACCTGGCCGCTTTCATCCGTGGCTATACCGGTTCTCGGGCCGCCAATGGCGGCAGCTGACCCTCGGCAGCCAAACAAGGCGCTGGGGCAGGGCTCCCCGGCGCCAGACTCTCTGGAGCGATCACATGAATGAGCAGCATGCCGGCCAGGCGATCATCGACACTCTGGTGCTGCACGGCGTCGAACGTGTCTTCGTGGTGCCGGGAGAGAGCTTCCTGGCGGTGCTTGATGGCTTGTACGAGTCTCCTGTCGAAACGGTGGTGTGTCGTCATGAGGGTGGGGCGGCCTACATGGCCGAGGCTCACGGCAAGTTTACCGGCAGGCCTGGCGTGGCCATGGTGACCCGCGGCCCCGGCGCCGCCAATGCCCTGGTGGCGCTGCATGCCGCCTGGCAGGATGCGGTGCCCATGGTGCTGTTCGTGGGACTGGTGCCCATAGCGGATCGCATGCGCGAATCCTTCCAGGAGTTCGATCCGCATGCGTGGTTCGGTACTCAGTGCAAGCGGGTCATGGTGCTCGACGAGGCCGAGCGCGCCTCCGAGGTGGTGGCGGAGGCGTTTTTCGCCGCGGGCTCCGGCCGGCCGGGACCGGTGGTGGTGGGCCTGCCCGAGGACGTGATCACTCGGCCGGTATCCGGCGTGCTGCATCCGTCCCTGCCCGTCGGTGAGGGAGCGCTCTCCTCCGAGGACCTGGAGGCGGTGTGTGCCGCGCTCAGCGAGGCTCGCCGACCGCTGCTGTTCGTCGGCGGCCAGCGGTGGACGCCGGAGGCCGCGACCAGCCTGACGCGTTTCGCCGAGCAGAACGGTATCCCGGTGGTGCAGGACTGGCGCGCGGCCGATCGGGTGCCATTCGACTCCCCGGTCAACTGCGGCTGGCTGGGCTATGGTCGCTCCGATGCCACGCTTGCGCTGTTCGAGGAGGCGGACGTGCTGATCGCCGTGGGCGCGCTGCCCACCGACGTGCCCAGCGAGGGGTTCACGGCTCGGCAGGGGCACGACCGCCTCAACATCCTGGTCAATATCGATACCGGCCTGCGCGGCCGCAGCGGTGCCGTGACCCGCCACCTGATCGCAAGTCCGGTGGCCTTTGCCGAAGCGGTGGCGGGTCTGCGGCTGGGGCGCGAGAAGGAGTGGGACGCCTGGCGGAGCGCTGGTCGGGCGGCTCAGCAGTCGTTCACTGCGCTGCCGGTGCCGGAGGCCTTGTCTGCCACGCGTCCCGGCACCGCGCACATGGGGGCGGTCCTGGGTGAGCTGGTGAAGCGCCTCCCCGACGATGCGGTGTTCACCTTCGGGGCTGGCAACCACTGCATCTGGGCGCAGAGGTACCTGCCGACGCGAACGTTTCCCAGCCAGCTCAGCATGCGCAACGGCTCCATGGGCTATAGCGTCCCGGCGGCCGTCAGCGCCTCGCTGGCAAGCCCAGAGCGCCTGTGCGTGGTGGTCGCTGGCGATGGCGAATTCATGATGAACGGCCAGGAGATCGCCACCGCCGTTCAGTACGGTGCCGCTATGCTGATACTGGTCGTGGACAACGGGCGCTACGGGACCATCTGTCTCCATCAGGAGGCGCAGTTCCCGGGGCGGGCAAGTGGCACCCGGCTGGCCAACCCCGATTTTGCCGCCCTCTGTCGAGCCTATGGCGGGCACGGCGAAACCGTGGCTGCCAACGACGAGGCGGCTGGCGCCATCGATAGGGCGCTGCATGCCGTGATCGAGCTGCGCCGCCCCGCGCTGATTCACATCGTGACCGACCCTCGGCACGACCTGCCCTGAGGCGCCGGCTCACCATCCACTCCAAGGAGAGCATCCGATGACGCATTATGCCGTGACCAACCCGGCCACCGGTGAAGTGGAGAAGACTTACCCGACTGCCAGCGACGCAGAGGTTCGCGCCGCCATCGAGTGCGCCCACCGGGCATTCGGCGACTGGCGCAAGAGCGAGGTGGCGACCCGGGTGGCGCTGCTGAACCGCGTTGCCGACCTCTATGCGGAGCGTCGCGAGGCCCTGGCGGCCATCATCAGCCGCGAGATGGGCAAGCCCCTGGCCCAGGCTAGGGGCGAGATCGACATCGTGGTGTCGATCTACCGCTATTACGCAGACAACGGTCCGCGTTACCTGGAGGATGAGCCGATCGAGACGGCGGTCGGCAATGCGGTGGTCCGCAAGGAAGGCCTGGGGGTCCTGCTGGGCATCATGCCGTGGAACTTTCCCTACTATCAGGTGGCGCGGCTGGCCGCCCCCAACCTGATGAACGGCAACACCATCCTGCTCAAGCATGCGCCCCAGTGTCCCGAGTCGGCAGAGGCAATGGCGCAGATCTTCCGCGATGCCGGTGCTCCTGAAGGGGTCTACCTCAACCTCTACGCCACCAACGAGCAGGCCGCCGACATCATTGCCGACTCCCGGGTACTGGGCGTCTCCCTGACGGGGTCCGAGAGGGTAGGGGCCGCGGTTGCGGAGATCGCCGGCCGTCATCTGAAGAAGGTGGTGCTGGAACTGGGCGGCTCCGATCCGTTTATCGTGCTGGACGATGCGGACCTGGACCAGGCGGTTCAACACGCGCTGGTAGGCCGCTTCGGCAATGCCGGCCAGGCCTGCAACGCGGCCAAGCGGATCATCGTCGATGACGCTCTGCACGACGATTTCCTGGCCGCCTTCAAGACGGCCATCGAGGGCATCAGGGTGGGCGATCCCATGGCCGCTGATACCTTCATGGGCCCCCTGTCCTCCGAAAGGGCGCTGCAGACGCTGGACGCCCAGGTGCAAGACGCCATGGCGCAGGGTGCCGCCGTGCTGGTGGGCGGTCAGCGTCTCGAACGTCCCGGCGCCTGGTATGCGCCGACGCTGCTGAGCGGGGTGACCCCGGAGATGCGCATCTTCCGCGAGGAGCTGTTCGGCCCCGTGGCGGTGGTGTATCGGGTCGGCGGCGAGGAGGAGGCCATCAGGCTGGCCAATGACACCGCCTATGGCCTGGGCGCCGTCATCCAGTCCACCGACCTGGCGCGCGCCCGTCGGGTCGCGGGATGCCTTGAGACCGGCATGGTCAGTATCAACGAGGCGCCCGGGTCGGCCGCCGAGCTGCCGTTTGGCGGCATCAAGCGTTCGGGCTTCGGGCGTGAGCTGGGCCGCGACGGCATGGAAGAGTTCGTCAATCGCAAGGTGGTAAAGATCGGCGCCTGATTCTCCTCACAACCTCACGATAACAATGCGTGCCTTGTCATGAATGAACTTGCCCTGCGAGCGACGACCCTGGGCGGTGAGCATGTCGCTCACGCCCATGACCATCACCAGCTGATTCTGGCAACCTGTGGCCTGACAGAGCTGGCCGTGGAGGGCCATGGTGACCGCATCACCGGTGGGCGTGGCTGCCTGATTCCCTGTACCCGCGATCATGACTACCGCGGCGATGGGCGCAACCGCACTCTGGTGCTGGACATACCCGTGGCTGGCCTTGAGGGGCTTCGCGAGGCCGACGCCCTATCGCGGCTATTCGAGCGGCCGCGGTTCTTCGGGGTGCCACCTCGGCTGCGCCAGCTGGCCGATACTCTGATGCTGCAGCTCGAGCAGTGCCCCGGGCTGCATAATGAAATCGCCGCGCTGATGCTGCGAGCCATCCACCTGCATCTGCAGAACGAACCGCTGGTCGATGTTGACGGAGTCGGCCTTGCAGGACGCGCCTGCGATCGCCTCGACCTGCCTCGCCTGGAAGCCTGGGTGGATCGCAGCCTGGCCGATGAAATTCGCGTCGAGCAGCTGGCGGCCCTCTGTGCGCTGAGCGTGGGTCACTTCCATACCCGCTTCCGCGAGATGACCGGGGTCACGCCCCTGGCCTATGTGCAGCAGCGCCGGCTGCGCCATGCCCGAACATTGGTCTGCCACAGTGATCTGAGCCTTGGCCAAGTGGCCGCGCTGGTGGGGTTTCGCGACCAGGGCAGCTTCTCACGCTGCTACCGACGCCATTTCGGTATCCCTCCCTCGGCCGACCGTTGAGGCGATTGCCTGAGCCTTGGGCAAAGGCTCCGTAGCCGGGGGCAAGCAGCCTTCTGCCGTTCGGCCTAGGCTCTGAGTCAGGGCAGTGCCTGCGGTGCTGCCGATTCCCGAGCCATGCAACGAATAGCGTACAAGAGGCAGGCATCATGCGCATGAGATCGCTTACCGGGCTGTTTGCCCTCGCATCCCTCCCGCTGGCCATGGCGGCCGCCCAGGCCCAGGCCGAGGAGATGGCCATCGCCACCATCCTTCCCGAGAACATGAGCAACAATGAGGTGTATCCGGCGCTGGTGCACTTCAAGAATCTGGTGGAGACCCGCACCGACGGCGAAGTGACGGTCTCGATCTTCGGCAACAGCCAGCTGGGCTCCGAGGTGGAGACGGCGCGGGAGGTGCAGGGTGGCCGCACCCTGCAGTCCACCATCATCACCACCGGCGCGATGTCCTCCTACTACCCCGACTACCAGATGATGACCGCGCCCTTCATCTTCGATAACTGGCGCCAGGCCTGGGCCTTCTTCGACGGCGAGTGGTTCGCCGACTTCATGTCCGGCACCATCGAACAGACCGACATGCGCTACCTGGGCACCTTCGACGACGGCGGCGGCTTCGTGGCCTTCACCAACAACGAGCGGCTGATCCGCACCGTCGATGACCTCGAGGGGCTCAACATCCGCACCGAGGAGAACCCGGGCCACGTGGCCATCATGCGTGCGCTGGGCGCCTCGGCAACCCCGCTGCCCTGGGGCGAGGTGATCACTGCCCTGGAAACCGGCCTGGCCGACGGGCAGTTCAACGCCCCGGTGCTCAACACCACCTTCAACTTCCATGAGGTGACCGACTACACCACCCTGACCGGTCACGTGTACAACAGCGCTGCCTGGCTGGTCAGCGAGGAGTGGTTCCAGGGGCTCACCGAGTCCCAGCAGGAGGCCATCGTCACCTCGGCCCGCGAGGCCATCGCCATCGGCCACGGCATGTCCGGGGCACTGGCCACCGCTAGCTGGGAGGAGTCCTGCCAGACCTTCCAGGAGTGCTACATCATGCCCCCGGAGGAGCGGGCGCGGATGTCCGAGATCGCCACGCCCGCCTGGCGCGACTGGATCGTCAACGACTTCGGCCTCGACGGCGACCGCGTGGATGCCTTCCTGGAGGAGGTCGAGCGCGTCCGCGTCGAGGTGGCCGAGTCGGACGTCGCCACCTACGGGCGCTGATCACCCAGGCCTTCATCGTCCTGCGCCCGGCCGCATCGCGGCCGGGCGCCTGCCCGAGGTGACACCATGACCCTCCTGCAGCCCCTTCGCCGCCTGAGTGACGTCGTCAACCAGGTGGCGATCGTGACCTGCATTGCCTGCGTGCTGGCCATGCTGGGCATCTCCTTCACGGCCTTCGTCTACAAGCTGGTCACCGGCAACACCCTGAGCTGGACCTACTCCCTGGCACGGCTCTTCCTGCCCTGGATCGGTTTCCTTTCCATGACCATCTCGCTGCGCTATGGCGAGCACGTGGCCATGACCCTGCTGGTCAGAAGTCTGCCTCGCGTGCTGACCGTGGTGGCCGCAGTGCTCTGCCTGATGGCTATCGGCCTGTTCGGCGCGCTGTTGCTCTGGTATGGCTGGGACTATTTCCAGGGGACTCGCCAGGTCTACATGGTTTCCGACCAGATTCGTGTGCACGGCAAGTTCACCGCCATCGTGGTGCCGATCAGTGGCGCCATCATCCTGCTACACCTGGTGCAGGGCTTTGATCTGCTGGAACACTTCATCGACGAGCGCGAAATGATCGACGAGCTCATCGAGACCGCCGACGGGGAGAAAGGCCCATGACACCAGCGATCATCGCTTTCATCCTGCTGCTGCTGATCGGCGCCCCCGTCGCTGTGGTGATGGCCCTCTCCGGGCTTGCCGGCGGCTATGCCATGGGGGGCGAGCGCATGCTCGGCATCATCGCCGACCGCATGTTCTCCGGCGTCTCCGGCTTCCTGCTGATCGCCGTGCCCTATTTCATCTTCACCGCCGAGCTGATGAACCAGGGCGGCCTGACCCAGAAGCTGATCGCCTTCAACAACGCCCTGTTCGGGCGGCTGCGCGGCGCGCTCTCCCACGTCAACATCTCGGTGTCGGTGTTCTTCGCCGGCCTCACCGGGGCCGCCATCACCGATACCGTGGCGATCGGCAAGATCATGATTCCCGAGATGAAGAAACAGGGCTACGACGCCGAGTATGCCGCGGCGGTCACCGCCTGCTCGTCGATCATCGGCCCGATCATTCCGCCCAGCGTGGTGATGGTGGTCTACGCGACCCTGCTGCGCGACATCTCGGTGATCGACCTGTTCGCCGGGGGGATCATCCCCGGCCTGCTCATGGCCCTGGCGCTGCTCGCGGTGAGTTTCTTCCTGGCCTGGAAACGGGGCTACCCCAAGCAGGCGCCTACCCCGCTGAAGGTGGCAGCCCTGGCCTTCCTGGTGGCGCTGCCGGCGATGATCGTGCCGCTGATCATCCTCGGCGGCATCCTGTCGGGACTGACCACCATCACCGAGGCGTCGGGATTCGCCGCTGTCTATGCCATCGTCATCGGGGTCGTTTTCTACCGTACCCTCACCTGGCGCAAGATTTGGAATGCCCTGGTGGTGACGGTGCGCTTCTCCGGGGTGGTGTTCTTCCTTCTCGCGACCTCGGCGGTACTGGGCTGGTTCGTGACTCGCTCCGGGATCGCCCGCGACGCCGCCGGCCTGATCACCACCTTCAGCGACTCGACCTTCCTGCAGCTCTTGCTGGTCTGCGCGCTGCTGATCCTGATCGGCACGGTGATGGACGTGCTGCCGGCGCTGGTGGTGGTGGCCCCGGTGCTGGTGCCGGCGATGATCCAGCTGGGCGTGGATCCGCTGCACTTCGCCATCCTGATGATCGTGGTGCTCAACATCTCCAACGTGACGCCACCGGTGGGCATGACCTTGATGACGGCAGCGCGCATCGCCAACGTGCCCTTCGAACGAGCGATCATCGCCTCGCTGCCGTTCTATGTGGCTTTCATCATCGTGATTCTGCTGCTGGCGGCCTTCCCGGCGCTTTCCACTTGGATTCCCTCGCTGCTGCGCTAGGAGATGTCGTCATGAAGCATTTCACCCAATCTGATCAGGAGAGTCGTGCGTCGCTGGTTGCGCATTCCGCGCTTTTCGCCTGCAAGCCCGATGCCTGGTTATAACGCTGCTTGATGCAGCCCCTTGATCGGTGCCGACCGGCACCTACACATGAGAGACGTGCAATGACCGTTACCTATCACGACAGCAACACCCGCATGAGCCAGGCCACCGTGCATAACGGCACCGTCTATCTGGCCGGCCAGGTGCCCGACGATACCGGCGCCGACATGCGCGGCCAGACCGAGCAGGTGCTGGCCAAGATCGATCGCCTGCTGGCGGCGGCGGGGACCTCTAAGGAGCATGTGCTCAGCGCCCTGGTGTGGGTCACCGACATGGGCGAGTTCGCCGACATGAACGCCGTCTGGGACGCCTGGGTCGTGCCCGGCCGCCCGCCGGCTCGCGCCGCCACCGAGGCCAAGCTGGCGCTGCCCGAGTTCAAGGTGGAGATCATGGTGACCGCGGCGATTCCGGAGGCCTGATATGCGAGTCGTCTCGGCCGCGGAGGTGGCCGAGGCGCTGCCCTGGGAGCCCCTGGTGCAGCGCCTGGCCCACACCTTTCGCGAGGGCGTGGAGTCACCGCCTCGCCACCACCACGCCATGCACCGCCCCGACGGCGAGGCCACCCTGCTGCTGATGCCCGCCTGGGAAAAGGCCGGCTACATCGGGGTGAAGATGGTCAACATCTTTCCCCAGAACGCCGATCACGGCCTGCCGGCCATTGCCGGCGTCTATCTGCTCAGCGAGGGGGCCCACGGGCGCCCTCTGGCCTGCCTGGACGGCAGCGAACTGACCCGGCGCCGCACCGCCGCGGCCTCGGCCCTGGCGGCCCGCGAGCTGGCCCGCGAGGATGCCGAGACCCTGCTGGTAGTGGGGACCGGCAAGCTGGCTCCCATGGTAATCGAAGCGCACGCTGCGGTGCGCCCCATCCGCCGGGTGCGCATCTGGGGGCGCAGTGCCGAGAAGGCCGAGGCGCTGGCCGCTGAGTATGCCGATCGCTTCGAGACGTCCGCGGTCGGTGACCTGGAGGCGGCGACCCGGGAGGCGGATATCGTCAGCTGCGTGACCCTCTCCACCGCACCGCTGATTCGCGGTGCCTGGCTCATCCCGGGGACCCATCTCGACCTGATCGGCGCCTTCCGCCCCAGCATGCGCGAGGCCGACGCCGACTGCCTGGCGCGCAGCGAGGTCTTCGTGGACACCTATGCCGGTGCCCGGGGCGAGGCGGGAGATATCCTGCAGGCCATGGAGGAGGGCGCCTTCTCCTTCGATGCGATTCGCGCTGAACTCGCCGAGCTGCTGCGCGGAGAGAAATCCGGCCGCTCCTCGCCGGAGGCCATCACCCTGTTCAAGTCGGTGGGGGCCTCGCTGGAGGATCTCGCTGCCGCCATCGAGGCCTGGGAGCGGCTGGAGCCGCCCGCATGACGAGCGCCGCCACCGGGTTTTTCTGGCACGAGCGCTGCTTCTGGCACGACCCGGGGGCCATTGGCGTCTTCTCGGCGCCCGGGGCCTACCTGCAGCCGCAGCCCGCCTCGGAGAGCCCCGAGAGCAAGCGCCGGCTCAAGAATCTCCTGGAGGTTTCGGGTCTGATCGATGAGCTGGCGGTGCGCAAGCCGCCGCCGGCAAGCCGAGAGGATCTCGAGCGCTTCCATACGGCCCGCTACCTGGATGCCCTCGCAGTGGGTGACGCCGGGCGGGGAGGTGACGGTGGCGACTGTGCGCCCTTCATGCCGGGCAGCCTGGCGGCGGCGTGTCAGTCGGCGGGGCTGGCCCTGGCCGCCGTGGAGTCGGTCGCCACCGGTGAGCTTTCCCGCGCCTATGCGCTCTGCCGCCCGCCGGGGCATCACGCCGAGGCTGACCGCGGCCGCGGTTTCTGTCTGCTGGGCAATATCCCGGTGGCGGTGATGCGCGCGCGGGCGCTCGGGCTGGTGGGACGGGTGGCGATCCTCGACTGGGACGTGCACCACGGCAACGGCCATCAGGCGGCCTTCTGGCGAGACCCGGGGGTCTTCACGGTGTCGCTGCATCAGGCCGCCAACTACCCGCTTGAGAGCGGTGGGTTCGAGGAGCAGGGCGAGGGAGAAGGCCTGGGGGCGAACCTCAATCTGCCCCTGCCGCCGGGGTGTGGCATTGGCGCCTATGACTACGCCATGGAGACGCTGGTGCTGCCGGCTATCGAGGCCTTCGCTCCCGAGCTGATCGTGGTGGCCTGCGGCTATGACGCCTGTGCCAAGGACCCGCTGGGCAAGATGCTGCTCAACGGTGATGCTTTTGCCCGGATGACCGCGCAGGTGAAGGCTCTGGCCGAGCGCTGCTGTCAGGGGCGCCTGGTGATGGTCCACGAAGGCGGCTACTCCGAGGGGTATGTGCCGCTCTGCGGCCACGCGGTGATCCAGGCCCTGGCGGGCAGTGCGACCGCGGTGCCGGATCCCCAGAATGACGAGATCGCCGCCTGGGGCTATCAGTCCCTTCAGCCCCACCAGCGCGAGCTGATCGACGCCTGGCGAGTGGCCTGGGGCGAGGCCGATGGGCTGCGAGGCTAGCAAGAGGGAGGAGAGACGATGACGCCGCTGTACGACCGAGACGGCTGGATCTGGATGGACGGCGAGTGGCTGCCCTGGCGGGAGGCGAGGGTGCACGTCTTCAGTCACACCCTGCACTACGGCATGGGCTGCTTTGAGGGAGTGCGGGCCTACGCCGGGCCGAAGGGGACCCACCTGTTTCGGGTAGCGGAGCATACCCGGCGGCTGCGGGAGAGCGCTCACGCCCTAGATATACCGTTATCTTTCAACGCTGAAACGCTAATTCAGGCCCAGTGCGACTGTCTGTCCCGCAACGGCCTGACCGACGCCTACCTCAAGCCCACGGTGTTTCTCGGCGCCGAAGGGCTCGGCCTGAGAGCCAGCGGGCTCTCTACCCACGTGATGATCGCCGCTTGGGACCTGGGCGCCTATCTGACGCCCGAGGCGGCGCGGGTGGGCCTGCGCGCCCTGACCTCCTCCTGGGCACGCCACCATGTCAACATCAGCCTGTGTCGCGCCAAGACCAGCGGCCACTACGTCAACTCCATGCTGGCGCTCAACACCGCGGTGAAGGCGGGCTTCGACGAGACCATCATGCTCGACCCGGAGGGCTACGTGGCCGAGGCCTCGGCGGCCAACGTCTTCCTGCTGCGCGACGGCGTGCTGCACACGCCTGAGGTGACTTCCTGCCTGCGCGGCATCACCCGGGACAGCGTGATTCGGTTGGCCAGGGAGGCGCTGGGCATTGAGGTGGTGGAGCGACGCATCACCCGCGACGAGCTCTATACCGCCGAGGAGGCCTTCCTGACCGGTACCGCCGCCGAGATTCTGCCTCTGCGCGAGCTGGACGGTCGCCATATCGGCGCCCTGAGCGGCGCGCCAGCCGTCACCGTCCCCATTGCCAACGACTCCGTCACCGCCAGGCTGCAGCGGCTCTATGGCCGGGCGGTACGCGGCGAGCTGGCCGGCTTCGGTGATTGGCTTACACCAATATAGATAGAACGCTGAAGCAGACTCGAAGGGGCACCTTCGGAGCCTTACGCTGCCGGCGTCAGCGCCTCGGAATGGGGTAGCGCCG
>Ga0209075_1001288_pt1 | contig 23734 bp, 18 predicted proteins | sample Stecom2011_FD_187523 | JGI IMG/M metagenome (GOLD analysis project Ga0209075, IMG submission 187523) | Agricultural soil microbial communities from Utah to study Nitrogen management - Steer compost 2011 (SPAdes) (version 2) | ecosystem: Environmental > Terrestrial > Soil > Agricultural land...
TATTTCATGTCCGAAATACCTCGGCCAGCGCCCACACGAATTACTTGGTTAACTTTTTAAAGAGCGTTTGAGCTGTTGCTCAATCAAGGCTGCGTATTCTACATCGTTTCGCTGCCTTGTCAACCGCCTTTTTGAAGAATCTTCAATTCGTTTTCTTCAAAGCTTTCAAGCGGTTACCGCTGAAGTTCCGACCCTGTTCGGTGTCGACCCCCTCAAGCGAGATGCGCATTCTACAGACCTGTACGATGGTGTCAACGGTTGTTTGAAACTTTTCTGAAATCTCCTCAAACAACCGGAAACACACCCAATGCGTAATCTGATTATAGCTCCACCTTCACAGATCGGGATACGGAGAAAGCCCTACTCCGCGCTTCTTCTATAGTAGCCCCCCTGGCCAGCGCAACCCCCATGCGCCGGCGGCCTTTAAGTTCCGGCTTACCAAAAAGCCGCAGCTGGGTATCAGGCTCAGCAAGGGCCGCTTCCAGACCACAGTATGAAACATTGCCCGAGTCTCCTTCCGGCAGAATCACCGCTGAGGCGGTCGGGCCCTGTTGGCGGATAGCAGGCACCGGCAAGCCCAGAATTGCCCTCGCGTGCAGCGCAAACTCCGACAAGTCCTGAGACATCAGCGTCACAAGGCCGGTGTCATGGGGTCTTGGCGAGACTTCCGAGAACCAGACCTGATCACCTTTTACAAACAACTCCACGCCGTAGACTCCGTAACCTCCCAGGTTATCGGCAACTGCCCGTGCAATTTCCATCGAACGCTCAAGGGCTTTATCCGACATGGGATGAGGCTGCCAGGACTCCCGGTAATCGCCATCCTCCTGGCGGTGACCGATAGGGTCGCAGAAAGAGATCCCATCGCGGTGACGAACGGTCAGCAGCGTGATCTCATAGTCAAAGTCAACAAAACCTTCAATGATGACCCGCCCCTTCCCTGCCCGGCCGCCGGTTTGCGCATAATCCCAGGCAGGCTGGATATCAGATTCCTGCCTCACCAGGCTCTGCCCCTTGCCGGAGGAGCTCATCACCGGCTTGACCACCAGGGGCAATCCGACTTCACCAACAGCCGCCAGGTATTCCTCCCGGGTTCCGGCAAACCGGTACGCCGAGGTTGGTAACCCCAACTCCTCTGCGGCCAATCTCCGGATACCTTCCCGGTTCATGGTCAGGTTAACCGCCCGGGCAGTTGGCACAACGTTGTAGCCTTCCTCTTCAAGGCGCACCAACTCCCCGGTGGCAATAGCCTCGATTTCCGGAACGATCAAATGGGGGCGCTCCTTCTCTATCACAGCCCGCAACGCTGCGCCGTCGAGCATATCCACCACATGGCTGCGGTGAGCGACCTGCATGGCCGGTGCATTTTCGTAGCGATCGATCGCAATCACTTCTACGCCGAAGCGCTGCAACTCTATCACCACCTCTTTACCCAGCTCGCCGGAACCACAAAAAAGAACACGGGTTGCGCCGGGCTTCAGCGGTGTACCAATCCGGACAGTCTGCTCTGAACCACTCATTGAATCTGTATTCCTGTAGTTATGTTAGATAGCGACTTTCTTTTCGCGCTCAGCCACTTTGCGCAGAACTTCCCTGCGCTCTTCGTCAGTCATCATGGTCCAGCGCAGAATTTCATCACCGCTGCGCTGGCACCCAATGCAGATGTCATTCTGATCCAGAGCACAAATGCTGCGGCAGGGAGAACGGACTCTGTCAGCGGTTTTCCTGGTCACAGCTCAACCTTCTTTAGTTGTGCGAGGTAACGCTCGGCGTTCTTAACATAGTGCGCCGCACTGAATTCCAGCATTTTCTTCTGGCTCTCGCTCAATTCCCGGCGAATCTTGCCCGGGGAACCGATCACCATGGAGCCATCCGGAATCTCCATACCCTCCGGGATCAGGGTATTTGCACCGATCAGGCAATACTTGCCAATCTTTGCGCCATTGAGCACCACAGCATTTATACCGATCAGCGAATAATCCCCGACCTGACATCCGTGCAGCATCGCCTTGTGTCCAACGGTAACGCCCCGGCCAATGGTCAATGGAATACCGGGATCAGTATGCAGAACCGAACCGTCCTGGATATTGGATTCCGGGCCAATGGTAATCAACTCGTTATCACCACGAATCACCACATTGAACCAGATGCTCGATTTTTCCATCAGCTTAACGCTGCCGATCACGGTGGCATTGTGAGCAACAAACTGCCCATCCCCGTCTTTCACAGGCACTCTCTGATCAAGGCTATAAAACATAAAACCCCTCCGTCGCCCTAGCGGGGCGGCTCAAGTATATCGATTCCGGCGTCGTAGACAGCATTCAGAAAGTCAACCAGAACCACGGCCGACAACCCCCATATCTGATAACGCTCCCAGCGATAGCAGGGTACATAAAGGGTGTTGTGCTGGAAACTCAGGGTGTCCGTGCGCTCCCGTTTGTCCTCGAGAAAGTAAGAAACCGGCACACGGAAAATGCTTTCGATTTCGGCCGGGTTTGCCTTTAACGGATGATCGCCCGGCACCAAACCTACATATGGGGTTACAACTATCCGGTGCAGCGACATCACCTGGCTGAGCGGGGCAATAAGCCGTACCTGATCAGGCGGCAGGCCGATTTCTTCGTGGGTTTCCCGCAGCGCAGTTTCTGCCAGTGACGCATCCTCCGGATCCCGCTTGCCTCCGGGAAAAGCCACCTGCCCCCGGTGGGTCTTCATATGGACCGACCGAAGTGTAAAAATGATCTCGGGATTATCCGGATCGTCAGTGACCGGAACCAGAACTCCGGCTTCAGGGTAGTCCAGGGTCAACTGCCTGGGGGCGTATCTGGACAACCGTTCGATTAGCAGGTCTTCCACTCTTTACTCCGGTTACTAGCCAATATTGAGTGAGACACGGGCAGTCCAGATCGTTAAACTGACTACCAACGAACACTCAGTATACGGGGAAAACAATGAAGTATTGCAGCTCCTGCGGCCAGTTGGTTGAACAGCGCATTCCTGAGGGAGACAACCGGCATCGCTACGTATGTGTCAGCTGCGAAACCATACATTACCAGAACCCCCGCATTGTTGCCGGCACCGTACCCGTATGGGAGGGGCGAATCCTGTTATGCCGGCGGGCTATCGAACCCCGGTACGGCTACTGGACTCTTCCGGCGGGATTCATGGAAAACGCTGAAACCACCATAGAGGCCGCTGCCAGGGAAACCCGTGAAGAAGCTCTGGCCGAAGTTACCATCCACGGCCTGTATTCCATTATCGATGTGCCCCACATCGACCAGGTTCACATGTTTTACCGTGCCACACTGACCAACGGGCAATTCGGAGCCGGGCAGGAATCCCTGGAATCAAAGCTCTTTGCTCCAGAAGACATCCCGTGGGACGAGATTTCATTTCCTACCGTGCGAAAAACCCTTGAACTGTTCCTCAACGACATGAAAGCCGACAGTTACGGTGTCCACGTGAAGGACATCCGTCCGCCCACGACCCGAAAACCCTGATCAGAACATTTCCAGCCGATACACTTCGTACGCAGGCTCCTCATACGGGTGGGCCTGCTTCAGTGCAGCAACAGCCTCCCGGATCCGGGAATCCTCACAAACCAGCTCAACTTTGAATTCCTTTACCCTTTCCAGTTGCCCCTGAGCGCCCAGAAAAGGGTCACTACCAGCCAGCGGGCGAAACTGCCCCTGGCCCTCACATTGCCAGGCACACTGCTCGTAATCACCAATCTTGCCGGCGCCGGCAGCAAACAAGGCCTGCTTGGTTTGCTCCAGATAACCTTCCGGTACGAAGTAGCAAAGTTTGTACATAGCTCACCTAAAATTGCTCAAGTTTCGAGCGCCATTACGCTTTCTAAACTTACCCACAGTTTCTGTGGATAACTCTGGGGATAGTTTCTGGGAATCTGCCCTGAACCCCCACAGTTACTGGCCTTCCCTTAAACTGGCGACAAAATCGCCCGTTTGAATAAATTCTTATTTATCAGCAAGTTAGGTCGTACGAACAAAAACTGAACGCAATTCTCTGACTTTGTTCACAGATCAAACAAACAGACCCTGAAAATGTGCATAAAGTTGTCTAGTCAAGTCCTTGACTGACAAGTTTCAGGGATTTTTTGCACAAAAAAACCGGCCTGAATGGCGCTCCAATCAGAAGCGTTTCAGGCCGGCGTTGTCAACCCCGGTTCAGGCCAACCTGTCAGCCAAACCAGCGCCGTGCATTTCTGAACATCCGGATCCACGGACCATCTTCCTGCCAACCCTCTGGCCGCCAGGAATGTTGCACCGCCCGGAACACACGCTCCGGGTGAGGCATCATGATCGTTACCCGGCCATCGCAGGTCGTCACGCCGGTAATACCGGCCTCGGAACCGTTCGGGTTATAGGGATAACGGGTGGTCACCGCACCCCGGTTGTCGACATAACGCATGGCAACCAGCTCGTTCTCGGTGAGCGCCTGTGCGCTATTACCAGAGGCGAACTCTACCCGACCTTCACCATGGGCCACGGCAATCGGCATACGGGAACCGGCCATGCCATCCAGGAATGCAGACGGAGACTGGGCCACTTCCACCATCACCAGGCGAGCTTCAAACTGCTCCGACTGGTTGCGCACAAAGCGCGGCCAGCCATCACTGCCCGGAATCAGCTCATGCAAGTTGGAGAGCATCTGACAGCCGTTACACACACCCAATGCCAGGGTGTCCTGGCGATTGAAGAACACAGCAAACTGATCCCGAACGCGGTCATTGAACAGGATGGACTTTGCCCAGCCTTCACCGGCACCCAGAACGTCACCGTAGGAGAACCCACCACACGCCACCAGGCTCTGGAAGTCATCCAGAGTGATGCGACCGGACAGCAGGTCACTCATGTGCACGTCTACCGATTCGAAACCGGCACGGTCAAAGGCCGCAGCCATTTCAACCTGGCCGTTTACGCCCTGCTCCCGCAGGACAGCCACTTTCGGGCGGGCACCGGTGTTAATGAACGGCGCGGCAACGTCTTCGTTAATATCGAAGGTCAGCTCGGCGTTCAGGCCCGGATCTTCTGCATCAAGCAGGTTATCGAACTCTTCCTGCGCACAGTCCGCGTTATCCCGCAGCGACTGGATGCGGTAGCTGGTTTCAGCCCACAGGCGCTGGAGATCGGTACGAGCTTCATCCACCACGGCGTCGCCAGTAAAGGTCAGACGCACGCGGTCTTTATCGTTCAGGGTACCGATCACACTGGTGTGGTCACCCAGGCCTGCTGAAGAGAACTGCTGCAGGACAAACTCGGTGTCGTCCCGACGCACCTGGATAACCGCACCCAGCTCTTCGTTGAACAATTCGCGGGCGAACTGGGAACTGTCTTCGGCCAGGCCATCGAGCTTGATATCCACGCCGGTACGGCCGGCGAAGGACATCTCAGCAACCGTTACGAACAGGCCGCCGTCAGAGCGGTCGTGGTACGCCAGCAACTTGCCATCGCTGTTCAGGCCCTGGATGACGGCAAAAAATGCCTTGATGTCTTCCGGGTCATCCAGGTCAGGCGCTACAGCACCTACCTGACGGTACACCTGCGCCAGCGCGGAGCCGCCCAGACGGTTTTGGCCGGCCGCGAGGTCAATCAGAATCAGGTCGGTTTCACCGGCGTCTGTTCTCAGCTGGGGCGTCAGGGTTCGTGCCACGTCGGTAACCGGCGCGAAACCGCTGACAATCAGAGACAGCGGAGCAGTAACGCTCTTCTGCTCGCCATTGTCTTCTTCCCAGGTGGTTTTCATGGACATGGAGTCTTTACCCACCGGAATGGTAATACCCAGCTCAGGGCACAACTCCATGCCGACCGCACGTACAGTTTCGTAAAGATTCTCGTCTTCACCCGGGTGACCGGCTGCGGCCATCCAGTTCGCAGACAAGCGAATATTCGAAAGTTTTTCGATCGGCGCCGCTGCCAGGTTGGTAATCACCTCGCCCACGGCCATACGGCCGGAGGCCGGCGCATCAATCACCGCAACCGGTGTGCGCTCGCCCATCGCCATGGCTTCGCCGGCACGAACATCAAAGGAGGCAGCGGTAACCGCCACATCGCTCACCGGCACCTGCCAGGGGCCAACCATCTGGTCACGGGCCACAAGGCCGGTAATAGTCCGGTCACCGATGGTGATCAGGAAGTTCTTGGAGCCCACAGACGGCAAACGCAAAACACGGCGAATGGCATCGTGAATATCAATCTTGGTGGAATCGAACACTGGCTTGGTGAACGACGACCGGGTGATGCTGCGGTGCATTCTCGGCGGCTTGCCAAACAGCACGTCCATCGGCAGATCTACCGGCTTGTCGTTGAAGTAGGAATCACCCAGTTCAAGGTGATGCTCTTCGGTGGCTTCGCCGATGACTGCATAGGGGCAACGCTCACGACGGCACAGAGAATCGAAAAGATCCAAGTTCTCCGGCGCCACAGCCATTACGTAGCGTTCCTGGGATTCGTTACACCAGATTTCCAGCGGCGACATACCGGGCTCATCGCTCGGGATATCCCGCAGCTCGAATTTACCACCGCGACCGCCGTCTTTGACCAGTTCCGGCATGGCGTTGGACAGGCCACCTGCACCTACGTCGTGAATAAAGCAGATCGGGTTCTTGTCGCCCATCTGCCAGCAGCGGTCGATCACTTCCTGGCACCGGCGCTCCATTTCCGGGTTGTCGCGCTGTACCGAGGCAAAGTCCAGGTTTTCATTACTGGAACCGGAGTCCATGGAAGACGCCGCACCACCGCCCAGACCGATCAGCATAGAGGGGCCACCCAGCACAATCAGCTTGGCGCCAACCGGGATACTCCCTTTCTCCACATGCTCTTCGCGGATATTACCCAAGCCACCGGCAATCATGATGGGTTTGTGGTAGCCCCGAACCTCTTCGCCAGCGGCACCCGGCACCTTCTCTTCGAAGGTACGGAAGTAACCCGCCAGGTTCGGGCGACCGAATTCGTTGTTGAAGGCAGCACCGCCAATCGGCCCCTCGATCATGATATCCAGCGCAGAGACAATGCGATCCGGTTTACCGTATCCGATTTCCCAGGGCTGCTCATCACCAGGCAAGTTCAGGTTGGAAACGGTGAACCCGCTCAAGCCGGCTTTGGGCTTGGAGCCCCGGCCGGTGGCACCTTCATCACGGATTTCACCGCCGGAACCGGTGGCAGCACCGGCAAACGGGGAAATGGCCGTGGGGTGGTTATGGGTTTCCACCTTCATCAGAATGTGCACCGGTTCTGTGTTGTAGCCGTAGACACCGGTTTCCGGATCCGGGAAGAAGCGACCGGCCTCGCTGCCTTCGATAACCGAAGCGTTATCCTTATAGGCAGACAGAACTCCTTCGCTATTCATTTCGTAGGTATTGCGGATCATCGCGAACAGGGATTTCTCCTGCCCTTGCCCGTCAATATCCCAGGAAGCGTTGAAAATCTTGTGTCGGCAGTGCTCCGAGTTGGCCTGTGCGAACATCATCAGTTCCACATCCGTCGGATCACGCTCAAGGCCGGTGAACGACTTCACCAGGTAATCAATTTCATCTTCTGCCAGTGCCAGGCCCAACCGGGTATTGGCCTCAACCAACGCCTCACGGCCACCGGACAGCACCGGTACACGGCCAAGCGGGCGGGGTTCGTCGTGGCTGAACAGCAGCACGGCACCGCCGGTTTCATGGAATACCGTCTGGGTCATGCGGTCGTGCAGCAGAGCGGCAATTTCTTCCCGCTGCTCAAGGCCCAGCTTACGACTGGACTGTACATAATAGGCAATGCCACGCTCGATGCGGCGAATCTGGCGCAAACCACAGTTACGGGCAATATCGGTTGCCTTGCTGGACCACGGCGACAGAGTTCCCGGCCGGGGCACCACAAGGAACAGAACCCCGTCGGGCTCTTCGGCCTCAACGCTGGGGCCGTAGGTCAACAACCTGTCCAGAATCGCGTGCTCCGCGTCGGAAAGGTCATCATCGAGATCCACAAAGTGCATGAACTCGGCATATACATGGGCTACATCCGGAACAATACCCTGGATCCGGGTGTGCAGCTTGCGGGAACGGAAAGGCGAGAGCGCGGGTGCGCCGCGAAGTTCAAGCATGATATCAACCTGTATCGCGCGAAATCGGGAGACGTCTGAAAGGCGGCATGATACTCGAAACCGCCGGCAGGATACAGCGTCAGGTCGCTGCAGGCGAAACTGTACAATTGACATTGTTTTGCACATGGATTGAACAGATCAATTGACCACCTTCCGGCAAGAAGGGATCATTGGGCTGGCTGCATGGAACGTTGGATTATGCGGAGCGCAGGGATTTGTCACGATATATCAGCAACTTCATATTCAGCCGCAACCCTGCGGCACTGATTCTGCTAACCGCTCTGGCGGTCAGTGGCTGCTCCCGGCCGACCACACTTCAGGAAATCCGTGACGAAGGTGTCCTGCACGTAATTACCCGGATTGCTCCTTCTATTTATTACCAGGAACGGGATATCACCACCGGTTACGACTACGAACTGGCCAGTAACTTTGCCAGGGAACTGGGCGTCGAGCTGAGAACCCGGGTTGCGGATGACAACTCAGAGATACTGTCTGTACTGTCCAGAAACTACGCCCACATCGGTCTGGCAGGGATGACCAGGCGCCCGGAATTCGAGGGCAAATTTCACACTGTCCCCACCGGCATCAACGTTCAGTCAGTTGTGGTGTACCACCGGGATGCGCCCAAACCCGAAACGCTCGCCGATTTGCACGGCCACACCATCCACATGCTGGCCGACAGCAACCACGAGCACCTTGTGCTCTCGCAGCAAGGTGATGCAGCGCCCGTTATTGTCGTTCACCCTGAAATCGATGCCGCAGGCCTGCTCACCCGCGTAGAAAGCGGTGAATTCTCCTATGCCGCGGTTTCGTCCAACGAGCTCGACCTGAACCATGTCTTTTTCCCTGACGTGTTTGAAGGCTTTGCCCTGAACGAGCCGGAGGAGCTGGTCTGGTTGTTCCCTGCACAGCAGGATGACTCGCTGGCCAACGCCGCCGCCAACTTTATGGAGGCGCAGCACCAAAGCGGACAGATGGAGCAGTTATCAGAGCGCTTCTACGGCCATCTGGACCGGCTCAACTTCGTTGGCGCCCAAACCTTTATGACCCATGTAGAAAACCGGCTGCCAACCTATCAGGCCCTTTTTGAAGGTTATGGCAGGGAAACCGACCTTGACTGGCGCCTGCTGGCCGCTATTGGCTATCAGGAGTCCCACTGGCGCGCCAATGCGGTGTCGCCAACCGGCGTTCGGGGCCTGATGATGCTCACCCGTACCACCGCCAACTATATTGGAATCAGCAACCGGCTGGACCCAAAGCAGAGCATTGAGGGCGGTGCCCGCTACTTCCGCATGGTGCACCAGAAAATTCCGGACCGAATTCCTGAACCGGACCGCACCTGGTTTGCCCTCGCCTCCTATAACGTAGGCTATGGCCACCTTGAAGACGCCCGCCGGTTAACCGAATCCGCAGGTAAAGACCCTGACCGCTGGATGGACGTTAAAGAGTTCCTGCCGCTACTGGCGCAGAAAGAGTGGTATACCAAAACGCGCTTCGGCTATGCCCGCGGCCACGAGCCCGTTGCCTATGTGCAGAATATCCGGCGCTATTATGATGTGTTGCTACGAGTGACTGAGCCTGAGCTTCCGGCCGCCACGGAGAGCCCGGTTGAACTTGCAGCGCTGGAAGCCCCGGAGGCCGACAACACCCCAGAGGATGCCAATTCAGATCAGCCGGATGCAGCGGCGGCGATGCGCGCATCCCTGCCCCCTGAACTCGGGTTGATCCCGCCAACCCTTTAACTGCCTCAACTGCCTCCAGCCTAACGGTCTTCGGGGGCCCGGGCTTCCAGCGCCCGTTCAATCTGCGAATGAGCAAAGCCACGCCCGGCCAGAAACCGCGCCTGCCGCAGCTTTTCTTTCAGGTCGTCATCCAGCCGGTGCAGTCCGAACCGCCGTTCCCGCAACCGTATCGCCGCTGCCTGCCACTGCTCGTCTGTCGTCTCATTCAGGCACTCCGGGCTATGGCTGATTCCCCGCTGCTGTAACTCTGCCAGTATTTTCATAGGGCCATAGCCCATGTCCATTCGCTGCCGCGCATAGACATCAGCAAAACGGTAATCATCCAGCCAGCCTTCCGCCTCATAGTCATCCAGGACGGTATTGATCAGTCCCGGTTCGATGTTCCGTTGGCGGAGTTTCAAGGCGAGTTCCTGACGGCTGTGCTCACGCCGGGCTAACAGGCGCAGCGCCACAGAACGGGCCTTGTAATCCTGGTCTTCGGGATTTTCATCTCTTTTTGCCATAAAGCCCCTTTCCGCAACGGCTCGCAAAACGCTAGACTACCGGCCGATTTCACACACCGCCCGGCACATCCGACCGTGCCCGTGGCCGGTGGCCGCACACTTTGCCGCCACCGCAGACTGGTTTCAATCCCGAAGGATACCTTTTATGGCTGCATTCATTCAGAAACTGTTCAGATCCCGCAAGGCAACCCCGGCGCCCGCCCCGAAAAAAACGGCCCCGAAGCCGGCCGAAGCGAGCCAGGCCGACGCCCGGAACGAGCGGCAGCTTCTTCGCGAAGCCCAGGAAAGCCAGCTAAGGAGCAACCCGGACCAGTCCGCCCTGGCCAGTCTGGCTATTGACGGTGCCACCGCCGCCATTCGCCTGAAAGCTGCCGCCGGCCTTAAACAGGAAGCGTTGTTGCAGCAGGTGTTGAAGCAAGCCAAGGGCCGCGATAAAGGGGTGTATCAGGCGGTCAGGCAAAACCTGCAAACACTGAAAGACCAACAAGCCGCGGCAGCAGCCATCCAGCAGCGGATCGACACCCTGATCAGTCAGGCCGAGGGTCAGGCCAGCAGCGAAGACACCAAACTCTATGAAGCCAGGCTGGAAGCACTCCAGGAAAACTGGCGTGCTGTGGAAGCCAGCGCCAGTGCCGAGCAGGCCGGTCAATTTCTGACAGCAGTCCATGAATGCCGGGAGCGCGTGAAGCAATTCAGGCAGGCCCAGGAAGAGCAACAGCGCCATCTGGCGCAGGCCCAGCAGAGAACCGAGACCCTGGAGTTGCTGCAACAGACCCTGAATGACCTGCAAGCCTCGGCTGCTGACGAACTGCCTTCTGCCTCGGCACTCGACGCCCTGCAAAAAACCCAGGAGAACCGCTGGCTGGAAGCCACCCGTGACACCCAGACCGACAAGCAGCAACAAAAAGCCTACGAGCAAAACATGCAAGGCTTGCGCAACTACCTCAACGCAGTGCGTCGCCTGGAGACGGTGAAAGAGAACATTGCCAGCCTGGTGGCGGTTGAGCCCGAGCAGGCAACTGACGAGCAGAGAGAAATCGCCCGGCAATTGCTGCAGGAACTGGAATGGCCTTCCAACATCAAGCAGCCCGCAGGACTGCAGGCCTTGCACCGGTTGGCAGGCAAACCTGAAGCGCCCAGGCCAGTAGATCCCGACCGGGAAAAACAGAACGTGCTGGCCAGCGCCCTCAAGGCCATCCTGCCCGAGCTGGAAGCCGCCCTGGAGGCCAGGCAGCTCAAAGAATCCAGACAACTGCAGAAAACCGCCCAGAGTCAGTTCCAGCAGCTCGACAGCCGCAACCGTCGCGCCTTTCAGGCACGCATGCAATTGCTCACCGGGCAGCTCCAGGAGCTCAGCGACTGGCAGGGCTTTGCCACTGAGCCCAAGCAGGTCTCCCTGTGCGAACAGATGGAATACCTGGCCGAGCAACCTATGGAGCCAGAGGCCAAGGCTGAGCGCATCAAGGAACTGCAGAACGACTGGCGCGAGTTAGGCGGCTCATCAGACCGGGCACTGTGGAGCCGGTTCAAGGCGGCCTCCGACAAAGCTTACGAGCCCTGCAAAGCCTATTTCGAGGCAAAATCGGACCTCAAACAGGCCAACCTGCAGACAAGGGAAGTAATCTGCGACCAACTTTCCGCTTTTCTGGACAACGCAGACTGGAACGCCATCGACTGGAAAGCTGCCGAACGCATTCACCAAACCGCGCGACAGGAATGGAAAGCCGCATGGCCGGTGGATTTTCGCGACAACCGGCAGATCCAGAAGCGTTTCGACGACCTGCTGAAGCAGCTTGAGCGCCCCCTGGACGAAGAGCGTAAGAACAACGAAGCAATCAAACAGGCCATTGTGGAGAAAGCCGAGGCGCTGATCAGCCATGAGCCGCTGCAAGAAGCCATGGAACAAGCCAAGGCCCTGCAGAACGACTGGAAAGCCATCGGTATTACCCGGCACCGGGAAGACCGCAAACTCTGGCAGGCCTTCCGAACTGCCTGCGACCAGATCTTTGCTCGTCGCGATGCCCAGCGCTCGGCCCAGCAAGAAGCGAACGATCAGGCCGACCAGGCCGCCCTTGAGGCAGTGGCGCGCATTAACCAGGCCAGCATGGCGTCTGACGACGCGGCTATTGCTACTGCCATCGAGGAGCTGAACAGCCTGACCGGGAACCCGCTGTCAAAACCGGTGCGGGAAAAGGTTCAGGAGTTGAAAAACCGCCTTGTCGCAACTGCCCGCACTCGCAAACTGAAACAGAAACTCAGTGATTGGCAGGGCCTTGTGGTTGACCGGGTGGAGAAAGCCCTGGACCCGCAAACCGCCCCTGACAACTGGCTCCGCCTGGCCCAGAGCCAGCCTGCGGTATCGGGCCGCGACCTGGCCATACGCGCGGAAATCCTGGCCGGCGCCGAAACCCCGGCACAGGACCAGTCCCGCAGAATGGAAATTCAGGTTCAGCGGCTGACCGAAGGCATGGGTGGTGGCGAAACCGAAGCCCCGGCCAAAGAGCTGGAAAAGCTGCTCGCTGTCTGGTGCCTGCACCCGGAAGTGGAAGACCTAACGCCCGCCAATGCGGAGCGCCTGAACCGCGCCCTGGAAGCCATGCTGTCCACAGACTGAAACCGGAAGCCGTTCCCCTGATAAAAATCCCCGGTCTGCCCTGCTGCAGCCGGGGATTTTTTGTTTTCGGGGCCTGAGCAATTTCGCCAATGGGATTGGCAGCCCCCGTCATTACCTCCGGCGGCCACAAGCGGCTATGGTTACTGCACTAAATTGCCCGGACAACAATTAACAGAGGAACAACCATGACCACCGAGGCGTATATCTTTGATGCGGTCCGCACCCCTCGCGGCCGCGGCAAGAAAGACGGTTCACTGCACAGCGTGAAACCCATCAGTTTGCTGACCACGGTGCTTGACGCCCTGCGCGAACGCAATCATCTGGACACCGCCCAGGTAGACGACATTGTGATGGGGTGCGTCACCGCAGTAGGCGATCAGGGCGCAGATATCGCCAAGACCGCTGCACTGGCAGCCGGCTGGGACGAAAAAGTCGCAGGCGTGACCCTGAACCGCTTCTGCGCTTCAGGCCTGGAAGCGGTAAACCTGGCCGCCATGAAAGTGCGTTCCGGCTGGGAAGACATGGTCGTTGCCGGTGGTGTCGAGGCGATGTCCCGCGTGCCCATGGGCTCCGACGGCGGCGCCTGGGCCACCGACCCCGCCACCAACCTGAAAACCGGTTTTATGCCCCAGGGCATTGGCGCGGACCTGATTGCCACCCTCGACGGCTTCAGCCGAGAAGATGTCGACAGCTTTGCCGTAAGATCCCAGCAAAAAGCGGCCAACGCCTGGGAAAACGGCTACTTTGCCAAATCCATTGTCCCGGTCACCGACCAGAATGGCGTCGTCATCCTGGATCGCGACGAGCATGTACGCGGCAACACCACCGTGGAATCCCTGGCAGGCCTTCGGCCTTCGTTCCAGATGATGGGCGAGATGGGCTTTGATGGCGTCGCCCGCGAGAAATATCACTACGTAGAGAAAATCAACCACGTGCACCATGCCGGCAACTCCTCCGGCATCGTCGACGGCGCCACCGCCCTGCTGATTGGCAGCGAAGCCAAGGGCAAGGAACTGGGCCTGAAACCCCGGGCCCGCATTGTCGCCACTGCGGTCACCAGCACCGACCCCACCATCATGCTCACCGGCCCGGCCCCCGCCGCCCGCAAGGCTCTGGAAAAGGCCGGCATGACGGCTGATCAGATCGACCTGTTTGAAGTGAACGAAGCCTTCGCCTCGGTGGTGATGCGTTTCCAGAAAGAACTGTCCGTTCCGGACGAGAAAGTGAACGTGAACGGCGGCGCCATCGCCATGGGCCACCCGCTGGGCGCCACCGGTGCCATGATTGTCGGCACCCTGCTGGATGAACTGGAACGCCGCGAACTGCGCTACGGCCTGGCCACCCTGTGTGTGGGCGGCGGCATGGGCATTGCCACCATCATCGAGCGCGTCTGAGCCCCACTTTCAAACATAAGGAACCGACCATGAGTGCTATCCAATACGACCTGGGTTCAGACCAGATTCTGACCCTGACCATCGACATGCCGGGCCAGTCCGCCAACACCATGAACGGCGAATTCCGCGCCGCCCTGACCGACACCGTCAACAGGGTCCAGGGCGATCTGGACAACATCAAAGGTATTATCATCGCCTCCGCCAAGAAAACCTTTTTCGCCGGCGGCGACTTGAACGAGCTGTACAAAGTCACCCGCGAGCAGGCCAAAGAATTCGAAGATATGGTCAATGGCCTGAAAGCCGACATGCGGGTGCTGGAAACCTGTGGCAAACCCGTGGTGGCTGCCATTAACGGCACCGCTCTCGGTGGTGGCCTGGAACTCGCCCTGGCCTGTCATCACCGCGTAGCCATTGATGACGACCGCACTCAGCTGGGCTTGCCGGAAGTGACGCTCGGGCTGCTGCCCGGCGGTGGCGGCACCCAGCGTCTGCCCCGGATGATTGGCCTGGAAGCGGCCTTCCCGTTCCTGATGGAAGGCAAGAAAGTGAATCCGAAAGCCGCCCTGAAAGCGGGTATAGTGAACGAGTTGGCCAGTTCACCGGAAGATATGGTCGCCAAGGCCCGGGCCTTCATCGAAGCCAACCCCAAGTGCCAGCAGCCCTGGGACCAGAAAGGCTTCCGATTCCCCGGCGGCGCCCCGCATCACCCTGCCATGGCACAGAAACTGGCCATTGCCCCGGCGATGCTGCGGCAAAAAACCAAGGGCTGCTACCCGGCGCCGGAGCGCATTCTGGCCGCCGCAGTGGAAGGCGCCCAGGTGGACTTCGACAATGGCAGCCTGATTGAAACCCGTTACTTTGCCGAGCTGGCCACCGGTCAGGTGGCCAAAAACATGACCGGCACCTTCTGGTTCCAGCTCAACGCCATCAAGGCCGGCGGCAGCCGCCCGGACGGTGTTGAAAAAGAAACCTTCAAGAAAGTGGGCGTACTGGGTGCCGGCATGATGGGTGCCGGTATCGCCTACTCCACCGCCAGCCGCGGTATTGAGGTGGTACTGAAAGACGTCTCCGCTGAAAACGCCGAAAAAGGCAAAAGCTACTCCGAGAACCTGCTGGCCAAGAAAGTCAGCCGCGGCCGCATGACTGCAGCCCAGAAAGACGAAGTGCTGGCCCGCATCAAGGCCACCGCCTCCGCCGAAGACCTGGAAGGTTGCGACCTGATTATCGAAGCGGTGTTCGAAGACAGCGACCTGAAAGCCAGGGTAACCCAGGAGGCCGAGCCGAAAATGGCGGCCAACGGCATCTTTGCCTCCAACACCTCCACCATTCCCATTACCCAGCTGGCACAGGCCTCCGCCAAGCCGGACAACTTCATCGGCCTGCACTTCTTCTCCCCGGTGGACAAGATGCAGCTGGTGGAAATCATCGTGGGAGAGAAAACCTCTGACGACACCCTGGCCCGGGCGTTCGACTACGTGCAGCAGATCGGCAAGATCCCCATCGTGGTCAACGACAGCCGCGGCTTCTTCACCTCCCGGGTATTCGGCACCTTCGTCAACGAAGGCATCAGCATGCTGGCCGAAGGCATTCACCCCTCCAGCATCGAAAATGCGGGGCTACTGGCCGGCATGCCGGTTGGGCCGCTGGCGATCTCCGACGAAGTCAGCATGACCCTGATGCAGCACATCCGGGGCCAGAGCCGGAAAGACACCGAAGCGGCCGGCGGCACCTGGCAACCGCACCCGGCCGAGGCCGTCATCGATGCCATGGTGGATAGCTACGGCCGCAAGGGCAAAGCCGCCGGCGCCGGTTTCTACGAGTATCCGGATAAAGGCAAGAAATACCTGTGGCCGGAGCTGGAAAGCCTGTTCGTGGACCAGGCCAAGGCCCGCAGCGTGCAACTGCAGGACCTGAAAGACCGCATCCTGTTCATCCAGGCCATCGAGACCATCCGCTGCCTGGAAGAGGGTGTGCTGAGAACCGTGGAAGACGCCAACATCGGTAGCATCTTCGGTATTGGCTACGCGCCCTGGACCGGCGGTGCCATCCAGTTCGTCAACCAGTACGGCGTTCGCGCCTTCGCCGAACGGGCCCGGCAACTGGCTGACCAGTATGGCGAGCGTTTCACACCGCCGGCACTGTTGCTGAAAAAGGCGGAGAATAACGAAACCTTCGCCTGAACCAACTGGCCGGAGGGGCGCACCCTCCGGCCAACCCCCAAATTTGCCCCAGCTCTTTACTTCCCGCAACACGCCCCAATCTATAACCCCGGGCTGCTCCGTATATGGACATATTGTCACGAAGCTATACCCATGGCCTATGGCAACAGGTGTAGCGGTTGCCTACAATAAATTTATCAGTCACGGGTAGAACAGCGGCTTACGCGTTACCAGACACCCAGTATCGCCAGGTATGCATTTATGAGCATTGCGGAAAAAATCAGACAATACAGCCCCCGGCCGGCCACCCTGAAAAAAACAGGTCTATGCACGGCGTTGGGGCTCGCTCTGCTGGTTCCCGGGCTGTCCGGTTTGCAGGCAAAGCTGGAAGAACCGGCGGTCTACCAGCCGGTTGCACCCACCATTGACCAGGCCAGGGCCAACATCCTGATTGCCCGCCAGCTACAGTTCACCCACTTTCGCAACCTTGGCATCAGCGATGAACTCTCCGGCGATGTGTTCGATGCCTACCTGACGTACCTCGATAACCAGCGCATCTATCTCACCCAGCAGGATATCGATACCCTCTCCAGCGTGCGTGGCCGGCTGGGTTCCGCCCTTAAAACCGGCCAGCTGCAGCCAGGCTTCGACATCTATAACCTGGTACAGAAGCGGGTGATCGAGCGCCTCAACTACGCGCTGAAAATCATCGACGAGGGCATCGGCGAGCTGGATTTCGAGGGCAACGACAAAATCCGCGTGGACCGCTCCGAAGCGCCCTGGGAAGCCGATAGCGCCGCACTGGACCAACTCTGGATCAAACGTATCAAGAACGCTGTGCTGGCCCAACGCCTGAACGGTACCGAAGACGACGTCATCGAAGACAACCTCCGGCGCCGCTATGAAGGCCAGCTGAAGCGCGCCTACCAGGCCCGCAGCGAAGATGCCTTCCAGGCCTACATGAATGCCTTTACCGGCATGTGGGACCCGCACACCTCCTACTTCTCTCCGCGCACCTCGGAGAACTTCAACATCAACATGAGCCTGTCTCTTGAAGGCATTGGCGCGGTACTGCAGTCTGACAACGAATACACCAAGGTGGTTCGCCTGGTGCCCGGAGGCCCCGCCGCCAAGCAGGGTCAGCTGCAACCGGCCGACCGCATTGTTTCGGTGGCACAGGAAGGCAAAAAGCCGGTCAATGTGATTGGCTGGCGCCTGGATGAAGTGGTAGACCTGATCCGCGGCCCACGCAACTCCACCGTTACCCTGGAAGTGATTCCGGCCAACGCCTCGGATGAGAGCATCACCCGCGCCATCAACATCAGCCGCGATGAGGTCAAACTGGAAGAACAAAGCGCCAGCAAAGAAGTGATCGAACTGGAGCGCCAGGGCCAGGCTTACCGGATCGGCGTCATCACCATTCCCACGTTTTACGCCGACTTCCAGGCCATGCAGGCCGGTGACCCGAACTACAAGAGCACCACCCGGGACGTTCGTAACCTGATCGGTGAACTGAAAGAGAGCGGCGTAGATGGCGTGGTCATGGACCTGCGCAACAACGGCGGCGGCGCCTTGCACGAAGCAAACGACCTGGTTGGCCTGTTTATCGACAAAGGCCCCACCGTGCAGATCCGCAACGCCAACAACGACGTCCAGATACTGAACGACGAAGACCCCACCGTGGTTTACGACGGCCCGCTGGTGGTGCTGGTGAACCGCATGAGCGCATCAGCATCTGAAATCTTTGCCGGTGCCATCCAGGATTATGGCCGTGGCCTGGTCGTAGGCTCCCAGACCTTTGGCAAAGGAACGGTGCAGGCCGTTCGGCCCCTCAACCATGGCCAGTTAAAGATTACCCAGTCCAAGTTCTACCGGGTTTCCGGCGGCTCCACCCAGCACAAGGGGGTGATCCCGGATATTGAAATCCCGTCACGCATCGACAAAACCCGTATCGGCGAAGATGCCCTGGACCATGCCCTGCCCTGGGACCAGATCGAAGCTGTACCCCACAACCGCTACTTCGACTTCAGCGGTATCATTGACGAGCTGCGCGAGCGCCATGAAGCCCGCTTTGCCACCAACCCGGAATTCAGCCTGCTGCAGAAGGAAATCGAGTTCCTTACCCAACAGCGCCAGATGGACTACGTGAGCCTGAACCACGACGAGCGGAAGCATCAACACAGCCAGATTGAAGATACCCGGCTGAGCATTGCCAACGCCCGCAGGGAACTGCGTGGAGAGCAGGCGTTCGAGACCCTGGAAGAACTTGAGCAATGGCAGGACGAGCAAGCTGCAGACCTGGATTCCACCGATGACGAACTGGACTTCGTGATCCGTGAGGGGGGCCACATCATGGCCGACCTGCTGGAACTGGATCAGCGCACGGCGTCTATACTGTCGCCCGCTCATTTCGCTGCCAAAGCTGAAGCGCTGTAAGAACCATGGCCGCGAGCGACAAGGAGCCCGAATCCCGGAATAGCCAACAGCGCGCGGCCGTGTTCCGGGACATGCTGCTGGACGCATTGCACGCCATGCGCTCCATGGAAGAAGTGGAAAGCCTGACCGGAAGGGACAACAAGCCCAAGAGCCCGGATGGCATACTGGAGCGGATAGCAGGCATTACCGGCTCAGCCCTGCGCCTGGGCGCCAGGGCCACCGATACCTCCCTGCGGGTAGGCAAGGCGCTGGTAAACTCTCAGGATCAGCTGCGGGCCATGCTCACTGCCGGCCAGTCCATGAAGGATATCCGCGAAGTCGCCGGGTTGACTCTGGCCGAAATGAGCGAAGCCCTGAACCTGAAAGACAAATCCCTGCTGGAAGCCATCGAGAACGGCACGTCTACCCTGTCATTCGAGCTGATTCTGCGCCTTGCTGCACTGATTGCCCGCAACGACCCCATTCCCTTCATCATGCGCACCACCCGCAACTACAACCCGGAGGTGTGGCAACTGCTGAACGACTGGGGCATCGGGCGCATACCGCTGCAGTTCGAGCGGGAACGGGAGTTTATCAATATTTTCCGGCGCCATGACGACGCCCGCACCCTGTCCGATGAAGGCTTCCGCAAGGTTCTGGAATTCACCCGCCACAGCTTTGAAATGTCCATGCACTTCGTGGAAGAGCAGGAAAAGCAGGTAGCCGACCTGAAAGCAAACCTCCAGGCCGGTCAGAGCACAGCAGGAAGAACGGGCACAGGCAAAGAGTCAGGCAAATAGCGCCTGCATGGCCGCCAGATCGGGATTCCGGATGGCGCCCTTCTCGGTGACGATGGCATCGATCAGGCCAGCCGGGGTGACATCAAACACCGGGTTGAACACATCCACGCCTGCCGGTGCCAGCGGAATACCCCGAATCTCCCGGACTTCTGTACCTTCCCGCTCTTCAATGGGAATTTCGGCACCGGATTCCAGCGCCATATCCACGGTGCTGGACGGCGCCACCACCATAAAACCCACCTTGTGATAGCGTGCCAGCACCGCCAGGCTATACGTACCGATCTTGTTGGCCACATCACCGTTGGCGGTAATGCGGTCTGCCCCCACCACAATCCATTTCACCTTGCCGCTGGCCAGAATAGCGGCCGCTGCACCATCAGCGTTCAGGGTGACGGGAATCCCATCACGGGTCAGCTCCCAGGCGGTCAGCCGGCTGCCCTGCAGCCAGGGCCGGGTCTCATCCGCGTACACCCGCTCCAGCAACTGCTTCTCGTGCAAACGGCGGATCACCCCCAGCGCCGTACCATAACCGCCAGTGGCGAGAGCCCCGGTGTTGCAGTGCGTCAGCACGCATACAGGCGCCTCCGGGGCCATGACCTCCAGCGCAAAGTCAGCCATGGCGAGGTTGGCAGCCAGGTCTTCCTCGTGAATCCGAACCGCTTCGGCAGCCAGTTGCTCCGCTGCTTCCGGCAAGGACTGGCAGGCCCGGAATACCTTCCCCATGCGCTCCAGGGCCCAGAACAGGTTGACGGCGGTCGGGCGTGAACGGGCCAGTTCATCAATCGCCCGCTCAACCTCACCCTGCCAATCGTCAGTACCGGCATGGCGTGCCGCCAGGGCAACCCCGTAGGCTGCACTGATACCAATAGCGGGCGCCCCGCGAACCACCATATCGGCAATGCACTGAGCCACGCCGGAAGCGCCCTCCGAAGTAATCCAGTGCTCTTCCCCCGGCAGCAGGCGCTGATCGAGCAGCTCAAGCCGGTCACCATGCCAGCGCATGGCAACGGTGCCCATGGAACGGAAGGAAGTGGAATTCGCCATAAACAGCTCCGTGCGGTTGGAAAAATCGCAGTATAGCTTTTTCCTACCTTGTTTATACCTCCATTGGCCCGGCGGCCGGGGTAGTTCTGCCGCGGTGGGCTGGTTATACTTCCCAGTTGAATTTTCCGGCACTGCTGAGCGTGCCACTAGCTGACAAGGCAGGTTAATGACGGCAGACACCATTACTGCAGCCGACACCCGGATCAACGCCCGCTGGCTGATCCCAATAGAACCCTTTGGCGTGGTTCTGGAACACCAGGCCGTTATCCTTCAGGGCAGCCGCATTGCCGGGGTTCTGCCACAAAGCGAGGCGGACCAAAAGTTCCGCACCCGGGAAACCATCAACCTGGATCAGCATGTGGTGCTGCCCGGACTGATCAACCTGCACGGCCACACCGCAATGTCTCTGTTCCGGGGCATGGCAGATGACCTGCCCCTGATGACCTGGCTGAACGAGCACATCTGGCCGGCCGAGGGCCGCTTTGTCAGCGAACCTTTCGTAATGGACGGTACCCGCCTGGCCATGGCAGAAATGCTGCGTACCGGCACCACCACCTTCTCGGATATGTACTTTTTCCCGGAAGTGACCGCCCAGGTCGCCCACGACGTCGGCATGCGGGCACAGATCTGCTTCCCCCTGCTGGACAATCCCACCGTGTGGGGCTCCGGGCCGGAAGAATACCTGCGCAAAGGGGCTGACCTGATTGCCCAATGGCAGCACGATGACTACATCATGCCTGCGATCGGACCCCACGCGCCCTACACGGTGTCGGACCAACCGATGACAGCAGCCGTAGACCTGGCGCAGCAAACCGGCGCAGCCCTGCAGATACACCTGCACGAAACCGCCTTCGAAGTGGAAGAAGCGGTAAAGGCAACCGGCAAACGCCCGGTGACCCGCCTGGCCGAACTGGGCGCCCTGGGCCCCAACAGCCAGTATGTGCACATGACCCAGATTGACGATTCCGATCTGGAACACCTGGCCCGGGCCGGAGGGCACATCGTCCACTGCCCGGAATCGAACCTGAAGCTGGCCAGTGGTTTTTGCCCGGTCCAGAAGCTGCTCGACAACCACATCAATGTCACCATCGGTACCGATGGCGCCGCCAGCAACAACGATCTGGACCTGTTCGGAGAACTGAAAACGGCGGCCATGGTGGCCAAGGTGGTAGCCGGGGATGCCGCCGCCGTGTCGGCACATACCGCACTTCAGATGGCGACCATGAATGGCGCCCGAGCCCTGGGCCGAGACCACGAACTGGGCTCGCTGGTACCCGGCAAGCTCGCTGACCTGATTGCAGTCGATCTCAGCGACCCGTTCCTGCAGCCCGTGTACGACCCGGCGTCTCACCTGGTGTACAGCAACCATGGCCGGGCAGTAAGCCACAGCTGGATTCACGGCGTACCTCAGGTGCAAGACGGCCGTTTAACCCGTATCGATGTACCAGACCTGATGCTGCGTGTCAGCGACTGGCGTAACAAGATTCTCAGTTAATTATCTCAACCAGGTGCACTCCATGAGCAACCAGAACGTAGACCAGAACGAGATTGCCAAGTTTGAAGCACTGGCCAGCCGCTGGTGGGACCCCAGCAGCGAGTTCAAGCCGCTTCACGACATCAATCCCCTGCGCCTGAACTACATCGACGAGCGGGTATCGCTGGCAGGCAAGAAAGTACTGGATGTTGGCTGTGGTGGCGGTCTGCTGTCTGAAGGCATGGCCCTGCGTGGTGCCCACGTAACCGGCATCGACATGGGCGAAGCCCCGCTGAACGTAGCTCGGCTGCACGGCATGGAATCCGGTGTGAAGGTGGACTACCGCCAGACCACCATCGAAGAGCTGGCCCGGGACCCGGAACATGCCGGCCAGTACGACGCCGTCACCTGCCTGGAAATGCTGGAGCACGTTCCGGACCCGGGCTCGGTCATCAAGTCTTGCGCGGCCATGTTGCGCCCGGGCGGCCACCTGTTTGTGTCGACCATCAACCGCAACCCGAAGTCCTTCCTGTTTGCCATTGTGGGCGCGGAATACGTGCTGAACATGCTGCCCAAGGGCACCCACGAGTGGAAGAAGTTCATCCGGCCCTCGGAAATGTCCGACTACCTGCGCCACGCCGGGCTGGACGTGCGCGAGCTTACCGGTATGACCTACAACCCCATCACCAAAAGCTACAAGCTGGGCCGTGATGTCGACGTCAACTACCTGATGCACGCGCGGGATATTCGTGAAGACTGACCAAAAACCCTCTGCGGTACTGTTTGACCTGGATGGCACCCTGATCGACACCGCACCGGATTTCATCCGCTGCCTGAACCAGCTGCGCCAGCACCATAACCTTGAACCGCTGGCGGCCGAGCAAATCCGCCCTTCGGTGTCCAATGGCGCAAGGGCCATGATCCGGGTCGGTTTCGGGCTGGAGCCAGAGCATGACGGCTACGTGGAAAAGCACACGGCTTTCCTGGACCTATACGAGGCGGGCGTAGCGGTAGAAACCACCCTGTTCGAGGGCATGGACTCACTGCTGGCAAACCTGGAAGCCCGCGGCATTCCCTGGGGCATCGTAACCAACAAGCCGGTGCGCTTTGCCGAGCCACTGGTGCAGGCACTGGGGCTGGCTCAAAGATGCACCACCCTGATCTGCCCGGACCACGTCAGCGAACGCAAGCCACACCCGGAGCCGCTGTTCCTGGCCTGCCAGAGAATTGGTGCTGCGCCGGAACAGGCCGTGTATGTTGGCGACCACGAACGGGATATCGAAGCCGGCCGTAACGCCGGCATGCGCACCATCGCTGTGCGCTACGGTTACATCGAGCAACCCCACACGGTTGATTTGTGGCAAGCCGACATCATTGCCGACACCGTCAGCGACCTGGCAAAGCTGTTACAATAAGCCCCCTTTTTGGTTCAACCCCGGCACTATTCGGGCCGGAAAACGCCTGAACACGGAGACAGGTTATG
>Ga0209075_1001289_pt1 | contig 23721 bp, 22 predicted proteins | sample Stecom2011_FD_187523 | JGI IMG/M metagenome (GOLD analysis project Ga0209075, IMG submission 187523) | Agricultural soil microbial communities from Utah to study Nitrogen management - Steer compost 2011 (SPAdes) (version 2) | ecosystem: Environmental > Terrestrial > Soil > Agricultural land...
TCTGAGGAGCCTTTTCAAAAAAGTAGCCTAAAACCAAGCAATTACCAGCGTAAAATTATCAAATTATGTAATATCACTACGCAATAACGAAGCGGTCACGCGATTACACGGTCGCAGTGGGTGCGGGCACAAACAAAAAAGGCCCGAAGCGCAAGCTAAAGGCCTTTCTGTTTTACCTACCAATCACGCACTTCAACCGCACTTACTATCCCCGCAAGACAAGCAAGTCGCACAACCATCCATCACGATTACCGCCTTAGTGTTGCATTTGCCGCACATGGTGGCGTTGGGTGGGAAGTCGCCAGCCTTGTCGTCGTTGGTTGCCTTGGCGTTGTTGGCTTCAAACTCCGCGCGCTTTTCGGCGAGGATGCGTTTGGTGGTTTCGCTCATTTCTTCGCTTTCCATCAGGCCTACTGCTTTCAGGTGCTTCTCAATGACCGCGCCAATTTCAGCCACCAAGGAGGGCATGAATACGCCGCCTTTTTTAAAGTAGCCGCCGTTGGGGTCGTATACGGAGCGCAGCTCTTCCACTAGGAAGGTCAGGTCGCCGCCTTTGCGAAATACCGCAGAGATTACGCGGGTGAGGGCGATTACCCACTGGAAGTGCTCCATGGATTTGGAGTTGATGAACACTTCGTACGGCTGACGGCTTTCGTGGTCTGTGTCTTCGTTGAGCAAGATGTCGTTGATGGTGATGTACATCGCGTGTTCGGCCACGGGCGGCTTGATTTTGTAGGTGGTGCCCACGAGAAAATCTGGCCGTTCGATGTATTCATTCATCTTCTGCAGCTTTGGCTCCTGCTGCGCCGGTGCCTGCTGTTCAGTCGGTGCGTCTGTGTCGGCTTTCTTTACCCGGTAGCCGACGATTTTATTGCTGATTTTAACTGTCATTTCTAAATGTCCTGTGTCGGTGTTCCGGATCAATACTTTCCGTAGGTGCCTTCTTTGAGCGCGTCAAACAGGTTGGCGGCGGTGTGCATTTCGCCATCGTACTCTACCTGTTCGTTGCCTTTCAGCTCTACTTTGCTGCCGTCGTCGAGGGTGAACTCGTAGAGGGTGTTTTCAAGGTCTTTCTCTTTTACCAGTACGCCCTGAAAGGCTTCCGGGTTAAAGCGGAAGGTGGTGCAGCCTTTTAGGCCCATGTCGTAGGCGTAGAGGTAAATGTTTTTGAAGTCCTGATACGCGAAATCGGTGGGTACGTTCGCTGTTTTTGAGATTGAGGAGTCTACCCATTTCTGGGCGGCAGCCTGAATATCTACGTGCTGTGCCGGGCTTACATCATCTGCGGTGGTGAAGTAGCTGGGTAGTTTTTTGTCTTCTTCGTCTGAGAAGGGCATGGCACCGGGGTTTACCAGGTGGCGATAGGCCAGCAGCTCGAAGGAGAATACGTCGACTTTTTCTTTGGTTTTACGGCCTTCGCGGATGACGTTACGGGCGTAATGGTGCGAGAAGCTTGGCTCTATGCCGTTACTGGCGTTGTTGGCAAGCGACAGGCTGATGGTGCCAGTGGGTGCAATGGAGGTGTGGTGGGTAAAGCGGCCACCTTTCTCAGCCAGTTTTTCAACCAGCTCTGGCTCAACTTTGGCAATTTCCTGCATGTAGCGGCTGTATTTGGCGTGCAGCACGCGGCCTGGCAGTTTATCGCCGATCTTATGGCCATCTTTGGCCAGTTGAGGGTTTTTACTCATCATTTTCGGGGTGATTTCAAACTCGTCGTCCATGATGGGCGCAACGCCTTTCTCTTCTGCCAGGGCCAACGACTGGCGCCAGCCTTCCACGGCCATTTCACGCACTACGTCTTCGGTGAACTGTACGGATTCATCAGACCCGTATGGCATACGCAGCATGGCAAGAGTTGAGCCCAAGCCCAGAATGCCCATGCCGTGACGGCGCTTGTAGGTGATTTCGTGGCGCTGCTCGGCCAGTGGCAGGCCGTTGATTTCTACTACGTTGTCCAGCATGCGGGTGAAGATGCCCACAACCTTGCGGTATTTCTCATAGTTGAAGCTGGCCTTTTCGGTGAACGGGTAGTCCACAAACTTGGTCAGGTTCACAGAACCCAGCAGGCAGCTGCCATAAGGGGGCAGGGGCTGTTCGCCGCATGGGTTGGTGGCACGAATATCTTCGCAGAACCAGTTGTTGTTCATCTGGTTGACCTTGTCGATCAGGATGAAGCCGGGTTCTGCGTAATCGTAGGTGGAGGTCATGATGGTGTCCCAGATGAACTGGGCTTTCAGGGTGCGGTAAATGCGGCACGCTACCTTGCCTTCATCGTTAACCACATAGCCGTCTAATATCGGGAAGTCACGATATACGAATTGATTTGGGTCGGTGAGGTCCAGGCCTTCTTCCGCTACTTCTTTCTCGGTAACCGGGAAGGAGAGATGCCAGTCGCTGTCGTTACGAACGGCTTCAATAAAATCTTCGGTGATCAACAGGGATAAGTTGAACTGGCGCAGGCGGCCGTCTTCACGCTTGGCCTGAATGAAGTCGATAACATCCGGGTGGTGAACATCAAAGGTGGCCATCTGGGCACCGCGGCGGCCACCGGCAGAAGACACGGTAAAGCACATGCGGTCGAATATATCCATGAACGACAGCGGGCCAGATGTGGTTGCGCCGGCGCCAGCAACGTAAGCACCTTTGGGGCGCAGGGTAGAGAACTCGTAACCGATACCACAGCCTGCCTTTAGAGTTAGGCCTGCTTCGTGGTTTTTCTCCAGAATGTCGTTCATGGAATCCTGAACGGACCCAGATACGGTGCAGTTGATGGTGGAGGTTGCAGGCTTGTGCGCTTCGGCACCGGCGTTGGAGGTAATTCGGCCTGCGGGAATGGCGCCGTTTTTGAGGGCCCAGGCAAAGTTTTTCATCTGCTCGGTGCGCACACTTTTATTTTCGACTTGTGCCAAGGCCGTAGCAACGCGGTGGTATGTGGCGTTGATGTCTTTGTCTACAGGTTCGCCGGTCTTGGTTTTAAGCTGGTACTTGCTGTTCCAGATGTCGAGCGAAGTTTCCTGCATCGGAATCGTTGTAACCACTGCCTCTGCCTTAGCGTTCATTGCCACCCCTAAATCTTCAAGTATGTCGGTTGTCGAAGGCACCGATTGTTGGCGCTGTCCCTGTAGAGCGCCGCAACATCTGGGCTGGCGCTCTTGCTTTCTATGCTGTTTTCAATTTTTCGCCGAAAAAACACTATATGTGGTGCTTGCGATAATCTGAGGTAACGCCCTAGCACTCAATAAACACGCCCCGATTGCGGCAGCCTGTGGGGCTTTGGCCGCGGGAAGGCGTGTTTGGGCGTATGTTTGCTATACAGCTGTTAGCCCTATATGTAGTTTTATTTTCAGGGGAGTATAACAGGATATAGTGGTTTGTGAATTTAAGCGGGACTATTGATAAGTGACTTCCGGCAAAGAAAATCAATGGAAAATGGCTTGCAAGAAGGAAAACTCTGGGAAATCCGGCGCTTGAGTGGAAAAGCTAAGGATTGCTATATGTTGTGATTAAAAAACATACCGTTCAGGCTGATTTTGTTAACAAACTCACACAATCTGTGACTTCTGCACGTACTCAGAATAAACGTGTCGTTAAAGTAGCGATGTGGAGTCGAACATCGCAGTGGCCCACAGGATGTGATAACGACCATAATAAGGAAAAGAATAATGAAAGGCCTGAAACCTACATTGCTAGCGCTGTGTATTGCGGGGGCTCCGCCTGCAGTCATGGCTGAGATACAACGCTTGGACGATTCTATGATGGGTGACATCACGGGGCAGGCAGGCGTGAGCATTGAACTTGAAACAAAGATTGATATCGGCCGTTTCCTTTATTTTGATGAGGGTGCCTTGGCCATCGAGAACATCAGTATTGGCGGTGCGGAGCGCACGGATTTTTTCGGGTTTAACGGGATTGGCGGGCCTACTGCCAATGACCGTCTGGACAACATTCGTATCGATATTGATGTACTCGCCGATGGTGATGCGGCCATTAATATTGTGCCTACCAACTTTGGTGCCGTCGATTTCCGGGTTACCACAGGGGCTTGGTATTTGGCGGCGACTGATGGAAGCAATGAGTACACCGATCTGATTGATAACTTTCTAGCGGAAGGCTTGATGGCGCGCGGCTCGATTCGTATTGATACGGCCTCAGACATAATGCGCTTCAGAACGGCTTTTGCGATAGAGAACATGCAGTTTGATGTGCCGTTTCTGGGCATTGGTGTTCGCGGCATGCAAATAACCGGTGCCGATTACGACCGTAGCTTCCCAAGCCCGCTGGATCTGTTTGCCGAAGTGGATCTTTATATCTACGAAGGCGCACGGTTCTCCAACGGCTGGTCGTCTCTGGCTATTGATATGCCCTCGTTTCGAGCAGACGTTGGTATCGATGGCGTGATCATTGGCCAGCAGTCGATTGGTAGTATTTTTATTGATGATTTGGCGATCACAGATACGGCCATGCGTATCTACGGTCACTAGAGGTTAGTGCAGTAAACAAAGCGGGAGCTCACGAGGCTCCCGCTTTTCGTTAGCCCAGCAGTAGGCTGTCGTCATCCACTGAAAGCCCGCGTTGTTTTTCAAACAACTCCAGCAGATCTTTTACTTCCAGACCTTCCCGGTCTTTGCCTTCAATATCAAACACCACTTGCCCTTGGTGCAGCATTACTGTGCGGGTGCCAACTTCCAGCGCCTGTTTCATGCTGTGGGTAACCATCAGTGCCGTTAGCTTTTGGTCTTCGATGATTTTTGTGGTGAGCGCCAAAACGAAGGCCGCCGTTTTGGGGTCCAGCGCTGCGGTGTGCTCATCCAGCAGGAGAATGGCAGAGGGCGTAAGGCTTGCCATCAACAGGCTGACTGCTTGACGCTGGCCACCTGAGAGTAGGCCCATCTTGTCGCCAAGGCGGTTTTCCAGCCCTAAGTTTAGGGAAGACAGGCTTTCCTTAAACTGCTCCATATACTGCTTTTTTACCGCTGTGCTCAGCCCACGGCGTTGGCCGCGTTTGATGGCGAGCGCGAGATTTTCCTCAATGCTCAAGCCTTCGCAGGTACCGGCTAGTGGGTCTTGAAATACCCGCGCCACACGGCCCGCCCGTTTGTGAGTTGGCAGTTTGGTTACGTTCACGTTGTCGACAACAATGGTGCCGCTATCCACCAGAGTTTCGCCCGCCAGCGCGTTCAGAAAGGTGGATTTGCCAGCTCCGTTACTACCAATCACGGTCACAAACTCACCCTGATTGACGGTGAGGCTCATGCCTCTTAGTGCGGGGTTTTCCAGCGGGGTGCCTTTGCCAAAGGTAAGCCGGAGGTCGGTTGCAGTGATCATATTGCCTCCTCAGGCTTTTTTGCGGGTGAGTTTGCTAACCAGAGAGCTGCGCACGCCCGGCAATACGATGGCCAGAGTTACCAGTACAGCTGTTATCAGGTTGAGATCCTGAGCTTGTAAACCGAGGAAGTCGGCGTTCAGAGCAAAGGCAATGGCCAGACGATAAATGATGGCGCCAACCACGCATGCAATCAAAGCGCGAACAACGGTAGATGGCGTTATAACCGCTTCGCCACCAATCAATGATGCTAGGCCGATAACAATAACACCAACCCCCATGGTTACGTCTGCCGCGCCCTGACTCTGTGCAAACAGCGCACCGGCGAGGCCGACCATGCCGTTTGAGACAGCAACACCAAGAATGATCATAGTGCCAGTGGCTATACCCTGAGCCCGTGCCATTCTGGGATTGGCACCGGTGGCGCGCATGGCGAGACCGGTTTCTGACTTCATGAATCGCCAGAGCAGTATCAAGGAGATAAGGATCACAATCGAGAACAGAAGCACCGGCACCTGATGGTAAGCGAGGTCTAGCGAGTACCAAGGCGTGAGTACGGTTTCTTCGCCAAGTAACGCGATGTTCGGCCGACCCATCACCCGAAGGTTGACGGAATATAGGGCAATCATCGTGAGGATGGATGCCAGTAGGTTCAGGATGTTCAGCTTTACGTTAAGAATGGCGGTTACTGCACCGGCGGCCATGCCTGCCAGTACCGCTGAGCCGGTTGCCAACCAGGGGTTCCAGCCTTCCATAATAAGCACGGCTGCAACAGCTGCGCCGAGGGGGAAGCTGCCGTCTACGGTCAGATCCGGGAAATCGAGTACACGAAAAGAGAGGTAAATACCGAACGCAACCAGACCGTAAATAAGGCCAGTCTCGACTGCGCCGTAAAATGCAATTTCACTGAGCATGGGAAAGATTCGCTGTGGTAGAAAAACGGGCGGGCCCTTTATACAGAACCCGCCCGTGTAAGTCAGGCGTTACTTGTCGCTCTTAACGATTTCTGCAGCTTCGGCAATGATGTCATCAGACAAGGTGATGCCCATGCGCTCGCCAGCTTCCGGGTTAACAAACAGGTTGAGTTTTTCCATGGTTTCTACCGCCATATCCCCTGGCTTTTCACCCTCAAGAATGCGCGCAACCATTACGCCAGCTTGGCGACCGTGGTCGTAGTAATCAAAACCCAGTGCTGCAATGGCGCCACGTGCAACGGTAGCTGTGTCGGCAGCAAATACCGGGATTTTAGCGCGTTCGCCTACAGAGATGACGGCTTCGGCCGCGCTGATCACGGTGTTATCGGTAGTGAGGTAAATGGCGTCGGCTTTGCCCACCAAAGAACGGGCCGCACCCAGTACTTCAGACGTTTTCGTTGCGGCACCTTTAACCAAAGGCAGGCCGCGGGCTTCCAAGCGCTCTTCGAGCAGTTCAATCAATGACACTGCGTTAGCTTCACCGGGGTTGTACACAGTGCCAATGCGCTTGGCATCCGGAACCATACGCAGGAGCATGTCCAAGTGTTTGTCGATAGGCAGCATGTCGCTTACGCCGGTAATGTTCGCACCCGGTGCTTCAGCATTCTTTACCAGCTTCGCGCCGACTGGGTCGGTTACGGCAGCAAACACAACAGGGATATTACGGGCGGCCGCAGCAACGGTTTGAGCGGACGGGGTTGCGATGGCCACAATCACATCCACACCTTCACCCACGAATTTGCGCGCAATCTGGGAGGCGATGGCGGAATTGCCCTGCGCACTTTCATGCATGAGTTTCAGGTTTTCACCTTCTTTATAACCTCGTTCGGCCAACTCATCTTTCACGCCTTGGTGAACCGCATCGAGCGCTGGGTGCTCAACAATCTGTGTAATGGCGACAACCCGAGGCTCTGCAGCCATTGAAAGACTCGTCAGCGCCATTAGTGACGCGCCCAGCAGCGTGCGCAGTGTTTTCTTGGCCATATGCCTATCTCCGAGGTTTGTTACGGTGTTTGCGGTAGTTAAGGTGCGAGAGTTTATCACAGCCCCGGCAACTTGGAGATAGGGCATGTTAGAGTGGTTGTGGCCTGATCTGACATTCTCTAGGTGAGTTTCTCATCTGTTGGCCTGAGTCACGCTTTAATGGGCCATAATGTGTTGAAATACACTACTAAAGTCTAAATAATGCCCTCAATAAATCAAATAACGAATGCAAGGAACGTTCATGCAAACAAAAAACAAACTTCCGCTGGATATGGTCTATCACTGGGAGTCTGCCAAGGCGAACTCGTTGTATATGACTCAGCCTATTGGCAACGGCAAGGTGGTGGACTACACCTGGGGAAGGGCGGTTGATGAAGCTCGCCGTATGGCGTCTTACCTAAAATCTCTGAACTTGCCAGAGAAGAGCCGTGTTGGCTTGATTTCCAAGAACTGCGCGCATTGGATCATGACTGACTGGGCCATCTGGATGGCCGGACACATTTCTGTGCCTTTGTACCCAACGCTGAATGCTGACACAGTGAACTACGTACTGAACCACGCAGAGTGTGACGTTCTGTTTGTCGGCAAGCTGGATGATTGGGACATGATGAAGCCGGGTGTGCCGGACACTGTTCGCTGCATTTCTTACCCTTTGAGCCCACCTAACGATTTTGAAACCTGGGATGACATAGTTGCCAAGTACCCGCCTCTGGAGGAAAACGTTCAGCGCGATGCGGATGAGCTTGCAACCATCGTTTACACCTCAGGCAGTACAGGAAAGCCCAAAGGCGTGATGCTGAGTTTCCGCAATATGGCGTTTGCCGCCGAGGGTGGCATGGAAGTTCTTCAAGTAGGCCCTGAAGAGCGCATGTTGTCTTACCTCCCGTTGGCGCACGTGTTTGAACGTACGTTTGTTGAGCTAGCATCTTTGTATGCTGGTTTTCATCTGTTCTTTGCAGAATCTCTCGACACGTTTGTTGACGATATGAAGCGCGCCCAACCAACGCTGTTCCTATCGGTACCGCGGCTGTGGGTTAGGTTCCAGCAGGGTGTGCTGCAAAAGCTGCCACAGAAGAAACTCAACAAGCTGTTGAAGGTTCCGGTAGTCAGCAAGCTGATCAAGAAAAAAGTCCTTAAAGGGTTGGGGCTGGATAAAGTGAAGCTGGCCGGTAGTGGCTCTGCACCTTTGGCTGGAGATGTGCTGGATTGGTACCGAAACCTTGGTTTGGAACTGCTTGAAGGCTACGGGATGTCCGAGAACTTTGCCTACTCGCATATCAATAAGCCGGGGCGTTCCCGCACGGGGTATGTTGGCGAATCCATGCCGGGCGTAGACACCAAAATAAGCCCTGAGGGTGAAATCCTAATCAAGAGCCCAGCCACTATGATGGGCTACTATAAGGATGAGGAAAACACCAAATCTGCCTTTACGGAAGACGGCTATCTGAAAACCGGCGACAAGGGCGAAATCGACGAGATGGGTCGCCTGAAAATCACCGGTCGGATGAAGGAGATTTTCAAAACCAGCAAAGGTAAGTACATCGCGCCTGCGCCGATTGAAAATAAGCTGATGGCAAACCAGTCGATTGAATTGGTTTGCGTGTCTGGTGCCAATCAGACTCAGCCCTTTGCCATGATTCAGTTAGCCGAAGGTATTCGACCAACGGTTGGTGATCCGAATGTGCGCAAGGAGCTTGAAGCGGAATTGACGGAGTTGGTCGAAAGGGTGAATAAAACCGTAGATCCCCACGAGCAGTTGGCCTTTGTGATCATTGTTAGCGACGAGTGGACGATTGAGAACAGCTTCCTGACGCCAACATTGAAGCTCAAGCGGAACGTTGTTGAGAACACCTATGAGAATCAGGTAAACGAGTGGTACGCGCAGCGTAAGAAGGTTGTTTGGCAGTAATGCGCAAGCTGTAGTGTGTTCAGATCAGGCCCGGCTAAGCCGGGCCTGATTCGTTTTAGAGCCGACATTGGTCGCATAGGGAAAAGCGGATGACGGGCATAGAATTAACTCATATCAGGAGGGGTTTATGGCTCAGCTTTCTGCATTCCAAAAGCGTATTCATGAGGAAATTCCGCTTTCCCGTGCGCTTGGTATCGAATTGCATTCCTGGGATGGCAGTTCACTGCTTATCAGTGCGCCGCTTGCGCCAAATACCAACCACCAAGGCACCGGTTTTGGTGGTAGCGTTTACTCGGTGGCTGTAACCGCGGCTTGGGGGCTTACGGAGCTTGCACTGGCCGATCTCGGTTTAAAGGGCAGCGTGGTGGTACAGACGGGCAGTATTGATTATCTGGACCCGGTGACCTCGGATTTCTACGCGATTTGCCGCCTGCCGGGCGATGAGATACCGGAACGTTTCAGAAAGAGTCTTGCAAGGCACGGCAAAGGCCGTTTGGATTTGACCACTGAGGTGTTCTGCGGAACGCCGAACACCTTGCCCCAAGGTGATCCTGTGGCTGTGTTTCAGGGTCGGTTTGTGGTTCAAGACGCTCGCTCAAAACTGGCGCCCCAGCTTTGAGGTGCCCCATCACGCGATAGAGCGGGTGTTGGAGATTGAGCGGCTCATCAGGATGATTGGAATGATGCCTGCCAATACAATGATAAGCGCGGGCAAGGCGCTGTGATACAGGCGCTCGTCAGACGCAAATTGGTACACGTAGGTCGCCAGAGTTTCAAAGTTGAACGGCCGAAGTATCAGCGTAGCCGGTAATTCCTTCATGCAGTCTACAAAAACCACCAATGCTGCGGTTATCAATGTGCCGCGCAGCATGGGAAGATGTACCTTTACCAGTGTTTTGCCAGGGCTGTTCCCCAGAGACCGAGAGGCCATATCCATACTCGGGGTGATTTTCTGCAGCGCGCTTTCCACGCTACCTGCTGATACCGCCAGAAATCGCACAGTGTAGGCAAACACAATGGCGAAAGCGGAGCCGCTGAGCAGTAGGCCGGTACTTACGCCAAAGTAGTCCCGCATTAGGCTGTCCAGCCAGTTATCAAAACCGGCCAAAGGCACGATCACCCCAACAGCCAGCACTGCGCCCGGCATTGCATACCCCAAGCTTGAGAGACGCATGAGTACCTGCATACCACGGGTGTTATGAAGCCTGCGGCTGTACGCGAGAGTAATGCCGATCAAAAGCGTGGTTAGTGCTGCGGTGCCTGAAAGAAAAAGGCTGTTGAAGGTGTTGCGGATGAAATCTGGGTTCCAGCTTTCACCAAAATACTCCCAGGCATACACGCCAAGTGTAACCCCGGGAATTACAAAGCCTAGCACCACGGGTAAGGCGCAAACGGCAACGCAAATGAGCTGTCTTGGGAAGGACATGGTAAATCTGCGTATAGGGTCGCGGTTATCCCTCGCTGCGAACTGCTGCTGGCGCCGCCGGGAATAGCGCTCAAGCGTAACGAGAATAACAACGAAGATAAGCATGGTTGTGGCTATTTGGGCAGCACCACCGAGATTCCCGAGATTCATCCAAGTGTCGAATAGACCGGCAGTGAGTGTTTGTACCGCAAAGAAATCCACAGTGCCGAAATCGTTTAGCGTTTCCATCAGTACTAACGAGAGGCCGACCGCAACAGCCGGGCGGGCGATGGGTAACACCACTTTAAAAAATGTGCTCAGCGCTGAATGGCCAAGGCTGCGGCTGACCGCAAACAAAGACGGCGACTGTTCCAAAAAAGCAGCGCGGGCAAGAAGGTAAACGTAAGGGTAAAGCACCAAGCCTATCATTAGCGTGGCGCCTTCCAGACTGCGGATTTCAGGAAACCAGTAGTCAGCTGCGTTGGTCCAGCCAAACAAGTCCCTCAAGGCGCCCTGTACGGGGCCTGCGTAATCCAAAAGACTCGTGTAAACATAAGCGATTACATAGGCCGGTACGGCGAAAGGCAGTAGCATCGCCCATTCGAAAAACCTGCGCCCCGGGAAGTCGCACATGGTAACTGCCCAGGCGGTTGAAAGGCCGATGACCAGAGTAATCGCGCCAACGCCCGCCATCAGCTTGATGGTTGTGACCAGATAGCGGGGTAGGGTGGTGTCCAGCAAATGTGGCCAGATATTCTCTTCCGGGAAGAAGGCGAGAAATATAACGGAGAGTACCGGCAAGGCAACAATGGCGGTGGTTAATAACGCACTGAACAGCCAGCGGCGGGAGGTACGCTTTGCCAGCAAGGGCTGGGTAAGCCCGGGGTTAACGCTGGTCGCGGCCTCGCTCATAGGGTTCCTGTTATAAAAATGGAAGAGGTAAAACGACGGTTCTGGTTATTTGGTAAAGAGGTAAGCCAGACCGAAGGTTGACGATTGTAGTCAGCTCAAATTGCCGCTGCAATGATCAGAATCATTTGTTCCTGTGATTGATAGTGATTGAGAACTGCTGGAAGTGAAAATGAAGGCGGCAGCGCCGCCTTCACCAAAACACTTATTCGCCGTCGTAGTCTACGCGGTCGACAAGTTTTACGGCTGCATTACGCTTGTCTGCAATCTCTTGCAGAGACAAGCTGTCTGGATTGATTTTGCCCCACTCTGCAACCAGCCCTGTAGGCTGAACATTCGGGTTTGCCGGGTACTCGGTATTTGCGGTTGCGTAGATGCCTTGAGCTTCCGGAGATGAGAGGAATTCCATCAGCTTCACAGCGTTGTCACGGTTAGGGGCGCTCTTGGTTAGAGCAACACCACTGATGTTGATGTGAGTACCACGACCGTCGGCGTTAGGGAACACCAAACGAACAGCCTCTGCGGCCGGGCGCTGGCTTTCGTCCTGCAGCATATTGCCGTAGTAGTAGCTGTTTCCGATAGAAATGTCGCACACGCCTTCTGCGATCGCTTTAATCTGGTCACGGTCACCGCCTTGGGGCTTGCGGGCCAGGTTGTCTTTTAAGCCTTTGAGCCAAGTTTCGGTTTCGGCTTCGCCGTGGTGCGAGATCATGGATGAAATCAGGGCGATGTTGTACGGGTGCTTGCCGCTGCGGGTGCAAATACGGTTTTCCCACTTGTCATCTGCAAGCTGCTCGTAGGTTGTGATTTCGCCTTCTTCCACTCGGTCTTTTGAGGCGTAAATCAAACGGGCGCGAGTAGTGAGACCAAACCATTTGCCATCCGGGTGACGCAGGTTCTCAGGAACATTCTTTTCCAACACGTCGTTGTCGAGCTCTTGAACAAGATCGCGCTCTACCAGTTCGTTGAGGCGCGAAATATCCACGGTCATCACGATGTCTGCCGGGCTGTTACGGCCTTCGCGCTCCAAACGCTCGGCCAGACCTTGCTTCGCAAACACAACGTTGCTCTTGATGCCGGTTTCTTTCTCGAACGCATTCAGTAGCGGCTCAAGAAGATAGGCTTGCCGGTAAGAGTAGATATTCACTTCGTCGCTTGCTGAGGCGGCAATAGGTAAAGCAGTAAGGGCGATTGCTGCAGTTGCAGCGAGTTTCATGCGCATAAGGGCATCCTTAAAAGCGAGTGTTGGGTTCGTAGCTGCATTTGAGCTTTACAGTTGTCAAGAAACGCCAACCATTCTCATTTGTGTTTCGCCCGAAGTCAATATTCCCTTTGGTATAATCCCTCAAAATAGTGCTATTCTTCTGTTTAATATATAAAAGATATGATTTGCAAAAACACAGAAATCTACAACGTACCTTAGTGAAGCAGTGGAATCTTGCCGATGGCTGTAGATGACCGCAGAATACATTGTCGCACCGCGATGAGTGCCAAGGTGAAAGTAACCCATGAATCGTTGGGAGAGTTTACTTTCTCTACTCGTGATATTTCAGATGGTGGCGTGTTCATCGTGGTTGATGATGAGCCGTTCGCTCCGCAAATGGGGGACAAGGTGGATGTTCAGGTACAAGGCCTTCCCGTGCCAGCTCCAGTGCTAAAGATGGTGGTCGTTCGCAAAACCGTCGATGGTTATGGGTTACAATTTGACGAAAGTGCCGATTAAATAGGTGTCCTAACGTGAGATTGTCGTTAAGGAATAACGTGCGACTCATGACCATTTCCCGATTTCATAAGTCGACCAATGGCCTATCGCGCCTTTTGGCTGTGCTGGGGTTGTTGGTTATGCAGTCTGGTTGTGCAACGTATTACTCCCACTACGCCATGTTCCCGGCCGAGAACTCTCAGGGCGAACCGCGAACTGTCAGGGTGTCCTGGCAGAGCGCTGAGTATCCCGATTGGTGGTTTTTGTCCGACCGGGCCACGCCGATAACACTTGAAACCCAGTGCAGCGAGCGGGTGTGGCGGTTGTTTGATGATAGCCATGCAGAAGCGGGGAGTTGCGGCGAAGGTATCCGCGCCTGCGCGGACAGCGGGCTGGACCGTGTAGCGTCTGGAGGGGGAGCAGCAAACTCGAATGACCAATGTATGGTGGTAAACGCAACCGATCCGCAAGCACGAATAGCCGCGGTGTCTGGTCGGCTTGAGCTGTTGGTGACTTGCGAACCGGCATCCGCGACCAAAGGTGAAGGAAAGGATGCGGTAAATGTTGATTATATTCGCGCGTCTACTGTTCCCTACACCGTTTATACTCGCAAAACGCTGCGGGGGTCCCTCAATGCTCGCCCGCCAAAGTTTGATAGTGTGGCGTGTGACCCAACCTGATTGATTTTGTGAACTTCGTCACATTGCTACAAGCTGTTACCGGTCGAAAGTAGTCGTTACATTGTGTGCCGATGCTGTTACTTTCAGCTACGAAATTGTAATGGACTATTTCGTGCAATCGTTTGAATATAGTACCAATCAAAAAGTATCTCTTCAGGAGCGAAGCGGTGGGCGTTGGTCAACATAAAATTTCGGTACATGATCTTGAGGTTGGCATGTTTGTGTCTGATCTCGATCGGCCGTGGCACCAGACGCCGTTTCCCATTCAGGGCTTCCACATTCGTTCCGAGGATGATATCCGTGCTTTGGTTTCTTACTGCAAATGGGTTTCGATTGATGTCGCTGAAACCCGCGGCTCCGTTGAGCTATCGAGGATTGCGCGACCGGCCTTCGGAGCCAAAGGACAGCGTAGGAATGACGGCCGCGAAAAGCTCCACCTTCCTCCGTTAAGCATTCGCGAACCTGTAAAATATCAGACGGTCACCACGCTAAAGCGTGAGATCAAAACCTCGAAGCATCTACTCGAGGATGCCGGGGTGGCGCTTGAGCGTTTATACGCAGCGGTAAACACTCAGGAAAAGCGGGACCTGCGCCCGGTTGCTGCGATTATCAGTAAGATGGTGCGAAGCGTTGTTCGTCAGCCGGATGCGTTGCTTTGGCTAAGTCGTGTTCACCAGCATGATAGCCACGTATATAGGCATGCTCTCAACACCTCCGTTTGGGCGTTGATTTGCGGGCGACAGTTAGGGCTGAATGAAGGGCTGTTGAACCATCTCGGCTTGGGTTGCCTATTATCGCAGGTGGGTAAAGTCCAGCTGTCGAAAGATCTGCTCAGCCGGGAAGGCCAGCATGATGCGGACGAATATGCTGTGTATCGGACTTATGTCGAGAAAGGCGTTGCCATGCTGGAGGGCAGTGGTCTTTCGCGAGCTGTAATGAGTGTTGTTCAAGGGCATCGCGAGCGCCATAACGGCTCGGGTTTTCCTGAAGGTATTCGCGGCGACAGAATTCCATTGTTGGCTAAAATTGCCGGGCTTGCCGAGTTCTTCGAAACATTGATTGAGCCTCGTGAAAGCGTTGCAGAGCCTATGACTCCTGCAAGAGCCGTAACCTTGCTTTACGATATGCGGAATATTGAGTTTCAGGATGAGCTTGTAGAGAGTTTTATTCAGGCGATTGGGATTTACCCTTCAGGAAGTCTTGTGGAGTTGACGGATGGCCAGCGCGGCGTTGTGGTTTCGCACTCTCCCGAGCGCAGGCTGTGGCCCAGAGTGATGGTTATGACGGACAGTCATCACACGCCGTTAAAAACCGCTAAAGTTATTGATTTGGCAAAATTCAATAAAAGCCGTTCTGCCGCCGAAGTGCTAGCTATCAAGGAGTGCCTTGCCCATGGAACTGAAGGATTGAACCCGGCCGGTTACGATGTAACTGGCGCAGAATCCCGTTGGAATATCAGTCGGTTTATTAGCCGCTAATCCCGCGCCATATCACTCGGTAATAATCACTCTAAGTGTCTTCCGCACCCACCTGTAGGTATCCTCGGGTAAAAAGCTAATCACGATCTCGGATTCGCCACCGGCGGGACCGGCCACAAAATACTCTACCTCCGCCGTTTGCCAGCTATAGGAGTGCAGAACGACATCTTGGGGGCGCGTTGTTATGGCTTCTATGTCCGAAAGCTCAGCAGTGCCGTCAATGCGGCGAATCTTGATTTGCTTGATAGCGGTGTCGCTGGCCGGGGATTCAGCGGTATCTTTATCGAGATAGTATCGCTTTCCAATTTCAGTTTTTATGCTGTCTAGCTCTTGCGTCAAATAGGCTCTAGCATCTTCCGCATCTATGTCTTCCATGGAGCGTACCGAGTCAAGAATGCGTTGCCTTTTGGCGCGCAAATCTTGTTGGTATTCCACATCAGGGTCCCAGTCGTCCTCGTTTTCCGGGCGTATCGGTGCAGTCTCAATATCGTCTTCTGTTGGGGGCGCTGTACATAACTCATCGTCTTCTGGATAAAAGCATATGGCGGCTAGCAATTGGTTTGCAGGAGACGGTGCGTTGCCGGCTGCGTCGAACTCGGCTTCACTAACGTAAAAATCAATCGGAGCAGTGAGATTGGGCAGGGCTGCATTTAGCTGTTCGACAACGCGGTCACGTATTTCAATGCTTTCACCTTCCTCGATATTGGCTGTCCAGTTTAACAGCATCAGGAAGCGTGTGAGATTGGTCAGTGGTACGTTTCTAAGAAGTAGCTGCTCTGTTTCTACATGGGTGCTGAGACCTTCCTCATCAACGGCGGGTGTCATGAGTTGGGTACGGATATCGGGGAAGAACTCCAGCGGTGTAATCCACTCTTGTGCTGGCACACCCTCGGCTATTGGCAGGTTGCCAACACTAAGGTTGAGAGTCTCTCCCGGATAGTACTGAAACTGGCCTTCGGCATTTGTTGTACCGGATTGGCTGGCGGTCTCGTAGGTTAATCCGCTGATTCCCTGATCGTTTATTTTACCGGTATTGGTATCGCTGCTGTTGTTGCCATCGCTGCTTGAACATCCGGACAGTAGCGGGCTGATAAACAAAGCAGCAAAAAACACGCGGGGCAGGGTAATTAATGGGCGAGCTAGGTGAACGGCAGCCATGGTTCGTTGTACATTCCCTGAGTTTGGGGCACGCCAGCTGGGCAGCGGTGGACGGCCTTCTGTAAATTGTTGTCACCGCATTATAGGGAGGCAAATCGGGGTATATCGGGATACCTGTCGCAGTTTGTGGATTTTGCCTTATCTGAGAAGGTGCGCACCAGCCTTGAAAAAATTTGATAAGCCTCAACTAATTAATGTTCCCTGAACATTGCTAATTCTCAATCGGAACTTTTTATGACCAATGCTCTGGACATCGAGGGGCTTACCAAAACATATGGCAGCGGGTTTGAAGCACTCAAGGGAATTGACCTTAAAGTGGCGCAGGGTGATTTCTTTGCGCTGCTCGGCCCGAACGGCGCGGGCAAATCAACCACATTGGGCATTGTCTGCTCTCTTGTAACCAAGAGTGCTGGCAAGGTGAGCGTGTTTGGTTACGACATTGATACCCATCTGTCCGATGCCAAGCTTCATCTGGGCGTTGTTCCTCAGGAGTTCAACTTTAACCAGTTTGAAAAGGTGTTTGATATTGTCACCATTCAGGCGGGTTACTATGGGATTCCATTAAAAAAAGCCGCTGTTTCCGCAGAAAAGTATCTGAAAAAACTTGGACTCTGGGATAAACGCAATACGCCAGCACGTATGTTGTCAGGGGGCATGAAGCGTAGGCTGATGATTGCTCGCGCTCTGGTGCACGAGCCAAAACTGTTAATTTTGGATGAGCCAACTGCAGGCGTAGATATAGAGCTAAGGCGCTCTATGTGGTCTTTTCTTGAAGACATGAACCGACAGGGCACCACCATTATTCTTACCACCCACTATCTGGAAGAAGCAGAAGCTCTGTGCCGTAATATCGCCATTATTGACCATGGCCGTATTGTGAGGAATACCAGCAAGCGGGAACTTCTGCAGCAACTAAGCCTTGAGACATTTTTACTGGATACTGAGTTGGCGTTAGATACCGCGCCAGATCTGGAGGGCTTTTCGTGTCGGCTGGACGACGAAGGTGTGTTAGAGGTGGATGTGCACAAAGGGCAGGCTCTCAATGATGTGTTTATGCAATTGGAGCAACAGAGAGTAAAAGTTGTCAGTATGCGCACCAAGGCAAACCGGCTGGAAGAGTTGTTTATCCGAATGGTGGAGCACAATGCACCCAAAGGCGAAACAAAGACGGAGGGCAGGGCATGAATGCTCAGGCTTTGTTTACCGCTTACACGACGATTGTGTTGCGTGAAATTCGCCGCTTCACCCGCATTTGGCCACAGACTCTGTTGCCCCCTGCCGTTACCATGACGCTCTATTTCATAATTTTCGGCAACCTGATCGGCTCTCGAATCGGCGAAATGGGCGGTTTCGATTATATGTCATTCATAGTGCCCGGGCTGATTATGATGGCAGTCATAACGAACTCCTACGCCAACGTGGTGTCGTCGTTTTTCTCCATGAAGTTTCAGCGTAGCGTTGAAGAGCTGCTTGTATCTCCCGTACCTAACTGGGTCATATTGGCTGGCTATGTAACGGGTGGCATGGCGCGTGGGCTGGGTATAGGAGTAATTGTCACCCTGTTGTCGTTGGCGTTTACCCAGTTAAAGATCCACAGCCTACCAATGGTTGTTGTGACTGTATTTCTGACATCTGCGCTGTTCTCTGTGGGCGGTTTTATTAACGCGCTACTGGCAACCAAATTTGATGACGTATCCATTGTGCCAACCTTTGTGCTAACGCCGCTAACGTACCTTGGCGGGGTGTTTTACAGTATTGATCTGTTGCCGGACTTTTGGCAGGGCGTATCTATGGCGAACCCGATTCTGTATATGGTAAATGGGTTCCGGTTCGGCATACTCGGCGTTTCTGACGTAAACCCCTTCGTATCCCTTGGCATGATTCTCGCTTTTATTGCTGTGCTTACCTTCATAGCGCTTAGGTTGTTGGCGCGGGGCAAGGGCATACGGCATTAACTCGGTAACAGTTGTTCAATAATAGTTATTTTTAGGAAGCTCTATGGCCCTTGATAATGCGCCTCTAGGCAAAACCAGCGATTACCCGGATCGCTACGATCCATCGTTACTGTTCCCTGTGGCGCGCGATGAGAATCGTAGGCGTATTGGTCTTGACGATGGGCGCTGGCCTTGGTTTGGTGGGGACTTATGGCAAGCATGGGAAATTTCCTGGTTACGCCCCGGCGGTGTTCCGGATCTTGCCTGGGCAGAAATCCGGTTTCCGGCTGCATCGCCCTCCATTATTGAATCCAAATCCCTGAAGCTCTATCTCAATTCCCTGAATCAGACGGTGTTCTCATCGGCTGATCAGGTTGTTGAAACCGTGACCGGTGACTTGTCCAGCGCCTGCGGAGCCGCCGTGAATGTGCGTTTTCTCAGTGTGGACGATTCTGCTCCAGCGACCGGGCGTCCGGCAGGCTACGAGTTGATTGATAACGAAGCGGTTGATGACGTGGTGTATGACTATGCACCAGAGTCGCTCTCCGCTTCCGGAGCGGTGGTTAGCGAGAAGCTGTGTTCACATCTTTTGAAGAGTAATTGCCCGGTAACCGGGCAGCCCGATTGGGGCACGGTGCTGATTAGCTATACCGGGTCAGCCATTAACCGCGCAGGCTTGTTACGCTATATCGTAAGCTTTCGGCAGAAGCAGGATTTTCACGAGCATTGTGTAGAGACCCTGTTCACCGATTTACTGAGCCGGTGTAAGCCTGAGAGTCTAACCGTTTGCGCCCGCTACACCCGCCGAGGAGGCTTGGATATCAACCCTTGGCGTAGCACAGAGCCAGAAGAGCAAGCTGGGCCAAGGTTGGTTCGTCAGTAGTTCTTTATTCACGGGCGCTGTCTTCCTCGTGCCGCAGACGTTCTGCGGCACCCTCCAGCGCGCTGAGAATGCTCTGCCGTTCTTTATCTGTGATTTTTTCAGAATCCAGATACATGGCAAAGCCGCTGTGCTCGTGCTCCATAAAGCTGTGGTTGGGGCCCATATCCCTACGGAAGTCTACAACTTCATAGATTGGCACGGGTTTGCCGAAGCCTTTTACCGTAATTTCACCTTTGTCCCGACACATGATTCGATCTTTGATCAGGGAGAAGGTCTCGTAGGAAACGAGAATTTCACCCGGCTCCGCCAGAGATTCTAGCCGGCTGGCAAGGTTTACCTCTTTGCCGATGATGGTGTAATCCATGCGGTTTTCAGCGCCAAAGTTGCCCACCGTTGTGTAGCCGGTACTGATGCCCATGCGGATTTCAAGCGGCGACTTTATGCCTTGGCTGCGCCACTTCTGCCGCATTATTTTCATGTGTTTACGCATGTCGATGGCCATAGATACGCAGGCGAAGGCGTCTTCACGCTGGCCACGGCTGGTGGGGTCACCAAAAAATACCATAATGGAATCGCCGACGAACTTGTCGATGGTGCCGCCGTATTTCAGCGCTACTTCAGACATTCCGTTGAAGTAGTGGTTTAGCAACTCGGTCAATGCTTCCGGCTCCATTTCTTCCGAGAGTTCGGTAAAGCCTTTTATATCCGAGAAGAAAACGGCGAGCTTTTTGCGTTGGGTTTCAAGGCGCACATCTCGTTCCCCGGTAAAAATGGATTGCCACACCTGGGGGGAGAGGTATTTCGATAGCTTATGAGATAGCGCTATGGACTGCTCGCGTTGGTTCTGAATCTGGGTTTTTGCCAGCATAAGGGCGCGGGCCTGCTGGTGCGAATAAAATGCTGTCACACAGATGAAAACACTGGTGAATAGTATCGAAAGCATGCTGGTTAGCAGCGGTGATTGATAGGACTCCGCCGGGCCAAAAATGGACAAGAAGACCAAAATGGAAACGGCCATGAAACCACAGCCGATTAACCACTGACGCACCCCGCCGATGATCAGGCTGGTAAAGGTAAGCATTAGAGCGACCATGGCGGAAGGAATCGCCACTAGACCGATGCAGCCGATGAAGCCGCCGCCGATGATGCAGTCTGTCGTTAACATTTTCTGGCGGATACGGGGGGAATTTCTTAAAAAGGTGCGCCGGGTGAGCATGTGTGCGATGTGCGGCCATATCAATGCTGCAGCAACCAGCCATATATTCCATTGCTGGAAAACGCCCTGTGAAACCCCTGCAGTAATTGTGGCGGCGGAAGCCGCATACGCAAGAATACGCCCGCTGTAGTCGGGCATCGGGGGAATGGCCACCGGCCTGTTCGGGGCATCGGATGCCAGAGATTTCCCCAGACCATTGCTAGCATTGCGAAGATCTGCCGGAGCACCCATCATGTACGCTGATCACTCATGGCGCTGAAACCGTATCGTTTATAGGTCATAAAGAAAGTATGTTAAAAACTATCCCTTGATAGTACGACCAAAGGTTATCAGCATTACGTATAACCCACAATTCACTGATCTGGTTTTGATGATATCCGCCCAGACTTCAGTCACCGGAAATGAATGATTATGAGTTCAGTCACTGACTTTTTGCTCAATAGGGCATCTGAGCCGCGGCTGGAAGCGCCAGCCCCATCTACCGCAACGCTTGAAAGGGCTTTTGCTTGTGCCGCGCGCGCGCCAGACCATGCTCTATTGCGGCCTTGGCGCTATCTGGTCATTGCGGGGGAAGATCTGAAAGCGCTCGGCGATCTGTTTGCTGCGGGCTACTCTGAGCATATTGATGATGCCAAGCTGGAGAAAATGCATAAAAAAGCCATGCGCGCACCAATGGTCATTGTTGGTATTGCTTCTCCCAAGAAACACCCCAAGGTGCCGGAAGTTGAACAGGTGCTTTCTGCCGGAGCAAGCCTGAGTTTCTTGGCATTGGCGCTGCAAGACGCCGGTTATGGAGTTATGTGGCGTACGGGTGACATGGCATATAATCCCGTGATTCTTCAGGGTCTTGGCCTTGAAAAAGGCGAATCCATTATCGGCTTTCTTTACACAGGCACGGTGTCCTCTGCCAAACCTGCAGTTCCCAGGCCCGAGCTTTCTGAGTTTGTTGCGCATTGGCCGATAAAATAATGCCGGGTGTTTCCCTCGCTATTTCGGTGGGGGAAACAGCTTGCCGCTTTCACCTAAATTTGCCGTTACCCTTCTGTCTTTTCTATTTTTTTCCATTCGAAACCCTCCACAACGCCCTAATTTTAAGGGCTCCCGAATTCTGGCATTAGCATTGCTTTAGTTCTGCCATAGAACGAAACCGGCAAGGTCTTTACCGCTGGTAACAGGATTTCGGAGGTTGTATGGCGATCACTTTTGATAAGGCTCTTGGTATTCACCAACACGCGCTGGAAACCAGAGTAAAGCGCGCTGAAGTTCTGGCGAACAACTTGGCGAACGCCGATACGCCGGGTTTTAAGGCCCGGGATCTGGACTTTCAGGCCATGATGCAAAAAGCGCAGGACAACATGAGTGGTTTTGGCATGGATAAAACACACTCCGCCCACATGGATGCCTCTGGCGGTGCCGCAGATTCAGATTTGCTGTACCGAGTGCCGAACCAGCCTTCCGTGGATGGTAATACGGTCGATGCTCAAGCAGAGCAGACCCGGTTCATGCGTAATGCGATGGATTACCAAGCCAGTTTTCAGTTTCTAAATGGCAAGTTTACTGGGCTGACCAAAGCCCTGAAAGGTGAGTAAGCCGCCGTTTCCCGATTAGCGAAGGAGAGACATCATGTCACTTGGCAGCATTTTTGATATCGCCGGTTCCGGCATGACAGCGCAATCGTTGCGGCTTAACACTACCGCCTCAAACATTGCAAACGCAGAAACGGCGAGCTCAAGCACGGACGCCACATACCGCGCACGCAAGCCCGTTTTCTCGGCAATCCAGCAGTCCATGATGAACCCGACACAGCAAGGCTTCGGCACAGAAATGTCGGACAACGCCAGCGCGGGGGTTCGTGTGGAGGGCATTGTTGAAAGCGATGCAGAACTGCAGATGCGCTACGAACCCGATCACCCAGCGGCCAATGAAGACGGCTATGTTTATTATCCCAATGTAAATGTAGTGGAAGAGATGGCGGACATGATGTCTTCCTCAAGAAGTTTTCAGATGAACGTGGATATTATGAACACGGCCAAATCCATGATGCAGCGCATACTGACACTTGGTCAGCAGTAACGGGGCGGGGACTGAACCATGAGTGCAATTAACGCAACAGAAGCCTCTGACGTACTGGGGCAATACAGAACCCAGCAACAGGACGGCGCTAGCGGCAAAAGCGAGCTTGGCAAGAACGAGTTCATGGAGCTAATGCTGGCACAGCTGAAAAACCAGAACCCTTTGGAGCCTCAGGACAACGGCGAGTTTATCTCCCAGTTGGCGCAATTCAGTTCGCTGGAAGAGATGCAGAAGCTTTCGGGAACTGTGGATGATGTGGTGGGGCAGTTCCGCTCCACGCAAGCACTTCAGGCCTCGGCAATGGTTGGCAAGACGGTTCTTGCGCCGTCTGAGGTTGGCATTCTTGGTGCTGAGGGCGAAATATCCGGCAATATTGAAGTGCCTGCGTCCACCGGTGGAGTGCGTTTGTCTGTAGTGAGCCCCGGCGGTGAGTTGGTGCGTCAGGTTGATCTGGGCAGTAGTTCTGCAGGGGTCAAGTCGTTCCGTTGGGACGGAAAAGACGGCAACGGCAATAGCTTGCCGGCCGGTCCCTACCGAATTGTGGCTGAGGCTTCCTACCCTGATGGCAGTGTGCAGCTGCCCACTCTCGTCAGCGCCAATGTAGACAGTGTGTCACTGGGCAAGGGCGGATCCGTGACTTTGAATTTGGCAGGCATGGGTTCCATTGCTCTGTCGGACGTTAAACAAATTAATTAATACCGGTGTCATACCAGAGGTGATTTATGGCTTTTAATACGGGGCTTAGTGGTTTAAGGGCGGCAGCGGTAGACCTGGACGTAACCGGCAACAATATTGCGAACGCCAGTACGGTTGGGTTCAAAGGCAGCCGAGTGCAGTTCGGTGACTTGTACGCAAGCGGTTTTTTGAGCGGAGGTTCCAATCCGATCGGAGACGGGGTGAATGTTCAGAATATAGAGCAGTCATTCAGTCAGGGAAATATCAGTTTTACCGACAACGGCTTGGATATGGCCATACAAGGCGATGGTTTCTTTATTTTGAACAACGGCGGCGAAACCCGATATTCACGGGCGGGCCAGTTCACTATTGATAAAGACGGCTTTGTGATAAATAACCAGTCTATGCGTGTGCAGGG
>Ga0209075_1001290_pt1 | contig 23721 bp, 16 predicted proteins | sample Stecom2011_FD_187523 | JGI IMG/M metagenome (GOLD analysis project Ga0209075, IMG submission 187523) | Agricultural soil microbial communities from Utah to study Nitrogen management - Steer compost 2011 (SPAdes) (version 2) | ecosystem: Environmental > Terrestrial > Soil > Agricultural land...
CATTAATAGTTAGGTGCATAATACGCACACGTTTTAAATCAGTTACACGGTAGCCTAAACTATCTGCCATACGTCTAATTTGACGATTTAAGCCTTGCCGAATAATTAAACTAAATGATAGTTCATCAATTGGTTTAAGTATTGAAGGTAAGGTTTTTTGTTTTTCTTGAGCTACAGGATTATAAATTTTAACGCCCGATGTCATATGGTTAATAAAAAATTGATCATAAGGTTTGTTTAAAGTGACATGATACTCTTTATCATGACCATTTTCAACACGCAATATTTTATTAACAATGCTACCATCATTAGTCAGAAGAATTAATCCGGTTGAATCTTTATCAAGACGGCCAACAGGAAATATCTTTTCATGAAAATTCATATAAGTAATCAAATTGTTTTTGATTGCTGTATCTGTGGTAGAAATAATACCAGCAGGTTTATTAAGTAAAATATAGTATTTTTCTTCTAAGGGTTTTATGACTTGGTCATCTAAAGTAACTGTATCATCAGCTGTAATTTGCATACCTAAAACTGCTTTTTCATCATTGACTTTAATACGACCCATTTCAATTAGTTTATCAGCACCTCGGCGAGATGTAACCCCGGTTTTAGATATATATAAATTAAGACGTAAAGACTCTTTTTCATCTTCTGTAATGATATCATCACTTGGTTTTTTTGTTACTTTATATTGTTTGGCAAACATCTTACATACCCCTTTGGAAATCTGTCTATTTGTATTTTACCAAAATAAGTGATAAAGCGGTAGTTCAAGGTGTTTATTACATATTTTATATGTTTATATATGAATAATGATTCAACCATCTTGCATATAAAATAAAATAAGATACAATATGTTAGATGATTAATTTATTGGAGGAGTATATGACAAAAAAGATGAATCCAGGACCATTAGGATTACTGGGATTTGGTATGACAACAATCTTGTTAAACTTAGCTAATGCAGGTATAACGCAATTGTCTTTAGTTGTAGTTGCAATGGGTATTGCATTAGGTGGTTTTGCACAAATTATTGCAGGGATTTTAGAGTTTAAAAATCACAATAATTTTGGTGGTACCGCATTTACTGCCTACGGATTTTTTTGGTTATCACTTGTAGCAATCTGGTTATTACCAAAAGATTATCCGATGTTAACAGCTGATTTAACATCCATGGGCTTTTACTTATTATTATGGGGTGTGTTTACAACATTTATGTTTGTAGGTACTTTAACACATAACACTATAACAAAACTCGTATTCGGTGCACTTGCATTATTATTTTACTTATTAGCATTAGGTGATTTTACAGGTATGATTTTAATTACGAATATCGCAGGATATGTCGGTATTGTAACTGGCTTATTTGCAATGTATTCTGCGGTCGGTCAAATCGTAAACGAAGAATTAGGGAAAAACGTATTTCCATTATAATTAAGTAATTTTTGACATAAATTTAATTTACAATTTTATATAGTACATTCAAAGCGATAAAAAAGATCAATATCCTAACAAGCTAAGTGGTGGTCAAAAACAAAGGATTGCTATTGCTAGAGCCTTATGTATGGAACCTGAAATTATTTTATTTGATGAGCCAACATCAGCATTAGATCTTCAAATGATTGGCGAAGTACTTTTAACAATAAAATCACTTGTTGAGTTAGGTATGCATATGGTTATTGTGACACATGAAATGCAATTTGCAAAAAATGTAGCTGATCAAGTGATATTTATGGATCAAGGTGAAGTCGTTGAAGTAGGTACACCACAAGATGTGTTTAACCATCCAAAAACAAAGCGCTTAAACGAGTTTTTAAAAAAGGTTAGTTTAAGTAATTTATAGAAAAAAATACACAAATTATTTCTAATTATAAGTTTGCTTGTTTATAATTTTGATTATCGTATAATGGAAATTAAGAGGGTATAAACTATGAAAAATAATATAAAAACATTACTAAGTGCGATAATGGCTGGCGCATTGATTGCGATTGCGGGAACAACGTATTTATATTTAATGACAGATTATAAAATTATTGGTGCATTTTTATTTGGATTTGGTTTGTTATGTGTTGTTACATTAGATTATAAATTATATACCGGTAGAATTGGTTATTTAATTGATCATGATAAAACCTATATCTTTGAAATACTCATCATTATTTTTGGTAATATACTTGGTGGACTACTGATCGGTAGCATCATATATTTATCCAATTATGAAATAATTATTAATACAGCAAAGCTACTTGTTGAAACCAAACTTTCTAAGAATTTACTTGAAATATTTGGTTTATCTATGCTATGCGGTATGATGATGTACTTAGGTGTTGATGGATATAAACGGATTAATAATTCTGTTGCAAAAGTTGTGGTTAATATGTTTGCTGTAGTTATCTTTGTTTTATTAGGTTTTGAGCATTCTATTGCTAATGTATATTACTTTATACTGGCTCATAATTATAGTTGGTATATGTTATTGTCATTTGTTATTATGCTGATTGGTAATGGCGTTGGAGCGATTTTATTAAATACAATTGAAAAGTTTGGTCACTTAAAGAAGTCTAATGAGTAAGTTAGGCTTCTTTTTTTGGTAAAATATCATAAAGAAGGTGATGGATATGAAAAAAGAAGTGGTTGTTATTACAGGCGCTAGCTCCGGCATTGGAAAAAGTACAGCTATATACTTAAATGAAAAAGGATATCAAGTCTATGCTCTAGCAAGACGTATGGACAAATTAAATGATTTAAAAACACTTGGAATTGAACCCATTTATTTAGATGTCACAAATGAAGTGACAATTAAAGATGCAGTACAAACAATTTATAAAAAAGAAGGCCGCATTGATGTATTGTTTAATAATGCAGGTTATGGCTTATATGGACCGATTGAAGATATTGATTTAAAAGATGCCAAAGACCAATTTGAAGTGAACTTATTTGGACTTGCAAACATGATTAAGCATGTCTTACCCATCATGAGAAAACAAGGTTACGGAAAAATCATTAATACATCTAGTATTGGTGGTAAAGTGGCATCGTTGTTGGGTGGTTGGTATCATGCTTCTAAATTTGCATTAGAAGGTTTTTCTGATAGTTTAAGAATTGAAGTAAAACAATTTGGCATACAAGTTATTTTAATGCAACCAGGTTTAATCCAAACAGAGTTTATGCAGCGTACCTATGACTATGCTGCCAATATTGATATGAATTCACCGTATCAACCGATGATACGTCATGTGATGAAACAAGCAGAAAGAGACTATTTATCAGGTAAGGTAGGCTCTAACCCAATTGTTGTAGCCAAAGCTGTTTATAAGGCAATTAAGGCCAAAAGACCGAAAACTAGATATCGTATGGGAACATTAAGTTTTGTTGCATTGTTTGGCCGCAAGATATTGCCTGATAAGTGGTTAGATTATGTTTTGTTAAAACGTTAATTTAGGAGGTATATAATGAAAAAATTAACAGATCTACAAAGAAAAGTAGCACTTGAAAATGGTACAGAACCACCATTTCAAAATGCATATTATAATAATTTTAAACCTGGGATTTATGTCGATATTTTGGATGGCACACCACTGTTTACCTCGCATGATAAATTTGAAGCTCATTGTGGCTGGCCTTCTTTTACTAAACCAATTAGCGAAAATATTGTTATTGAAAAGTTAGACACATCCTTTGGTATGATAAGAACTGAGGTACGAACGAAAGAATCTAATATTCATTTAGGCCATGTGTTTGAAGATGGTCCTAAAGATAAAGGTGGTTTAAGATATTGTATGAACTCAGCAAGTATGCGTTTTATCCCAGTTGAAAAGTTAAAAGAAGAAGGTTACGGAGAATACCTAAAACTATTTGAAGACCAATAAACATAAAACGAGCATGCCGATATGGCATGCTCGCTTTACTTTATATAGCTAAAATTGTTATTATTTATCATTGGTTTTTGGCATACGACCATAAAGTTTTGTAAAGCGTCTCATTTTATTACGGGTCAGGCGATCAATTTCACCTGGTATGAGTCGCCATACCCAATTACCGCCTAATGTCGATGGGACATTAAAACGAGCTGCTTCACCTAAATTTAAGTAGTCTTGCATCGGTATAATTGCCGTATTAGCAACAGTTGCAAGTGTAGCTTTAATTAAAGAATCTGTTTTTGATCCGCGATCATGATTAATGTAGTCTAATGCGTATTTTAAATCTCTATGATTTAAGTTTTTAAACCATTGTGCAGTAGTTTCATTATCATGTGTACCGGTATAGGCTACAACATTTTGATGATAGGTATGCGGTAGATAATCTGAAGCTTCTCTAGCATCAAATGCAAATTGAAGTAATTTCATACCAGGGTATCCTGTTTTTTTAATGAGTGCACGGACCTCATCAGTAATCATACCTAAATCTTCTGCAATAATGTTTCTTGGCCCTAAATGGCGGTGTATTGCTTCAAAAAGTTTATAACCAGGACCTTCATACCACTTGCCATTTTTAGCGGTAAGATCACCAAAAGGTATGCCAAAATAATGTACAAAACCGATAAAATGATCAATTCTTAATACATCAAACATGGATGTATTGGAATGCACACGATCTATCCACCACTTAAAGTCTTCACGCTCTAAGATATCCCAACGGTAAAGTGGATTACCCCATAATTGCCCATCCGGACTAAAGTTATCGCCTGGAACACCAGCAATTAAAGTGGGCTCTAAATTGTCATTTAATTGGAAGTATTGTGGCATTGTCCAAACATCAGAAGAATCTAATGCCACATAAATTGGCATATCACCAATAATTTCAATACCTTTAGAATTGGCATAGTTTTTTAATTCAAACCATTGTTTGTATGCTTGGTATTGTAAGAAGTAGTGAAAATTAATAGTGGTTTCATAAGTTTGTTTGGCTTGATGAATCGCATCTTGTCTTCTAAATTTTAAATCATCTGGCCACATTGTCCAACTTACATCATCATGATTGGATTTAATGGCCATAAATAATGCGTAATCATGCAGCCAGTAGCCTTCATTTCTAACAAACTCTTTAAAATGGATATCATTTAAATTAAAACGATTGAATGCAAGTTTTAAAACAAGAAAACGTTCATCATATAACCTAGCAAAATCTACCGCTTGAGGTTCGGTTTCAGAGTCAATGATTTCTTGACGCTTTAATAACTTTTCTTTCACTAAAATATCAAGGTCAATAAAATATGGATTCATCGCAAACGCACTAAATGTTTGATATGGTGAATCTCCATAAGAGGTTGGCCCTAGTGGCAATATTTGCCAGTATGTTTGGTATGTAGATTCTAAAAAATCTACAAACTCATAAGCTGCTTTACCAAAACTACCAATACCATATTTAGATGGTAGTGATGAAATATGTAATAGTACGCCTGCTTTTCTCATATACGCTCCTTTACCTTATAGCATAATGCTTCATAAGGTCTTAAATGAATTATATTTGCATCAATTTGAGTATTTTCATAATTATGAATGATGATATGATCTATTGGATATAAAGATGTGTCAAATGATTGTTTTTGATCACTAAATGATCCGATGATTAAAAGTGTTTCATTATTAAGTTTCCTTAAGTAAACAAATAAATTAGGATCATCTTTTAAAATCATTTGATATGTACCATATAAAATCGTTTTTGAATATGCCGAAAACCTTCTTAAACTGATTAATTTTTGATAGTAGCTCCAGATAGAATTAGGATCACTTATTTGTTGAGCTACATTAATCGATTGATAATTGGGGTTGACATGAAACCACGGTTTGACACTAGAAAACCCAGCATATTCTGAATCATCCCATTGCATCATCGTCCTTGGGTGATCTCTAGTTGTCATTAATGCTTTTTGAATAATTTTTTCTCGATCTTTAGGGTGTTTGTCAATTTGATTTTTAACACCGTTAATGGTCGATATATCATCGATTTGATCTAAGCTTTTGAAAGGGAAATTGGTCATACCAATTTCTTCACCTTGGTAGATAAAAGGTGTACCTCTAGATAAATACATGATGGTTGCTAGCATTTTAGCAGAAGGACCATGATAATCCACATGACCATAATGTGAAACGACTCTAGGTTGGTCATGGTTTAACCAATTCAGTGGTAACCAACCGATATCTTTAAATGTTTCTTGCCAAGTATTTATAGTGTTTTTAAGACCTAACACATCGACTTTTAAGTCTTTTAAATCGGTAATATCATGGATATTATTATGCCAATTATGATCAAAGTTAAAGACCATTGATACTTCATTAGAATTAAAAGATGCATATTTAATGGCTTCTTCGATACTGGCTTCACCACCAACTTCACCAATTGTAAATGCGTTATATGGTTTAAATAAACCTTCGTGGAGTTGATTTAAATATTTATGGTTATCAGGTAAATTAGAAAACTTAAACCAATCAAGGACAATATCGTTTGAAAATGTTGAGTCAATAAATTGATCACGTGCTAAATGGGATACGGCATCTAATCTAAAGCCATCAATACCTAGATCTAACCACCATTTGCCAACTTCAATCATACTTTCGATGACTTTTGAATTTTTCCAGTTTAAATCAGGCATTTTATCAGAAAATATCTTCATATAGTATTGATTAGTTAAGGCATCATATTTCCAAGCAGAACCACCAAAAAATGAACCCCAATTGGTTGGCGGATAGTTTTTACCATCAATCACTTTAGGCGGTTGCCAAATATAATAATCACGGTATGGATTATCAACTGATTTTCTAGATTCTATAAACCAAGGATGTTCATCCGATGTATGGTTTAAAACAAAGTCTAAGATAACCTTCATGCCTAGTGATTTTGCTTTTTTTAAGAGTACTTTAAAATCGTCTAAAGTACCATACTGACGAGCAACCTCAAAGTAATTTCTAACATCGTAGCCATTATCATCCATTGGTGAATCATAAAAAGGTGTAATCCAAATTAAATTAACACCCAATAAGTGTAAATAATCTAGCTTTTGAGTAATACCTTTTAAATCACCAATACCGTCGTTATTACCATCTTTAAAGCTTTTAATATAAATTTGGTAGCCCACGGCTTCCATCCACCAATATTGCATAATTAATACCTTTCTTTATGTGTAATATTTTACCAAATATTACGATGTTGTTAAAGATGATAGCGGTTTCATATTCAACAATTATTTCATGAAATGATATAATAAATTTTAAGAGGTGACAAGCGATGAATGTACATGCATTATTTCATCAAGCTAAAAGTGAATACAGCTATGCTTATGATGATAAAAAACTTCATATTTTATTTAGAACAATGAAAGATGATGTTAAAAGTGTTAGTTTATCTTATGGTGACCCATTTGACTGGACTTACCACAACAAAAAAGCCCATTGGGAAAGCCAAATAGTGCCGATGGAAAAGCGCTATTCAACGAAGTTATTTGATTATTATTTTATTGAAGTAGAACCGAAAGATTACAGGTGTAAATATGGCTTTTTAATTGAAGCTGATGGGAAACATTTTTTTTATGGTTCTAAACGTATGGAGACTTTAAATGGTGCACCGTCAAAAGATTTTGATGAAGGAAGCTTTTATGATTTAAGTAATTATTTTAATTATCCATACTTAAACAAAGAAGACTTAGCAGATACACCAGCTTGGGTCAAAGATACTGTATGGTATCAAATATTTATGGATCGTTTTTATAGTCATCATAAAAAATCAAACTTACCTTGGGGAAAACATCCAGTCTATAACCATGAATTTTATGGTGGCGATATTTTAGGTGTAGTCGATAAATTGCCCTATTTAAAAGATTTAGGTATTACAGGTATTTATTTTACACCTATTTTCGAATCACGTACTGCACATAAATATGATACAAAGGATTACTTTAAGATTGACCCTCAATTTGGTACCAATGAAGATTTCAAATACTTAGTACAGCAAGCCCATAAACTAGACATTAAAGTCGTTTTAGATGCCGTATTAAACCATTGTGGGTGGGATCATCCATTCTTCCAAGATGTTGTAAAGCATGGTAGAAAATCAAAATATGCGGATTGTTTTTACTTAGATAAAGATCCAATTTTTAACTTTGAAATAACAAAAGAAGGACTACCAAAATACGATGGACACTTAAGACCAAATTATCGTACATTTGCTTACACACCATTTATGCCAAAATGGAATACATCCAATGAAATCGCACAAAAACACTTATTAGATTCTATCGAATATTGGATTAAAGAATATGACATTGATGGTTGGCGTTTAGATGTTTCAAATGAAGTGAGTCATGACTTTTTAAGAAAGGTAAAAGAAGTTTCTAGAAAAGCAAAAAAAGATACTTTCATTTTTGGTGAAAACTGGGATTCATCGATTCCTTGGTTACGAGGTGATCAAATGGATGCAGTGATGAACTATGACTTATCCATTCCTTTATGGCAATACTTTGACGGTAAAATTGATACCGAAGAACTTAAAAATGAAATGATACAATATACAGCCTTAACACCAAAAAATGTCATGCAAAATATGTTTAATCAACTGGATACACATGATACAGTTCGTATGAAAAGACGCTTAAATGATAATGATAATCGCCTTAAAATAGCATATTTGCTGATGTTTGCTAGTGCGGGTGCACCAAATATCTATTATGGTAGTGAAGTCGGTCTAACCGGAGATCATGACCCAGATAACAGACGTTGTTTTAATTGGGATGAATCAACTTGGAATAAAGATTTACACCAATTTATTAAAACATTGATATACTTAAGAAATGAACATACATCCTTTAAGGCGAGTGATTACCATTTTATCGATAAAAAAAGTTTATCTTTTATTAAAAAAGATGACAATGAATCCTTACTATTTTTAATTAATGATTCAAAAAATATAGTCAAGTTAAACATAGATTTGCAATATCAAGGCAATTATTTAGATTTAATTGCCCAAAAAGAATTTAACTTAGCTTCAAGTATTGAACTTAAAGCATATGGTTATCTCATTTTAAAAAGAAAATAGATGTTAAAAAAGTCCTTAAAGTATGTTCACTTTAAGGACTTTTATCTTATTTGAGGTGAAAAATAAGTGGTGTGTTATCTAATAGAAGTGTTTTATTTTTGATGGTATATAATGAATTATTTAATAAATTTAAATACTTACCATCAGGTAGATCAATATGAATTTCATTTTTATTTTCTAAATTAAATATACCAATCAGTTTTTCATCATCCATATGATATTCTAAGTGGGCAATATCATCGGTTTGTATAAAATGATAAGTGCCTTTAGCCATAATAGGCATTTTTTTGATATCTGCAAGTGTTTTAATAAGTGGTTCGATACTCTTATTTGGGTTCCATGGTACCAAATCCATTTCAAATAAATCAGGACGCTTGTCAACTTGGTGTTCTTGTCCTGCATAAATCATGGGTGTACCTTTTAAGAAAAACTGCAAGGCAGTCATTTGAATTAAGTGATCTTGATCACGTACTTTAGAAGCGATGCGGTCTTGATCATGGTTTTCAAAAGAACGTAGTTTTACAAAGTTTTTAGGATACGTTGCTTCTTGACGCCATAGTTCATACATATAGCGTTTTAATGTTCCTTTACCGCTTAAATAATCATCCATAAAGTCATAAATATCATAATCATAGGCGATATCAAAAACTTCATACATTTGAGAATCTGTTGAAGCATCATAACCCATATCTCGGATATATTTAATAAAACCTAAATGGACGGACTCGGTTAACCAAATCATATTGGGGTTGACTAAATCAACTGCTTGACGTGCTTTCTTCCAAAAATCAAGTGGTAGTAGTGGTGCCACATCACATCTAAAGCCATCAACAAATTGTGCCCAATATTTTAAAACATCGATTAAGTAATCCCAAATCTCTGGATAATTAACTAAATCTAGATCAGTAATATCTGACCAATCACCGACTCTATTTGCAAAACTGCCATCAGCCTTTTTGTAAAACCAATGAGGTTTTTGTTGTGTGAGCAAAGAATCGCGAGATGTATGGTTAAATACGATATCAATCATAAGTTTCATATCACGCTTATGTACTTCATCAACGAGACGTTTAAAATCATCTAATGTACCATGAAGTGGATCAATTGCATAATAATCATAGATTGCATAAGGACTTCCAACTGAACCTTTACGGTCTTTTTTACCAATGGGATGAAATGGTAGGAGGTAGACAATGTCTACCCCTAAACTTTGAATACGATCTAAGTCATCGATAATACCTTGAAAGTCACTTGTTTTTGAGTGTTGTCTTGTAAATATTTGATATATCAATTTATTTCTTAAAGTAATAGGAGTGTTTTTTGCCATAATACTATCCTTTCGTTGCACCAGCCATGATACCTTCGATTAGATATCTTTGGAATATCATGTAGATGACTGCAATTGGTACACCAACAATGAGTGCCGCTGCAGCAAAGGCTGGGTAGTTTAAATCGTATTGACCATTAATAAATGAGAAGATACCGACTGCAAGTGTCCATTGATCCTGTACTTGATCGAGTGTATTACCAGGTGCAGGCACATTAAGTAAGTAACCTGGTAGCATATAATCCATCCAAGGTGCCATAAACATAGATACAGCAACAAAAGTTAGGATTGGTACCGATAAGGGCAAGATAATGTACATAAATATTTTAAGTTTAGATGCACCATCAATCATAGCCGACTCATCTAAGTCACGCGGTATTTGGGATAAGAACCCTTTAATCAGCCATAAGTTACCTGGAATAGCACCACCAATATAAAGTATTGTTAAATAAAGTGGTTGACCGAGTAAACCGAATTTCCAAAATAGTACATACATTGCAATTAACCCCATAAATGAAGGGAATGCTTGTAGCACTAAGATTGTAAGTAATCCGGCCTTTTTACCTTTAAATGAGTATCTTGCAAAGACATAAGATGCACCAGTAATAATGACTGTACCAACGATCATATTGATGATGGCAATAATTAATGTATTCGAATACCATTTTGTAAACTTAGAATCTGGAGAATTAAATAAATAATCAAATCCGTTCCAAGTAGGATTACTTGGCCAAATGGTATTTGGTATTGTTGAAGTACCAGGTGAAAATGCCATACCAAATATATAGATGACAGGGACTAATACGATGATAACAAGTAACGTCAATTCAGCATTAATTAATGTTTTAATTAAAATGTTTTTAATTGAAAATGTAGCGCGTATAGAACGGGCAGAAGTATTACGTCGTTTTGGTTTTAATCTAAAGTGTATAAACCCATAGAATGGCACTAAGCCAACAAGGCCAGGTTCAATACCTTCATACCCTTTTTTCTTAGCATACTCTACAACTAAACCTTGATGTATTAAAAATAGCAAAATTATGACGAAGGTCGTTAAAAGTGATCTAGAAAAGTTATTGACAAATGATACATAAACAAATAGTGATACAGGTATGAATATAATAGTGAGTATCAATAATATCGTAAAGACTAAACCAATCTTTTTAAAGATGACCTCAGGTGAAGTTAAGTAATCTAATTCTTCTTGACTCACACCAGGTTTAAGGTTAGCTAACTTTTTAATTTGAATGTTACCATAAATGGGTACCATCGAAATATATCGAATTTTTCGGTTATGTTCATAGCCTTTTTTCTTTGCAATATCGTGAACAACTAAATAGTTTGTCACTAAAGCCCATATGACGATGAACATAATGAGTAATAAAATTAATTCCATATGTTAATCCTCCTGGAATGCTCTGGTTCTTGATAAGTTCCAGGCTGTTAAACTACCAACAAATATAAAGATTAGCACTGAGAAGACAGAAGCTAAGTTATATATTTGATGTTCTGTTGTTAACCGATACATCCACGAAATGAGGATATCGGTCTGACCGGCAAATCCATTATTGACATCATTGAGGTTACCTGGTCCACCACCGGTAATAAAGTAGATGACCCCAAAGTTATTAAAGTTACCTGAAAATGTCATAATAAGTATTGGTGCGGTTGAGTATAATACTAGTGGCATTGTAATTTGACGCAGTTTTTGGAAACCTGTAGCACCATCGATATCTGCAGCTTCATATAATGATTTATCAATCGCTGTCATAATACCTGTCATTAATGCCATAAAGTATGGGAAACCTAACCAAATATTTAAGACGATAATGGTTGCACGAACAAAGTTTGGATTATTTTCATTGGTAAACCATTGGATATTTTCATGACCTAACCAGAATGTCTTGGCAAGCCCTGATACTTGATTATAGGCTTGACCTAAGATACCCCAATCGGTGAATATATCGTAAATACCCATTTGTATGAGTAACTGATTAATAAACCCTGTTTCGTTAAACATAACTGAAAAGACCATTTGTGAAAGTAATGCTGGTATTGCCCATGGAAGAATTAAGATCGTACGCCATAATTTTCTAAAGACAACCGATTCAGCATTAATGATAAGTGCTTGAAAGAAACCACCAAAAAATACGGTAACAGTTGATAGAACCGCCCAGACTATTGTCCATGTTAAGACACGCCAAAATGCATTACCGAAACCTTGGCCAATCGCTGAATTAGGATCAAAAACGGTAATAAAGTTTCTAAATCCTACCCAATCAAATAGGTTATCCATTGAACCATTACCACCAATCGATGTAAAGGCTAATACGAAACCAAAGACAATTGGCATAATTGAAATAAATGCTAAGACAAACATCGCTGGTGATAAGATAATATATTCAAAACCATTGTCCCAAACATTTTTAAAGTAAGCCCTATTACCTTCAATCTCTTTATTTAAACGAAGTCTTTCAGATACTTTATAAGTATCAATCATACCCCAGATTGCAAAGATGAAGAAGAACATAGAAAGTATAACCATAATTAATCCATCAAGTAATAGTAAAGTTGAGACGTGACCACGTACGTTGACTTGTCCTTCAAATTGAATATAATTACGCATATTTGATATTTCTGGTTCATTAACACGACCAACCATTGCATCCACTAACGCTAAGTGACCATTTAAGTTGACTTGTTGGGTTTGACCCAAGGTAAGAACTTCCCAATATCCTTTAACAAACATACCAGCACGATCATAAAAGAAGTTGTTAAAGTCTTTCATAAATTGTGCTTTAAACTCAGGATTTAATTCCATATAAACACGAACCATGAGTTTAACATAATCTTGGCCACTAACTGGATTAATTGTTTGTCCTTGCACCATCGCTTTTCTAAATAGTTCGGCAAATGGTGTTTGTTTGAATTGTGCACGTACACCATTATGAATTAAACCGGGTTGATAATATTCATATAAGATACCGTTTAATGCATATACAGGACCAGTAATTTGTGTAATTGGTAAAGGACTAAAACCTGCACCAGCTTCTTTAATTTCAAATGTATCCGGTGAAAGTAGTAAATACTTTAATACTTTTGTATTTGGATCAGTATTTACCTCTAAACCAACATAATAATTACCACTTTCAAAATACAATTTACCTGTTTTTCTAATCATCGTTAAATTTGAAACATCAGTAATAATTTCAGGATTTTCTAAACGATAAAAAACATGCGTCTCATAATAATCGGTGACACGCACACCTGCTTGTGATTGGGTTGAAACTGGTAAATAAAACTTATGATTCACTTCATCCCAATACATATTTGAATTTTCAAGCGTAATTAGACGTTGTGCTGATGCTGTATCAAAGTCTTCTGCCCTTATTTCATTATTGGTACCAAACTGTGTATATCTAAGATAAGAAGCTTCCTTTAAATCTTGTGCCATAAACTCAATGAAACGTTCTTCAGTAAAATTTTTAGCACTTGGATTTTCTCTACCTGTTGGACCAGCATAATAAGTACCATTTGCTTTCTTTTCAACACCAATTTCTTCTAAAAAATCTTCGAAAGTATCAATGCTATTGCCATTTAAAACGTAATTAACATCATATTGCTGAAATAACGCTTTTTCATACCATCTGCCTAAAGACTTGCCTGATATCTTACTTAAAGCAATTTCGTTTTCTTTAGTTTCTTCATAAAAATAATTAGAGGTTGACAACTCTAATGTTACGAAAATCGCAAAGAAAACAAAGAAAAATAAAGCTTTTAAATATTGTCTATTAAAGACCTGCCCAATCCCCCATATAAAACCTGATAGGATTGTTTTAATAACACTCCATGCCTTCATTATAACACCTCTTTTTTGTGACTAAATGGAATGGAGGCGATAGGAAACCCCATCGCCTTCATCCATAAAATGTTTAAAACTTAATCATTAGTGAATGCCTAGTTACCACCTAAACCAGCTTGCGCACGGTAAGCAGCCTCTGCTGCAGCAACTGCTTCAGAAATAACTGTTGCAGGGTTGTTCCAAACAGAAATAATCATTGACTCACCAGGACCCCAGTAGTATTGAACAGCAGGAATCGTTGGCATTGGAATCGCACTTTCTAATTGTAAAGAAATTGCAGGTAAGTATGGATCGGTTAAGAATCCATCGATATTAGGTAATAATTCAGGTTTTAATGCTGGTAATTTATATTTCATCTTTAATTGTAATTCCATTGCTTCATCACTCATTAAGAACTCTAAGAATGCTGTAGCAGCTTCTTTCTTTTCAGAATATTTATAAATTGCAGCCATTTGTGCACCTGCAAACGGAGCACCGCTTACACCATCAATTGAAGGTAATGGAGCAATACCAAAGTCTAAGCCTTCTGTACCAGCGTATTCTTCAATGTTCCAAGGACCAGCAATGATATAAGGAATATGACCTGCTACAAAGTTAGCACCAGCATTAATTGCATTATGGTTGTTATTACCAGTTGTAGCTGGTTTTAATTGATTACGGAACCATGCTAATGCATCTTGAGCCTTATCAAATCCAACTTCACTTGGATCATCTAAGTTTTCACCAAATGGTTGGAAACCTAATGCAGAATAGAATGTTTGCATAAAGTATGAGTCAGCCCAGTGAGAAGAAGTACCTAAGTAATACCAACCTTTTTGAGCATTTGTTTGGCCAGAACCATCAGATGCAAGTGCTGCGTTCCAAATTGCAGCTTCTTCTAATAATTCTTCCATAGTTTCAGCAGGCTCATTAACTAATGCTTTGTTGTAGTATAAACCAACTGATTCTAATGACATAGGCACAGCATATACGTTTTCTGTAGCGTTTGCGCCCGGACCAAATTGACCAGTAGACTCATCATATAATAATGTTGCAATATCCATACCGAGTGGATGTGCTCGTTCAGCAACGCGATTTGCAACAGAAGTTGGTAATGCGTATACTAAGTCTTCTAAAATAGCTGAAGATAAATGGTCATGTGGGAATTGGAAAATATCCGCACCATTACCAGTTAAACCAAAAGTTTTTAATCTTTCACGAGCATCAACTGTTCCCATATGTTGATGTTGAACAATAATGTCTTTACCAGCAGGTGTTTGGTTGAATGCATCGATTACAGCTTGCATATACTCACCGTTTTGATCATCGATCCAAACAGTAATTGTTTCTTTTTCTTTATAAATTTCAGAAAAATCATATAATTGACCATTGTTTGTTGGCTCTATTGGATCTTCACCATCGTCATCTTTTTTAGGTGTACAAGCAACGATGAATAGCACAAACATAATCATTAATAATGAACTAAATATTTTTTTCATGTCTATCCTCCTTAGGCCTCAGGTTTAACGACTCTAAAAGTAAATTTCTCTTGAGTGACGTTACCCCATGCATCGGAAACTTGTAACATAATGATATAGTCTCCTTCTGTACGTGTATCTAGCGTTGAGAATTCACCTTTTGGTACGAATACCGCTCTAGTTAAGTTACCATCTCTATTATCTACGGCATCATAAAATGGGAAGTCAGCTAGATCAAATGGTTCACCCCATAAGACTTCAATGATTCTATCTTCATTTAATAATGGGAATGTAATCATTGGAGCTTCTCTATCTAGGTCAACATCAATTTCAGCTTGCTCGATGTCGTTATCAAAGAATAAGACATAATCTTTTGTAATATCTAAAGCATTGTCATCTGCTAAAACGACAACGAAGTCAGCAACTGTGTCATTACCTTGAGCAAAGTCAACACGTTCAATAGATAGAGCAGGACCGTAAGTAGCTTCAACTTCATCAGTAGCTTCAGTTAATCTTTCTTTGACTGTAAACCAACCATAGACAAGTTCAAGTGTTTCTTCTTTAGTTAATTCGGATTCTTCATCTTTAAGTGGGTTTGCTACTTGAGCAGAAGTTTTAACAATAATTTGGTTAGCAGCAACTGCATAAGTACCATCAGCTGCACCAGAAGTAGAATCTACACTATAAGGTAGAAGTCTAAATGAGAATGCATTAAATGCAAAATCTTCATAACTTTCTGCACCATAGAATAAGTTATTGTTATGTGTGACACCATTACCTGCAGAATATACAAATGCAAATGCTACAGCACCTGGTTCATGATCCCCTTCACCTAAAGCTTCAAGCAATTTAACATCTCCGGTTTTCTTGGAGTTATCGCCTTCACCAAAGTAAATTAATAATCCAGCATCTGGTGCTTGATCTTCATCATTTGGTGCAGCTTTTAGCATAGCGGCTTTAACTGCCATACCTGTAGCTGTATTACCACCAGTTGAAAACACTTTAAGTGGTTCGTTCCAGCCACTAGCCTCTTCTGTCCAACCAGACCAGTTATGAACACCTAGGTTTTCTTCATAACTACCAGATGGATCAAAATAAACTAGGAACATATTAAACTTATCATTGTCAGCAACAAAGTATCTTGGGTCATTAGCTGAACTGTTTCCATTCCCTTGTAATATGTAAATGTGAACAGTTTCATCTGCTTTTACAACTGTATGAGGAATGTTGATATCACCTGTAAATTTGTTATTCCAATTAGGATCAGCATCTAAACCTTCAGGTCTTTCAACAGCAATCCAACCAAAAGTAGCAGTACTATCTTCTGCAACAACTGGTAAATTCTCATATGTAAATACTGCGCCGAATGCATCAACGCCTTCGTGGACAGCATGTGGATCTATGCCGCCCCATGTATGCGTACCTAAATTATCATAACTTTCAGCATCCCAAGCTTTAAAGTGTATGACAAGATTTCCAGTCGCTTCATCGGCAGCATAAAGGTGCGGTAAAGCAACTAAAACGGTAGCTAAAACTAGTAAAGATGAGATAATCTTTTTCATTTTACCCTCCTAAAAGTATTGTTTGTATCATCTTACACATCAAGTATATCATAAAACATTAACTTAATGTAAAGCGTTTACATATATAAAGTATGTGCAAACGGTTTCAGTTTTGTAATCGCTATCATTATTAATTAATAACGACTATAAAAGTTTAAAAAAGTTTTGAATATGCAAGCATTAAAAAAACACCATCAAAAGTGATGAAGGTGTTTATAATGAGTTTAGATAGATATTTTAGTAAAGTTTTTTACGTGAATAAATTAATAATACTAACATCACGACCAACCCTAATGCAAGGTTGTAAACAACAGGTGCAAAACCTGGTAGTATGAGTCCGAATATTAAGGCTAAAACACTTGGTAAAGTTGAAGATAAAATGATGAAATTTAAACCCTCTTTATAACTTAAGAAGTTTTGGAATCCAAATCTAAATAATTGTATAATACCAGACAATAAAAGTATATATAAAATACTTGTTAAAAACTGAATGGATTGATTACGTACAACAGTGTATAAAATAATTTGTCGACTAAATGATTTTTCAATCGATTGTGCAAACTGGTTAAAAGCTTGTGTGCGTGCTTCACCAGTTGCAAAATTAAGATCGTTGAGCATAATTGGTGTTTTAAAGCCATCATATCCAGAACTTTCTATACTTGCACCATTAGGTACAATATACTTAATATAGTCTTCATAAAATATAATAATACCTTCAAAATTGCTTTGATCAAGAAAGTATGGTTCTCCAAAATAGTAGATAAAACGACCGTGTTGATACGTCGAACCATCTAATACATCGGGGCTAATGCCACCGATAGAGACTGTGGCATTCGGTAGATTATTCCATGATGGCGTAGATTCTGTCATATTTTGTTCAATAAAATTAATCCTTGAACCTTGTTGTTCAAAGGTTAACCATGTTAACGGGAAATTTGCAATAAAAGTTAATAATATAAAGTAGAATAAAACTTTAATAGTATGTGCACTTTTACTTGCATCGAGTAGTTTTGGGAATATAAATCCAGCCTTAAAATATTTGACTAAAAACATTATTTTAAACTCGTATCTTTCATAGTTTTTGTTCTAAAGGTAGTGTTAACGTCTATATTTCTTTGTGAAGTATCTAAATCAATGACTTTAGTCTTAAAGATATAGTCGTGAATTGTTCTAGATACATGTTTTTCACTTAATGCAAAAAAAGCAATGATTAAATATAGACCGCATGTAGCTATAGAAAAGAAGTATTTAAACAACTCTCTAAGAATTAATTTAATTTTTGATGCATCTGTTCCATCTAAGTTTACAACCTTAATCTTTTGAATGCGTTTACCAAAAGTTTGCTTGGACTTAAGTAAATTAGGAAATATAATCAAAAAGAAAAATGTAGATAAAAGCATACCGATCTGCAAAATAGAGCGTAAAGGATCATCAATATTTGCCATACCATACGCTGTTAGAATAAATACGATAATAAGCCCTGATATATCTGCTGCAAAAGCACGGACCCTTTTTTCAAATCTAGGTACCATGTTGTCAACCTCTCATTTCCTGTTGTAGTTTTATTATAACATTGTACATAAAAATTAACCTAATAAATTTACAAATGTATATAGAGTACATTATAGTACAACCTGTAAGCGATTACATTATGTAAACGATTCCACACGGAACGGTCAATTGATTTAAAAAACATTATGATATACTTTATATAGAAATCGACAATTTTATAATAGGAGGGTATATGTTTAAAAGAGCAATAATATTACTAACATTTGTATTTTTTGCTGTATTTTTAGTAAGCTGTGAACCATCAGGTGTTGAGATATCAGACAAAAATCTATTAATGCAAATAGCAGAAGAAATTGAATTAACTGGAGAGGTTTCTGATAATTTTGCATTACCAAATACTTTTGAAAATCCTGATATTACGGTAACATGGTCATCAAATAATGCTGCTATCATTATATTGGCAGGTAATCAGGCGATTGTCTCAAGGGGAAATGAAGATATAACAGTAACTTTAACTGCGCTATTAAAGTTAAATGACGAAACATATGAGCATGAATTTAACGTCATTGTTAAAGCTCAAGAAAGTGTTGGCACGGTAACAGTAGAATTTACTGTTTATTTACCAGAAGGCACTCCAATGGATGAAGATATTTATATTGCAGGAGATTTTGGTGCCGGTAGTGGCATGCCTCAATGGGATCCTAAAAGTGAATTAGGTAAAGCAACCCGAATTGATGAAACAACTGCAACCTTCACACTTGTTTATGACAATTTATATGAAGATATTACAATTTCTTATAAATGGACATTAGGGTCTTGGGAAACGGTTGAAAAGACTGAAAGTGGCGATGAGTTACAAGATAGAACTGAATATATTACAAATATATCTTCACATGTTTACATAGAAAATATTGTGGAAAGATGGGCAGATAGTGATCAAACACCGGGTGGTGGTGATCAAGGTGATCCGAATTCAGATTTGTTTACAGAGTTTGAATGGACACTTGTCGTTAATTTACCATCCTATACGCCAGAAAACGATGATATTTACATTTTAGGAAACTTCCCTGAAAATACTGGTTTAAGCCAGTGGGGTGAAGGTGCAACAAACCCATTAAATAAACTTGAACGTCATGGTAATACTGCAAGAATTACGATACTATTTACCGAATTAACTGAAAATGTGACACTAAAATTTAAAGTAACTCGTGGTGGTTATGAAACTGTCGAAGGTGATGAAAACCGTGCGTATATAGAAGACCGTGAATATATTATTTCGCGAAAAATTGCAGAACACACCTTTGAAATTACAGTATTATCATGGGAAGACATTGACCCAAGTTTAACCGATGAAAATAAGTTGGCAGCAGCAGTATCTGACTTAACAATCAATCAAAATATTTATGATGAACTTACATTGCCATTTGAAGGATTATATGGTGCGTTAATTAGTTGGACTTCTGACAATGAAGCTATTGTAATTGAAGATGGTCTTGTAACAGTAACACGCATCGAAACAGATGTTGATGTTACTTTAACTGCAACTATCACGTTAGGAAGTTTAAGCGAAACTAAAGCATTTAATGTTATTGTTAAATCAGCTGATATCGAAGTTCAAACTTTAACTGTTGAATTTACAGTAACACTACCAGCAGGTACGCCAATGGATGAAGATATTTATATTGCAGGAGATTTTAGCTTAAGTGGCTTTTCACAATGGGCACCAGATGATCCATTAGGTAAGGCAACAAGAGTCGATGAAACAACTGCTACTTTAACGTTGGTATATGAAGGTTTAGAAGAAGATATTACGATATTTTATAAGTGGACATTAGGGTCTTGGGATAGTGTTGAAAGAAGCATAGATAATAAAAATATAGATAACCGTTCAGTGGTTATAGATCACACATTATCATCGATGATCATTGAAGATAGTGTCGCACGTTGGGCAAATATTTTAGGGCCGACTGAACCAGGTCCTTATACTGAGTTTGAATGGACACTGATTGTTCATTTACCGGATAACACCCCTATTCATGATGATATTTACATCTTTGGTTTATTTCCTGAAAATTCAGGTCTAAGTGAGTGGGGTGGGGCGGATAATCCACTCAATAAATTAACCCGTGAAGGAAATATTGCTACAACCACCATTCTTTTTACAGAGTTAAACGATAAATTTGATATGTATTTTAAAATTACACGTGGTAATTGGGAAAAAGTTGAAACAGATCAAAATGGTTATGATATATCGAATCGTCATTATGGTATTTCCAGGGAGATACAAAGTCATACATTTGAAATTACAGTGGCTTCATGGAAAGATTTGTATGGTCAACCACTACAAAATTCAGTTGTTGGTAATTTAGATATCTTAGCAGATTTTAACATGCCACAATATGGTGAAGAAGTCTTTAGAACCATTCGTGTTTGGACACCTGAATCTTATGATCCTTCAGGTACAATCACATACCCTGTCATCTACATGCATGATGGTCAAAACCTATTTGATTCGTCAACATCATTTGCAGGTGAGTGGAGTGTTGATGAAACCATTATGCAATTAATAGACGAAGGGTATTTTGATGGTGTCATTGTTGTTGGTATTGATAATGCTGGTGCTAATAGATTAGACGAATATACACCGAATTGGACCGATATAGAAAATGCCGACGACTTATATACAAAATTTATTGTAGAAACATTAAAACCATATATTGATGCTAACTACTTAACAAAGCCGGAACGTGAACACACTATGGTTGCTGGTAGTTCATTAGGGGGCCTAATTAGTTTTCATATCGGATTAAGTAACCCAGATGTATTTGGTACAATCATAGCATTTTCAACTTCATTTCAAATACATACCGATACAGCAAGAGCAGACTTCTTAGACACAATTAACCTTGATGGTAACCTACCAACCATTATATTAGATGCTGGTAGTGAAGAATCACTAGCAACTTATGTACCGGTTGTTGTCAGTGAATTAGAAGTTTTAGGCTATCCAGAAGATGCTATATTAAGTCGCGTTGTTGAAGGTCATTCACATAATGAATCAGCTTGGCGTATAAGATTTAAAGATGCACTTATCAGTTTATTTGATGAACCATCAATATGAAGAAAAATTAAAGAAATAATTGATACATGATATAAGATATATTAGGAGGATTCTTACATTGAAAAAATTAGTAACGTTAATGTTTGCACTTTTACTTACCAGTGTATTTACATTATCATTAACATATGCAGCAGATAGACCTGATACATTAGTGCTTCATTATTACAGGCACGATGGCAATTATACAAATTGGAATGCTTGGTTATGGCAAAACGAACCCACTGGTAAAGTTGGTGTTCCCATTCCATTTGACAACCAAAATGTAGATCAACACGGTGCATATGCAGAAGTAGACTTAAGTGAAAATGGACCGGGATTTAATGAAACCACTAGATGGGGCATCATTATTAGACTAGGCAATTGGCAAGATAGAGAACCTGGTGGTGATCGATTCTTTAATCTTAGTGATATGCAAGTTAAAAATGGAAAAGTACATGCATATATTGTTGAAGCTGATTTAAGAATTGGTTTAAGTGATGCTGATTTAGCTAATCATATACCTGATTATCGACCAAATATTTTGTTTGCTGCGTTTAATGATAAAAAAGAAGTTATTTTAAATATTACGCATCCGGCAACGACTTATAAAGTATTTGAAAATGATACATTAATAGATTCAGGTAATTTAGGTACAGGCATTCATCATTTGATTAAAGGTTTAGATGTTGATATATCTAAAACTTATGATATTGAGGTGGCTTTTGCTGAAAACACAGTGAGAAAAACTGTGTCACTTCAAAACTTATATGATACAGCTGAATTTGAGGCAGCTTATACTTATACAGGAGATTTAGGTGTTATCTATTCTAAAGAAAAGACAACCTTCAGGTTATGGGCGCCTGTTTCTCAAAATGTTTCAGTCAATATTTATAATCAAGGTCACCCATTATATAACAGATTAGGTGAACCTTCAGAAGAAAAAGATCCGGTATCCACACATGAAATGACACGGATTGAAAACGGTGCTTGGGAATTAACATTAAATGGAGATTATGCATCCAAATACTATACTTTTAGTGTCACAAATAATAATGTTACAGAAGAAGTTACCGATCCATATAGTTACTCAACTGGTGCCAACGGCTTACGTAGTATGGTCGTTGATTTTGAAGCAACTAACCCACTTTACTGGGAGTTTAGTACAAGACCAGATACCATTCAAACATTTACTGACTATATTATATGGGAGTTACATGTAAGAGACTTAACGAGTCATTCATCATGGGAAGGTACTGAAAAAAACCGTGGTAAATTCCTAGGTCTTGCAGAAACTGGCACAACCTACTCATTAGATGGTACGACTGTAACTACCGGTTTAGACCATATTGAAGAATTAGGTGTGAATGCTGTTCACTTATTACCTATCTTTGATTTTGGTTATATTGATGAAGTCGAAGTATTTCAAAATCCAAATGCAACCAATGTCTTTAACTGGGGTTATATGCCTTATCACTTTAATACACTGGAAGGTTCATATGCAACCAATCCATTTGATGGTAATGTAAGAATTTATGAATTTAAACAAGCGGTTCAAGCTTTCCATCATAAAGATATCCGCGTGATTATGGACGTAGTTTATAACCATACCGGTGAATCAGAAGGGTCTAACTTCCATAAAATTGTACCAGGGTATTACCATAGATTAACCGAAAATGGTGGTTTTATGAACGGATCAGGCACCGGTAATGAAACAGCATCAGAACGTAGTATGGTGCGTAAGTTTATAGTAGATTCAACTGTCTTTTTAGCAACCGAATATAAACTATCTGGCTTTAGATTTGACCTGATGGCACTACATGATATTGAAACAATGAATGCAATCCGTGATGCGATGGATGCAATTGATCCAA
>Ga0209075_1001291_pt1 | contig 23714 bp, 20 predicted proteins | sample Stecom2011_FD_187523 | JGI IMG/M metagenome (GOLD analysis project Ga0209075, IMG submission 187523) | Agricultural soil microbial communities from Utah to study Nitrogen management - Steer compost 2011 (SPAdes) (version 2) | ecosystem: Environmental > Terrestrial > Soil > Agricultural land...
TCACGGTCGCCCCCCATCCACGAGGCAATGCGGATCGGCGAGTTCTGCAGGGGCAGGCCTTTGCCCGTCGCATCCGAGAGTGACTGGTCCAGGCTGCGAAGGAATCGGGGCAAGGCCTGCCAGAGGCTGTTCTCGATGACGGCAAAGCCCCACTTGGCCTCGTCAACAGCCGTCGGCCGCTCATGACGGATTTCGTCGGTGTGCCAGGCTTCGGTAATCAGCTGGGACAAACGGGCCACAATCTCATCACGCTCTGCCGGCATCAGATCGTCGTGGTCCAACCGGGCCAGGCAATCGGACATTTCATCGTATTTGAGAATCAGGGTACGGCGGGCAACTTCGGTCGGGTGGGCGGTCAGAACAAATTCAATACGCAGGTCTGCCACCCGCTGGTGTAATTCCTCCGGGTCCACTCCCCCGGACTTCAGCCGCTCAAAAACCTCGCCCAGGGATTCCACCATCAGGTCGGACGGGTGACCCTGCTTGCGGCGAATGCCATGGTACTGCTCGGCCAGGTTTGCCAGGTTGAGAAACTGGTTGAAGGCGCGGGTGACCGGCAACAGCTCATCGTCACTCAGCTGCCCCAGCAGTGTCACCAGGCGCTGCCCGGAGCCGCTTTCCTGCCGACGGTCAGCTTTGGCCGCAGCCCGGATCTCCTCAATTCGCTCGTAGCAGTCCTGGCCGGGAAAACGCTGAATGCTCTGGCCCAGCAGCTCGCCCAGCAGACGGACATTTTCTCGCAGGTCGGGATGCAGTTCGGTCACGTTGAGTTCCTTCTGAATTGACGGAGACGAAGTAAACTTACGATACTAAGGATTCGTTCGAAAAGTCTATTGGCGATTCAATCCCCTCGCCTCAAGGAGCCACCATGAAAGTGACCGATTTGCCCCAACACTGGGAACAGGAAAAGCAGGCGATGGAACGCACACACGAATACAATCTGCGCCTGCCCCTCGAAGACGCTGCCCGGGTCGCCGCGCTGGCGGAGCTTTACCCTGACCGGAGCGAGAGCGAGATTCTCAATGACATGATTGCGGCTGCTCTGGATGACCTCATCACTCAGGGGCCCCTGAAGGATCGTCTGGCAGACAAGGCAAAATAGACAGGATTAGAAAAGCGGACGTCAGCCGAAGCGCATGGTGCGATTCGGCTGATGGTAACCTGGTGGCGAATGAATTCGGTGCTGGCGTCAGGCCACGGATTCAAGCTGGCGGGCTTTGATCCGTTTGATATGCTTCTGGCTCAAGGCGACGAACCGCGGAGTCAGCCCCTGGTCTTCGTAGATCTCGAAGCCATCCTCATCATAAGCAACCACTTTGTCGCCCTGAACGTAGGGGAAGCTGGTTTCCAGCTCATCAAGCGCAGCGGAGATCAGATCACGCATCAGGTCTTGAGATGATTTCATCGGATACATCGCTGCCACTTTCTGCAACAGCTCGTGATGCTGGTCAGACAACGAAAGGTACGCGGCGTCACGAGTAAGCCGACCGCGACCGTGCTTGTCCCAATGCTTGACCAGATCTTTGATTTTCATGGTGCCTTCACCCCTGCATCTTATTTGACGGTACAGCGCACCGATATGGTGCAAGCCATACTGGAAGTGTAGACGAAGAATGACATTTCGGTGACTGAAAATTGGTAACGGATTGTACTTATCGGGAGCGATCCTGAAGCACGGGCCGTTACCGTTTTTCCACCCCCTTGACCTTCTGCCAGATGGCATCCAGCGCTTCGAGGGACTCCTCATCCAGGTCGCGCCCTTCACTTTCCAGCACCGCTTCGATCGCCCGAAAACGTGCGTCGAACTTGTGGTTGGTTCGCTTCAGGGCCTGCTCCGGGTTAACCTTCATGAATCGTGCCAGATTCACGCAAACAAAAAGGAGATCACCCAGCTCATCCTCCACCGCATCCTGCTCACCCGTGCCGGCCTGGGCGGCCTGCCACGCTTCCTTGAGCTCATCGATTTCCTCGTGCAGCTTGTCGAAAACCGGGCCAATCTCCGGCCAGTCAAAACCATGACGCGCCGCCCGGCGTTGCAGCTTTTCGGCACGGGCCATGGCCGGCAGGGTTCGTGCAATGCCATCCAGGCGACTGGCGGACTCCTCGACAACCGGCTTCTGGGCACGCTCCTCCGCTTTAATACGTTCCCAGCTTTCCTTGATCCAGGCTTCACTTGGCCGGTTGTCCGGGTCGATACGGCTGTCCAGGGTGCCCTCCGGGAAGACATGGGGGTGCCGACGAATCAGCTTACGGACCAGGTGATCAACAATGCCGTTGAAATCAAAGTGCCCTTCCTCGTGCCCCATCTGGGCATAAAAGATTACCTGGAACAGCAGGTCCCCAAGCTCATCTTTGAGATGAGGGTAATCCGCCTGCTCAATGGCATCCGCCACTTCGTAGGCCTCTTCGATAGTATGGGGCACAATGCTGCCGAACGTTTGCCGGGTGTCCCAGGGACAGCCGGTTTCCGGGTCCCGTAGCCGGGCCATCAGCGTTTTCAGGTCATCAATGGAATAACTCATCCGCGCTTCCGCTTTACGTCTATGATGTTCGGCAGGTTACGAATCTGCGCCAGCAACCGCGCCAACTGTTCCAGGCTGGAGATTTCTACCGTCACCCTCATGGTGGCGATGTTCTCATCTTTGTTGGTCAGGGTATTGAGAGCCAGCACGTCGCTTCGGGAAGACGACAACACATTGGTTATGTCCCGCAGCAGGCCCGAGCGATCGTAGGCTTCAATCTCAATATCCACAGGATACACAGACGCCGGCTTGCCACCCCAGTTCACCTCGATAATCCGGTTAGGCTCGAACTCCCTCAGACTCAGGAAGGTCAGGCAGTCCTGACGATGCACGGTGACACCACGACCAACGGTAATGTATCCGCCAATGGGATCACCAGGCAGCGGTTTACAACATTTGGCCACCTGGGTTTTAAGTTTGCCGACACCGAGAATCTGGATATCCGACTCCGTGTCGTAATCCTTTTTGCGCGCAGGCGCCAGCTTGAGGTCCAGCTGTTCCGATTTCGGCTCCAACATCTGCTGCGCCACGTTCGCCACATGGGCAGGGCGCAGATCACCGGCGCCGATGGCGGCAAACATGTCATCTGTCGAGTGGTAGTTGACCTTCCTGGCAAGGTCGCCCAGGTCGACGTCGTACAGCGACAAACGCTTGAATTCGTCTTCCAGAATGGCGTGGCCGTCAATGATATTGCGGTCGCGATTCTGTTGTTTGAACCAGTGGGTAACCTTGGCCCGGGCCCGGGATGTCTGGATATAGCCCAGGCTTGGATTCAGCCAGTCCCGGCTTGGCGCCGGATTGTTGGAAGTCAGGATAGACACCTGATCGCCGGTTTTCAGGGGATAGGTCAGGGGCACGATGCGACTGTTCACCCGCGCACCCCGGCACGCATGGCCGATTTCCGTGTGCACCCGATATGCGAAGTCCACCGGCGTGGCGCCCTGGGGCAGGTCTACCACGTGGCCTTCCGGGGTGAAGACATAAACCCGGTCAGAGGCGACATCGGACTTCAGGTGATCGGCCAGGCCAGACAAGTCGCCCAGCTCCTCCTGCCACTCAAGTACCTGCCGAAGCCAGTTGATCTTGGCATCATAGCCGGTGGACTTGTTGTTCTTGTCGGTGCCCTTGTACAACCAATGGGCACAAACACCCAGCTCGGCTTCCTCGTGCATGGCGTGGGTGCGGATCTGCACTTCCATCACCTTGCCTTCCGGGCCAATCACCGCGGTATGGAGCGACTGGTAGCCGTTTTCCTTGGGGTTGGCGATGTAGTCGTCAAACTCGTTGGGAATATGCCGCCACAGGGTGTGAACAATGCCCAGGGCGGCGTAGCAGTCCCGGACTTCCGGCACCAGGATGCGCACCGCGCGGACATCATAGACCTGGGAAAAGTCGATACCCTTGCGGCGCATTTTGCGCCAGATGCTGTAGATGTGTTTGGCCCGGCCGGTGAGTTCACCCTTGATGCCCGAGGCCTGAAGTTCGGTTTGCAGAGTCTCGATTACCCGCCGGATGTAGCCTTCCCGGTCCAGCCGTTTCTCATCCAGCAACTTGGCAATCTTTTTGTACGCCGAGCTGTGCAGGTAGCGGAACGAAAGGTCTTCCAGCTCCCACTTGATGTGACCAATACCCAACCGGTGGGCCAGGGGTGCGTAGATATCGAAGACTTCCCTGGCCACCCGCATGCGCTTCTCTTCCGGCGCATCCTTGACCGCCCGAATCGCACAGGTCCGTTCGGCCAGTTTGATCAGCGCCACCCGGACGTCATCAATCATGGTGACCAGCATTTTCCGGACATTGTCGAGCTGGCCTTCACTCTGGCCCAGCACATTGCCCTTGAGCGGGTGATGCACAGACGAAATTGCCGCCATCTGCAGCACGCCGTTAATCAGCCCGGCAACCTCATCACCGAATTCCTTGCGGATCTCTTCCAGCGGTACCCGTTCTTCGCGCACCGCCCGGTAAAGCACTGCCGCCACCAGGCTGGCCTGATCCAGGTGCAGCTCGGCCAGTACCTGAGCCATTTCCAGGCCGGTACGGAAACTGCTGGAGCCAGGCGCCCAGAGGCGATCTTCACGGAATGCCTGCACAGCAATCTGCGCGGCTTTTTCGCAGGCCTTCCGGAGCTGGTCCGGATTATCCAGGTGTGTCTGTTCTGCGATGTGGCGAACACAACGATCAATGTCGATCTCGCCGTCACCAGTGACCGAATAATCTTCCCGAACTTTTACCATAGCAGAGGCATACCCGCTGATTTTCCGGTTACCCGGGCCGCGATCCTGGCGGCCCGGCATCTGACAGTCTAATGCTCAGTCAGAGTCATTCACGCTCAAACAGAGCAATGGATTCTACATGGGTGGTGTGGGGGAACATATCCATCACACCAGCGCGCACCAGGCGATAACCGTTGCGCACCATGACACCGGCGTCTCTTGCCAGCGTGGCCGGATTGCATGAAACATAGACAATTCTGCTGGCCCCGAAAGCCGTGAGATATTTGCAGATCTCCTCGGCACCAGAGCGGGGCGGATCAATCAGAATCTTGTCAAAACCCTCTTTCGCCCAGCTTTGCCCGGTAAAATCACCGTGCAGATCGGCTCCGAAGAATTCAACGTTATCCAGACCATTCAGTTGTGCGTTCTCGCGGCCGCGCACCACCATGGCGTCATCGCCCTCTACACCAACCACCTGGCCACCTTTGCGGGCCAATGGCAGGGTAAAGTTACCCAGGCCACAGAACAGGTCCAGCACCCGTTCACCGGCCTGAACATCCAACCAATCAACCGCCCGATGAACCATGCTCCGATTGATACCGGCATTCACCTGGGTGAAGTCCATCGGGTGGTACTTCATGGTCAGGTCAAACTCGTCCAGGCTGTAGCTCAGGCGCTCACTGTCACGACCGGACGATTCCGGCCAGATGCGATGAACCGTGTCTGGCCCCTTGGGTTGCAGATAGATATGCAAGTCGTGGGCCTGACCGAAGGCGATCAACTTTTCCCGGTCTTGCGGAACCAGCTCGTCCATGTTGCGGAACACCATGGCAGCAACGTCATCACCGCAGGCCACTTCTACCTGGGCAATCCGGTCAAAGGCTGCCATGCCATGCAACAATTCCCGCAGGGGCTGGATACGATCGCCAATGCGCGGGTCGAGCACCACGCAGCGGTCAATGTCGGTCAGGAAACTGTTACGCTTTTCCCGGAAGCCTACCAGCACCGATTCCCGGGCTTTCACGTAGCGCACGCCCAGGCGAGCCTTACGGCGATAGCCCAGGGTATCGGGTGAACGCATCGGCTCAACCCACTCCTGGGGTTCAATGCCTCCAAAATGGGCAAAATGCTCCCTCAGGGTGTCTTCCTTGAACCGGATCTGGGCATCGGCACTCATGTGCTGAAGGCTGCAGCCACCACAAAGATCGGCAAACTCACAGGGCGGTTGCTGTCGGTCCGGAGCCGCTTCCAGAACCTCCAGGGTACGCAGTTCGTCGAACTTGCTGCGGGTGCTGACCATCTTCGCCATCACCGTTTCACCAGGCAAGGCCCCGTCCACAAACTGGACTTTACCTTCGGCCCGGGCGATCCCGCGGCCGTCATGGCCCAGGGTCTCAATTTCACAACGCACCGGTTCCTGTGGCAGAACCTTGCGGCGACGCTTACTCATAAAGGCTATTCTCTCTTGTGTTGCCGGCCAGGAAGACCGGATCAGGCGCCTGGAAAAACACCGGTAGACAGGTATCGGTCGCCGCGGTCACAAATAATGGCCACGATCACCGCGTTTTCAACCTCACGGGACAATTTGAGGGCGGCGGCAATTGAGCCCCCGGATGACACACCACAGAAGATACCTTCTTGGGCGGCCAGTGCTCGCATGGTGTCTTCGGCTTCTTTCTGACCAATATCCAGTACCTGGTCGACCCGGGCAGCCTCATAGATCGATGGCAAATAAGCCTCGGGCCAACGGCGGATGCCAGGGATAGAAGCGCCATCTTCCGGCTGCAAGCCAATGATCTGAATGTCCGGATTGCGCTCTTTCAGGTAGCGGGACACGCCCATAATGGTCCCGGTGGTCCCCATGGAGCTGACAAAGTGAGTCACCTTGCCCTGGGTCTGCTCCCAGATTTCCGGGCCGGTGGTGCGGTAATGGGCCAGTGGGTTATCCGGGTTGCTGAACTGGTCCAGCACCTTGCCCTTGCCTTCAGATTCCATCCGCGCAGCCAGGTCCCGTGCCCCTTCCATGCCCTCTTCCTTGCTGACGGTCACGATCTCCGCTCCGTATGCCCGCATGGAAGCGCGGCGCTCCTCACTCATGTGCGCCGGCATGATAAGAACCATCCGGTAACCTTTGATTGCCGCAGCCATCGCCAGGGCGATGCCAGTGTTACCGGACGTCGCTTCAATCAGGGTATCGCCTGGCTTGATTTCTCCACGGCGTTCGGCTTCCTGAATCATGCTGATGGCAGGCCGGTCCTTCACCGACCCGGCCGGGTTATTGCCTTCCAGCTTGGCCAGAATGACATTGGAGGTTTCCCCCGGCAGACGCTGCAATCGAACCAGAGGGGTATGCCCTACATAATCTTCAATGGTCGGGAAAATCATAGCGAAACCCTGTGATACACTTTTGGGTTCGAATCATACGCTTTATGGCCGCATTGTCCCAATACAGCTTGTCGCTATATCCATGACCCGCGGCTATAACTCTTTGTTCCCGGAACCTTCACCACAGTTTTCGGGCGTCGAATCAACTACTCTAATGAAACAGGGAAGTGCCGGTTTCGGGATCAGATCGGCCCGGCCAGGCTCAGGAAACTAGCAGGAATATATTATGCGGCGCTGGGGCATTCGCAAAAAAGTTTTGGTGGTAACTCTGGTTCCCACTTTGTTGACCACTTTGTTGCTGGGGCTTTTTTTCACCTACAGCTGGGTTAACAACATCGAGAACCTGCTCAAGGATCGGGGCGAATCCCTGTCTCGCCAACTGGCTGCTGGTTCCGAGTATGGTCTGTTCACCGCCAATCGCAGCCTTCTGAGCAGTTTGTCCAACGCCCTGCTGGAAGAGCAGGACGTTCGCTCCATCACCTTCTTCTCGCCTGACGGCCGGCGCCTGCTCCACACCGGCCCCGGTGGCGCCGACGCCATAGACGAATCCTCCCTGAAACCGGACCTGGCGGTAAAGATTACCCGGGACAGCAGCACCCGATTTGTCACGCCGGTGTACCTGCAAGATCTGATGATCGAAACCATGCTCGACCCGGATGTCCGGCAGTCGGCAACCCGGCTCCAGGAACCCCTGGGTTGGGTTGCGGTGGAGATGTCCCATATCCGCACCGAAAAGGAAACCTACAAGGCGCTGCTGATTTCCCTGCTGCTGGTGATTGGCGGGGTTCTGCTCAGCATGGCCATTGCCCTGCGTCTGAGCCGTGCCTTTACCGATCCGGTGTTCCAGCTGAATGAGGCGGTAGCCCGGCTGAAGGAAGGTAAGCTGGACACCCGGGTGTACACCAGTGCCGGCCCCGAATTCGAGCAGCTGGAATCCGGCCTGAATGACATGGCCTCCGAGCTCAGCAAGGCCCAGGCGGAAATGCAGCAGAACATCGACCAGGCCACAGAGGACCTCCGGGAAACCCTGGAAACCATTGAAATTCAGAATATCGAACTGGATTTCGCCCGCAAGGAAGCCCTGGAAGCCAGCCGGATCAAGTCCGAGTTCCTGGCCAACATGTCCCATGAAATCCGCACCCCCCTGAACGGCATCATCGGCTTTACCGAGTTGCTGCTGAAAAGCCCCCTGCCCCGCCAGCAACGGGACCACCTGAACACCATCCGGAAGTCGTCCGAAATTCTGCTGACGATCATTAACGACATCCTGGATTTCTCCAAGATCGAGGCCGGCAAGCTGATTCTCGACCGGGTGCCATTCCAGCTCCGGGATATCGTCGAAGAAGTGATGGTCATGCTGGCACCGGCGGCCCACGCCAAGAACCTGGACCTGGTGCCGCTGGTCTACAACGATGTACCGGACAACATTATGGGTGACCCGCTTCGGGTGAAGCAGGTCATCACCAACCTGGTCAATAACGCCATCAAATTCACCCAGACCGGTGAAGTGGTGCTGCGGGCCAGCCTGGAAGACGAAACACCCGACAGCAATCGGGTAACCCTGCGCCTGAGCATCACGGACTCCGGCGTGGGCCTGTCCCGGGCCCAGCAACAATCGTTGTTTAACGCCTTCAGCCAGGCCGATGCTTCGACCGCCAGGCAGTACGGCGGCACCGGCCTGGGGCTGGCCATTTCCAAACGGCTGGTGGAGGAAATGGGCGGCAAGATCGGTCTGGAGAGTGAACTCGGCAAGGGTTCGACCTTCTGGTTTACCCTCACACCGGAGCTGTCTGCTGCTGCCGACACCAGCGCACCGAAAGACGCCTTGCGTGGCGAGCGGATTATCTATCTGGAGCAGCAGAAAACCACCGGGCTCGCCGTTGAGCACCTGTTACGGGACTGGGGCATGACCGTGCAACGGGTGGCATCACCAGCCGCCCTGGTGGAGCATGTGGAGGAAGCCCAGCGCAAACAGGAGGGTTACGCGGCTGCCATTATCGGTATTACCCGCCACCTGCTGAACTCGAGCCAATACTGCAACATGGTGCGTTCACTGGAAGTAGAGCGGGACTGCCGGACCCTACTGCTGACCCCTACCCTGGAAACCCATGACACGCCGCTGTCCGGACTGTCCAGCGGACACCTCACCAAGCCGGTGTGCCGGGATGCGTTCTACGACGAGCTGTTGCTGTTGATCCACGGCATCCAGGCCAGCAATCGGGGTGCCGGAGAAGTGTCCTTGCCACTCAGAAACAACGGCCCCTCACGGGTGCCGCGGGTGCTGGCCGTGGATGACAACGACGCCAACCTGAAACTGGTAATGACCTTATTGCAGGACTGCAGGCTGGAGGCTGAGGGCGCCTCCAGCGGCTTCGAGGCGCTGACCAAGGCCCGGCAGAAACCGTTCGACCTGGTGTTCATGGACCTGCAAATGCCGGGCATGGATGGCGTGGAAACCACGGCCCGCATCCGGGATCTCGACACGGGCTCGCACCACACCCCGATCATCGCGCTGACCGCACACGCCCTGGCCGATGAACAGGAAAGGCTGACCCAGCAGGGCTTCGACGGCTATATGCCAAAACCGATCAGCAGCACCCAGTTGATCCAGCTGATCCGTGAATACACCGGCTATGATTGCAAAAGCAGCAATGACAGCTTCAAAATTTCGGAGGTTCGGGACACCCGCCGCACCTTGCGTCCCTCAAACCGACGTATGCAGCAGGATTGCGTGAGTGTTGAGGAGAGTATCCAGCTGGCTGCCGGCAAGGCCGACCTGGCGGAGGAACTGTTCAGCATGCTCCTGGAACAGCTGCACACCGACATCGAGCGGGTGACCGAACTCTGGAACAACCATGAGACTGACGAGTTGCTCGAATGTGTGCACAAGCTACACGGCGCAACCCGCTACTGCGGCGTACCGGAGTTGAGAACCGCGGCCAACCGTTTTGAAACCGCACTGAAGTGTCAGGCCCCGGATATGGAGTTACAGAAGGACCAGCTACTGGCAGCCATGGACCGACTGCAGATCTGGAGTGAACAAACCGACTGGCAACAACTGTTCAGGGAACAGCAGCGCCAGCCGGAGACCACCTGAGGCCAAATCAGGGCCGGGCGCGATCAAGAATGGCGCGCATCTCCCGAACCGCCTCTTTCAGGCCGGTGAACACCGCCCTGGCAACAATGGCGTGGCCGATGTTCAATTCGTTAATACCCGGAATCGCCGCCACCCGCTCGGTGTTGTGATAATGCAGGCCGTGGCCGGCGTTCACAATCAGGCCTTTCTTGCGGGCATAGGCCACCGCATCCGCCAGCTGCTTGAAAGATTTTTCGCGAATGGCCGGGTCCTGCGCCTCGGCGTATTCACCGGTATGCAACTCCACAACCGGCGCGCCACAGCGCACCGCCGCATCGATCTGCACCGGGTCCGGATCAATGAACAGTGACACTTCGGCACCGATCTTTGCCAGCCGATCGCAGGCCTTGGCCACACGTTCTTCCTGGCCGTCGACATCCAGTCCACCCTCGGTGGTCAACTCTTCACGCTTCTCTGGCACCAGGCACACACACTCCGGCCGCACCTGTTCGGCAAAGGCCAGCATGGCATCGGTTACCGCCATTTCCAGGTTCATCTTGGTTTGCAGGACTTCACGCAGCAACAGGACATCACGATCCTGGATGTGCCGGCGGTCTTCCCGGGGGTGAATGGTGATGCCATCAGCGCCCGCTTCCTCGGCCACCAGTGCCGCCTGAACCGGGTCCGGATAGCGGGTGCCGCGAGCCTGGCGTAATGTGGCCACGTGGTCAATATTCACACCGAGCAACACTCTGGAATTCATAGGGTTCTCCCTGATGATGAAACGGAATGGCTGAACAGGTTGCGACTGTGCAACGGTTTACCCTGCAACAGATAATCCACCAGAACACGCATGACCCGCTTGGCCGTCCTGCGCGGTAACTCGCCGGTAAAGTCGCCATCGGCCAGGGCCAGCAACGCCTCGCCCGGGATCTGCTGCAGGCGAACCCCGGAGGCAGCGGCAGACACAATACCCTGCACCGGATCATAACCATAGTAACCGCCGGCCACCACTGGCAAGCCGGTATCGGTGGCTTCGTCCCAGGCAAAGTCATACCCGAGGGCACTGGCAAACGCCCGCTCAAAACGCCGCAAGACCGGCTCCACATCGGCTTTGGCCGCCAATGCGGTGAGGGCTTGCAGGCTTTCTATGTAACTGGCAAATAGGGTGGGATGGGGGTCTGCCGCTGGCAGAATACGCTGAAGTAGTTCATTAATGTACAGGCCACTGTACAAGGCACGGGTTTGCGAGAGCAGTGGCGCCGACCGAACCTCAAGCTGCACCAGTGTTTTCAGATCGCTCTTTCCGGTCCAGTCCACCATTAACGGCTGGAACGGCTGCAACTGGGCCTTGAGGGGACTTTTGGCACTGTTGGCGCCGCGCGCCACCAGACTCATCCGGCCGTGATTCAGGGTAAACAGATCCACCAGCAGGGCGGTTTCCCGCCAGGGGCGCCGGTGAATCACATAAGCGGGCTCCTGCTGCACCGCTCCCTTCATAGCGACCTCAGAAATCGCTCATGCCGAGACTTTTCAGTGCCCGATCGCTGTCTGCCCAGCCACGTTTTACCTTGACCCACAACCGCAGCATGACTTTAGAGCCAAACATGCGTTCCATGTCCACCCGGGCCTCCTGACCAATGCGGCGCATGCGCTCACCCTTGTCGCCGATAATGATCTTCTTCTGGCCTTCCCGTTCTACCAGAATCAGGGCCGAGATGTGCAAGGTTTTACCTTCGTGCTTGAACTCTTCGATTTCAACCGCGACTGAGTAAGGCAACTCTGCCCCGAGCTGACGGGTAATCTTTTCGCGCACCATTTCCGACGCCATGAACCGCTCGCTGCGGTCGGTAATCTGGTCATCCGGGTAGAAATGTACGCTTTGGGGCAGATAACGGCCAACGGCTTCCTGCAATGGCTCCAGATTGGTTTCCTTCAGCGCCGACAGGGGAATAATTTCCGCAAAATCCCGTTTCTTTGCCAGGGCTTCAAGGTGTGGCAACAGCTTGTCCCGGTTCTCGATCTTGTCGACCTTGTTGACCGCCAGAATCACCGGGCACTTAACCCGTTGAAGCTTCTCCAGGACCATGTCATCGGCGGTGGTCCATGCCAACTGATCCACCACAAACACCACCACGTCCACATCAATCAAAGCAGACGACGCCGCCTTGTTCATGTAGCGATTCAGCGCCCGGGGCTCATCTTCGTGCATGCCCGGGGTGTCAACATAAATAGCCTGTACCGGGCCAACCGTCTTGATGCCTAAAACCTGATGACGGGTGGTCTGGGGTTTGCGGGAGGTAATACTCAGTTTCTGGCCCAGGATATGGTTCAGCAGCGTGGATTTGCCCACGTTCGGCCGGCCCACAATGGCCACAAAACCACAACGGCTGTCCGGATCTTCCGGGCGGGTAATATCATTCATCAGGAGTTCTCCACGCCCAGTTGCTTGAGGGCATTACGGGCAGCCTGCTGTTCAGCAATTCGCCGACTGCTACCGGTGCCGCTGGTCTTTCGATCCAGTGACGGTAAGGCACAGGAGACGTGGAACGTCTGCTCATGGGCTTCACCGTCGACGGAGATCACTTCGTAACGAGGCAGGGGGAACTGCCGCGATTGCAGATATTCCTGCAACCGGGTTTTCGGATCTTTCTGGGTGTCCTGGATATCCAGATTGGCCAGGCGATGCTCAAACCAGCGCAGAACCTGCTCCCGGCAGGTATGAAAATCGCTGTCCAGATAGATGGCACCAATAATGGACTCCACCGCATCAGCCAGAATCGACTCGCGCCGGTAGCCACCACTTTTGAGTTCACCGGAGCCAAGCCGCAGATACTGGCCCAGCTGGAACTCGCGACCGATCTCGGCGAGTGTCACGCCTTTGACCATCCGCGCCCGGAGCCGGCTCAACTGCCCTTCCCGGGCTTTCTCGAAATGCAGGTACAAATGCTCTGCAATGACCATGTTAACGATGGAATCCCCGAGGAACTCCAGGCGCTCATTATTCTGGTTACCGTAACTTCTGTGGGTCAGGGCCAGCAGCAACCGCTCGGGCTCCTTGAAGGTGTATCCGATGCGACGCTGCAGCTGATCCAGATCTGGTTGTGAACTCACTGTCCCTTTAACTCATACTCGTGCTGGAAGTGAACGATGGTGTCCACATTTCCAAATAGATGGTTGCGAACTTCGTAGTCCACCTTGATGACTACGAACTCGCCATTTTTCTCAACGCTGATCTGCTTGGCGTCAAAACCGCTGATGTTATTGACGCTCAACCGCCGGTTAATCAGGCTTCGCACTTCCGCCGGCCCCATGCGCGACAGGCCTTCGGTACCATCAAGACCTTCCAGCGCTTCCTGGATGGTGAAATCGTCCAGGTAGGCGGGGCCGATTTTCAGCCCCAGGGCCAGCAGGCTGCCGAAAAACAGCGCCACAATCAGCATGGTCAGAGCACTGCCGCCCTGCTGTTGCAGTCCGACGGGATTATTCTTTTTCATCATGTTTCTCTCCGGCACAACGGGGTTAGTCAATGCTACCCACTCGATCAAAAGATGGCAGACTTGTCAGCGATTTCCAGTGCATCCAGATGGCAAATGCCTTTCCGACCACCAGCTCATCCGGTACCGTACCCCAGAAACGACTGTCGTTGCTGTTGTCCCGGTTATCACCCATCACAAAGTAGTGGCCGTCAGGCACCTGCCATTCGCCCTCGCCGTTACCCGCAACCCGGCCCAGGGTCAGGTAGACATCGTGTTCGACACCACCCACTTCCTCCCGCCAGCGCTCCATCGGCGGCAGGCGTGCCACAAACTCTCTGACAACCGGCTCATCGTTGATAAACAACTGCTTGTCGCGATAACGCACCCGGTCACCCGGCAAGCCAATCACCCGTTTGATGTAGTTGGTGGAGCCGTCTTCCGGATAACGGAACACCATGACGTCACCGCGCTCGGGATCACCCATCGACACTACCTTGGTACCGGCCACTGGCAGCCGGAGCCCATAGGCGTATTTGTTCACCAGGATAAAGTCACCAACTTCGAGGGTCGGCAGCATCGAACCGGAAGGAATCTGGAAGGGCTCAACCAGAAACGAACGAAGCACGAGAACGATGGCCAGTACCGGGAAAAACGATCGGCTAAGGTCAACCAACCAGGGCTCACTGGCCTCGGCTGGTTCATCGGAGGCGGCGCGGCCACCCTCTGCGTCCGCCGCCTGGCGCCGCTTGCTGAAAAACACTTTATCCGCCAGCCAGATCACTCCGGTCGCGAAGGTCAGAACCACCAGTACCAGCGGAAAATCAATATCCATCCGGGAGCCTTAGTTTTAGTTATCCACTTTCAATACAGCAAGAAACGCTTCCTGAGGCACCTCGACATTGCCCAGCTGCTTCATACGTTTTTTACCTTCTTTCTGCTTCTGCAGCAGTTTCTTCTTCCGGCTCACGTCACCACCGTAACACTTGGCGGTTACGTTCTTGCGCAACGCCTTGACCGTTACCCGAGACACTACCTGGGTGCCAATCGCCGCCTGAATGGCAATATCAAACATTTGCCTGGGGATCAGTTCTTTCATCTTCTCGATCAGCTGACGGCCTTTCCGATGGGCCTGATCCTTGTGCACAATCAGCGCCAGGGCATCGACCCGCTCGGCGTTAATCAACACATCCAACCGAACCAGGTTCGCGGGCTGGAACCGGATAAAGTGATAGTCCAGTGATGCGAAACCCCGGCTGGCAGACTTGATCCGGTCAAAAAAGTCCATGACCACCTCTGCCATCGGCAACTCGTAGGTGAGCTGCACCTGCGAAGACATGAAGTGCATGTTCTTCTGCACGCCCCGCTTTTCTTCGCAAAGAGCGATGACGTTACCCAGGTGTTCCTGTGGCACCAGGATGTTGGCCTCAACGATGGGCTCGCGCATTTCCTCAATCGAACCAATATCCGGAAGCCGGGACGGGTTGTCCACCGACAGGGTCTCACCCTGCTTGGTGACGACCTCATAAATTACCGTCGGTGCTGTGGTAATCAGATCGATGTCGTATTCCCGCTCCAGGCGCTCCTGGATAATCTCCATGTGCAGCATGCCCAGGAAACCACAACGGAAACCAAACCCAAGCGCATCCGAATTCTCAGGCTCGAAAAACAGCGAGGCGTCGTTCAGGGTCAGTTTTTCCAAGGCGTCCCGGAAGTCATCGTAATCGTCGGCACTGACCGGGAACAGGCCCGCATATACCTGGGGCTGCACTTTCTTGAAGCCCGGCAGCATCGGCGTTTCATCGGCATACTTCTGATGCACGATGGTATCGCCCACCGGTGCGCCGTGGATATCTTTAATACCCGCGACCACAAAGCCAACGTCGCCTGCTTCCAGAACGTTGGTATCCGTCGGCTTCGGGTTAAATATGCCGACTTTGTCGGCGTTCCACGCCTTTTTGGTCGACTTGATGACAATCTTGTCGCCCTTGCGCAAGACGCCTTCTGTCACCCGCACGAGGGAAACAACCCCCAGATAGTTATCAAACCAGGAGTCGATAATCAGCGCCTGCAACGGCGCACTGCGATCGCCTTTGGGGGGCGGAATCTTTTTGATCAGATCTTCCAGAACGTCTTCAACGCCCAGGCCGCTCTTGGCACTGCAGCGAACCGCATCCTGAGCCTCGATGCCGATAATGTCTTCGATTTCCGCCGCTACCCGCTCGGGCTCGGCCTGGGGCAGGTCCATCTTGTTCAGTACCGGCACCACTTCCAGGCCCTGCTCCAGGGCGGTATAGCAGTTGGCCACCGACTGGGCCTCAACGCCCTGCCCGGCATCCACCACCAACAACGCACCTTCACAGGCGTACAGGGAGCGAGACACCTCGTAGGAAAAGTCCACGTGGCCCGGGGTGTCGATAAAGTTCAGTTTGTAGGTCTCACCATCTTTTGCCGTGTAGTTGAGCGTCACGCTCTGGGCCTTGATGGTGATGCCCCGTTCCCGTTCCAGATCCATGGAATCAAGAACCTGTTCAGCCATTTCACGGTCTGTCAGGCCGCCACAGATCTGGATAAAACGATCCGCCAGTGTGGATTTACCGTGGTCAATGTGGGCAATAATGGAAAAGTTACGGATTCGGCTCAGTTCAGTCACAGACAATGATTACTCATATAAGACGTAGGATTGAGCCCGGAATGGCCGCTACCGGGTCCGGGAACGGCGTGATTTTACCGGTAACGGGCCGCCATTGCCATGATCAGGAAATAAGCGGCTTCTCGTACTGCCGGATCAGGAACCCGATCAACGCATCTTCGTCCAACGGGTAACTGAACAGATTGCCCTGGCACTGGGCGCAACCGGCGGACTTCAGGAAACTCAGCTGCTGCAGGGTTTCTACTCCTTCAGCCACCACGGTCAGGTGAAGTTTCTTCGCCAGCGCAATGACAGCAGACGCCACATCGGTGGCACTGACGTTGTAGGGAATGTCCCGGATGAACCGATGATCAATCTTGATAACGTCCAGCGGGAGCTGCTGTAACGCTACCAGCGAGCAGGAACCGGTCCCGAAGTCATCCAGTATCAGGCAAACCCCGAGATCGTTCAGCGACACCAGCAGTTCACGCAGCATGCGCGGGTCTTCATTCAACAGTTCTGCCGGCATTTCCAGTTCCAGGCGCTCCGGTGACACACCGGTTTCCGTAATCACCTGGCGAATCATGTCCAGGAAACCGGAATCGGTCAGTTGGCGCACCGACAGGTTCACTGCCATCTTCAGGGATTCGAAGCCCGCCCGCTCCAGGGCCTGCACCTGAATACACGCCTGGCGCAGGGCCAGTTCGCCCAACCGGACAATCAGGCCGGTCTCTTCCGCAAGGTTGATGAACTGTTGCGCCGACACCAGCCCCTTTTCCGGATGATGCCAGCGGAGGAAAGCTTCCACGCCGATCACCCGCTGGCTGATCAGATCAATCTTGGGCTGATAGTGCAGAACAAACCGATCACCATCCAGGGCCGTGGCCAGCTCTTCCTGCTGCAGCAAGCGCCGGGCGGCCTTGATATTCATGGCCGGCGTAAAGAACTGATAGGTATTGCGGCCCAGCTCCTTGGCCCGGTACATGGCCAGGTCTGCGTATTTCATCAGGGTACCGGCATCCTCACTGTCGTGGGGAATCATGGTGATGCCGATACTCACGGTAATACCCACCTCGTGGTCGTTCAGGCGGATTCGCTGGCACAGACGCCGGAGTATGGATTCTGCCACCTTGCCAGCGGCATCCGGCCCGCTGATCTGCGACAGAAGCACCACAAACTCGTCGCCCCCCAGGCGAGCCACCGAATCCTCTTCGCGCACACACCCTTCCAGCCACAGCGCCACCTGTTTCAGCAACTCGTCCCCGGCGTCGTGACCCAGGGTATCGTTGATGCGCTTGAAGCCATCAAGATCCAGGAACATCAGCGCCGCGGGCTCACCACTGCGGCGGCTCCGGCGTACCACGTGGTTCAGTCGATCCCGGAATAACTGGCGGTTTGCCAGCCCGGTGAGCGGGTCGTAGAAGGCGAGTCGGTGCAATTCAGACTGGGCCGCCTTGAGCTGGGTCAGGTCCCGCAGGCTCAGCACTACGCCATTAACGCCAGGCACCGACAACATGGCGGTATAGGTACCTTCCATATCACGCCACTGGCCCTGCGCATCCCGGATACGGGCCCGGACGACCGGCATCTGTTTGCCCGGCGCACGCATGGATTCCTCGAACCCGCGCTGTAGCTGGGGCAGATCGTCCGGGTGCACCTGGGCGTCAAGCTGCATGGAGTGAACCTTGTCCGGGTCGAAGCCCAGAATGTCCCGGCTGGATGGGCTGGCATACAGGGGCTCGCCGTGACGATCCATCACCAGGGTGACATTCGCAGCCCCCTCGGTAATGGCCCGGTAACGGCCGGCACTGATCTGGGCAATCAACCGGGAACGTGTCAGCGCCAGCACAAACAGGCACAGCAGAACACTGATGGCCAACCCCGACCCAAGCACAATCGGCGGGCGAGGGTCTGCGGCAAGAAAGTCGAAAGCGGGGGTGGAGCGTGTCTGCAGCAGCCAGTTCCGGCCGCCGTGGGAGATGGTCTGGCTCATTTCAAAGCTGAATTCGTTGTCCAGCGACCCCAGGTTGGAGCCGTACATCAGGGTGTCCCGGGCCGCCACACCACTGTCGTAGATCCGCACGTCGAGAAAGGGAGAGATAAGGCCGACAATGCCATCAATCAGGTTGTTCATCCGGAACGCACTGAACACGTAGCCCGACAGCATCATCCGGCGCTCTGCGCGAATGTCCGGAATTTCTCCGCCCTGATATACCGGGTAGTACATCAGAAAGCCGGCCTGATCCTCCGCCAGCGATTCCTGCACCAGAACCACCTTACCGGTCACCGTCGGGATGGCATCGTCGCGGGCTTTCTCCATCGCTACCCGGTGTATTGGATCACTGAAAGCATCATATCCCAGTGCCCGGCGGTTGCGATCGTTACCCGGCTCCAGGTAGACCATGGGAAAGTAGAAGGGGCCGGTGCCAAGGGGTTTGACCAGGTAATTGTAGACGCCCTCAGCCCGCACCGAGGCAATGTGGTCAGCCATATCCCGAACGCCGATCCGCTGCACGTACCCGATCCCCTGAATGCCGGGGTAGTACCGGTCGATATCGACTTTTTCTACGTACTCCCGCCACTGCTCCCGCGTCACCTCACCGGCCACGGAGAACAAACCAGAGCTGCCCGCCAACACCTGCTCATAGTTAAGCAACCGTTCTTCAATGGCACTTTTGAGTTGCAGTGATTGAGTTCGAAAATGGGCTTCTGTGCGGTCTTCCACGAGGCGAATAGACACCTGCCATAGCAGCAGGGTAGCGGCAACTGCAACGAAGAACACAAGCCAGGCTATCCAGGCGTGGCGCAATTGCAGAAGCTGTCGGAGGGGAAGTTCCTTGTTGGTTATCATCGCTTACGGTCCGTTCCATGACCCCATTTTATTATCGGTTCGGGCGAGTATAGCAAAAGCCCCCGGGCATGTCGTCAGACACACCCGGGGGCCTGTAAATCACCCTTTCTATGTTACGTCAGGGCTTCATGACCAGATAAATGGCACGGCCCTCACGGACGATTCTGACCGATACCGCGCGGTTGGACGGAAGCTTCTGGGTAACTTTCCGGAAATCTTCCACCGAGCGCACCTGCTCACGATTGATTTCGGTGATGATGTCCCGGGAACGAATCCCCGCTTCAGCCGCAGGCCCCTGTCCTACGCGGGCCACCAGCACGCCGCCCTGAACACCAGCGGCGCTGGCCTGTTCCGGAGTCAGTGACTCAACCGTCAGACCCAGCGGATCCTGGGACGGCGCACTGCTCTCACCAACCACAGGATCTGAATTATCATCGCCGTCTTCCGGCAAACGACCAATGGTCACATCCAGCTCGATTTCGCGACCACCCCGCAGCACTGTCAGCCGGGCAGCTTCGCCCACCGGCGTCCGACCCACCAGCGGCGGCAGGTCTGACGACAACTGAACCGGCTCACTGTTGTACTCGAGTACGATATCGCCAGACTCCAGGCCACCTTTCTCCGCTGGCGAGCCCTGCATGACTTCTGCAATCAGCGCCCCCCTCGGCCGCTTCAGACCGAACGATTCCGCCAGGTCACGGTTTACTTCCTGGATCAACACACCAAGCCAGCCCCGTGCAACACTGCCTTTATCCCGAATCTGGTTAAAGACGTTCATCGCGTCGTCAATCGGAATAGCGAAAGACACCCCCATGAAACCGCCGGAACGAGTGTAGATCTGGGAGTTGATACCCACCACCTCACCATCAAGGTTGAACAGTGGGCCACCGGAGTTGCCGGGGTTAATGGCAACGTCGGTCTGGATGAACGGCACGTAGTTTTCGGACGGCAACGAACGGCCCAGGGCACTGACAATGCCTGCGGTAACCGTGTAATCAAAGCCGAAGGGAGAACCGATGGCAAATACCCATTCCCCGACCTTGAGGTCACGTGAACGACCCACCTTGACCACGGGCAGATCCTCACCATTCTCGATCTTCAGCACGGCCATGTCTGAGCGGGGGTCGGTACCCACTATGGTGGCCTGGAATTCGCGACGATCATTCAACCGCACGATGACCTCGTCGGCACCTTCCACCACGTGGTTATTGGTCAGCACATAACCGTCGGTTGATACGATGAAACCAGAGCCCATGGAGCGCTGGGGCTGCTGCGAGCGGGGCGAGCCACCGAATGGCGACTGCGGGCCACGGAAAAATTCCTGCAGGAACGGAGGCAACTGCTCAAGCTGCCGTTCATCGAACGGCGAACCCTGGAAACGGGAGCCCTGATTACGTGGGTCACTCGTGGTGCTGATATTCACTACCGCGCTGGAGTTCTCTTCAACCAGCTCCGTAAAGTCCGGCAAGCCCCGTGCGGCGAGGGATTGGCTCCAGAAAACTGAAACCATGACGGAAAGCATCACCAGGGCCGCCCAGCAGTGTCCTGCGCTCCGGACCGGAGCCAGACGGGCAACCTCTGTGTTTGATCTCGGCATGTGGAACCCCCTGTTTTGCTTGTAATTACGCCGTAATTTTGGGGCCGGAAAACCGTTTTTCAACTTACAAAACGGTAGGATTCACAGACATGTCACGGAATGAGTACCGTTCACCCTGATCAGCCGCGGCTGGTATTTATCGCCACCCCGGCGCTGCCATCGACGCACCCACCAAAACCCCGCCCCCAGCCCTGCAAGGGCACCTCCGATGGCCGCCGCGTCAGTACCCCCTAGCCATCGATAACCGGCGATACTGGCCAGTACCATCAGTAGCAGCGGAGCACCATACACGGCGAGGGATGCCGTGAGCAGTGACTGTTCATCGATACCAATCACCACTTCATCACCAACCCTGGCAGCCACGGTATTCGCCACCAGAATCTGATTCGCCCGGCCCCCGGACACCTTGGCCAGCGCCCGCTGGCCACAACCGGCTCTGGCCGAACAGCTTTCGCAGGCACTGGTACGGATGGTTTGAACCCAGACACTGTCGCCGCTCAGGGCAACCACCTTGCCGGTCTCAGTGATCACAGCCCCGATAACTCCAGGGCCAGGGCGTCGTCTATTTCAACGGCATCCGCCACTTTCCGGGCAGTCCGGGGAGGAATTTCGCCCACCACGGCAACCAGAAACGGGCGATCGGCTACCTGAATCTCGCGCATGTAGATAGTCGTGGCCCCCACCCGGGAGGCTCCGGTGGGCATTTTTAGCTGGCCAACCGGCTCGACAAACACCGAAAACGCCGCCAGCCCGTCTGAGAAAGCAACGGCTTTACCCTTACCAGACCGTGGCGCGGCCGCTGGCACAAACCCCTCCGGCCGCCAGTTGAGGGTCCAGCCATTCATGCGGGCGACCACAGATTGTTGAGGATCACCGGATGCCAGGGTGCGGGTAATCTCACGGCCCTGGGTTTGTATTTCCAGCTCGTCGTCGGCGATCTCGTCAGTGATTTCCAGACTGGTGAACTGAAAGTGCTCCAGAACTTCTCCATCACTGTCACGCACCTGACTTTTGACCAGCAAGCCCGTCTCTTTTTCAAGCCAGAGCCGGTGGCTGTAGCGCTCATCATCACGTGCGGTCAGAGCTATGGTCACAACGTCATAACCGGCGATGCGGTCCTCGCCCGCCAGCTCTGACCGGTACCACTGGCCAAACGGCATCAACTGACTGGTAAAAGCCTCGGCGAAGGGGCCTGAAGGAATCACTTCATCGAGGCGCACCCGCCCCCGATCCGGTAGCACACAAACCACATCCATGCCCTTGCGGACAATCTCGCCGCTACCACCGTCCTGCATGACCAGCCGCTCCTCCACCTGGCCGTCCCGAAAACGATGGGCGATCTTCATGGAATGCACCTGGTCACCACGGGCATACACAAAGACGCCGCGGTAAGAGGTCATGTTCAAAGCCGGCCCCAGGCGTTCCAGCCACGACATTGCATCGGCGGGGTCTGAGGAAGCGGGTTCGTTGCTCCCCTCAGCAGTGGCTCCGTGAACAGGCAGCATAATCAACACTCCGGCAAGCACACCGGCGAACACGCTTCTGCTCAGGGCCACCAAGCTGCTCATTACCCACCTCATCGGCTGTTCCCCAACGTCAGTAGCCACTGCTCGCGCTCACCAGCCGTGCATAACCAACAGAGCCCCGGCCCGCGCCAACACTGTTATGCTGGGCATGCTCAAGCATAAACTGGCGCATCTGCTTCAGCTGCTCCTCGTCCAGGCGCTGCAAGGCAACTTCCTCCACTCTGGCAGACAAAGCCAGTGCGCGCTCATCGGACAGCTCGTTCACTGCCACCGCAGCCACCGGCTCCTGGGTTTGCCCATCCCATCCGGCGCCGGCACCGAATCCGATCACCAGCGCCATAACGACCATCGCCGCCACCGGCCATCGCCAGTAGGAGCCTGCAGTAACCTGAGCTTTGAGCCTCGACGGTTCAGGGCGGACATGACCATCAAGGGCCTCGCGAACAGCCACCGCCACATCAACGCCCTCTTCAGGGCCATGACTTTCATGCATGAGATCACGAACCTGCTGCCAGCGTTGCCACTGGTTTCGGACCTCATCCTGGTTACCATGGGACAACAGCCGACGAACCGATAGTTCGTCTGCTTCGTCGTCCATCATCGCGGACAGGGTTTCTCTGAGACGCTCATCCATCGGATGCAACCTCATTTACGTCACTGAATGATTGAGCAAGGGACCCAAATGTCGGTCCACTGCATCCCGGGCCCTGAAAATCCGCGACCGAACGGTTCCGATCGGGCATTCCAGAATCCGGGCGATATCCTCATAACTCAGGCCATCATATTCCCTGAGCAGAAAAGCGGAACGAAGTTCCTCAGGCAGGCCTGCTATTGCTTCCGAAAGTGCTTTTTGCAGCTGTTCCCGCTGTAACAGCCGCTCGGGCGACGCGACATCCCGCAGCCGACCACCATCGTCAAAATTCTCGGCCTCTGCTGAGTCCGCCGAGCCCTGAGGCCGGCGGCCACGGGCTTCCAGATAATTCTTGGCGGTATTAACGGCAATCCGGTACAGCCAGGTGTAGAACGCGCTGTCGCCCCGGAATCGCTCGACCGCCCGGAACGCTTTGACAAAGGTTTCCTGGGTCAGATCCATCACTTCCTGGCTGTCGTAGACGTATCGGCTGATGATGGAGGCAACCCGAGACTGATACTTGACCACAAGCAGGTCAAAGGCCGCACGGTCGCCATTGCGAACCTTGCGCACCAACTGCAGATCCGTCTGACTGTCGGTCTGCTCACCCGGCTTCCAGTCGTTATCAGGAGTCATGGACGACGTAACAGAATGTCCTGTCTTGGTGGCCAACGGAGCGGCCTTGATAAGATTTGCTGCTTGTGTCATTCGGCTCTTCCGGCGTTCGATCATGAACCCATGGTCCTGGACAGCAACCGGCGGGCGGCTTATCCATCAGGCCAAATAGACAGCAAGCGTAAAGTTT
>Ga0209075_1001292_pt1 | contig 23713 bp, 19 predicted proteins | sample Stecom2011_FD_187523 | JGI IMG/M metagenome (GOLD analysis project Ga0209075, IMG submission 187523) | Agricultural soil microbial communities from Utah to study Nitrogen management - Steer compost 2011 (SPAdes) (version 2) | ecosystem: Environmental > Terrestrial > Soil > Agricultural land...
CTATTAAAAGAAGCATCGGCCATCAATATTCATGATGTCTCTGACCACAACCCTATTTATGCAAGGTTTGCGTTTTAGGTAACGAGCGAGGAGTTAGGAGTTAGAAGATTTCAATAAGCAGAAACGGAAAAGCAGTCGGTTGACTGGCTTTTAGAATTTGGAGCGGGAAACGAGACTCGAACTCGCGACCCCAACCTTGGCAATATCCGCCCACGTAAAATCCTTTAATTGATCTTAACCAACATAAACCTAACTTATTGTATTCATTATTATTTTTTAGCTTATTGAATTAATACTGCATCTACAATTTTACGTCTAACAATATAATTATGAGAAATTAGGCACCCCCATAATGGGGGTATATTGACCCCGACCAACCATGTCTTCTCATATCCGAATCCTTAAATAAAACCAATTATGATGGATGGACGTGGTTAAACGAACATGGGCACTTGAGGGGATGATTAAACTGACTTTAGCTATATCCTAAACCTACTAAATTTGTTTTGATAAAATCCGTTTAGGTTGATATGCGAGCTTGACTGGCATGCCTAGCAACTGTATCTTTCTTTGCGGGTTCATTTACATGATTTATATGAGTTATGTAGGCTTTTTGGCAGTTAGTCAAAAGGCAGAGACAGTTAGATATTTTGCATAGATTTAGACTTATGCTGTTTCGACAGACTTAAACCACAGTATAGAGTGCGTTTAGGTACAAATAGATATATACAATGAGCCCACCCCTAACACTCATTTTCGAAAGAGCTTTATAGTGCCATTAGAAAAACTTCTTTTAACGGAATCACTAAAAGAGCGATTTCACGATAAAATAGAAAAAAGTAAAGCGGTAGGCACCGATGGCATATCATCTGAACAGTTTGCCAGTATTTTAGACAGTGAAGTCGAACTAATACAGCGTAAAGTTACTAACATGACTTATCGCTTTTCACGATTTAATGAAAAACTTATTCTAAAAAACAAGTCCTCTTTACCCAGAGCCGTTTATATACCAACAGTTCGAGATCGTTTAGTTTTAAATACATTAAATACTTACCTTAGCGAGAAATTCTCTGAAGACTTGGCGCCCTACCAACTGACGGTAAAGGAAATAATTAAAGATATTATTCAAACACTTGAAAGCGATAAGTACGACGCTTTCATTAAACTTGATATAAAAAACTTTTTCCCCTCTTTAGATCATAAAATTTTACTCGATAAGCTTCAAAAGCGTCTTAATGACAAAACAGCCTTTTCTTTACTAAAAAAAGCATTAAATCGTTCCCAAAAAGGCATAGCCCAAGGACTGTCTATATCCAGCCAGCTGGCTGCTATTTACCTTAATGATGTAGATAAAAGTTTTACACACCGCACTACTTTTAAGTACTTTCGTTTTGTCGATGATATCTTAATCCTTTGTAACCATTCCGAAATTCAATCTATTGAATCAGAGGTTAAGCAACAGATAACTGACTTGGGTTTGGATCTCCACCCCACTATCATAGGCGGTAAATCGGGTAAATCTGGCACTGGATACTTAAAAGAAAACACTCTTGAATACTTAGGCTTTAGCTTCTCTGGTAACAAGATTAGTGTTAGAGAAAGTAGTGTTGAAAAGCTCAGAAAGCGCATACGCCAAGTCTTTTCTAGCTCTCTTAACGATATATCGCTCCTTAATAAAAACACATACCCTGAGTTTTATTATAAATTAAACTTAAAAATTACTGGCTGTCTATATAACAACAGACCTTACGGCTGGTTATTCTTCTTTCAAGATATTAACGATCTAACGTTACTGCACCATTTAGACTGGTTTGTTAAAAAAAGTTTTGAAGACTTTGAAATAAAGTACGACCCAGATGAAGTAAAATCATTTGTTAAAACTTACTTCGCAATGAAGAGCCTGAACCCGCATAAACTTGATGCTGAAAGCTATATCCCTAGCTTTAACAGTGGTTCAATTACAGCCGAAAAGTCTCCTGTAAGCCCTATAGATATCTTAGGTTTTAAGCGAGTTAGTGAAACCAAGGAACACAATATTTCAAAACATTACGACTTAGAGGAGCTCGAAGAGCTAATCTTTGATTTAGATCGTGATATAGAGCTGTACTAGCTAAGCTGGTTATTTTCGTTTTTTTTCAATTTTTTGGTTAGTTACGGTCAAACTTTATGCTTATTGAAGTCGCCAAGTCTACTATTCCACCCCAAAACCCAAACCTTTTATCAGTAAAACAAGTTACGTGCAGCCTTCCTAGATTAATGGTATCACATATCATTACCGAAACCTTTGTCGACGTTATCTGCTTCAGTAATATCGTGTACCACGTTTTCCAGCAGCCAGGAAAGGACGACAGATTTTCTTGCGTGTATAGGTAATGGGTTCTTCTACAGCGATTTCTTCTTCGCTTGGGATTAGCTGTTCTTTAGCTTCGTTAAATACCTCGCCTTGCTAGCCTTTGCTGCTAGCATAGTTGCCGCTTAATTAAATTAGTCTGATTGCTGTTACACTTACTTTAAATTTCTAAGATAAAAAGGATATTGATAACTTTGCCCCCTTATCTTCTAATAGTTTGATAAGATGCTTCATTTGTTCAAACTCAGCTTTCACTTCCATATTTACAATTAACCTAGACGTTGGCCTAGTAAACAAAACATACAAATGCTTGCGATACCAAACAAGATGTTCATTTTTCATTTTTACGAAATTTGGAATATGAACGTACAAGCTTTCCACTTCACGTGAAATTAGCTCGTATGCTGACAACAGGTAATTTGGCATTATTTCTTCGTTACAAAAGTAAGGAAATTTATAAGAAAAGTTATCTTTTTCATGGTCTTTAATGGGGATAATTGGATTTTCTCTACGGGGTGTTTCTATTTGAATAGGCACCTCAAAATCAATCCAATTAGAATCCAAGGGAGCTGAGAAGTGCTTTTTGTTTGAATTATCTTCATCAAAAAATTTAACAAGCTTGTCCACATTTCCGTTAATGAAAGTTATTTCAAAGTCTTTTTCACCACTCCAATTGCTCGCCACTAAATCGACTGGAACTTCATTTGGGTGCGTTAGACATTTCATCAACATACCTATTTCTGCTGGAACACCAACGGATTCTGGTAAAACATACTTTGAAAGATGTTGCCCCTCTCTTAAAACTCTATTACTTATCTCCTCAATTCCCTTATCGTATAGAGAATTAAGCATCTGATAATTGTCGCCCGTAAAAAATGATTGATCAGAGTTTTTTAAAATTTGACTAATCTCATCAAATTCGTCGTATGAGCCATACTGAGGGATTACCCCTAACCTCTGCACCTCATCACAGATTATTAATTGAGGCCGATAACTAGCCCCCCATATTTTTGAAGTTGTAGGATTACCTCTCTTAATCCAGCACCCCTCTGATACGTTCGTTGATATCTGGCTATTAATGTTATGATGAAAAAACCTTTGCTTAGAGTTAGTTTTTATTTCTTCTATTGAATCGACTATATTCTCTTGCAGCTTTTGTAAGGATTCATATTTTCCTGATAATAAATCATCTAATCTTTTTTTTACTTTATGCAGGCTTTCCCTATTTATGTTTACAAAAGGGTGTTCACTATTTGATTCATAGAGTTTGTCTTTTAAAGCATTCAACCATTTTAAACCACTAAGATCATTATATTCAAAACCTGCCCGTTTAAGCCCGTCATTAAGTTTTTCAATATTTTCAATCAGCCACTCTTTAGTATTACTTGTATCTTTTGGCTCAATAGACTCCTTTATTGCATATTCCAAATTCCTGCTTATTGAAGCTAGTAATTTAGGTACTGATTTTTCTAACTCTTGCAGAGCCTCAAGCTCTGGATTTTTTACTAGCTCTTCGATCTCTTTACGATCCCATCCAGACAATGCATAAAACCCATCAACTATCGCTTGATAGAAAAAGAAATTCATTAATAAAAACTTGGAGTTTTCATACTGTCCGAGAAGACTTGCTGCTATTATAGTCTTTCCACTTCTTGCTGGCCCTTCTACTAAAATTCTAGCGTTAGAATTAGTATCAAGCTCATTACAAACTAATTCTAACATTTGACTAGTTTGACCTAGCAGCTCTAAATTCCCTGTAAATGCTCGAACACAATCAATAGCGTCTGAGTTTGCAGATTCAATACGTTGTAGCTCAGATTTAGGATTAGCTATATACATATAGTCATCAATTTTTTCACCTTCATCTAAACTGATGCCAAATATGTTTGCTCTTCTAATTTCTTCTTTAACCTCATATTTTGAGTTGAAATACCATATTTTAAAGTGTTTGGTTTCTAATTTTTGATGTGCCTCATCAATACTACTTAATAAATCTTTATCCAATACATTAATAAAAACAAAATACACATAAGAACGAATAAATAGAAACGGAAAGTCTTTTTTTATTTGAGCTACCTTTTGTTTGAAGATAACCGATGACTCAACTGTATTATCATGAAAGATAAAATAACAATTATTCCATACCCTATTACGAAGCCTACCGCTCTTTCTTACTAATCTATCAACCTTATCCATAGCAATAGATAAAAACTCATTATCGTTCTGACTAATAGTAATATATCTAACTTCTTGGTTATTAAAACCTACAATTTTAGTGAAGAAATATTCGATATAACTTCTTACGATATTATCATCAACTTTCATTCTACTCGTCCTTACTAATTAGAGGTTATATCCTTCAGACTATTAACCACCTTCTATTACTAAACTACATAATGGTCTGTATCTATGCGATACAAAATTTATACCGAAGTTAATGATAAATATGATGCCTAATGTAAAGGTGTTTAAAAAGATTGAAGCTTTATTGCTTGAATTGCCCTTAGTTTTCTAGACACAGCCTTTCTCGAAAAACACATTAGTCATTCAAAAAAATTCGTCAAATTATTTTAGATCAACGATTGTAGTAGACAGAATACCCACACTACTTACCTATAAGTAAATCTTATATTGAATGAAATATATTGTTTTACTACGTTCACGCGCTATCGCAAATCATTGCACCACATACTCTTTTACACTTTGGCTATCTTATGCATTAAATATTAAGCTGTTCACTTCATCTACAAACTCATCGCATAAAAAGATGGGGTTAGATTCTCTTCCGAGGGAGACATATATGTCTATTACTTGGTGAGCTTCGCTATCTTCCAACCAGTTAGCTACGGGATTAAAAATCAACTGTTTGTTTTTAATAAATAGCTGTGGATTGTTTTGATACTCTTCAGCCGGAATTTTTAAAACCGTATGTGTACGAAGTAATTCTTGATCATCTAGATACCTAACTTTTAAACTGATCTTAAAAGCCATAGAACTCGGATCTAAATCATGTCTTACCAGAGCCTTTGCTCTTCTTACATATTCTTTATCAATTTTATAGTAGAGTTTTTTGTCTATTTTAAAGCTTAGATTCTCGTGATAATCAAGGGGTAGAACGGTAATAACCTCGCCCGTCATAGTGTCTTGAATCGCAACAAAGCACTCGTTATCAGGCATACTATAAAATAAGCAATGCCGCCTATCAAAAACAGCTTCCACTCCTAAATTTATGTAACTCCCTTTATCCAATAGCTTCCGGAGCCTGTCGCTTCCTATCTTGGTTCTTTCCTCTAAGCGGCAAAGTGCATGACGAGTCAGTGAAGTAAAACCATGTTTAACGTTCGTTTTCATTAGTATCCCCTTACCTAAAACTAATTTGTTAGATGGCTACCCAATTCAGCCTCATATAAGTAAACGAGCGCAAAGCTGAAAGTTAACAATTAATCCAATTTTATTTTATTAGCTCTATTTTTGTTCTTTTTGTTAATTCTTAGATTTTTGTGCGTTTAAGACATTAGCAACCAATTATATTGGCTATTTGAATAACAATTTGTATTAGGAGTGACTCAACTATGTCTGCATTTTTAGAAAGCTTAAAAAATTTTAAAGGAAAGAGTAAGGCGCAATTTGATCAGTTTATTTTAGAGAACTCTAAAAAGTCTGTTTTAAAAGAACTGCAAAGTAATGAAATTAGTATTGATGACATAACACCTGTAGAGATGGAGGAGTTAATCGCCGAGGAGGTTAAATCACAACGAGAGTATGCTAAGGGCCTTGCTAGTGGCTCAATCGGGATTGCTGTACTACTGGAGTTACTAGGATGATTCGTTTACTTAGCCCGCTGCTCCTTTGGGCTTTTATTAAAGCAAATCGAAAGGTCTTAAAACGCTTATTACTGATAGCGTTCACATATTTGTTTCTTTTATTCATTTTTATTGATTTTGAAGATGTTTTCTTTTCTGAAAACATCTTCGCCTTCAAATTAATTAAGTGGTTGATAGTTGCATGGGCATTTTTTCATATGACCTTAGTATTTAAAACACTAAAATCACAAAAGAAACCTAAGAAATTACATTCTGTAGTTGCTGCACCGACTCTGTTAACACGCTCTCAAAAGATTATTAATAAGCATAAGGATGCCAAAAAAAATGGAACTTGAAGTGCTGAGAGATAAGCAGACAAAGACAAAAAAGTATATTGATCATGTAATTAAATACTGCAACAAAGTCGAAGGGGCTATTTTGCAGAATGATAGATCATCCCAAATAGAAGAGAAGGTAGTGAGCATTGGCATTGCTACAGTATTTATGTGGTTAGTCGGAATTTTTTTAACATTCACTGGTGCCGGTATTATTTTATTTTTAATTGGGCTGGTTTTATCCAGGGTAATTAATTTAAAAATATATGGCAAACCTCGTAATGTAGAAAAGTTAAGCTGCGAAGAAAAAAAACTATTAGAAATGATGCATTCGAACGTAAGCCTGCTTAAGGGGCTTAAGATAAAAGTAGGGTTAGCATCTAAAAGAAACCAGTTTCTTTTCACTGACTACCCAATACGTAAAGCCGAGTTAACAAAGTTAATTAAAGAAGTAAGTAACTTAGATATTAGGCATCTAAGTCTTAAGTACCGAACAGTTTATTCAAATCTGACTCGCTCAACACTGGCTAATTCAAAAAAATCACTATTTGTGCATCTTGACGATGCTTACAAAATTAAAAGACGGAAATACTTATGATCGGCAAAATTAGTATACTTTTTATCAGCATCATCATTTTATTTTTTCTAGCAAGCTTAGTTAAAAACAAGAATTACCGAAACGAGTGTGTAAGTATTGGTATTTTGGGTACATTCGTAGGCATTACTTTTAGTCTATATCATTTTGATGCTGGCAATATTTCAGGTTCAATTCCTATTTTCATTAATGGCCTTAAAATGGCTTTTATTACCTCTGCGACGGGTATTTCAGCCTCTATTATCTTGTCGCTTAAGAAGCCTGACTCAGAAGTAAGTAGCCTGGAAACATTAATTGAGCTTCAAAAAACGAATAACCACATACTAGAAGCCTCCCTTGCCAATCTTGCAGAAAGCTCCAGTGAAGAAATTATAAAAGCTCTCAAAGAGGTTGTTGGTGACTTTAATAGCAACATTGAGAATCAGTTTGGTGACAACTTTAAGGCCTTAAATGAAGCCTTTAATAAGCTGGTAATTTGGCAAGAAAATTACACTCTAATGATTGAAAATCAACAAGTGGCCACACAAAAGCAACACGAGTTAAGCATGAAGCGCTTGGCAGATTTTGAGGTTGTTGGAAACATGAGAATAGATTCCCTTCAAAAGCAAAGCGAATCACTTATTCAACTATTCAATAGTCATACCACAGAGTTAAAAAGACAAACAGAAGGAGTACATGCCATAACTTCAACACTGATGACGCACTCCCGTGAGATTACTAATAACTTAAATTTAAGCGTCAATAATGTGAATAAGCAGATAAAAGACTCGGTAAAAATCGCAGAGGATAACCTTATCGCCCTTATCGGTGTTGCTAATGGGCAACTAAGATCATGAATAAAAGCGTTTCCATGGGCTTAGCTGACATGATGTCTGCGTTAATGATGGTATTTTTATTCATCTCAATAGCCTTTCTAGCACAACTTGAACAAAGCTATATTAGTGTTACTAAAGAGCTTAACACTGCGCTTCACGATGAGTTCGATCAAGACTTGGAACGGTGGAAAGCACAAATTACCGATGATAATGTTGTGAGTTTTCATGCACCATTTTTAGTAGGCAGTACTAGCATACCTGAAGATTTCAAGGGTATTTTAAGAGAGTTTTGCCCCCGTTACGTTAAGCTACTTACGCAAGATGCCTATATTGACGGTATTCAGGAAGTTAAGGTTGAAGGACATACTTCAAAAGGCTGGAATCAATATACGAGCCCAGAAGATAGTTTTATTAAAAATATTGAATTATCACAGCAAAGAGCTGTAAACGTATTATCATTTTGCTATTTGCTAGAAGATACTAATATTTATTTAAATCGAGAGTGGCTAGAGCAATTCTTTCATGCAAATGGTTTAGCATCTTCCAAACCTATCTATGTTGATGGCCGTATTTCTGATGATTTATCTAGAAGAGTCGACTTTATGATTGCTCCAAAACTGAACTCAAAAAACTATAACCTGGAATAAACAATTAAAAAAATAAAACAATCTAGGGGGGATAATCTCCCCCATAGCCTTCTACCGTTTTACTCGTAATAACCTAGTCTTTTTAACCACTTTCTAGACTCAGCGCCAGCAATCTCATGGTTTTTAGAAATTTTGAAAAACTTAATAGCTTCATTAACATCAACTGGAGTACCTCTTCCTTGCATTATTAATAAACCCAATGAATATCCATTGTTAATAAAACCGGCATCAAGAGCTTTTTTACGATAATCAACAGCTTTCACATAGTTCACAGGAACACCCATTCCATTAGAATATATCAAAGCTAAATATTCATAGGCATTACCTGAAAAAAAAGAGTTTTTAGAGTTGCTAGCCTTTATTAACCAATCTATTCCTTTCTCAACATCTTGTTCTACTCCCTCACCTTCAACATATGCATATCCGATAAAAAAGTAAGCATCTTCGTCGCCAAGCTGCGCTGCTAAACTATACCAGTGAGTTGATTTTACAATGTTCTTTTCTATACCTATTCCATCTTTATACATACTAGCTATTAAGAATGCAGAGTTAGCATTGCCCTGTTTTGCTGACTTTAGTAAATACTGGTAAGCCATTTCCATATCTACTTCGCCGAACCAGCCATAGTAATAACTTTTTCCGACCCTGTCTTGAGCCAAGGAAAAGCCTAAGTCAGCTGATTTTTTCACCCAAGAGAAGGAAGTTTCGCTATCTTTTTCGATCCCGATTCCCTGCCCGTACAAGTATCCTAAGCGATACATAGCTTCTGGGTTAGATTGAAGTGCAGATTTCCTGTACCACTCATAGGCTTTAGTTACATTTCTATCAACCTTTAAGCCATTTAAATAAGAGCTCCCCACCTCCCTTTGAGCCTCAGAATCACCAGATTTAGCCTTCTCTAGTAGATCCTCGAATGCAAATACAGGCTCTTTGTTAAGCAAGATGATTTTTGAGACTTGATCTAAGGAATCAGAAGTAACTGTACTTTCTTCTGATATATAACCCAGCTTAACAACTTCAAGCTTATACTTTCCTAACTGTAGTTCTTTTATTAAGGGAGTATTTCCCACGTACTCATCATCAATAAACACTTTGGCATCACTAGGAGTTGAAGTTATGTCTAAAACGAAAAACTCACCAAACTTCTCTTTTTTAATGTTTTTTCTATCAACATCATAGAAAGGAAATAATAGCTCACCTTTGTCATCATAATAATTTTCTGATCTTATAAATTGCTGATACTCGTCATACACAACCACCTTTTTAGAATACCCCATTAGGGTAGACATGACTGGAATGTCGTTAAGGTCAAGAAAAGTTGTTTCTATAACCCTACCAAGGTTGTCATGCTTATATTTATACTTATATACCCCGTCAATTGATACAGGATTACCTATTGCGTCGTTAAAGGTTTCCTCTACTAGATTACCTTTAAAATCATACTTTGCAGATTGAGATGCTATTCCATTAAAAAAATCATAAGGGAACTCATCAACAAGGTCCTTAGAAAAAGCATTCTGCCTAACGTTAATAGGTGTACTAACGCCGTTAATATCATAATAACTTTCACCAACAACATTTCCACTCTCATCATATTTTAGAGATTTACTATGAAAACCCAGTACATTGATGACAGGTAAGCTGTCTACGCCATACACTTTAATCTGTATATTATTTCCGAATTGATCATAAGTTAATAACTGTTCAGCAACGCCCAAACCGTCTAACATAGGACTACCATCTAGCTTGTTACAGTTTTTCTTAATAGGTTTGTTGTTCTTATCAAAGTCAACCAACAAAACTTCACAGCCAGTTACACTAACAGTTGCCTCACCATCCAGCCCAAAATAAGCTTGTCTGACAACATTCCCTCGATCATCTAAGCTCACCACCTCTTTGGCATGAGTATTATCATTCAAAATAGGCTTTGAATCTTGCCCGAAATAACTTCGAACAATCATGCGTCCTTTATTGTCATATAGGCTTTCAATGACCGCCACACCGAACTTCTGCCCTGCTAAAGCACCTTTTTCATTATAGGTAGCTTCTTTTCTTACATTACCTAAGTCATCTAAACTCCTAACTTTTATTGTTATTTTATTCTCATCAGCTAATCGCAGCTTAGTTATATTTCCCCATTTATCATATGAATACTCATAACTTTGAACTTTACTAGGAGTTGTCACTTCTTTTCTTTTTAAAATCTCTTTTTCATCATAGATATATTCTATAGATGGAGAACTGCTACTAATATATTTATTTCCTAAAAAATCGACTTCGTATTTAGAAGCTATTCTCCCATCTGGATGATAAAAATAACTAACCCCATAACTTCCGAGTTCATTTGATACATTAGCACCGTATGGATTTTGAAATATTATTTTTTTAATAAAACCAGATTTATCATACTCTATAATATTTCTCGATATATCAGAATTAGTTGCAAGAAATTTTTCAGGAAACCCTTTACTATAAGACATCAAATTTATATTTTTACTAATACGATTTAACTTAATTTTTCCAAATTTATGATTGAACGACGCAATAGCAGTATCACCATTAAACTCATAGTTGGTAATCTTTATTACACTCCCAACGTTATTCATAGCTTTTGCTAATAACAATTCATTTTTATCTGTATATTCATACTCCCATGAAGCTGCATTTTCTCTTGTTGGATCAGCAGTGGGCGTACCAAATCCATTTTGATGCGTGAGCTTAATTAAAACACCTCCTTGATAATCTAGACGGTAACTAAACTCTCTATGCCTAACCGCCTCTTCCGATAATCTATTGATCCCAAAAGGTACTCCCCATCGTTCGCCTATATCCGAATAGTAGTAACTTTTTATTCTTAGATGATCTAAAAAAAATAGACTCGCGATTAGAAGCGGAAGCAATATAGTCGTTACAATAAAAACCCTCTTTTTACGCAATCGCAAAAGTGACAACGTCACGTAGTTGTCAATATCTTTTTCATTAATCGCTTTTAATTCCAGATGGTTTCGCCCTTCTTTTAATAATCGTTTATCAGTAATTAAATAGCTGTCACCACCTTTTTGATTCTTATTCTTTGTCCATTGCGTATATTGCCCATCTATACTATAACGCCAGTTTAAGTAATCAGTGTGCCTAACTACCCATTGTTTTAAGGTGTCCCAATTATGAAACAAGCTATCATGGGCTAATTCCGCAACTGCTTGTTGTGCGCTATTTCGATAAGTAACGATGATATTGGCATTAATTAAATCTTGTATCAGTGCGTAAAGACTAGAATCATCCTTTTCTAAATCTGCAAGAATAACCTGCTTACCAAAAGCTAGGTGTTGATTATTTAAACCAACAAAAATTGAAAATAATTTTTCAATTTTTTTAGAGAAGCGACTATTATTAAGTACTTCTGATGCTCTATAGGCAATTGCCCCTGACAATCCTCCTAATTTTTCATAATCACTAAAAACCAAAACTTTTTGATCATTTCCTTTAGTGATTGAATACAGATGTAACTGCTCAAGTAAGAAACCTACCATTGGTAATGCATAAGGCGTTATTAGTGCTTCTTCAATTATTATTCTATCGAGAGTTTGCCCTTGTTCATTCTCTTCAAAAACAATTCCTGAAAATGCAGCTTGCTCGTGAACAATGTCATACCACGACTGACTTGATAATTGAGATGTTACATTGGATATAATTGGCGAGCGAAAAACTTGGTTGTCTAATAGTTTCCCTAAGTATTCATTCCTTAAAGCCAAAACCATATCTAGGTTTTCTATTTTCTTAGCAAGTTCATCAATTAATTTTAAGTTTAATGTGATGCTTTCTATAGTTTGATCAGACTGACTAAATACTTCTTCATATTGATCAAAATATAATAAGCAGCGGGGGCTTTCTGAGGTAAGGTTCGCTGTTAATAAAGAAACTCCGCTGTCAACTGATACTTCAAAAGCCTGTTTTAGAACATCAAGAGAAATTTCTTTAGATGTTAATGACCAAGCAACTATCAATTGCTCTAATATAAAATCAAGTACACTGGAGTTGATCAAGTCACTTGGAGTGGTAGTGGCCCAGTAAAAACTTTTATTATTACTTTCAAGCTTCGGTATTAACCCCGCCTTAATTAGTGATGATTTTCCTGCACCACTTGGCCCTGAAACAATTAATAAACCATTGTTTTGCTGTAAATCATCATAGAGTCGATCAATATCTTTAGCTCGGCCGAAAAATCTTACGCTATCTTCATAATTGAAACTGCTTAAGCCCTTAAATGGCTGCCAACGCCCAAGAGGATCTCCGTTATAAGAATCTCCCAACAAGATACCTAATGCATCCTGCAACCTGGCTACAGGACAAATCATCCCACCAAGTTCTTCGATTCGATTGAGTTCATTAGATGAAACTTCATCATCATTGCTTTCAGGGTAACAGAAATAGAATCGATCAATTGAGCTTCTATTATTTTCAACATATGTACAAAGTGCTGCTATCTTTTCAGTTAAATGACCTATTGCATTAACCTGTCCTGATGGGAGTATTTCTCCGGTTGCAAACACTGGATAATTAAAGTCTTCTGTCTTATGGAGGGCTACTTTCCACCAAGCCTGAAACATTGCAAGTGCATAGCCTAGACCACTACTGCTACTACCTGCTATAAAGTTAAAACTATTACTATTTATAGGGGTTAAATTAATGCTCGCTCTAAATCGTTGACGCTGATCTAGTTTGTTAAGAGATACATAGGCCGCGGTTGCTGCTGTTGATAAATATTTTTCCTGCTCTTCGAATGAGCTCGATGTAAGGTTTTGCTTAAGCTGTAGCTTTAAGATTCCTTTTGCTTCTGGATCGCCGAGATGACTTTCTTGTAGACGAGTACTTACCTCTACTATCGTTTCCGTACTGGTTAATATATAAACAGACATATGTTTAACCGTTATCCTTCATATTAATAACAATTGAAATGCTCATCTCACCTTTGATTACTGCAGCGGTAGACTGCTTAATAAGCTTTCCACTTCCTTCTGCTGCCGTACCTACTTCATCAATATATAAATCAGCCTCAAGCAATACATTGTCATTATTCGATACTATTATCTGAACTGACTGCCCTAAGTATGAAGATAGAGAGTCCTGCATCAACTCTGCATTATTTTTATTGGCAGTTAGATATACATCTACTTCATTTTCAGTCGCTAAAACCTTTCGAACATCTAAAACGAAGCCAGCACCTGTGAAATTCATCGGTTGCGAGAACCAACTTGAAAGTGATTTACTTGATGCAGCAAGCAGCTCTGTTTGAGCAAAGGTATGAAGTTTTTTTTGTGACTTTTTTCTCTCAAATGACAATACACTACTGAAATCACACTCTTCAAACTGGTTAGCTTTTGTAATAAGCTGATCCATCTCAGCTTGAAGCTCTAGAGGTATCTCTTCTTTGAGCTCGAAAATCACCTCACTCACTGCATTGTGTAATAGAGTGTCTATGTACATTTTCTGTATTTCACGTGTTATATCGACTTTTTTCATATGCTAATCTCGGTATTTTCTAATTGCTCAAGTAAGAATTGGATTTGTTCATGAGGATTGTTTACGAGAATACCGTGAGGACTGGTACACAAAGACACCTTTTCAGAGAAGCGTTTTAGCTCTTGGGTTGGATTAGTTGAGCTATAGCCCAGATACCCGGCAAGCTCTTTCATTGATAGCCCATAACGATCAAACTCCCAAAAGGCTGCATTAAAAAATCTTCTTTTGGCTGTATCTTTAATATCTGACGATACAGAATTAAAACATTCTTTTATCCACCTATAAGCTTCTTGTATAAATACATATTGTTCTGGATCTTCAATAGTTGATGAACTAAAGTCACTCTCATCAGTATCCTCTAATACTTGAGTTTTAATACTTTCATACCTCTTACCTGATGCCACTTCTTCTGCTTTAGTTAAACGGCGATTAATGCCTCGTAGCTTGAGCTGATCCATGTAACAAGACCTGATAGCTTTAACGATATAACCACTTATTTTTCTATTATTATCATCGCTGATATTGAGGTAATTTGTACTAAAGAAGTCTGTTCTATAGAGTTTTAGAAATACATCTTGAACAATATCATCCTTTAAATCTTGATGATCCGGATGTTTAACCTTTATGTTGGTTAGCTTCTTAATCAATAATAGATATTCAGCTATTTTTTGATTATTCATACCCATTACTTCCCCTAACCCAAGTGTGTCTATTAGAATGCCCTAGATCAATTATCTGAGCTATTTTGGTCAATACACATTATGGGTGAAGTGACACCTAAATAGAAATCATCTTGATGACCTCTAATATTCAGACTGTTTACAGCTATTAATGTCTTACTAACTCTCCTCTTTCCCAAATAGCACTCCCATCTGATCTAAACCCTACTGCTTTATATGAAATCCTACCGTAGGAACTATTAAGCCAAACAATTTCCCCTAACCTAGGGTTAGGGCAGGTTTGATTCATTTTTTTACGCCAACCACTTAGATCACCTGTTCTATTTAAGGGTTTTGAAATCCAGGTAGCTTTAGTTTCATAAATTGCTGAAGTTCTAGTTTCGTATGTCATATTTGTTAACCTTTTATCTGCTGTAGGCTTTGGAGCCTTTATAATCTGTCCTGTATATAGGAACGCAGTTAATTATCAGAATTAACAAAACTATCTTTAATGCTTATAGAAATTAAAAAACATTTATTAGGTTTTCGAATTTAAAGCACTCAAACTGGGCAAGAAGTTAATAGAGAAATCGATTCTTATTTCAAAGTCTAAACTTGTGTGTCACACATTAATTTTAGAACCCTATGAGGCATAGACGCATATTCAAAAACAACCCTTTAGTATTAATGACTCTTCCAACCTATTGAGCATATACCTCAGCAGATCACCTTCGATTGCCATCATTTCAATCCCTGAAGACGACAAGCTTCAACGCAGTACCTAGTATTTCGTTAACAATTTTTGGTCGGTACACTTAAATGCTAATGCTAACTTAGAAACCCTACGGATTACTGAAGTTAATGATCCCGACACTAACACTATTATCGAAAATGCTTGGTTCGAGTGTGTGGAGTTAATCTTTAGACCTTTAGATCATAAGTTTGGCTTGGTTTCATATCGTGATGTAATCAACGATCTAATGCCAACTAAGCTGAAAAGAAAGTTCTTTGGGTCTCCGACCATTTCTGTAGATTTCATCCTTAAGAACTCAGGTATGAATCAAAAGAAATTCGAGCGCTTAAGGTCAATGTATCGAAAGGAGACCAGAGACTTTGCATAGCCAAGCTAACACCTTAGAACGTATTAAAATATTAATACCCGACTTCAGCCCTAACCATGATGAGCTCAGGCTGCACTTTAACTCCCTTCTAAAGCTCAACAAGACAGATGTTAACTCTTCTGCCTATCACCCTCCCTTAGACTGGTCTTCACCTAACTTGTCACTAAAAAAACTGGCGAAGGTACATAGCGATGTCGTGAGGAATAAACAACTTTCTACTTACCCGACTTCAGCTTATCTAGGCTCGTTAGGGCTAGTTACAGGTGAATCAACGCAAACACTTTATACAAGCTGGGCGTCAGCCATCACTCACGTACTGCTGCACTTATCGGCCATGCCTGGGCATGAAGATACGATACGAAAGCTGTGTTCTTATTTTCGTTTGGCGTTAAACAAGCCTAATAAGTACGGCTGGTTTTGGGATGCATTACCTGAATTTGATGGTAATTGGGAAAGACTAACTTCTGCCCTTAAAGAAAAACAAGAGCTGTTAAGGCTGGCCACTCAGGGCATTAGCAGGTCTCACCAAGAAGCGCTAGACCTTAAAACATTGCAGATTCCAGCTAGCGCTTACAGAAAGGTTGGTGAGGTTCATTATGCTTTTAAGGCTGCTCTAACCAATAAGGTTAAATATAAACGTCTAACTAACAGAAGAAATGGCGAGGTTAAATATGCAATCTCGTAGAAAACTTCGAGAGAAGCACATCTCTCGGCGTGATTTTGAATTATATACACAAGCTGCCGTGCTAGAGCCATTACAAGCACAGGCTCTTTTCAGGTCTCTTTATCAAGGGATAACAGAAGGTACTGTTGAAGATGCTTTAATTCTTTTGTGCATGTTAACAGGACAAGACATTGAGGATTTTATTGATATTGAAACCCTTAAAAGGGCTGGAAAACTGCTCGATGACATTGATAAAAATACGGTTTATTTGAAAAGAGTTATAGGTGTGCCAGACGCTAATAAGAAAGCTGACCCTCAACATCTAGAAAAAAGTTCGAAAGAGTTTTTAATGCCATTACCAGTGGACGTTGTAAACTTAGTCAGATCAAGGTCGTCTGAAAACCCCCTAAGAAAACAAAGAGTTATAAGTAAAATTAGTGACCGTTTAACTGAGCATAAAAATAATTCTGGCATCGCTTTACTATCAACTGGACGCTGCAAATCAACTCTGCACACATTGATCAGGCGGAAGTTTGGTGACCAGGTTATTGCTGATTTTATTTGCAACAAAAGCGTTAAACACTCACCTGCTTTAAATTATATTTGCTACCCACTTGATGACGTTCTAAAAACCTATAAAAAAGCCATAGAGTTCTTATCAGAAGGCACTAGTTTCTCTCTTGAGTACTTAAACTTAGCCATTGAAGAGGCTGCTGGTAAAAAATGCGGTAGTCAGAATGTTGTTAAGCTAGATTCGGCTAAAGAGTATTTCGGCACTCTGCTAAATACAGTGAATACAGAGAAAAATAGAGCACTTAAACATAACGCAATTACACTCTGGCTTTGGAATGTGATTTCTTTGTTAACCACAAGCCGAGCGGTTCAGCATATACCCGGCTACAGTGAGCAGATTGACCTAGGCTCAAAGTACATTTGGATTGCTGATAAAGAAAATCGTAATGTAAGTGCTGGCCGATTTATTCCTATTTGCTATTTTTTAGAAAAAACTTTTCAAGCTTATTTTCAGTATCTTAAAACACTAAAAAATGAATGGGCCTTAAAAGACCTTGAATTAGCGAACATCCTTGATGGAATTGAAAAAAATGCACACCCATTACTGTTCTTCAAGACTCAAGAGAAATGGGAAGCAGCCACCGTCGCTCATACATTACAGCTAATTGAGGGGCTACCCTCCTTCCCTAGCAATTGGACTCGACAATTTACACGTACATTCTTAGCGGGACGACACTCTGACTGCATAATTAACGCTATATTTTCTCATGAAAAACTTGATCAAGAGGTGCTAAACACTTATTCGTCCGTTCCATTATTCGAGCTTAGAGCAGTCACTAATAGCTATGATGAACTAGTACGAACTCTTAATTTATCGCTGCCCGACAAATGGTGATTTCATGAGTAACTTTGGATACAAAAAGCGGGCTGAGCAACGTGCTAAAAACAAAATATACGTTCAAAAAAAAGCTGGACAAATTGTAAAAAAACTATGGGAGTGTGTTGAGTTTAACTATAGTTCGAGTGAACATTTCTCTGAACAGTTTAATAACGATGTACTTGCCGTGCTCTCCAGAGAGTTTCCCAAACAACAGTCTTATAGAGATGCTTGCGAGGTGTTTTTAGACTTCATTAATAACAAGAATAAGAGCTTAAATGTTACTGAAAAGCATCCTCTTCCAGTCATCCCAACGTCTACTAACCGAAGCAAGCTGGTTAAAAATTTATTAAGTATTACGCAAGGAAAGCAACTAGAAGATATTCTAAATGAAGCAATACATCACTGGCAGTGTACAAACGAATACAGCGTAGAAGAAACATTGGGATGGCTGTTGTTTAGTGCGGCTCTTAATGGGCTAAACGACGTAAGCGCCTTAGCCGCTCTTATAAAGTCAGCCTGCAGTAAAAGCGCTTTTTATCGCTCTGGCTCAGACACTAACAACCTCATGATTTTTCTTGATGTTCCAGACAAAGGATATGGCAATGTAGTGTCAGATTCAGATAATGAAGACACTATCCATCGTAGCTTGCTCTACATACCACCTCCATTGGTATTGCTATGGTTAAATAAAGTCCATGAACTTCCTAAATCATCTAAAAATCTGAATTTTGATAACCTAGACCTACTTTTGCAATCGGCACTGAAATCAATTGCTCCAAAATATAAAGTCAATGAATTAACGCAAGCTTCCAGTTACATACTGGAGTTTAAGCAGGATACAGACACTTGCCCTGCCTTATCTGAACTGATGCGTGGGAACATAAAAAGCTGCAGTTTAAGCGCACAAGAATTCGCTCGATTCAACCATAACTGGCAGCCAATTGAAGGCTATGCCATCAACATATATAAAGACCTAGAAAAGGATGGTTTAGAAAGTAATAAAAATAACGAAAGCGAACTATCGGATGATGATGAAGTAAAGGCTGAAGAACACAGCAAGCTAACAAACATCGCTTATAAAAAACTGACTAAGATTTTAAAAGCTTCTAACAAAACAATTGTTAGCGATTTATCTGAACTGCTTAAAGCAGAAAAACAACAAGGCTTTAAGATCCTAATAGAGTGGTCAATCAGCTTAATTAGCCCAAAACAAGGTAAGAAAATAGCAACGTCGTCGTTACTTAGGTATCTAGGTGTATTTGCTAGTAGCTGGATAAAACTCACTTGGAATCAAGACGTTACAAGCTTTGAAGCTGAAGACTATGAAAAGCTGTACTTAGAAATTCTAAATAATAAAGTGAAAGAAAAAAACATTGCCTACAACTCTAGTATCATACAACGGTTTCATAGCTTCCTTATAAAGAGACACAGCGCCCCCGTCATTAACATTGGTAGATACAAAAATCGTGAGTTTTGTAGAGCTTACGTTCTTGGACCTTCTCTTTTTAAAGCAATACTAACAACTCTAGAATCAAGCCTACTTCTTTGTAAAACCGATATAAATACTTTCCTGCTTATCTACATTATTTTATACCGCAGCGGGTTAAGGCGCGAAGAAGTTATAGGGCTACAATTACGTGATATCGAAGCCACCTTGTCCCTAGAAAACAAGGTGGTTAACTTAAGCTTTATAGTACGTAACAACCATGTACGCTCATTAAAAACGGGGAACTCACAGCGCCATATACCTATTGGTAATCTATTAAAACCTGAAGAATTACAAACATTAATTAAGCATTGGTACAAGCAAAAAAGAGCTAAAAAAGGCAAAACCAATACTCCTCTATTTACTCTCAGCAACACAAACAATCCAATTGCAGGTAATTATGTGAATAGCACACTTAGTAAAGCTGCTTACCTGGTTATGGGCTCTCACAACTACACCCTCCACTCGTTACGTCACACCGCATTAAGTAATCTAGCCCTAGTTTTAAGAGGCACTGACGACCTAATTGAACAATACACTGACTACTCCCCAGAAGATGTAATACGCATTAGAGAAGGCTTACTAGGAACCACCGCAAACTCTTCCGACCATTGGTATGCATTAGCTCAGCTTGCTGGACACTTATCTCCCGAGCAAACCTTTCGTTCATACATTCATTTTGGTCACTTACAGGCAGGACAAAGACTAAGTAATATTAATATTGATTTGCCGAATGCAGCGATTGAAAAGCTAACAGGTTTCTCAAGCAGTAAAGTTTATCGATATAGAAGCAAAGACTCTGAAGAAGTGAGCCGTAGCCTCACAGGCATAAAGAGTTTAAAGCCTGCGTTAATAAAAAACCTTAAACCACATATTCAAGACTGGAAAGCTGTTCTCGATTACAAAGTAAGCTCTAGTCGAGACTCATTTGAGGCACTGGATCAGGCTCATAACTCTTTTGACTTAATGGCGCCTGAGAAAGTTCTCTTTTTAACGTTACCAGACTCAAGGCGACATGAGCATTCAATGGAAGAGGTCTATTTTATTTTAAGTGAAATAGAAAAAGGCCAAGATATTGAATCACTTATAGATGAGTACAACATTAATCCAACGCTGCTTGATCGTTGGCTTGTAAAGGCAAAGGCTCTAGCTGCCCTAACGACTAGAAAAGGTAACTCTAAGTTAATCTATAGAGAGGATGAAACACCACCATTAATTCCATCACCACCCAACTCAGATTTCGAAAAAACTCAGGCTAGGTGGTTTTTCTTGAATGCTGGTACTTTGTTTATTAATCAGCCTGAAGAACTACGAAAGTTCTTAAATATTTTCATAGATAAAGTTCAGCCAACTCGAGCAGGGATATATTTTAGACACTCGCAAAAGGACGATCTTAAATTCTTTATAGAAAGCCTGGAAAAGTTAACCTATATAACCTCAATATGTATCAGCGCCAGCTCCAACACTAAAGCGGCGAAAATAAAAAAAGAACTCAACATACATAAAAAAATAGGCATAAGTAAGACATACCTGAATAAGAAATACACTGGCTTTGAGGTTTTTCTTACACGTTCTGCATCTGCTGAAGGCAATGACAACCCTGATAATAAAAAACCGAAGAGATACACTTCTTCGGTCTTAAAATATGCTTGCCACATGCTTTTAATAACCCTACCGCCAGAGGGTACAGATACTGCCTTGAAAGTTTAAGCCGTATAACAAAAAGGCAAACCTTCTCAGATTTGCCTTTATTGTTTCCCTACTAAATCACTCCTAAGATACGAAGTGTTCATTTGGAATTAGCCTTATAAGGCCTTGCTTTGCATCCCCTAGCGTTGCAAATCGCTTAGGCGCTCTATCTAATTCCTTTTGAACCCAAAAGCGTACAGCGTCATAGTTATGTATATAGCTGGCATAACCTAAATGTCGTGCTAAACCGTACCCCATTTGGAGCTCTAGTGTTTCGATTAGCCAGTCAGCAACAACGTAAGCGCGCGGACTAACTCTTGGACGAAGAATCATATGATACCTAGCCATTATATAATCTCCCCGCTCTCTATCTCGCTTTGCTGTAACAATGCTTCAAAAGCGCTGCCATCCTTATGGAGTAGATCCGGCACATAATTACTGTAAACCCTGAATAGCATTTCCGTGGTTGAGTGCCCCATTTGCTTGGCAATCCACTCTGGGCTTTCACCAGATGCTAACCATAGGCTGGCGGCAGTGTGCCGCGTCTGATAGGCCGTACGTGGTGCCAGTTTTAGGCGCTTTAGTGTTGGATGCCAGATTCTGCGATTAACATTTCGATAATCTAATGGTTTGCCCTCATGGTTTGCGAACACATAGTCCGACCACCCGCCCGTGATAACGTACTGCTTTGAGAACGCCTCATATACCTGGGATGACATTCTTATAATTCGCTTTGAACCTGTTGTTTTGGTTTCTTCAATGCGGCCGTCAACTAAGGCTTCTTTGATAAAGATCTCTTTTCTCTCTAAATCAACATTACGCCAGCGTAAGCCATCAATCTCACTGGTACGCATACCAGTGAAAAACCTAACAGTGTAGTAATAGCGAAAGTCAGGTCGAACTGCTGATAAGAAAAGAAATATTTCATTCAATGAGAAAGGCATAACCTCAGGTTTCTGCTCCTTTAGATTACGGATATTTCGATACGGTGATTCAAATTCGTACCTATCCGCTGCCTCTTCAAGTATCATTCGAAGCGGTATCATGATCTGGTTGATCCTTGATGCTGCCAGTTTCTTTTGGCCTATACCGTATTTCACTTTGGCGAGGGAGCTACGGAATTCCAAAAGATCTGGCTTTGTAATTTTATTAATTTGCTGATCTGAAAACCTCGGAAACAGATAATTATTCAGAATGGTCATCACTTTGCTTTTATAGCTTTGCCGCCATTCAATTTGTTTTTCATCAAACCAAGTTAATGCGAAGTCTTTAAATAAAGGAGCTCCACTTTTTACGGCGTCTACCTTCTTCTTTGCTTCACTTAATTTTTCAGCTTTTTTACTCTTAGGAAAAAACTTGCTGTACTCAAACGTACCTAAAGTTATTTCCGCTTCAATTTTCTTCATTGCTAGCTTAAGTGTCCTGCGATTAGCTGGTGTGTCCTCTAACCTTGTTAACTCACGACACCTACTGCCCATGTAGACAAAATCGACCATTAACCTTCCATTTCTTACACGTATTGTCGCCATTATAAATTCCCCTTTTTACTGTAAAGATGTACCAAAAAGATTTTCAGCAATGTCTTTCCGCATATCTCTTTCTATGTTCTCCCATAGGTAAAGAATTTTGCGTCCACCAAAGGGTCTGATGTAATGTATACCTTCTAACAAAACACTATCTTTGAGCTGATTACGGATCGTTCGAACATCGTAACGAATTCGATTTGCTAGCTCTTGGGTCGTTAAATAAGTGCATGACATAATATTTACCTCTACTTTGTACTATGATGATATTACTTTTTACCTTCATCATTAATACTAGCAGCAAAATAATAGCATGCAAGTACTTTTTACCTTCTTTGTGATACTTTTATGATTAAATGCAGACTTGCTATCTTACTAGCTGAAAGAAAACTACGTGTAGCTGATGTTGTTCGGGCAACAAACTTAAGTAAAACAACATTGCATAAGCTATATAACGAACAATCCACTCGAGTGGATTTCGAAACGATAAATACACTCTGTAAGTTTTTAAACTGCCAGGTAGGTGATATTTTTGAATACATTGAAGATGAAGAACAGCTTAACTAATTATTTTTAGTCGCTGTTTTTTAAGCGGATATATGTCTTAAACGCCTCTAAATGACTCTACGAAGTAATGATCATGAGCATTTAAGGGTTGTAGTCAGCAGTTTTTCTGGTGCCTTAAGGTTTTGGCACCGTTTAGGCACCATTAAGGCACCGATTCAAAATCAGCTGTTTATGTCTCTGCATAATCAAGCACTCTTACGTGCACAATAATTTTCAGTCGTGGTCAAAAACAGTAATTTAGAACTATAGGAAAATGAAATAAAAGGTAAGTAATACAAGAAGTTAGGACGTTAGAAACAAAAAAAGAACCTTTCGGTTCTTTTTAGGTTGGCGTTAGCCGAATTTGGAGCGGGAAACGAGACTCGAACTCGCGACCCCAACCTTGGCAAGGTTGTGCTCTACCAACTGAGCTATTCCCGCAAAACTTAAATTTTTAACGAAGCTATTATAGCTTGGTTTTAGCCTTCTTGTATATGCAACCTCTATAAGAAGTTGGCATCCCCAAGGGGATTCGAACCCCTGTTACCGCCGTGAAAGGGCGGTGTC
>Ga0209075_1001293_pt1 | contig 23710 bp, 17 predicted proteins | sample Stecom2011_FD_187523 | JGI IMG/M metagenome (GOLD analysis project Ga0209075, IMG submission 187523) | Agricultural soil microbial communities from Utah to study Nitrogen management - Steer compost 2011 (SPAdes) (version 2) | ecosystem: Environmental > Terrestrial > Soil > Agricultural land...
AGGTAAAAAAGTTTTCACAAGAACACTACAGCAATCCCAAAGTATTCAGCTTGACAATTTAAAGTCTGGTATTTATATCATGAAGTTGACTCAGGGCAATACAAGCATAACCAAGAAATTAATAAAACAATAAATAAGAAAGCGACTTTAACGAGTCGCTTTTTTTATGTTTGATATCAGGCATAGCTCTCTGTAAATTTTCAACAAGTTATATAGTAATTATTACGCTGAAAAAAGGTAAATTTGCATTTTTAAAACACAACTCTAATTCATACATAATGATTCATTTCTTCGGAAACCAAAACAGTAAAATATTTGCTGTTCAAGCAACAAAAGAATTATCAATAGAAACCACTTCTAAATTGGTTTGGTTATTTGGCAACCAGCCAAAAATAGAACAAGCATCTTTGGATGCTTTTTTTGTTGGACCAAGAGCTGCCATGATTACGCCTTGGAGCACCAATGCCATGGAAATTACTCAAAATATGGGAATTGAAGGCATTATCCGTATCGAAGAATTTCAAATGGTTCCTGAAGGTTTTAAGGATTTCGATCCGATGATTTCAGAAAAATACAAGGGCTTGAACCAAGCATCTTTTGATGTAAATATCCAACCTGAAGCCATTCTTAATATTGAAGATATTTCGGCATACAACCAACAAGAAGGATTGGCCTTAAACGATGAAGAAATTGAATACTTAGAAGGTGTTTCAAAAAAAATTGCAAGACCTTTAACCGATTCGGAAGTATTTGGATTTTCGCAAGTCAATTCCGAGCACTGTCGCCATAAAATATTTAATGGTACCTTCGTTATAGATGGTGAAGAAAAACCAAGTTCACTTTTCAAATTAATAAAAGAAACATCCAAACAGCATCCAAACGATATTGTTTCGGCATATAAAGATAATGTGGCTTTTGTAAAAGGCCCAAGAGTAGAACAATTTGCTCCAAAAACAGCTGATAAACCAGATTTCTACCAAATAAAAGATTTCGATTCTGTTATTTCCTTAAAAGCAGAAACGCATAATTTCCCAACAACAGTTGAACCTTTTAATGGTGCTGCAACTGGTTCTGGAGGAGAAATTAGAGATAGATTGGCTGGCGGAAAAGGTTCGCTCCCATTAGCAGGAACTGCAGTTTATATGACCGCATATTCCAGATTGGAAGAAAACCGTCCATGGGAACAAAAAATGGATGCCCGTCCTTGGTTATACCAAACTCCGATGGACATTTTAATAAAAGCCAGTAATGGCGCTTCAGATTTTGGAAATAAATTTGGACAACCTTTAATAAGTGGTTCTGTTTTAACTTTTGAACATGACGAAAGTGATAATACTGTTTTAGATGGGGAAACAAGATCCAATAGAAAATTAGGTTACGACAAAGTTATCATGCAAGCTGGAGGTATTGGTTATGGAAAAGCCGATCAAGCCATAAAAGACAAACCAAAAGTGGGTGATAAAATCGTGATTCTTGGTGGAGAAAACTATAGAATTGGTATGGGTGGCGCCGCTGTTTCATCTGCCGATACGGGTGAATTCTCATCAGGTATTGAATTAAATGCCGTACAACGTTCCAACCCAGAAATGCAAAAACGCGCCGCAAATGCAGTTCGTGGCATGGTGGAAAGTGAAGAAAATTATATAGTTTCCATTCACGATCACGGTGCTGGTGGACATTTAAATTGTTTATCAGAATTGGTTGAGGAAACTGGAGGCCACATCGATTTGGATAAATTACCAATTGGTGATCCAACCCTTTCAGCTAAAGAAATTATTGGAAACGAATCTCAAGAACGTATGGGATTGGTTATTTCAGAAAAACATATAGAAACCCTACAAAAAATTGCCGATCGCGAACGTTCACCTATGTACACCGTGGGTGTCGTTACCGATAACGACAGATTTACTTTCGAATCTAAAACTACAGGTGAGAAACCTATGGATTTTGCATTGGAAGATATGTTTGGAAGTTCTCCAAAAACCATTATGACTGACAAAACTATTGACAGAAATTATGGAGGCATTTCATATGATACAAAAAGATTTCACGACTATTTAGATCAAGTTCTACAATTAGAAGCTGTTGCTTGTAAAGATTGGTTAACAAATAAAGTAGATCGTTGTGTTGGTGGAAAAGTGGCCAAGCAACAATGTACAGGCCCTTTGCAATTACCTCTAAATAATGTAGGTGTTATGGCATTGGATTATAAGGGAAAAGAAGGAGTTGCAACCTCTATTGGTCACGCGCCAATTTCGGGATTAATTAGTCCTTCGGCAGGAAGTAGAAATGCCATTACCGAAGCCTTGACCAACATGGTTTGGGCGCCGTTAAAAAATGGTTTACACAGTGTTTCCCTATCTGCAAACTGGATGTGGCCATGTAAAAACGAAGGTGAAGATGCCAGACTTTACGAGGCAGTAGAAGCAGTTTCAAAGTTCGCAATCGATTTAGGTATTAATGTACCAACTGGAAAGGATTCGCTTTCTATGAAGCAGAAATATCCGAACGAAGAAGTTATTTCCCCAGGAACGGTTATTATTTCGGCTGCAGGAAATTGCAACGATATTACCAAGGTGGTAGAACCTGTTTTTAAAAGAAAAGGTGGAGATATCTATTATATAAATATTTCTCAAGATGAATTTCATTTAGGTGGAAGTTCTTTTGCTCAAATAATGAACAAAGTAGGAAATACAACACCTAATGTACAAAGTGCCGCCTATGTGAAAGTGGTTTTCAATACCATGCAATCTTTAATAAAAGATGAAAAAATTCTTGCTGGACACGATGTCGCATCTGGTGGATTAATCACAACTTTACTGGAAATGTGTTTTGCAGATAATAATCTAGGTGCAGAACTGGATATAACAGAGTTAAACCAGAAAGATTCCTTTAAAGTTTTATTTGCTGAAAACTCCGGAATTGTATTTCAAGCAAAAGACTCTTCAGTAGAAGAAGTTTTGAAAAATGCCGATATTGAATTTTTCAAGATAGGAAAAGTTCAAGAAAGTGATGTATTAAGCATCATTAACGATCAACACGTTTTCCTTCTAACCGTTTCAAGATTACGCGACGTTTGGTATAAAACCTCCTTCCTACTCGACCAAAAACAAACAGCAAATGGTTTAGCAAAAGATCGATTTGATAATTATAAAAATCAACCATTACACTATAAATTCCCAGAGAATTTCACTGGAAAATTAGAAGATATCGAGCGTATGGACAACTCGCGAGCAGACAAGTCGCGACTTGTCCCTACTATCGCACGACCAAAAGCAGCAATATTACGTGAAAAAGGTTCTAATTCCGAACGCGAAATGGCAAACGCCATGTATTTAGCAGGTTTTGACGTAAAAGATGTCCACATGACCGACCTAATTTCTGGCCGTGAAACTCTCGAGGACATTCAATTTATTGGAACTGTTGGTGGATTTTCAAACTCCGATGTTTTAGGCTCTGCCAAAGGCTGGGCCGGCGCGTTTTTATACAACGAAAAAGCAAATACAGCTTTAAAGAATTTCTTTAAAAGAGACGACACCTTATCCGTTGGTATTTGTAATGGTGCGCAACTTTGGATGGAATTGGAATTGGTAAATCCAGATCATAAAACCCATGGAAAATTAACTTATAACAATTCGAAAAAACACGAAAGCGGGTTTACTTCAGTTAAAATTCAGGAAAATAACTCTGTAATGTTATCAAGTTTAGCCGGAAGCACTTTAGGCGTTTGGATTTCTCATGGAGAAGGCAAGTTTAAATTACCACTTTCGGAAGAAAATTATAACATTGTGGCCAAATATGGATATGAAGAATATCCAGCATGTCCGAATGGCTCCGATTATAACACAGCCATGATGTGCGATAAAACCGGAAGACATTTAGTAACTATGCCACATATAGAGCGCTCAACCTTCCCGTGGAACTGGGCCAACTATCCAGCAGGCAGAAAAGATGAAGTATCGCCTTGGTTGGAAGCTTTTAAAAATGCTAAAAAGTGGATTGAAAATAAAAAATAACACCCTTAACCATTTACAAATCAAGGAGCTTAAATATTTTAAGCTCCTTTTCTTATGCGGTCATTTGAATATCATATTTATTTTCATAATTTGCAAGACTTCAAACATCCTAACAAATGACTAAAATTACCAGACTTTTTGATTTTCCATATCACCAGTTGGAAAATTATAACTTAGATAAGGCTCTAACATCAAAATACAATGGTGAGTGGATATCCATTTCAACTCAAGAATATATCGATCAAGCCAATGCTATTAGTCGCGGTTTACTTCGTTTAGGTGTAAAACCAAACGATAAAATTGCGGTCATTTCTACTACCAATAGAACCGAATGGAATGTTTTGGATATAGGTATCCTACAAACAGGAGCTCAAAATGTGCCTATTTATCCAACCATTTCGAAAGAAGACTACGATTATATTCTAAATCATTCAGAAGCAACCTATTGTTTTGTTTCAGATACTGAAATTTTAGAAAAATTAAATTTTATTAAAGGAAACACCAAATTAAAGGCCATTTATACCTTTGATGATGTTTTAAATGAAAAAAGTTGGAAAGAAATTCTAGAATTAGGAAAAGACAACAGCAATCAGAATGAAGTGGAAGCTAGAAAAGCGGCTGTAACATCAGAAGATTTAGCAACCTTAATCTATACTTCGGGCACTACAGGAAGACCAAAAGGGGTTATGTTAACCCATAATAATATTGTATCAAACGTGTTGGATAGCGAAAAACGCGTTCCATTTGACTATGGCCATTCCAAAGCATTAAGCTTCCTTCCGGTCTGTCATGTTTTTGAACGTATGATTCTTTATCTATACCAATATTGCGGTGTGGAAATTTACTTTGCCGAATCTATTGAAAAAATGGGCGACAATCTTAAAGAGATCCAACCCCATGTTATGACTGCCGTTCCACGATTATATGAAAAAGTATTTGATAAAATTGTAGCTAAAGGTGGTGAGCTTACTGGTATTAAAAAAGCACTTTTCTTTTGGGCTGTAAATTTAGGTTTAAAATACGAACCTTATGGCGCTAATGGTTGGTGGTACGAAACGCAGCTTAAACTAGCAAGGAAACTTATTTTTAGCAAGTGGAAAGAAGGTTTAGGTGGAAAATTAGACTTAATGGTATCTGGAAGCGCAGCTTTACAACCACGACTTACCAGGGTTTTTGCTGCAGCCGAAATGCCTATTATGGAAGGCTACGGACTAACAGAAACCTCCCCAGTTATTTCGGTTAACGATCAAAGAGATGGTGGTTTTAGAGTTGGAACCGTGGGTAAGGTTTTAGATAATATAGATGTTAAAATAGCCGCCGATGGAGAAATCTTGGTTAAAGGCCCTAACATTATGAAAGGCTATTATAAAGAACCTGAAAAAACCGCCGAAGTTATGACGGACTCTTATTTCCATACCGGAGATATTGGCGAAATTGACAGTGATGGTTTCTTAAAAATAACCGATAGAAAAAAGGAAATATTTAAAACTTCTGGCGGAAAATATGTTGCTCCTGCCATCTTGGAAAATAAATTTAAACAATCGCCTTTTATAGAACAAATTATGGTTATTGGAGAAGGCGAAAAAATGCCTGCTGCCCTAATTCAGGTCAATTACGAATTTGTTGAAGAATGGGGAAAAAGACGTGATATTACATTCAAGTCGAAAGAAGAAATCGCATCCAGTCAGATCCTTAGGGATAGAATTCAAGAAGAAGTAGATGAAGTCAATGAAAAATTCGGTCATTGGGAACAAGTTAAAAAATTCGAAATCACCCCCGATGTTTGGAGCATTGAAGCAGGCCACCTGACTCCCACCATGAAAATGAAACGTAAGGTCATTAAAGAAATATACAAAGACCTAATAGAAAAAATATATCGCCCATAAACCTCAAACTCCTTATTTTACTAAGGAGTTTTTTTTTCGACATTTCTACAATTTATTTTTTCAATTTGTTATGCGTGCATAACAAATTTTTCATTATCTTTGAGTTTCATAAGATAAAGAATGAAAGAAAAAACCATTGATTATGTTCTAAGGACCACTTGGTTAGCAGTACAAAAAATGTATAATGAGGAGGCTGTTAAATTTGAAAGCACAATGGCAACTGGTTTTACCTTACTAAGTATTGATCCAGAAGAAGGAACTCCTTCAACCTCGCTTGGACCAAAAATGGGCATGGAAGCTACCAGTCTTTCTAGGATTTTAAAAACAATGGAAACTCGAGGTTTAATTGAAAGAAAACCAAATCCAGAAGATGGTCGAGGTGTTTTAATTCATCTAACCGATTTTGGAAAAGAGAAAAGAGAATATTCCAGAGATCGTGTTTTAAAATTTAATGAGGCCATTAGAAAGAATATCCCTTTAGATAAATTAATGACGTTTTATGAAGTAGCAGATACCATCAACGATTTAATTTCAAATAAAAAAATCTATACCAACGAAGTAAACATTACAAAATATTAATACTTAAATCATTTAGAACAAAATGAGTACAAGACGTATAAAAAAAATAGCAATTATTGGTTCTGGAATTATGGGATCTGGTATTGCATGTCATTTTGCCAATATTGGCGTAGATGTGCTATTATTGGATATAGTACCAAGAGAACCTAACGATGCCGAAAAAGCTAAAGGCCTAACTTTAGAAGACAAAGCTGTTAGAAATAGAATTGTAAACGATTCATTAACGGCTTCCTTAAAATCTAAACCCTCTCCTATTTATCATCCTTCTTTTGCCAGTAGAATTACAACTGGAAATTTAGAAGATGATATCGCTAAGGTAAAAGATGTCGATTGGATTATGGAAGTGGTTGTAGAACGTCTAGATATTAAAAAACAAGTCTTCGAAAAACTTGAAAAATACAGAACTCCAGGCACTTTAATTACCTCTAATACTTCAGGAATTCCTATTCATTTTATGAGTGAAGGGCGAAGTGAAGATTTTCAAAAACATTTTTGTGGCACGCACTTTTTTAATCCAGCGCGTTACTTAAAATTATTCGAAATTATTCCTGGTCCAAAAACATCTAAGGATGTATTGGATTTCTTAAATGAATATGGTGAAAAATTCTTAGGTAAAACTTCGGTAATTGCTAAAGATACACCTGCATTTATAGGAAACAGAATTGGAATTTTCGGAATTCAGAGCTTATTCCATCAAGTAAAAGAAATGGATTTAACGGTAGAAGAAGTGGATAAGTTAACTGGTCCAGTAATTGGCAGACCAAAATCTGCGACTTTCAGAACTGTGGATGTGGTTGGTTTAGATACTTTGGTTCACGTCTCCAACGGCATTTATGAAAACTGTCCAAACGATGAAGCTCATGAACTTTTTAAACTTCCTGCCTTCATCAATACCATGATGGAAAACAAATGGTTTGGAAGCAAAACTGAACAAGGTTTTTATAAAAAAGAAGGTAAAGACATTAAAACATTAGATTTAAATACTCTTGAATATAGAGAGAGAAAATCGGCAAGATTTGCCACTTTGGAATTAACAAAAACCGTTGATAAAGTCATTGATCGTTTTCCAATTTTAATATCAGGAAAAGATAAAGCGGGCGAATTCTACAGAAAGAATTTTGCAGCCATGTTTGCATACGTTTCAAACAGAGTTCCAGAAATTACAGATGAGTTTTATAAAATAGACGATGCCATGAAAGCTGGATTTGGTTGGGAACATGGACCTTTCCAGATTTGGGACGCCATTGGTGTTGAAAAAGGGATCGAATTAATGAAAGCTGAAGGTTTAGAACCAAATGCTTGGGTTAACGAGATGTTGGCTTCAGGAAATAAATCATTCTATTCAATTAAAAATGGAGCGACTTATTTCTATAACATTCCATCTAAGTCTCAAGAAAAAATTCCTGGACAAGATGCCTTCATCATATTAGATAATATTAGAAAAACTAAAGAAGTCTTTAAAAACTCTGGAGTTGTAATCGAAGATTTAGGAGATGGTATTTTAAACTGCGAATTTCAATCTAAAATGAACACTATTGGTGGCGATGTTCTAGCTGGCCTAAACAAAGCTATCGATTTAGCCGAAAAAGATTTCGCCGGATTGGTTGTTGGAAATCAAGCTGCAAACTTTTCAGTTGGAGCCAATATTGGAATGATTTTCATGATGGCCGCCGAACAAGAATATGATGAGCTTAATATGGCCATTAAATATTTCCAAGACACGATGATGCGCATGCGCTATTCGTCAATCCCAACCGTTGCTGCACCTCATGGTATGTCGCTTGGTGGTGGATGTGAACTTTCAATGCACTCAGATATGGTGGTAGCTGCTGCAGAAACTTACATCGGACTTGTAGAGTTTGGTGTTGGTGTAATTCCTGGTGGTGGAGGTTCTAAAGAGATGGCTTTAAGAGCTTCAGACTCCTTTAGTAAAGGTGATGTAGAATTAAATATACTCCAAGAGTATTTCCTAACTATTGCCATGGCAAAAGTAGCAACATCTGCATACGAAGCTTTCGATTTAGGAATCCTTCAAAAAGGAAAAGATGTGGTTGTAGTTAATAAAGACAGACAAATTGCAACTGCAAAAGCATATGCAAAAATAATGGCCGATGCTGGTTATACACAACCTGTAAAGCGTCAAGATGTTAAAGTACTTGGTAAACAAGCCTTAGGAATGTTCTTAGTTGGAACAGATTCCATGCAAGACAGCAATTACATTAGCGAACATGATAAGAAAATAGCAAACAAATTAGCTCATGTTATGGCTGGAGGCGATTTATCTGAACCAACATTGGTAAGTGAGCAATATTTATTAGATCTAGAGCGCGAAGCATTCTTATCACTTTGTACCGAAAGAAAAACCTTGGAAAGAATTCAGCACATGTTGAAAACAGGAAAACCACTTAGAAATTAGTTGCGAAAAGCACTAAATATGTAGTACAAAGAATTAAGTACAAGGACTATTAATAAATATAATTGGAGTTTTATAATTTTAAAAATGAACTTGTTAAATCTTAATACTAACTATTTAATATTAGAAATCATGCACAGATTTGAAGAACTGAAAATATGGCAGAAAGCAATGGATATTACAGAAAATTGCTACAGAGCAACTGAAAACTTTCCTAGAGAGGAAAAATACGGATTGACATCTCAACTTAGAAGAAGTGCTATCTCCATTCCTTCAAATATTGCTGAAGGTGCTGGACGAAATACAAATGGCGAATTCAAGCAATTTTTAGGGATTGTAAACGGTTCTTCATTTTGAATTATTAACTCAACTCCATTTATCTAAAAGATTAAATTTAATAACAGAAGAAAAATCAAGACCAATTATTAGTTAAATTTTTGAAGTTATCAAAATGAACTATTCTCTTCAAAAATCACTTAAAAAGTCTTAATACTTGATACTAAAATCTTAATACTATTATGAGCAAACAAGCTTACATTGTAAAAGCATACAGAACAGCCGTTGGGAAAGCTCCTAAAGGCGTGTTCCGTTTTAAAAGAACCGATGAGTTGGCAGCAGAAACCATCAAATACATGATGAAAGAATTGCCAGGTCTAGACCCAAAACGCATCGACGACGTTATGGTTGGTAACGCTATGCCGGAAGGTTCACAAGGACTAAACATGGCACGTTTAATTTCCTTGATGGGATTGGATATTGTAGATGTTCCAGGAGTAACCGTAAATAGGTTTTGCTCTTCTGGAATTGAAACCATAGCTATGGCTTCGGCAAAAATCCAATCAGGAATGGCCGATTGTATAATTGCAGGTGGTGCAGAAAGCATGAGCTCTGTTCCAATGTCAGGTTATAAACCAGAATTAAATTACGATTTAATAAACGCTGGACACGAAAACTATTATTGGGGAATGGGAAATACAGCTGAAGCGGTTGCAAATCAGTTCAACGTATCTCGTGAAGACCAAGATGAGTTTGCTTACCATTCTCATATGAAAGCCTTAAAAGCACAAGCTGAAAATAGGTTTCAAGATCAAATAGTTCCTATTGATGTGGAACAAACTTATATAGATGAAAATGGTAAAAAAGCAACCAAAACTTACACAGTAACCAAAGACGAAGGTCCAAGAAAAGGAACTAGTATTGAGGTTTTAGCAAAATTACGACCTGTATTTGCTGCTAATGGAAGTGTTACAGCTGGAAACTCATCACAAATGAGTGATGGTGCAGCCTTTGTTATGGTAATGAGCGAAAAAATGGTTAAAGAATTAGGTTTAGAACCTATTGCTCGATTAGTAAATTATGCGGCAGCAGGAGTTGAACCTCGAATTATGGGAATTGGACCTGTAAAAGCCATTCCAAAAGCTTTAAAACAAGCAGGATTAAAGCAAGATGATTTATCGCTAATTGAATTAAACGAAGCCTTTGCTTCTCAGTCCTTAGCAGTTATTCGCGAATTAAACTTAAACCCAGACATTATTAATGTAAATGGAGGAGCTATTGCTTTAGGACATCCACTAGGATGTACAGGAGCCAAACTTTCAGTTCAGTTATTCGATGAAATGCGCAAAAGAAATATGGTAGGGAAATATGGTGCAGTAACTATGTGTGTAGGAACTGGCCAAGGTGCTTGTGGAATATTTGAATTTTTAAAATAGAAATAAGACTATAGAATATAGACAAAAGAAAAAAGACTCATGTGTGCTAGGAAAAGACAGAATTATAAGAACCTGAAAATTTGGAAACTTGGATTAGAGATTACCAATGATATTTCATACTTATTATTAGAATTCCCAAAATATGAGAGATTTGATCTTAGTTCACAAATTAGTAGATGCTCAATTTCAATGCCTAGTAATATTGCCGAAGGATCTGCTAGAACAGATAAATCTTTCAGTCATTTTCTAGATATTTCTTTAGTATCTTCTTTTGAATTGAGCACACAGCTTTTAGTAGCAAAACATAGAAATTATATAAACGTAAACAATCTAAAAATACTTGAAGAAAAGATAGAAGAATTCCAACGAATGACAATGGGATTTCAAAATGGACTCGATTAGGTCTATTTTCTATTTTCTTTCTTCTTTAATCTAATAAAAAGAATGGAAACAAAAGAAAAAGAGTTACTAAGAGGCGGTCAATTCTTAGTTAAAGAAACAAAATGTGAAGATGTTTTTACTCCTGAAGATTTTTCAGAAGAGCAAAAAATGATGAAGGAATCGGTTATGGAATTTAATGACCGAGAAATTATCCCATACAAATCTCGTTTTGAAGCTAAAGACTATGCGTTGACAGAAAGTGTTATGAAAAAGGCTGGTGATATGGGCTTTTTAAGTGTTGCTGTTCCAGAAGCTTATGGAGGAATGGGAATGGGATTTGTATCTACAGTTTTAACTTGCGATTATATTTCTAGTGGAACTGGCTCTTTTAGTACGGCTTTTGGTGCGCATACTGGAATTGGAACCATGCCAATTACACTTTATGGAACCGAAGAACAAAAACAAAAATACGTTCCTAAATTAGCTTCCGGAGAGTGGTTTGGTGCTTACTGTTTAACAGAACCAGGTGCTGGATCGGATGCAAATTCTGGAAAAACAACTGCTACCCTTTCTGCTGATGGGAAATCTTATAAAATAAACGGACAAAAAATGTGGATTTCAAACGCAGGTTTTTGTCGTTTAATGATTGTTTTTGCACGTATTGAAGATGATAAAAATATTACAGGTTTTATAGTTGAATACGATAAAGACAATCCAAACGGAATTACTTTAGGTGAAGAAGAACACAAATTAGGTATTCGTGCCTCTTCTACCCGCCAAGTATTCTTTAGCGATACGGTTGTTCCTGTAGAAAATATGTTGGCTGGTCGTGGTGAAGGTTTTAAAATTGCCATGAATGCACTTAATGTTGGTCGTATTAAACTAGCTGCTGCTTGTTTAGATTCGCAAAGACGAATATTAACGCATGCTGTTGTGTATGCTAATGAACGCAAACAATTTAACACACCAATTGCAGATTTTGGAGCTATTAAATACAAATTAGCTGAAATGGCAGCAAGTGCTTATGCCGGAGAATCGGCTACATATAGAGCTGCTAAAAACATTGAAGATAGAATTGCTATGCGTCAAACTGCTGGAAACACGCATCAAGAATCAGAATTGAAAGGTGTTGAGGAATATGCTATTGAATGTTCTATTTTAAAAGTAGCTGTTTCTGAAGATGTTCAGAATGCGGCAGACGAAGGTATCCAAATTTTTGGTGGAATGGGATTCTCTGAAGAAACCCCTATGGAAGCTGCGTGGAGAGATGCTAGAATTGCCCGTATATATGAAGGTACCAACGAAATTAACCGCATGCTTTCAGTAGGAATGCTTGTTAAAAAAGCGATGAAAGGTCATGTAGATTTATTAGGTCCAGCTTCGAAAGTACAAGAAGAACTTATGGGAATACCTTCTTTTGACACCCCTGATTATTCTGAGTTATTTTCAGAAGAAAAAGAAATGATTGCTAAATTGAAAAAAGTATTCTTGATGGTTGCTGGCTCTGCCGTTCAAAAATTCGGTCCTGATTTAGAAGAGCATCAACAATTATTGATTGCTGCATCAGATATATTGATTGAAATTTATATGGCTGAATCTGCTATTCTTAGAGCAGAGAAAAACGCGAAACGTTTTGGCGAAGACAAACAAGCCATACAAATTAAAATGGCAAAATTATACTTGTACAATGCCGTTTCCATAGTTGAGAAAAACGGAAAAGAAAGTATCATCTCTTTTGCTGAAGGCGATGAGCAACGTATGTTATTAATGGGATTAAAGCGTTTTGTGAAATATGCAAACTATCCGGATATTGTAGATTTACGTTTAGCTATTGCTGAAAAAGTGAAAGCTGAGAATAAATATTGTTTTTAAATTAAGTTTGGTTAGAAGTAAAAAAGTCGTTTTTAATTAAACGGCTTTTTTTTTGTTTAACCCTTAAATGGTTAAATAAAAACCTCCATTTGATTATGATATAATTAACATTGTAAACGCAGTATTCAATCTTAATTGATTATTATTTTCAGTAATTTTACTCAAAATTAATATCGATGAGAATTTTAGCTTTAGGCCTATTTTTTATTTTTGGATTTCACATTAATAGCTATTCACAAGAATTATTTCAAGAAAAACCCCTTTTCACACATCAAAATACCTTAAGAGGAAGCATTACTCCAGAACGTGAATGGTGGGACTTGACTTATTATCATTTGGATATAAAAATAAATCCTGAAAAGGAATCAATTTCCGGAAAAAACACCATTCAATATACAGTTTTAAAGCCTTATATGGTTATGCAAGTAGATTTGCAAGAACCTTTAAAAATCACCAAGGTCATTCAAAATGAGAAAGAGTTGCATGTTAGACAGGATGGAAATGCACATTTTATTACTTTGGTCGATGAACAAGAAAAAGGCACCATTCAAATTGTTGATGTTTACTACGAAGGCATCCCGCAGGTAGCCAAACGCGCTCCGTGGGATGGTGGTTTTACTTGGGCAGAAGACAAAAACGGTATTCCATTTATAGCTACTTCTTGTCAAGGTTTGGGCGCTAGTGTCTGGTGGCCAAACAAAGACCATATGTACGACGAGGTGGATAGCATGCTAATAAGTGTAAACGTTCCTAAAAACTTAACAAATGTTTCAAACGGACGTTTAAGAAGTACAGAAAGACAGGGCGATGATACGGTTACTACTCATTGGTTTGTAAGCAACCCGATAAACAATTATGGCGTAAATGTAAACCTTGGAGACTATGTTCATTTCTCTGAAGTTTATGAAGGTGAAAAAGGTCCATTAACTATGGATTATTATGTACTGCGCGATAATTTGGTAAGAGCAAAAAACCATTTTAAAGAAGCTCCAAGAATGATGAAAGCTTTCGAGCATTGGTTTGGACCCTATCCGTTTTACGAAGATGGATATAAACTTGTTGAAGTTCCTTATTTAGGTATGGAACATCAAAGCTCCGTAACTTATGGAAACCAGTTTAAAAACGGGTATTTGGGAAGAGATGTTTCTGGAAGTGGTTGGGGATTGAAATTCGATTTCATCATCATTCACGAATCTGCACACGAGTGGTTTGCTAATAACATCACCTATAGGGACATGGCTGATATGTGGATTCATGAAGGCTTCACTTCATATTCAGAAAACTTATTTGTGGATTATTATTTTGGAAAGGAAGCGGCTTCCGAATATGTTATTGGCGTAAGAAAAAATATTGTAAATGACATTCCAATTATTGGTCCATACAATGTAAACAAAGAAGGTTCTGGAGATATGTATTACAAAGGCGCTAATATGTTGCATACCTTAAGACAGATGGTTAATGATGACGAAAAATGGCGTGATATTTTACGTGGATTAAATAAAACATTTTATCACCAAACGGTTACCACCGAACAAATTGAAAATTACATAAGCGAACAATCTGGGATGAATTTAACCGCTTTCTTCAATCAGTATTTAAGAGATATTAGAATTCCAACCCTTGAATATACTATTGAAGACAATGAGTTAAAATATCGTTGGATCAATATTGTAGAAAATTTCGACATGCCCCTTAAAATTAGTATCGACGACCAAGAACAATGGATTTACCCAAATGCTAAATGGAAAATGATAGCTACTGAAGGTAAAAGCTTAAATGTTGATCCAAATTTTTATGTAGAAAGTACGCTCCTAGAAGAATAAACATTTTATTCTATCCGCTTCAATCCCTCTAAATCATTAACTTTAATCTTTTTCCCTGAAGTTGAAATTAGACCTTCTTTTTTAAATTGAGATAAAACTCTAATGGCAGATTCTGTAGCTGTTCCAACCACACTTGCATAATCTTCTCTAGAAAGAATAACCGTTGAGAATCCGTCTTTATCCACGCCAAAGCTAGTGTGGATATAAATAAGCGCTTCGGCTAAACGTTGTTTCACGGATTTTTGAGCCATGTTAACAATTACATTATCCGACTCTTTTAAATCGTGAGCCATTTGCTTAAGCATGTCCATGGAAAAATCGGAATTGTTTTTTAGGTTTGAGAAAATCTCTTCTTTTGGAATAAAGCACACTTCCATATTATTTAAGGCTACAGCACTTAAATTTACAGCTTCGTTAACAATTAGGGAACGTTGTCCAAGTAAATCGCCTTTCACGACCAATTTTACAATTTGATCTTTTCCGTTAGCACTCAATTTGGTGAGTTTACAAATTCCATCTTTTACGCAATAGACCCCGTGCAAGGTTTCGCCTTCCTCAAAAATAGTTTCTCCCTTTTTTATAAATTTAGTTGTTTTACATCCAGAAATATTTAATATCTCCTCTCTTGACAACGATTTCAAAGAATTAAACTGCCTCACTATACACTGTTCACACTTACTCATACCTAACTTTTAAACTTTTGTAAAATTAATCAAAACATGACAAATATCATATCAAAATTCTTAGTATCTTTTCAACTTTGCACCGGGTTTAAAAGAGCAAATTAATTATTATGGATCATGACTTATGTTTCCACTGTGGGGATACTTGTGGGACCAATACAATTACCTTTCAAGAGAAATCTTTCTGTTGTAATGGCTGTAAAACCGTTTTCGAAATTTTCTCTGAAAACGATTTAACTTGTTACTACGATTTACAAAATTCGCCGGGTGCTATTCCGAAGGAAATCCAAGGAAAATACGATTTTTTAGATCAACAAAAAATCATAGATAAATTGCTCGAGTTTAGCGATGGCAACACACAAGTTGTTACACTTTACATCCCTCATATACATTGTAGCTCTTGTATTTGGATCTTAGAAAACCTCAATAAATTAAATCCAGGCATCTCTTCTTCACAAGTTAATTTTGGAAAGAAAAATGTTCGGATAAGTTTTAATTCCACACGTTGTACTTTAAAGGATGTGGTGCTTTTAGTTAGCTCCATTGGGTATGAACCATATATAAGTTTAGACGATTTTAAAGCTGGTAAAGACAATATAAACAGATCGTTAATTTACAAATTAGGAGTTGCAGGTTTTGCTTTTGGCAACGTCATGTTTTTATCGTTTCCAGAATATTTCGATGTAGGAGAGTTTTGGTTAGAACGATATAAACACGTGTTTCGTTGGGTGATGTTTGCTTTTTCTGTGCCCGTAATTTTTTATTCGGCTCAAGATTATTTTATTTCAGCCTACAAAGGACTTCGGTCCAAAATTTTAAACATCGATGTTCCTATCGCTTTAGGAGCTGCTGTTTTATTTATTAGAAGTACCATTGAAATTATGTTCGATTATGGTTCGGGCTTTTTCGACAGTTTAACCGGATTGATCTTTTTCTTGTTATTAGGACGATTCTTTCAGCAAAAAACCTACTCATTTTTATCTTTTGAACGCGATTACAAATCGTATTTCCCAATTGCTGTTACCAAAATCTCTTTGGATGGAAAAGAAACCCCGATTCAGGTATACGATATTGAAAAAGGTAATCGCCTTTTAATTAGAAATGAAGAATTAATTCCTGTAGACGGCATTTTAATTAATGGCAATGCTTCTATCGATTATAGTTTTGTAACGGGCGAATCTGAAACGGTTTCAAAACAATCAGGCGACAAACTTTTTGCAGGTGGGAAACAAACTTCTGGCGTGATAGAAATGGAGGTTTTAAAATCGGTAGAACAAAGTTATCTCACACAACTTTGGAGCAACGATGTGTTTAATAAAAATAAACAGGATAGTTTTACAACCTTAACAAACACCATTAGCAAAAGATTTACAATTGCTGTGTTAAGCATTGCTTTTGTTTCTACAGCCTATTGGCTGGCCGTAGATTCTTCTAAAGCCATCAATGTTTTTACAGCTGTTTTAATAATTGCCTGTCCTTGTGCTATTGCTCTTTCTGCACCATTTACATTAGGAAACATGTTACGTATTTATGGTAAATTGAAGTTTTATGTGAAAAACGCATCGGTTGTTGAACAATTAGCCGAAATAGACACCATCATTTTCGATAAAACAGGAACTATAACTACCAATCAAAAAAGTCATGCTACATATCAAGGTGATACTTTGTCAACTAAGGAAGAAATGCTCTTGAAGAATACGCTTCGTGGTTCAAATCACCCATTAAGCAGATCTTTATATGATATTTTAGACGAACATGATATAGTATCTTTAAATTATTTTGAAGAACATGTTGGGAAGGGAATTGAAGCTTCACATAACAATAACAACATGAAAGTTGGATCTGCGGTTTTTGTTGGAAACACAACAGACACCAATGTTTTAACAACTTCTGTTCATATTAGTAGTAACAATATCTATAAAGGAAAATATACTTTTCACAACAATTACAGAAAGGGTCTTTCCAAACTATTTAACACTTTGAAAAAAGATTACGATTTGGTAATTTTATCTGGAGATAACGAAGGAGAGCAAGAAAATCTAAAAAAATTACTACCTTCGAAGACCAAGCTGATTTTTAACCAAAAACCAGATGACAAGTTGGAGTATATAAAATATCATCAATCCGAAGGAGCAAAAGTATTAATGATCGGAGACGGCCTTAACGACGCTGGAGCATTGGCACAAAGCAATGTAGGTATTTCGGTATCAGAAAATGTGAATGTGTTTTCCCCAGCTTGCGACGCCATTTTGGATGCTTCTAAATTCGATCAATTATTCAAGTATATTAAAGCCTCGAAAGGAGCTATAAAAATAATTAAATGGAGTTTTGCTTTATCCTTTTTTTATAACGTTATTGGATTATATTTTGCAGTTACCGGTCAGTTGGCTCCAGTAATTGCTGCTATTTTAATGCCATTGAGTTCTATTAGTATTGTAGTTTTTACTACTATTGCAACAAACTTATTGGGACGAAGATTAGAATGAATACAAATAATCAAATATGATAAAAATCATATTTTAAAATCGGTTACAAAAGTAATTTTGAACCACAACTTCAGGTAGGTATGAGTGCTATTTATATATTATTAAGTATCAGCATATTGGTTGCTGTTTTCTTTTTTATAATTTTTATTATGGCAGTTAGAAGTGGGCAATTCGACGACAGCTATACACCTTCGGTACGAATGCTCTTTGAAGATGAATTAGTAAAAGAACAAACAAAATCAACAAATAAAGAAACCAAAAAAGACTAATTAAACCATTATGGAAGTACAACAATTTTATTACGATAACAAAATCGTTAGAAATTTCCTTTACGCCACAATACTCTGGGGAGTTGTAGGAATGATTGTAGGTTTGCTACTAGCATTTATGTTTTTATTCCCAAATTTAACCGACGGAATTTCCTGGTTAAGTTTTGGCCGTTTAAGACCTTTGCACACTAACGCAGTTATTTTTGCCTTTGTAGGAAATGCTATTTTTGCTGGGGTTTACTACTCTACGCAACGTTTACTTAAAGCTAGAATGTATAGCGATGCTTTAAGTAAATTAAACTTTTGGGGTTGGCAGCTTATTATTGTAGCAGCAGCAATTACACTTCCATTGGGTTTTTCTTCTTCTAAAGAATACGCCGAACTAGAATGGCCTATAGATATTGCTATTGCCATAGTTTGGGTAGCTTTTGGTATTAACTTAATTGGTACCATGATAAAAAGAAGACAACGCCATTTATACGTAGCTCTTTGGTTTTACTTGGCTACTTTTGTTACGGTTGCAGTACTTCATATCTTTAATAGTTTAGCACTTCCAGTAAGTGGTTTTAAAAGTTATTCTGTTTATGCAGGAGTTCAAGACGCCTTGGTTCAATGGTGGTATGGTCATAATGCCGTAGCGTTTTTCTTGACCACACCGTTTTTAGGACTTATGTATTACTTTGTACCTAAAGCGGCAAACAGACCTGTATATTCTTATAGATTATCTATTATTCACTTTTGGTCCTTAATATTTATTTACATCTGGGCAGGACCTCACCACTTGTTATATTCTGCTTTACCAGAATGGGCTCAAAACTTAGGTGTTGCCTTTTCTATTATGTTGTTAATGCCTTCTTGGGGAGGGATGATCAACGGATTATTAACACTTCGTGGAGCATGGGACAAAGTACGTACGGATCCCGTTTTAAAATTCATGGTTGTAGCTATAACCGGTTACGGAATGGCCACTTTTGAAGGCCCGATGTTATCTCTTAAAAACGTAAATGCCATTGGTCACTTTACAGACTGGATTATTGCGCACGTGCATGTTGGAGCATTGGCTTGGAATGGATTCTTAGCCTTTGGTATGATCTATTGGTTAATACCAAGATTGGTGAAATCAAAATTATATTCCATTGGTTTGGCAAACTTCCATTTCTGGATTGGTACTTTAGGTATTATTATGTACGCTTTACCACTTTACGTTGCTGGATTTACCCAAGCAAGTATGTGGAAACAATTTAATCCAGATGGTACTTTAGTATATGGTAACTTTTTAGAAACCGTTACCGAAATCATGCCAATGTATTGGATGAGAGCTATAGGTGGAACCTTATATTTAACAGGAATGTTGGTGTTGGTTTACAACGTTATTATGACTATTAAACAAGGTGTTCCGGTAACCGATGAATTAGCCGAAGCTCCAGCCTTACAAAACGTATCTAAAAGACGTGTTGCTGGCGAAGGATGGCACACGTGGTTAGAGCGTAAACCTATTAAACTTACAATTTTTGCAACTATTGCTATCTTAATTGGTGGAATTGTTCAAATTGTACCAACCATTATGGTAAAATCCAATATTCCAACCATAAGTAGTGTTAAACCATATACTCCATTAGAGCTAGAAGGTAGAGACATTTATATTCGTGAAGGTTGTGTTGGATGTCACTCGCAAATGGTTCGTCCGTTTAGAAGTGAGGTAGAACGTTATGGAGAATACTCGAAAGCTGGAGAATATGTGTATGATCATCCATTCCTTTGGGGAAGTAAACGTACCGGTCCAGATTTACATCGTATCGGTGGAAAGTATTCAGACAGCTGGCACTTAAACCACATGTACGATCCACAAAGCACATCTTCGGGTTCTATAATGCCTGCATACCAATGGTTGATTAAAAACGAGTTGGATAAGTCGCATACAGAAACCAAGTTAAAAACCATGGTAAAATTAGGTGTTCCATATACTGAAGAATACATTGCCAACGCACATCAACATATGTTGGATCAAGGAACGCAAATTGAGAAAAACTTATATTCCGATCCAGATTTTGCTGAAACGTATGAAGCCGACAAACAAGCTGGAGGCGAAGATTTTGTTGAAATGCGCAATCGTGAAATTGTAGCTGTAATTGCTTATTTACAACGATTAGGAACAGATATTAAAGTAGAGGATTTAGACGAAACATCAAGTACTATAAACTAAGAAATCATGTTAAAATTTGCAAAAAATTATATGGATAGTATAGAGGGAATTGAAATTTTCCCTATCATTTCCTTACTGATATTTTTCACGTTCTTCGTAGGATTGTTTTGGTGGGTTTTTACAGCCAAAAAAGACTATATCAACGAAGTAAGCGACATGCCATTAGATAACCAAAAAGACCAAACATTATGAGACAATCAATGCCATCATGGGTAAGGGTACCCGTTATATTCTTTATTATTTTCGGACTAGTAGAGTACTTTGTTAATTCAGGAAAACTACCTGCATTTGTAGAGTATCCAATGGTACTCTTGTTTTTGGCCTTTGTTCTTTTTGTATTGGTTGCAATAGAAGCAATTGTAAACTCTTTGGGGAACATTCTTTATCAAAGTTTAGATGAGGAAGGAAAAGCTAAATACGATGCAACGGAACCAAAAACGTCCAAATGGGTTAATAAAATAAAATCTATTTATAAAAAATCTCTAGGTTCAAAACCTATGGCCAAAGAACATGAAATTATTTTAGATCATAGTTACGACGGCATTAGGGAACTAGACAACGATCTTCCACCTTGGTGGTTATACGGGTTTTATGCGTCCATAATTTTTGCTGTTATTTATTTAATACGATTTGAAGTGTTGGATGGTTACAACCAATACGATGAGTTAGAAACAGAATACGCCGAAGCTCAAGTAGCCATAGAAGCGTATAAAAAAACAGCTAAAAACTTAGTTGATTTCAATACGGTTGAAGTGCTTACCAGCCCTGCCGATTTAAGCAATGGAAAAGCTCTATACGAAATCAATTGTGTGGCTTGTCACCAGTCTGATGGCGGTGGAGGTATTGGGCCAAACCTAACCGATGAACATTGGATTTTAGGTGGAGGTATAAAGCATATATTTAAAACCATCTCTGAAGGAGGTAGAACTGGAAAAGGGATGATTGCTTGGAAACAAAGTTTAAAACCTTTAGAAATTGCCCAAATATCAAGTTATGTATTGCAATTTCAAGGTACCACTCCTGAAAAGCCAAAAGAGGCAGAAGGAGATATCTGGAAAGAATAAATTAAATTACATCATTAGAATCAAGAATTAAGGCCACATCTTCCAACCAAAGGTCTTAATTCTTGACTCTTTAACATAAAGCCATGGAAACCCCAGAAAATGAATCATTTAGAGACACCTTAGGTACGTTAACTGAAGATGGAAAACGTGCTTGGGTATATCCAAAAAAGCCAAGTGGAAGATTTTACGAATATCGTAAGATAGTTAGTTATGTTCTTTTGCTCTTTTTAATTGCTGCACCCTTTATTAAAATAAATGGAAATCAGTTTTTACTGTTCAACATTATAGAGCGACGCTTTAATATCTTCGGACTTCCTTTTTGGCCTCAAGATTTTCACTTATTTGTAATTTCCATGATTATTGGGGTTATTTTCATAGCCTTGTTTACTGTTAGTTTTGGTAGAATTTTCTGTGGTTGGATCTGTCCCCAAACTATTTTTATGGAAATGGTTTTCCGAAGAATAGAATATTGGATTGATGGCGATAGAAATAAACAAAGAAGACTGGACAATCAACCATGGAATGCTGAAAAAATAAGAAAGCGCAGTTTAAAATGGTTTATCTTCATAATTATTTCATTTCTTATTGCTAATGTCTTTTTAGCATATTTAATTGGTAGCGACAAACTTATTCAATACGTTAAAGAAGGACCTTTACAACATACAGAAACGCTTTTTCCATTAATTATCTTTACGGCCATATTCTATTTTGTTTTTTCTTGGTTTAGAGAGCAAGTATGTATCATTGCTTGCCCTTATGGTAGATTACAAGGGGTTCTTTTAGACAATAAATCCATAATAGTAGCCTACGATCACAAACGTGGCGAAGGCGAAAACGGTAGAAAGAAATTTAGAAAAGATGAGGATCGCGAGGCTTTAGGGCACGGAGACTGTATAGATTGTTTTCAATGTGTCCATGTTTGTCCTACGGGAATAGATATTAGAAACGGCACACAATTAGAATGTGTAAACTGTACAGCTTGTATTGATGAATGCGATCATATTATGGAAAGCATTAACCTACCTAAAGGTTTGATTAGATATGCAAGTGAAGACGAAATAGAAAAGAAAGAAAAGTTTAAAGTAACCGCAAGAATGAAAGGTTATATTGCTGTTCTTGTTATTTTAACAGGTGTTCTTTTTGGTATGATGTCATTAAGAAACGATGTTGAAGCACGTATTTTAAGATTGCCTGGGCAACTTTACGAACATAAGGAAGGTGATATTATTAGTAATGTATTTACTTACAAACTAATTAACAAAACCACTAAATCGGTTGATAGTATTAGCTTCAAACTAAAAAAATATAAAGGTGAAATTAAGCTGGTTTCAAATTCCGATACTTTTAATGTCCCAGAACAAGGGATGGCACAAGGTACTTTGTTTATCGAAATAGATAAAAAAGAATTGGAAAGCGATAAAAACAAATTGACCATTGAAGTTTATAGTGGCAACGAATTAATTGAAACAACAACCGTTAACTTTTTAGCACCAAGAAGTTATTATTAAATTCAGAAAACTGTTTTAATATAACTAAGTATTAATTAAATAAAATTTCTGCTTTTGCAGGATATTAGATATGAAAATAAATTGGGGAACAGGTCTCGTAATTGCCATGATAGGGTTTATTAGCTTTATTATGTATTTTATAATTAAAGTAAATACAGACAGTGCATACGATCATGATTTAGTTGTCGAAGAATATTACAAAGCCGAATTAACTTTTCAAGGTGAAATTGACCGTGAAGAAAAATCTAGAGAACTGGATGAAAATATTACTTGGACAAAAACAGAAGATGGTCTGTTATTATCTTTTCCAGAAGATTTAGATTCACAAGCCATAACTGGAAGTGTGTTTTTATACCGAACGTCCAATAAAAAACTTGATTTCGAAATGCCTATTTCAATTTCAGATAACGTTATGCTTATCCCATCCGACCGTTTGCTAGATGGCAGATGGAACTTAAAAGTGGATTGGAAATACAAAGATGCTGCTTATTTATATAAAAAGGAGATTATGTATTAATGCTACTCTCGGCACTAAAATAACCCGTTTTAAAACACCACTTACATCATGCTTTGGTCTGCCCTTGTATTAGGTTTATTAGGAAGTTTTCACTGTGTTGGTATGTGTGGACCTATTGCTTTTATGTTGCCAGTGGACAGAAGCCATTCGGCAAAAAAAGTAGTTCAAATTTCCACCTATCATTTTGGACGATTACTGGCTTACAGCATTATAGGACTTGTATTTGGTCTTGTTGGGAAAGGTCTATATCTATTTGGAATCCAGCAGCAACTATCTATCGCAATTGGAGTTTTAATGA